>ORJL011508131.1_pt1 | contig 61294 bp, 63 predicted proteins | sample 1779941 | NCBI WGS metagenome assembly ORJL01 (sample SAMEA104232317, study PRJEB22302) | groundwater metagenome | biome: forest; feature: aquifer; material: groundwater | place: USA | collected 2011-08-07 | depth 5.8 m | reverse complement strand
GTGGCGCCTTCGATAATCGGCGTATAAATCGCCGATTTCTTTAAAGCCGGTTTCGTAAAGCTGGCGAATGACTTCATCTTGAATTTCTTCAACAGTTAACGTTTCTTTGCTGCGCGAACGCTCTTGAAGCACAAAAAATACTCGTTGCGCGACCTTTTCGACATCCGCTGTTGCGGCCGGTATCAACTCGGATTCGCGCGGAAGGCCGCTCACTTCTTTAAAGGCGTTTCCAATGGCATGATTAATGCGCGCAAGATTAAAGGCAACTATTTGTCCGTTTCTTTTTTGGACTTTCATTTCATGCGTTGCGGTTGTGTGCGCCATTAAAGAGATCCTCCTTCTTTTGTGACTGGTAAAATGGATTGGTCTAATATTTTCGTTTGAAATTTTTTGATGTTCAGAGAAGGCTGGGATTCTAAGAAGCGCGCACTGGGGGAATTTTTGAGAGAAATCATGACGACCGCTATATCTTGTGTTTTAATTTACCTGGACACTGTATTTAGTATATGAAGGTGAAATATCTTGTCAAGGTATTTACGGAAAATTTTTAGGGAATTTTAGATATTTTATTCTTTTGACGGTGTTTTGAACAATTTTATTCTTGCGGCAAGATTTTTCGCTGGTATCTGATTTTGTGTGCGCGGCTTCCTGTAACGTTTTGGCGGGAAGCCGCGCACAAATTTCCTATTTCGAAACTGCCTTCAAGTAATTTTCTTCAACAGCTTTCCAGTTAATAACATTCCAAAAGGCGGAAACATAATCCGGACGGCGATTTTGATATTTCAAATAATACGCGTGTTCCCACACATCTAAACCAACGAGCGGTTTTTTATCTTCCATCAATGGATTATCTTGGTTGGCGGTTGAATAAACTTCCAGCTTCCCCGCTTTATTAACAGCAAGCCAAGCCCACCCGCTTCCAAAGCGTGTTTTGGCCGCGGTTTCAAATTTTTCTTTAAACGCGGCGAAACTTCCAAAATCCGCTTTAATCGCGTCAGCCAATTTGCCCGTTGGTTCTCCGCCGGCGTTTGCTCCAAGCGTTCTCCAAAAAAGAGAATGATTGGCGTGTCCGCCGCCGTTATTCCTGACGACATTGCGAATATCTTCGGGAACGGCGGTTAAATTTGAGATTAAATCCTCAATACTTTTTACCTCTAAATCAGCCTTGCCGGTAATCGCCTTGTTGAGATTATCGACGTAAGCCTGATGATGCTTGCCATGATGGATTTCCATTGTCTTGGCATCAATATGCGGCTCAAGCGCGTCATATCCATACGAAAGCTTTGGTAATGCGTGTGCCATAAAACTCCCCCCTTTTTATTTTTTGGTTATGAAATTTTCTTGACCGCGTCCAAAACTGCGTTGTAATCGGGCTCCGTCGCGATTTCTTTAACAAGTTGAATATATTGAATTTTTCCGGTGGTGTCGATAACAAAAATGCACCGCGCCAGAAGATAAAACTCTTTGATGAGAATTCCAAAGGCATTTCCAAAAGACGCGCCGCGATAATCGGAAAGTGTTTTGACGTTCGCTGCGCCGGCGGCCGCGCACCATCTTTTTTGCGCGAAGGGCAAATCCATGCTGATGGTAAGGACTTCAACTCCGGGAAGTTTTGCCGCCTCTTGATTAAACCGCTTTGTTTCAATATCGCAAACCGGCGTGTCCAAAGACGGGACAGCCGAAATAATACATTTTTTCCCTTTAAAGTTGCCGGAGGTAACCGCTGAAAGATCGTTCGCGGTTACGGTAAAATCCGGGACGGTTTGCCCAACAATAACTTCATTTCCGATCAGCGTGACCGGATTTCCTTTCATGGTCACAAGGCCTTTACGCTCCCCCATAGAAACTCCTGTTTTTTTCGTCCTATCTCGACGAGGCTCGCCCTTTAACAGAATCAAAAAAGCGGCCTTTTCTAAATAATAATCGAGTTGTTATTTCGCCTCTTCAAGACAACGGCTGTAAAGCAGGCCGGCTAACATCCCGCCGATAGCAGGCCCAACCCAGTAAAGCCAGATATTTTCCAGATTACCGCCAATCAAGGCGGGGCCCAAATGGCGGGCAGGGTTCATCGCGGCACCCGTAATTGGCCCGCCCATTAAAATATCGAGCGTGACGGTTAAACCGATAAATAACCCGCCGACCTTCGGCGCCTGCTTGCTGACGGCGGTTCCATAAACGACAAAAACAAGAAAAAAAGTCAGAATAATTTCTGTTATCAATCCCATGACCGGCGTGACATTTATTCCAAGAGAAGGTATTCCAAAACTGATTGATGCAAGCACATCTGATGGGATAGTAACTTTCAAAAAAAGTGCGGCAAGGGTGGCGCCGGCACATTGCGCACAAACATATTGCAGAGTGTCTTGTAAATTTATTTTTTTTGCGGCAAATAATCCTATGGTAACCGCCGGGTTAAGATGCCCGCCGCTGATGGCGGCTGTGGCGCTGACCATGACGGCAATTGCCAAACCATGTGCCAAGGCGATCCCAACGAGGCCGGACTGTCCGCCTGACATTACGTTGCTGGCAATAGCACCAACACCGATAAAAATAAGCGTAAATGTCCCGACAAACTCCGCAACCAACGCCTTCAAATTCATTGCCTCTCCTTTTTTTGCTATTGCCAATGAAATGTGTTTTTATATTATCGATTTTTTGACCTTTGTCAACTAAATAAGTTATTTTAGGAAGTAATTTCAGGCTAAACTCCTTCGTGCTATACTCAAGTCCTCAAAAAAACAGATTCTAAAAAGGAGCGAATATGGTCACCTATCAAACAACCGTCAAAATGCATGACACCGATGCCGCGGGGATTCTTTTTTTTGGAAATCAATTTAAGTGGATTCACGATGCCTACGAGGTATTGCTGGAAAAAGCAGGGTTTGGCTTCGCGACGATATTGAGGAAGACGAATTTCTTTATTCCTATCGTTCATGCGGAGTCTGATTATAAGCTCCCCCTGTTTGTCGGTGACCGGATTACCATTACGGTAACCGTTGAGCGAGTCGGGAGAAGCTCTTTTGTATTTGCTTATCAAATCCGCAGCGCGAAAAATCAAATTGTCGGCACGGCAAAAACTGTCCATGTTTCGACCGATAAAAAAACCCGCAAAAAAATTCCCCTGCCACCAAAACTCAAACGCGTGTTGTTGGGCCTTGCGTAACCACAGCCGGTGTATGACAAAAGTATAAGAAAAGTTGGGCGAGACAAAGGATTGGCGGGCGCGGGCGAGAATCAATTCCGCAGTTTTTTAAAATCCTTCGTATTATCTTGAAAATGCCGGCTGAATTGACGGCGATTGACTTTTGAAACATCCTGTTCTTCTTTCCAGGGCCAATGATAAAACTCGTCGGGAATCTTAAATTTTGGAAGATAACCGGAGAGATGTTCGATTAAGTCGCGCGCGCGGATTCGAGCTTTATTTTTTGACTTTATAAACGCAACGGGGCGCGCGCCGTATTCAGCATCCTCGATAGGGATCACCAGGACGTTACGAATTTCAACAAAAAGGCGCATCTTTTCTTCGATTTCCTCAGGGTAAATATTCTCGCCGCCGGAAATAAACATGTTGTCCTTGCGGCCGTTGACAATCAAACGTTTTTGTTCATTGATATAACCCAAATCCCCCGTTTTAAACCATCCTTTTGAATCAACGGGTAAATTAAGATTTCCGTTTTTTAAATAGCCCAAAAATAATGTTTCGCCTTTGACTAAAATTTCACCATCCGGCGCGATTGTCACTTGTCGAAACGGAAGGACAACTCCCCCGCCCAAGCGCCCATTTTTTGCGTCATCGAATGTTGTCGTTGCAACCTGTGATGACATTTCGGTTAATCCGTATGTTTTGTAAATGGGAAGTTTTCGTTCCAAAGATTTTGCGATGAGATAATCCGGGATGGCACTTCCTCCAATCAAAATCGCTTTCAATCGCGCCAAAACTTTAAAGTTATACGGCAGATCAAACAATCTCATTAACTGAGTCGGAACAACTGATATATGCGTTACTTTGTGCTGGCCAATAACACGGATGAGCCTTGTGCCGCTCGATGGAATAACTAACGTCGAGGCGCTTAAAAGCATCCGGAAAACAATCCCCAAGCCGCCAACGTGATAAAGCGGCAGTGACAAAAGCCAGCGGTCGTTTTTATCAACTGGAATATTTTCACTGGCGCCTTTGGCGTTGTAGTAGTGATTCCCAAAGCTGTGCACGGCAGCCTTTGGTTTCGCGGTTGTTCCGGATGTGAAAACAACGCTTGCTGCCTGCGCGAGGGACATTGAGAAAATCTTTTTTGTCGGCTCAAAGGCGACGTTGAGATTGACCATATCATAAACATTGATTTTCTTAAACGGCGCGCCTGGGGAGGTGGGCAAGATATCAGGCGCGCAAATAACGTAGGGGCACTTGAGATCTTTAATAGCAGATTCAACCAGCTGGCTGGGCCAGCGCGTATTTAACAAGCATGGCGTGATCTTCAAACGCCAAAAGGCGATAAGGCAAATAACATACTCCAGAGAATTCGGAAGAAAAATGGCGACTCGCATCCCCGCTTTAAGAGGAACGTTGGTAAACCGCGCCATCGCGGATTGAACGGCACGTTCAAGGCCGGCGTAAGTTAAACGCGCCCGATCCGAAATAATCGCTAAATGTTCGGGATAATTTTTTGCGGCCAAGCCTAAGGGGCTATCGACATTTTTCATGGATGGAGTGTGGTCAAAAGGTCCATTCGAAGATTATGTTTGATGCGATTCACGTCTGAAAGTTTAATACATCCGTCAATAATTGGTATTGCGTTTGTCAACAAATCCGTCCGAAAAAATTTCTGCGTGTCCAACCCGTGGGCGACATCATTTGTTCCTGCGTATGCGGCAAAATTTACAAGCGCGGCCAAACCGACGCCCGATTCAAATGAAGAGCTAATAACAGTTTTGATTCCGTATTTTCTTGCCAACTCAATGAGATCCAGCGATCTTTTAAATCCGCCGACAATCATCGGCTTGATGATCAAGGCGTGGATACCACAAAAATTTTTGAGATTCCCCCCTTTAAACTGTGTGATGGACTCATCAAGGGTAATGGGAAACGACGTTCGTTTAAAAAGATTCGGAATATGGCGCGGATTTTTAAGCGGCTCTTCAATGTATTCAATTGATTGACGCCCGATGGCATTGGCGAAGCGCACGGCGGTTGATAAGCCCCACGCACGGTTTACATCAATTCGAAGCATGGCATTCGCCGGTAAAAGTTTTTTAATTTCAGATATGATCTCGATGTCTTCTTTTAACGATCGTCGTCCGACCTTAATTTTTAGTTTGCGAAAACCCTGCCCCAACAACCGTTTGGCCTGCGAAATAACTTCATCCTTTGTGCCGGTGAGCAAACCGTTGAGGCAAATGGCCTGTGGCCTCTTTTTAAAAATATGGTGGGGAAACGACTTCGGCGATTGTTCCAGCAAATCCAGAACCGCCATTTCAATTCCAAAGCGAACGCTGGGGAAAAGTTTATAGGCGTCAAGTTGTTTTATGAAATTTCCCGTTAGTTTCTCTGTGCCGGCAGGAAGCGATACCCCGATCATTTTTTCTTTTAACCGAAAAATCTGGCTTTTTGCCTGCAGCAAAGTTTCACGGCTGACGCCCGGCAACGGTGAAATCTCGCCGAAACCGCTCTGCCCTTTTTCCGCGGTCAATTTAATAAGGATTCCTTCGCGAAACTTTTCGTGAGGATAAGAAGTGGTGAGTGGTTTTAAAAGCGGTAAGGCGAATTGAAAGACATCAAACGCAGCAATTTTCACAAAATCCATCCGATGGAAAATAAAACGCTGTACAAAAGAAGTAATTTCCCGGTGTCCGCCAGCGCCTGATTAAGCGACGGGCCATCTAATTTTGTAAAGACGGCCTTGATCGACGGTAAAGCAAGAAACAGAATGAGTGATGCGGCAAGCGAATGTGAATAGTCGTTTGTGAGCGCGCAAAGAATAACCGGAATTGCGCAGGCACCGGCAATGCAAATAAAATATTCGGAAAGTGCAAATGATCTGCCAAAGCGCACCGCGAGGGTTTTCTTGTCAACGTGCCGGTCGCTTTCCATGTCGCGTAAATTATTGACGGATAAAACGGCTGTTGATAAAAATCCAGGCGCAAAGCCCGCCACGATGGGCATCCAGGAAATATTAAGCGTTTGAACGTAGTAAGTTCCGCCAACGGCAACTGGCCCAAAGAAAACAAAAACAAAAATATCTCCCAGCCCCAAATACCCCAAAGGCCTTCGTCCGGCCGTGTAAAAGATTCCGGAGAGAATTGAAACGATTCCAATGAAAAGAATTGGCCAGCCGCCGCGTTTGATCAGATAAAGACTTATGACGGCCGCGCAGGTAAATACAAAAATAAATGCCAACCACACAGTTTTGGGTGGAATTAATCCGGATTGCGTGACGCGAAGCGGGCCGGTTCTTTTTTCGTGGTCCGCTCCTTTTTGGCAGTCGAAATAGTCATTGGCGAGATTTGTTCCGATTTGGATGAGAAGCGCACCGATAAGCGCTGCCAATGCTGATGGGAAATGAAAACCGCCATCGGAATAGGCCATCGCCGTTCCGATAAGAATGGGCGCGAGGGAAGAAGGAAGGGTTTTAGGGCGAATGGCTAAAAGCCAGATTTGGAGTTTCGTCATTTGATTGCGAAAATTATTTACGGTCGTCGCGGAAACTTTGAAAAATTCGGTTTGCGTTTTTGAAGAAAGGCATTTCGCCCTTCCTGCCCTTCTTCTGTCATATAAAAAAGCATCGTGGCGTTACCGGCGAGCTCTTGAAGTCCGGCCTGGCCGTCGCAATCGGCGTTCAGGGCGGCTTTCAAGCAGCGAATCGCCATGGGCGAATTCGCAAGGATTTCCCGGCACCACTGAATCGTTTCTGCTTCAAGCTTTTTAAGGGGAACAACGGCGTTGACAAGGCCCATATCAAGAGCCTGTTTGGCGTTATATTGACGGCATAAAAACCAAATCTCACGCGCCTTCTTTTGCCCGACAATACGCGCCATGTAGCTGGAGCCGTAACCGCCGTCAAATGACCCGACCCTCGGGCCGGTTTGCCCGAATATCGCGTTATCAGCGGCAATGGTTAAGTCGCAAATCAAATGCAGGATATGCCCGCCGCCGATGGCGTAACCGGCGACCATAGCGATAACCGGCTTTGGACATGTGCGGATTTGCCGTTGCAAGTCAAGGACATTAAGCCGATGGATTCCTTTTTCGTCTTTGTAACCGGCATCCCCTCGAATTTTCTGATCTCCGCCGGAGCAAAACGCCTTCTCCCCTTCTCCCGTTAAAATGATGACCCCAATTTTCTGATCATCGCGCGCGTCGCGAAAAGCCGCCTCCATTTCCCTAATGGTGAGCGGGCGAAACGCGTTTCTGACCTGCGGGCGGTTGATGGTGATTTTTGCGATCCCATCGGCCTTTTGATATCTGATATCGCAAAAATCACCCGACTTAACCCAGCGTAGGGGGCCATTAGATTTTGTCATATTTTTCCTCAAGGTTTTGAAGCGGTGTTAGTTTAGCAAACACTTAAATTGAAAACAAACAAAAATTTTAAAGAACGCTTGTCGCAAGGATTTATTGTGCGTAGAATGACTTTATGAAGAAATTTGTTTCAGCAATTCTTCTTGCCGGTTGCCTCGCTGTGCTTTCCTCATGCGCGAGGCTGCCTCCCGCGCCACCCTTGCCGCCCGTTCCGCGCGCTGATATTATCCATTTTGTCGCTCCGGGTGAAACAATCTGGCGTATCGGGAAAATGTATGATGTCTCCCCCGATGCAATCATTGAGGCTAATCGTATTGGCGATGTCCATGATTTAAAAATGGGCCAGGAGCTTCGTATTCCGCAGGCCGGGGCACTGCGGCCGATTGTTACGTTGTATCCCTCTCAAAAATGGCAATATATTATTATTCATCACAGCGCAACAGAAGAAGGAAATTCGCTCGCCTTTCACCATGCGCATCTGCAAAAAGGCTGGGACAAAGGTGTCGGGTATCACTTTATTATTGATAACGGATCAAGCGGAAAAAAAGACGGCCAGGTCGAAACATCGCCTCGCTGGATCAAACAGGAAGACGGGGCGCATTGTCATGCCGCCGAAATGAATACGAAGGCCATCGGCATTTGCCTTGTGGGAAACTTTAATACAGATACCGTCACCCCCAAACAAATGGAATCCCTCACCTATCTTGTTGAAACGCTCAAGCGCTACTATCGCATTTCGGATCAGCATATCCTGCGTCACGGCGAAGTTCCCGGCGCGACCACCATGTGCCCGGGCACACGCTTTCCTTGGGAAGAATTCCAACGGCAAGTTAAGTAATTTCAGTTTATTTCTTTGTTGCGGGCTTGTTTGCGGCAATGCCTAAAGCGTTTTTGACTTTTCTTAGGAGAATCTTGTCGTCGTCTAATTTCTGAAAATAATCGACGGCGCGCGGGATACGCAGTTTTTGATCCATGAGCGGATTAACGCTTGTCACAATAATCGGCAACTCCGGCGAATATTCATCAACGATATCAAAGATTCCCCGCCCGTCCACCTCGGGAATATTAATATCCAATAAAATCAAATCAATGGAACTGTGCTCGCGCATAAGAGCGTCAGCCACTTCAATGGCGCTTTGAGCTTCCAGCACGCGGAATTTCTCAGCCTTGAGGAGCTTCTTGAATCTCATGCGCATTTTCTTTTCATCATCAACGAGTAGAACTGTTCTCATCTGTCACCTCACTTTTTTGGGTATCTTAACAGCATTTAGTATTTTCTGCAAATTTTTGTGCTGGAGCACATTTTCAGAGCGATCGCTTTTGACTTCAAGGATTGTGGGCGCCTTATTTTTTAACGCGTTTGCGTAAGCGCGCTTAAAATCTAAAACAGTTTTTGGTTGCGAATAATTTAACCCAAACATTTTTCCTGAGTTTTCAAAGCTTGTTGCTTATGGGGTTATTACACGCCTATCCCCGGAACTTCAAGTACATATCACCGGAGCTTAGAACATTTACTTAAAATGTATCGAGCTTAAAATCTCTTCCATTCTTTGCCTAATATCACCACCGTGATTAAGATCATACTCGACAAATATCTCTCCCACTATCTTGTTGTCGATTTCAACAAAAATCTCACGATATTCTCTGTAATCTTCTAACTTTCTTCCTATAAAAATATATTCGTGTGCTTTCTTGCTATCGAAAATTATATCTTTAAACTGGTAAGAAATATTCGTAAAACCTGCTTTTTTAAGACTTCCCTGCGCTACCTCTACCACACCACTATCCAGATAATTACCATCACTCATAGGATTTTCAAAGATATCAATCTGCAGATGATATTTTCTGTGATCCCAATCGCCAAATAGATTATTAGTTTCTGAATATGGCTGAACTACCCATCCTTTAGGATAATACAATGAATAATGGCGATTTTCGAAATATACGCTTTCTTTACTGATAGATGGATGTACATCGGAGACTTGCTTAACGCAACCCGAACTCGCTATAATTATGACAAAAGAGAAAATTAATTTTACCATCACTCCCCTTAGCTTATTTCCCTATTAAGCTCCTGAAACTTATTTTTTGTAAACTTCTGTGCTGCGCAGTATTTTCCACCCGCTGGGTTTTGACTTCAATAATTATTACTTGCTTACCTTTTAACGCGTTCTTGTAAGTGCGTTCAAAATCAGAAATAGATTTGACCTGCAAAAGCTCTAACCCAAACATCTCCCCCACACTTTTTAAGTCCAAATTATGCGGTGTGGCAAAAAACTTTTCGAAAATATCTTTATGCTCGGCGATGGGAAGGAAATTAAAGATTCCCCCTCCATTATTGTTGAGGAGCACGATGATAAATGGATTTGCGAGCGATTTGGCCATCGAGAGTGAATTCAAATCGTGCAAAAAGGCCAAATCGCCAACGACAAGCGTCGTCGGACGATTTAAGGCTTTGGCAAAACCAACGGCACTGGCGATGGTGCCGTCAATTCCGCTCGCCCCACGATTTGACCCGACAACAACCGGGTTTCCATCGTGCGCGGCAAACATATCCATGTCGCGAATCGGCATGCTGCTCGCCAAGAAAAGTCCGCTATTTTTTGGAATCAGCCGCGAAACGATTCGTGCCGCCGCGATTTCGTTTATCACCTTAGATCCACGTACAAAATTCTCTATTTTCTTGTCTGTTGCGTCGTTGAGTTCTTTGAGCCTTTTGAGTATTTCATACTGGCGACTGGCGACTGGCGACTGGCGACTCAAGATTGATTCGCAAAATTCCTTTGCTGAACTTTGAATTCGCAACGTCACTTTATGCAAAGGATCATTTCGCAAGGGATGCGCCAAAACCGTTATGTAATGCTTTGGTTTTAAATGCTGAACGAAGTGATAATACCTTTTTGCGCACATTCTTCCGCCCAAATGGAGAATGCCGTCAAATTTGAATTTCTTTTCAGCATTTTGCGTTAACAAAAGTTGAGAGTAATAATGAATCACGGCCTCATCGCTGCTGCCGAGCCTTAAGCCCGAAGTGATGTCCGCAAAAATCGGCCAGCCAAGGTGACGCGCTAATCGAAGCACCGCCTCACCCTCTTCTTGTGATGAAAGTTTTCCGACGGCAATAAGGCCATTTTTGATTTGAGATAATGCTTGAAGGATTTGAGGATTTAAGGATTCAGGGTTAAGAGTTAAGGGGTTAGGGTTTAGATAAGTTGTGTAAGGCGCTTTACCCTTTACCCAAAATCCTAAACCCTTTAAATATTCTGTAAAATCCTCCCCTGTTTTTTTCGGCGTCAAGGGCTCGCGAAACATGCAATTTAAATGGATAACCCCCGGCATGCCGGATTTCGCTTGATAAACTGCCTGATCAATTGTAGTTAAGACAAACTCCGGCTTGATTTCTTTTGTGGGGCATGGAAACGTAAAATCCCATTTAGCGTAACGGCCGTAAATTCCCGCTTGATCAATGACTTGATCAGCACCGGACTTTAAAAGTTCCGGCGGGCGATCAGCGGTCAGCACAATAAGCGGTAATTTCTTTTTTGAAGTCTCAATGATGGCGGGAAAAAAATTTGCAACGGCCGTACCGGATGTGCAGATAAGCGCGGCGGGTTTACGCGTTGCCGAAACAAATCCCAATGCATGAAAAGCCAATCCTCGTTCATCGAAATGGACAAAATTTTTTGCGCGGCTGTTATAGGCAGCGGCAGCGGTCAAAGGCGCCGAACGCGATCCTGGCGCGATGCAAAAATACTCGACGCCATTTCGAATCAGTTCTTCAATAATGAGTGCGCCCCAGAGGCTATTTATATTGGGCGCTTTTTGTATTTGCATTTTCAAAGATTTTAGTAAAGGTGCTTAGTTTTGTTTCAATCTCATTCCACTCTTCTTGCGGGATTGAGCCTTCCACAATGCCCGCGCCGGCGTAAAGCAGGAAGTCATTCTTAGAAAGCAGCCCCGAGCGTATGGCCACCGCAAATTCCGTCACGTCATACCCAACATATCCAATCGGCCCGGCGTACCAGCCGCGTTTAAAGGGTTCGAAATTCGCAATCACTTTAAGCGCCCTTTCCGACGGAATTCCAGCAACGGCGGGTGTTGGGTGAAGCGTTTCTAAAATTGTCGCGTTATCGGTATCTTTTTTAAGCGACCCTTCAATGGTGGTTAACAAATGATGCCCGCTTTGAAGCGGCAATATACCGACATTGGGGTCAACGCTGATTGTTGAGCAGAGGCTTTCAAAAGATTTTTTTATAAAATCAATGACGTAAAGATGTTCCTGACGATCTTTATTGGACGTTAACAGCTCGTTTTTAAGCTTCTCATCTTCTTCAACTGATTCGCCGCGCGGACGCGTTCCGGCGAGCGCCTCGCTGCTGATGATGTTTTTTTCTCGTTTATAAAGCCGTTCGGGCGAGGCGCCGATAAAGGCATACCCCTCATCCATTTGAAAGCAAAAGTGATAACAATCTGAAGATATTTCCTTCAGGCGCGCCAAAAAAGCAACCGGATTAAGGGCGCTTTCAAATTTAAACGATGAGCGCCGCGCCAAAACAACTTTTTCAAGCGCCTTTGTGCTCAGTGCAGCGAGAACGTTCTTTAATCCCTTAAGCCAATCTTCGCGCGCCGGCTCATCACGGCGCGTTAATGGAATGGGAAGCTCATCGAAGCCATGACTGGAAGCGTTGTGCGCTTTTAATTCGTCCAAAGCCTTCAAGGTTGCCGCTAATTGATCCCGTTTGGCAGCATCCGACGATAAGTGACAGGCAAAAAATGTTTCATCCCCTTTTCGAAGCACTTCGAACATGGGCAAAATAAATCGATAACTTCCAAAGCTTTCCCAATACTTATCAATACTTTTTTCGTTAAACGCAATTCCTCCGAAGAATTTAATGTTTTTGTTCTCTGCTGATAAATATTTTCGTAGTTCGGTAAAGATGGCGTCGTAATCGATCACGTTTGTTCCCTGCAGGCCGTAAGCTAATCCAACCCCCGCAACTTCAAAGGTGTTATCGCGATTGGACCAATAAATTTTAGTTTTAGTTTCTTGCGCTGAAATCCAGGAAAGAAGATCGATGGGGTCAATTTTTATTTCAAGGCGGATAATGCGGTTTTTTGATTCCACTAAGGTTTCAATCGCCTCGCAAATTTTATCCTTGAGAATAACTTTTGCGTTATCCAGCGAATAGGTTTTATTTGGGTCAAAGGTTTTCATCGCGTTAGAAAGGCTTATCCCCTTGATAAATTGTGGCAACACCAAAGGTCAATTCGTGGGCGGTAACATTTTGAAAGCCGACGCCCCGCATAAGTGCGCAAAACTCTTCGCCATAAACAAATGCCTCAACTGTCTTGTTCAAATATTGATAGGCGCGGAAATTTCCGGCGATGAGCGCGCCAAAAACCGGAAGTGCGGTGCGCAAATACGCCGTATGAAACGCGTTGAGTATCTTATTTCGCGGCCGAGAGAATTCTAAAATAAGGGATCGGCCGCCGGGCTTCAGAACCCGAAACATTTCTGATAAAACATTCTCGGGGCGCGTAACATTACGGATTCCAAAAGCGATGGTGGCACAGTCGAAGGTCTTGTTGCTCAAAGGAATGTTGTTAATGTCCCCCGTTTGTAGGCTAATTTTTTCACTTAACCCGCGCTTTGCGATTTTCGCTTTGCCAATATCAAGCATTTCCTGCGATAAATCAATCCCTTGCGCATGGGTAATGCTTTTGTTTTTTTCACACAGCATCAAAAGCACATCCCCCGTTCCGGTCGCCAGATCCAAGAGTTTCATGTTTTGTGTTTTAGGGAGATACATGGAAATCTTTTTACGCCAGATGACATCTAAACCAAGGGAAAGAATGCGGTTCAAGAAATCATAACGTGGCGCGATTTGGTCAAACATTTTCCAAGATTCAGCTTTGGAATAAGGAAAGTTGCCTTCGAGAGTTTTGGTGGACATTGTGGAGAAATTTGTAATCTGTGTGATTAAAAATTATGCGCCATCCTAACATATTTTACTAAAGATGGCAATTTCAAATTAGGCGGGGAAAAGGCTTTATTGCTATTTGTTGTGGGTTAGATAGCGCTCGACATCAAGGGCTGCCATACAACCTGTCCCGGCGGCGGTGATGGCTTGGCGGTAAATTTTATCCTGAACATCGCCGCAGGCGAAAACGCCATCAACACTTGTTTGTGTTGTTCCCGGCTTTGTGACGACGTAGCCTGTTTCATCAAGTGTAAGTTGATTGCTTAGGAAAGCTGTGTTTGGTTGATGGCCGATGGCGTAAAAAAGTCCGCTGGCTTCCAGAATTTTTTCCACGTTTGTTTTAACATTTTTAATTTTGACGCCGGTAAGAAATTTATCGCCTAAAACCTCCAGCGGCACGGTATTCCAAAGGATTTCGATTTTTTGACTGGAAAAGACGCGTTCCTGCATGGCTTTGGACGCGCGCATCACATCGCGGCGAATAAGCAAAGTCACCTTGGAAGCGAATTTTGTCAGATAACTTGATTCCTCCCCCGCCGAATCACCGCCTCCAATAACAACCAAACGTTTGTTACGAAAAAGAGGAAGTGCGCCGTCGCAGACGGCGCACGCCGATATTCCCTTTTGCCAAAGTTTTTCTTCGCCGGTGACGTTAAGCCGTTTGGCTGTTGCGCCAGTTGCGATAATTATTGCTTTTGTTGAAACGGTTTTTGAGTTTGAAGAAACCGTAAACGGCTGTTTGCTTAAATCAACTTTCCCAACTGTTTCAGTTAAAATGCGCGCGCCGCAATGAATTGATTGCGCGCGCATTTGCGCCATCAGTTCCGGGCCCTGAATGCCTTTGGGGAATCCCGGGTAATTTTCCACTTCCGTTGTTGTCGTCAACTGTCCGCCGGCGGCAACGCCGCCCGCGAGAAAGCCTTCAAACAAAAGCGGCTCCAGCCGTGCTCGAGCCGCATAAATCGCCGCCGTGTGCGCCGCCGGCCCGGATCCGATAATAACAACATTCTCAAGTTCTTTGATTTGATTATCGCTCATCGCTGAAACGAAATTGCTGGGGTTGCTTTTTATCCCGGATTCTTAATCAAAAAATTGGGTTACAAAAGATACGCGTCTAAAATTCCTGATCGAGGCTTTTGCGGTGTATTTTTGGCAACATTCCGTAAGAGCTCATCGTAGCGGGGCTTTTTCTCATCGCGATAAAAGAGTCCGTAATAGCGCCGTTCGCTTTGGGCATATTTAAAGGCATCCTGAAGATTTGTCGGGTCGTGGGTAATAACCTCTGTCTTATCCGCGATGCGCTTATCGGGCGTGATTCCGGTTTCGTGATTGAGGAAGCTAAACCACGAGGACGTTTTGTGGTCAAAATTATTGGGGTCAAAATGCGGGCAGCGCTGGGAAATATGCACAAAGGAAAAACCGGGATGTTGAAACGCCACCTTGATGGTATTGACAAGATGATCCGCCATCCAATCGGCGGTGCTGGCGACAAACGATGCCCCGATGCCAAGCGCGAGCCGGACGGGATTAATCGGGTCGAGATACGATCCCGTGGGCTGTGTATTTGTTTTATAGCCTTTTCTTGTCGTCGGCGAAGTCTGGCTTTTAGTCAAAGCGTAAAGCTCGTTGTCATACATCAAAAAAACACATTTAAAATTTTTATTAATCCCGTGAATTAAATGGTTCCCGCCGATACTCAAGGCATCGCCGTCTCCGGAGTGGACAAAAATATTTAATTCCGGCCTTGCCAAGGCGAGACCAAAGGCGATGGTAATGGGCCGTCCGTGGATGGTATGGGCACCATAGGTATTAATGTAGTTGGGTGCGCGTCCCGAGCATCCAATGCCGGAAACGTTAATTGTCTGTGAAGGGTTCATCTGCAGGTCAACAAAAAAGCGTTTAAGCCCCATAACAATTCCGAAATCGCCGCATCCGGCGCACCAACGCGGGTTTTCGGTATGCAACGCCGGAATCGTTAATGGCGCTAACATTGATGATTTTTCTGCTGTCGTTGTCATTTCAATAGCTCCCTAATTTTTGCGGCAACACCTTTGGGCGTTAGCGGTCGTCCGGTTGCCCTCGCGATCGCCGGCTGAACATCAGCAAGCGTGAAAGCACGCAAGAGCATCGCTAAAGGCGAGGGCTTGAGGCTGTCACCATAGGCGACTTCAACCGTCACAACGCGTTTAAACCGCGAAAAAATTTCTTTTAACATAAGCGGAAATGGATAAACAATTTTTAAATGCAGCCCGGATGCCTGCAATCCTTCTGCGCGGCACAGATTGACACCTTCATCAATCGCGCCTTTGGCACTGCCCCATCCGACGACCAGAAGGTCGCCTTCTTCGGGGCCAAACATTTCCGGTTTTTTAAGCGCGCGCTGAACAATGTGAACCTTCTCGTTGCGGATTTCATGCGAACGTTGATGCGTCCCGGCAAAATAACTGACCCGCCCGGCACTGTCGGTGTTGAGGCCGGTAACTCGCTTCATCCCATCCGGCGTTCCCGGGATCGCCTGATTGTCGCGAATCGTGGGAAAATCGCCCGACAATCGGTTGATATAAAATCTCTCCAGAATCAAATCGGCAATTTCATCAACGGCGTTCATTTGTGTAATTTTCAATTTATTGACGACTTTGTAGCTATTCGCCGTTTGAAAATCGCTCATGATAAAAACAGGGATTTTCAGCTTTTCCGTTAAATACCGAGCCAGATGCGGCGCATAAAAACAATCAATCACGTTGGCAACGCTAATTACAATCTTCGCGCTATCACCGTGGCTTCCGAAAAGCACGGCCAACAAATCTGATTGCTCCGTCTTTGTCGGCATGCCGGTTGATGGGCCGGCGCGCTGAACATCGACGACAATCAAAGGAATTTCCGCCGCCATGGCAAAGCCGATGAATTCTTGTTTTAACGAAAGCCCGGGGCCGGATGTCGCAGTGATTGCCGGAACTCCGCCGAAATATGAACCAACCGCTGCGCCAATCGCGCTGATTTCATCTTCCGCTTGATGGACAATTCCGCCGTATGCCGGAAAAACTTTGGCCAGTGTGTGCATGATGGATGAGGCGGGCGTAATCGGATAACCGGCAAAAAGTTTTATCCCTGCATCAACCACCCCCATGGCCAACGCTGAATTTCCGTCGATCAAAATTTTTTCCGTGCTTTGAGGTGTTCCGGCAACCTCATAGGAAAGGAAAATGTGCTCTTTGGCATAACGATAGCCGTTTTTAAAGAGCGCGGCATTTTTCTGAAGCGCAATCTCATCAATATTGGGAAATGCTTTTTTAATTTCTTTAGCAACAATGTCAACATCGGCGCTATAAATGTGCGCCAACATACCTAAGTAAAACATGTTTTTTCCGGCGCCGCTCATCGTGCGCATAATCGCTTTTGAATCATCGTCGAGTTCGAAAGGAATGATGTTTAGGCCCAAGTCTGTGACGCGCCGGCAAACCTTTTCGTAAGCCTCCAAATTCGCTTCTTTATCCACCATATCCAAAAGGACCTGACAGCGGGGATTTGTCTCCTGGTCGTCGAGGCGGCGGTTTAAAACAACTTCATGCGCGGCGAGAATAAGATCCGTATCGCTTCCCACATCGTTGATTTCCATTTCCGCGACACGGATAATAACACCGGAAAGGGCGAATCCCGTGCGCGCCGGCGGGCTGATTTCCGCGGGGATCATCGGTTCTATAAAAACATTTTTCCCCATCGCGGCAAAAGCCTTGATGAGAATATCGCCTGCTTTTTGGGCGCCGAAACCGGCATCCATCAAGAGTTCAAATCGTGATATTTTTCGTCTATCGGGAGTCATTGAAAATTCCTTCGAGGTAAACCATTTTTATTAGTTAAGATTGAAACCACTATAACACCTCCCATTGCTTTGGCAACGGGAAAATCAACTTTGTTTCCGTTTCTGTTATTTTATATCATTCGTGGATAAAATGTTTCTTGTCTCGTCGGCCAACTGCGGGCGCAGGTCCCCAAACTGCTTCATAATATCTTTGTTTCCGTCAACGTCAAATCCTCCTCCGTCTTCATCCAATTCGCGCAAAAGCTCATCAATCGAATAGTCTGATTTAATGGAAAAACCGGCGTCTTTAATCATACGCAGCGTTTTGACTGCGCGCGATCCTTTTGTGTTCAAATAACCGTCGAGAAACAAGGAATTCGCCGGATAAAGAGCCATGACTTCAAGGCTGCGCAAATGGCCTTCGCGGCCCGCCGCGACGCGGATTTCAGCCGTTGGATTAAAAAACCGAAAAAGACATAAGATGCGCAGGCAATATTGGGGTGTTAAATTTTTTACGTTGCGCAGCGCGTTCCCATCAATGGGGATTAAAAAATTAACCGGAATGGAACGCGCGTTAAATTGACGCAATTGCAGCGCAATCTCCACGATGTCTTCCGGCGTTTCTCCCATCCCCGCAATCATACCGGAACAAATGTTTAGCCCTGCCTTGCGCGCCGATGAGAGCGTGTTGATTCGATCCTGATAGGTGTGGGTCGTGCAAATGTTTGGATAATTTTTTTCGGATGTGTTGAGGTTGTGATTCAAGCGGTCGAGGCCGGCCTCTTTAAGTTTTTGCGCGGCGGCCTCATTTAAAAGGCCCGCGGATATACACACTTCAATCGGATACGTGGTTTTGATTTTTTTAATAAGCACGGCCAAGCGCTCAACGCGTCTTTCGGATGGGCCACGGCCGGAGGAAACCATGCAATAGCGAAAGGCTCCGGACTCGTAAGCATGTTTGGCTTCGCCGAGAATTTCCTCGTCACTTTTTATGGGATAATCTTCAATTTGCGCTTTCGAGGAAGTGGCCTGCGCGCAATAATGGCAGTCTTCGGGGCAAAGGCCGTTTTGGATGTTATTGATGATATGAATTTCGACGTTATTTTGGTGGTATTTTTTTCGAACCTGGTAGGCAGCATCAAGAAGCGGCAGGATTTCCACTTCGCTGGAAGTGAGAATTTGCAGGCCGTTTTCTTTCGAGAGAATTTCCTCGCGTAAACTCGCTTCGGTCAATCGCTCATAGAATGAGCGTGGTAAGTTCATAGATAACATAGCTGTAATAATTTATGTGGTGCTCATTGTAGTATAAAAACAAAAACAAATCAAACTTTAAGCATATTTTTGTACTCTCATTTTTCTATGAAAAGCACGCGCGAGTTAACGAGAATTGGGAACAATTTTCTTGCTTTTTACGGAATATCCATATATCCTAATCGTGAATATTAATCCAAAAAAGCTATGAAAACCGGACACACATTCCATATCCCCGTCATGGGAACGGGCTTTTCCGTTGACACCCCGATTAAGGTGGCTCGCTACGGCATTTCATCGGTCATTTCAATCGTTGATGATGTCCTGGTTGAGCAAATGCGCGAGCATTACTGTAAAGTTACCGGCGAGCCTTATGTGGAAATTACAAAATACGATGAGGATTTCCGCGCGCGGCGCATCACGGAATACTTAAACCTCGTTGACCGTATCGTCAAAAAACAATTTGCCGAGCTAAAGGCCTCCGCCTTTGAAATTGGCAGCGAAATGACAAAGTATTTCGAGCTCCTCCCTGACCATTCCCCGCTTAAAAAACTTTACCAACGCATGCTTAAAACAACCGATGCGGATCAAAAAAGTAAACTCCAGGAAGAATTGCGGGAAGGCCTTGTTGTCGGCGATATCAATGTCAACATCATGACCAAACTCGACAAGGCGAATTTCGACCAAAACGACCAACCGCTCCCTCCGGAATATTCGGACGCCTTGGCCGCGCTTCGCGGATACGCCAAAAGCACCCTCACGTCCGCAATCGTTTTTTCCGCCGGTATCAATCGACGGCTTTACAGCTACGCGGAGCAGTTTAAGGATTTTTACGCGGATGCGACGGGATTTATTAAAAAGAAAATTGTTTTAAAGGTAAGCGATTACCGATCGGCGATTATTCAGGGAAAATTCTTTGCGAAAAAAGGGATTTGGGTTTCTGAATACCGCGTCGAATCGGGCCTCAATTGCGGCGGGCACGTTTTTCCCGCGGCAGGAGAACTGATGGGCCCTATTTTGGAAGAGTTCAAGACGAGGAAGCACGAATTTGTTACAGCACTTCATGAGGTTTATAATCAAGCGCTGAAATTGGCTGACAAATTTATTTTTTCAAAACCGCACACGGTCAAGGTCACCGCCCAAGGCGGCATCGGCACATACAAAGAAGATAAATTTTTACGCGACTACTACAAACTTGATGCGACCGGCTGGGGTTCGCCGTTTTTACTTGTTCCCGAGGCGACAAATGTCGATGAAACAACGATTGAAAAGCTAACAAAAGCCACGGAAGACGATTACTACACGAGCGATGTTTCGCCTTTGGGCGTTCCCTTTAACAATATTCGCGATTCGCAAAGCGACTTGGAACAGAAGCGCCGCGCGCAAATCGGGCGGCCGGGAAGCAGTTGCCCCAAAGGATTTTTGGTGTCCAACACGGAATTCACGCCAAAACCGATTTGCACGGCCTCACGGCAATATCAGAAATTAAAACTCGATCAAGTTGCTCTGCTTAATTTGCCGGCCGAGGAACACCAAAGGATTATCAACAACATTGTGAAAAAAGCCTGCATCTGCAATGACCTTGGCGGGTCGGTGGAGATTAAAAATAAGCTGTTTAAAAACGGCCGCGCGATTTTTACCGCGATTTGCCCGGGGCCCAACCTCGCCTATTTTCACAAAGTCGTCTCCCTTCGAGAAATGATTGACCATATTTATGGCAGGGTCAATTTGCTGCGCCCGATTTATCGACCGAACATGTTTATTAAAGAGTTGAAGCTCAATATTGATTTTCTAAGAAAAGAGATTGAGAAGAGTTTACCCGGGCCAACGGAGAAAGATATCAGCTATTTCAATGAATTCAAGACGAACTTATTTTCCGGGATTGAATACTACCGCAATCTTTTTACCCAAGTCATGGACGAAACTGCCGAAACCCGCCAGTGCCTGTTGTCGGATTTAAGCAAGCAACAAAAATATCTCGAAAATCTTGTGGCGGAATTTTCGACCGCTTTCATAACGACGCCTATCGTCGCCACAGCCGCGCACCGATAGACCAAAAATAAAAATCCCCGCACCGTTAATACGATACAGGGAATTATCTTCACTAAAAAAACAATCTCTTCTACTGTGTTGGAGCCGAGTAAATATTCCCGCCTTTTTGCTTGAATTCCCTCGACTTCTCCTCTAATCCTCTTTCAATCGCTTCGCTTTCACTTATATTTTGCTGAGCCGCGAAATCGCGGACATCCTGGGTAATTTTCATGGAACAAAAATTCGGCCCGCACATGGAGCAGAAATGCGAAAGTTTAGCGCCTTCCGCGGGAAGCGTTTCATCGTGAAATTCCTTTGCCGTTTCAGGATCAAGGCTAAGCTGAAACTGATCTTTCCAGCGAAACTCAAATCGCGCCTTTGATAAAGCATTGTCCCACTCTTGCGCGCCTTTATGCCCCTTAGCCAAATCAGCCGCATGCGCGGCAATTTTGTAAGCGATAATTCCATCTTTCACGTCTTTTTTATTCGGCAATCCTAAATGTTCTTTTGGTGTCACATAACAAAGCATGGCTGTGCCATACCAGCCAATCATAGCCGCACCAATCGCGGATGTAATGTGGTCATACCCCGGCGCGATATCTGTCGTGAGCGGGCCTAAGGTATAAAACGGCGCTTCCTGACAAATCGTAAGCTGTTTGTCCATATTTTCTTTAATCAAATGCATGGGAACATGCCCTGGCCCTTCGATCATCACCTGGACATCGTGCTTCCAAGCAACTTTTGTAAGCTCGCCTAATGTTTCAAGCTCCGCAAATTGCGCGGCGTCATTGGCATCGGCAATGCTGCCGGGCCGAAGGCCATCGCCTAAGCTAAAGCTCACATCGTATTGTTTCATAATTTCGCAAATTTCTTCAAAATGCGTGTAGAGAAAATTTTCCTTGTGGTGCGATAAGCACCATTTGGCAAGAATGGATCCGCCGCGTGAAACGATTCCCGTCGCGCGCTTGGCAGTCAAGGGCACATAGCGCAGTAAAACTCCCGCGTGAATCGTAAAATAATCAACGCCTTGTTCAGCTTGCTCAACGAGGGTGTCGCGATAAATTTCCCAGGTTAAATCTTCGGCTTTTCCGTTGACTTTTTCTAAGGCTTGATAAATCGGGACACTTCCGATGGGAACAGGCGAATTACGTAAAATCCATTCGCGGGTTTCATGGATATTGTTTCCCGTTGATAGATCCATCACTGTATCACCGCCCCAACGCGTTGCCCAAACCATTTTTTCAACTTCTTCGGCAACGCTGGAGGAAAGGGCGGAATTTCCGATATTGGCGTTGATTTTAACGAGGAAATTCCGCCCAATAATCATCGGCTCACTTTCGGGGTGATTGATATTGGACGGGATAATGGCGCGGCCGCGGGCAACTTCATCTCTGACAAATTCCGGGCTGCAACCCTCGCGTATCGCGATAAATTCCATTTCGGGGGTAATGATTCCCTGCCGCGCGTAATGGAGTTGTGTCACATTTTTTCCCAACTTCGCGCGCAGTGGTTTTTTAGCAAGTGGAAAACGGATACTTTCGAGGGAAAAATCGTTGTCGCGCGACCTGCGATATAGCGATGTCGGCGCGTCCAGAATATCAATGTCGTTGCGGCCTAAAATCCAAGGCGTGCGAAGCGCCGGCAGGCCATGAGAAATATTAATTGTTGTGGCGGGATCCGTGTAGGGGCCGGATGTGTCATAAACGCGAATCGCGGCATTAAAAATTTCTTTATTGGTGTGATCGATGGTCGGAGACTGGGAAATTTCGCGAAAAGGAACGCGAATATCGGGATGCCTCTTCCCTGCGGTATAAATCTTTTTTGATCCGGGAAACGGCCTGTAGCTTAAATCGAGTTCATCGGGATTTAAAGCAGCGTTGTTTTCTGTTAGACGTGTTTTGGATTGGGATTGGATGATCATGCGGGGTTAATTAGCTGAATGAGGTGCCGCAACCGCAACTGCTTTTGGCGTTGGGGTTATGATATTTAAACCCGCTTTCTTTAAGCGTGTCAATGTAATCAATCTTTGTTCCCTTGATAAAAGCCGCGCTTTCACTATTAACGAATATTTTCAGGCCAGCTTGCTCAACAACCCGGTCATTTTCATAGGAGTTCTTCTGTAAAGTCATTTCATAGGAAAGGCCGGCACAGCCGCCTGTGACAACACCAAAGCGCAGGCCATGATTTTGCTTTCCCTCCTTCTCCATCATCGCTTTAATTTTCATAATGGCGGACTCGGTGAGAATGACTAAAGGAGCGGTGGAATTCTCGGGTATCTGTGTTAGGTTTTCATTTTCCATAAGGCTTTTCCTTCAAAACGTCATTACTATAACACACTGCCTTGCAAAGTCAAGTTGGCGCCGGACGAACTTAGGCGGCGGCGGTCATTTCATTATGGTTTTAGGGGATAAAACAGGGCGATGCTGCTGGTAAAGCCGTGGAGAAAGTTTTTGGATCCGACTGGGCCAATTTCCCCCGCGCAGAAAAATCCTGCCGCGGAAATTGGCCCTAAACATTTTTGAATCATTTGAATATCATGGCTTTTTTCGCCAAAGAGATGCACGCCTCGGCCATTGCAGGAGAAAACAATCGCGCCTTTGGGTTTTTCGCCTTTAGACATTGACCACTGGGCATTCAGAAGCTCACTTAAATCTTCTTTGGCCGTCATGGCATCACGCAGATGAAACTGAACCGTTTGCCCAGGCGTAATGTATTCTGCAATGATGCCGTTATTTGTTCCCGGCTCAAGGCCCATAAAACCTCGAATTAAGAAATCACCCCTCTTAAATTCATGCGTATATTCATTCATGGCGATTCCAAGAAAAATCGCTTCCTGGGAAAGAAGTTGATCTGACGGCGATAATCTTCCCAGCTCCTCTTTTAAAATATCAAAAAAAGGCCGCCCGGCTAAGGATTGAATCCTGTTCTCGTGGGCCGCGGTCACAATGTATGTTTGGCCGATGGGTTTACAGCCTTGGGAAACAACTGTCTCAACACGCAAGTTTCCCGTCAAAACAAAACCAACAACCCCTTCGTGAAATTCTTCGCCATTTAAAATAAGCGTATTCTCCCGTGGAGAGCTGGCCGCGCTCGCCAACCCACCGATAACAGGGCACTTTGGATAAGCCTGATTAAGTCCATGCAAAAAATAATTAACGTCGAATAAAAAAGGATCAGGCAAAGTAACAAAAATAGGATTTTCACTTGGATAAATTTCAAAGAAGCGGTACCAGTCCTCATTCGTCTTGAGCCCCTCAAGCTGTATTTGTGTAAGAACAAACGGCAAGATTTTGACGTCAGGCAATTTGGCAAGGATCAAGGCTGTGGCTGGTTGCCCCTCGACCTCAGAATCGCTTCCAACGATTCCTGCCGCGCTGCAAGCGATCAAATTCCCAACAATAATTTGCGAACGCAATTTTTGGGTAATATCACCTAACGATGCACTGTGTTGAGGCGCGCTAAAAAGGATTCCAAAATCATAGTTACCGCTCATGCCATTGGTTAGTTCAGTGACAATCGTAGCAAGAGTTGTTGCAGTTGTTAAACGGCTAACAAATTCCATAGGGTTTATGAGTTATTTTTCTTGTTCTTTCGCCGCGCGGATCATGAGAACGGGAATGTTGGTGCGGTGACGAATGGCCTCGGCAACGCTTCCTAAAATGGCATCTTTAATAAGTTTATGGCCATGCGTTGACATAGCGATAAGGTCACATCGTTCTTTGGCGGCAATCGCCAGAATTTCAGTAGTCGGCTCACCGCCAACAAGATACGCTGAAACATTAAAACCGTTTTTTACAAGTTCAGCTTTCTTCCGATTAAGATAAAGGCGGTCATTTTTTATTTCCTCAGAATCTTGAAGATTGAGCTCATCCTGCAGACGCGCAACATAACCATCCGCCACGTGCACCAAAACAAGGCTCGCGCCTGTGAGTCGCGCCAAAGGTTGAATATGATCAAGAATAACAGAATCTGTTGGAGAATTATCAAGAGGTATTAGAATTTTCTTATACATAGCGGCGTATTATCCTTTTTTGGGCACTGTTTTGTCAAGTTGATTCAACCAATATGGAGTGAGCCATTATTTAAGCCACTCGCTTACCGTTTGGAATAATAGATACAAATTAAGCGTCCCGATAATCACCGTCACGCTCCACGCGATTGTTTTGACTGAATTTGAGTTAACAAATTTCCCCATCTTTTTCTTATCGCTCGTAAACCATACAAGGGGAACAACCGCGAAGCTCAATTGCAACGATAGAATAACCTGACTTAAAATCAGCAAACTCCCCACCCCTTTTTCTCCGTAAAGCGAGGCAACAATCACTGCCGGAATAATCGCAACGGAACGCGTGAGAATACGCCGGACCCAAGGGCGCAGACGGATATTTAAAAACCCTTCCATAACAATTTGTCCGGCGAGTGTTCCGGTAAGCGTGGAATTTTGCCCCGAGGCCAAAAGCGCCACAGCAAATAAAAAGCTGGCCAGTGGCGCCCCCAGCGTTGGTGTTAAAAGTTTATAGGCATCGTTAATGTCGGCGACATTTTCATGTTGTGTACCATGAAAAGCGGCAGCGCTCACAATGAGAATAGCGGCATTAATAAAAAACGCGAACAAAAGCGCGACAGTTGAATCAAAGGTCGCGTAGCGAATCGCCATAGCTTTTCCTGTGTCATTTCTCTCAAAGGCGCGCGTTTGAACAATACTGGAATGCAGATACAAGTTGTGCGGCATGACGGTTGCTCCAAGGATACCAATCGAGATGTAAAGCATTTCAGGATTGAAAACAATTTGGGCTTTGGGTAGAAGGTTCCCGAAGATGGCGACAAAGTCCGGATGGGAGGCTACCATTTCATAGGTGAAGCATCCGCCAATCGTGAAAATAAGGGTAGCCACAATACATTCCAAAATCCGAAAACCTTTATTCTGCAAAAACAAAACAATCATAACGTCCATCGCGGTAATTACGACTCCCGCGACAAGCGGTATATTAAAAAGAAGATTAAGGGCAATGGCAGAGCCGATAACTTCGGCCAAGTCACAGGCCGCAATCGCGATTTCGCAAAGAATCCACAAAAAATAAGCCATCGGCTTTGAAAAGTGATCCCGGCAGGCCTGCGCTAAATCACGGCCGGTCACGATGCCAAGCTTCAGCGAAAGATGCTGAAGAAGAATGGCCATAAAGTTTGAAATTAAAATGACGGAAATGAGTGTGTAGCCAAACTTTGCCCCGCCCGCCAAATCTGTCGCCCAGTTTCCCGGATCCATATACCCAACCGCGACCATGAGTCCTGGCCCGGCAAAGGCAATCATTTTGCGCCAAACTGAGGCATTAGCCGGAACAGGAATTGAGGAATGAACTTCGCGCAAACTTGGCGCGGTAACCGGCCGTCTCCAGCCCGTTGTTGATTTTGAATCCGTAAGATTATTTTTTGTCGCCGTTTCCATAAATCTCCTTTATTGTTCTCCCCGAATTTTACACTATACTTTACAAATTCCTTTAGTAACGCGTCGTTAATCCCACAAAAGGATTAAAGTCATCCGCCGATCGGGTCACCCCAATATTGAGTCCACCATCGAACTGAATATCTTGAGAAACAGCATACGTCAATCCCAAATCAACTGTCCCCACCCACTCACTACTTGGTTCGTTATTAAAACTGCTAAAAAACTCGACATAACCATCCAAGCCTCCAATGATTTGGTGGCCCAGTGTTAGCGTATTTATAAAGTCAGTGTAATAATCTTTTTCGGCGTTACGGTTAAAATCGAATTCCGTCATCAACCCCATTCCCCAATCCGCCGGCAGGGCAATGGCCAAAGGAAAAATCACGCCTCCCTCAAACGCGTCGCTGTCTAGCTCGTTAGAATTTGTAGGGAATTTAACGAACGGCATGACCGCCAGTGCCGTTGTCCCGCCATCATTTCCCCAAACATTAACCTTCATCCGGCCCATGATATTCCCCGAACCTTCCTTGCTTTCCACCTCGCCCTCACTTTTGCTGTGTTCTCTAATATAGGGGTCAATAACAATCTGAAGGTCCATATTATTGAGGAGGCCGGCTTTGAGATTTAACGTGGTCAATTTAAAATTATCCACCCGTGTATCTGTGCGTTCGGGGTTGTTGTGATCATAGGTGTAATCAAATAAGCTTGACTCTATTTGAAAATGCCCGGCGTCCACCGTATAGGCGCTCTCCGTTTTATCCGGACGGTCCGTGGACATCTCCCGCATCAGTTCACGGGGTGTGGGATTGAAAAAGTGATACTTCCCTTTTTCTGCGGTGATTTCACTGAATGCTTTCCCGGCTGAAATTTCCATCATTGACAGCGCTATTGCCAAAACTATTACTTTCTTCATTGCAACTTACTCTCCGGTTTCAAACGTAAAATCTTATGCCTTTGTATGGGCATTTTGGCATTTGTGACAAATGCCATAGAAATGCATTTCGTGGCCCAGGATTTGAAAGTGTTTCTTTTCCAAGATGGGGACATACAGCTTGTCTTCATTAAGGTCCGGAAATTCAATCACATCAAAACAGCGGATACAGCGGGCGTGATGATGTAGTTTTTCATCGTAGAGGTGTTCGTAATGGTCGTGTTTTTCACCGAAAGCGGTTTTTCTGATAATCCCTGCCTCAAGCATTTCGCGAATACTGCGGTATACGGTTGCGCGCGATACCTGACGGCGATTTTTGTTGCACCCTTTGACTAAATCCTCCGCCGTAAAATGCCCGTGGGAACCCATGGCCTTATGAAACACAGCCATCCGCCCAACACTGGCTTTTACTCCGGCGCCGCGAAGATAAGTTAAAAACTTTTCCTTCTCCTCAAATATTCTTCGGCCGAGATGTTTTCGCATATGAGACACTGTATCATTCAGTGTGTATAAGTCAAGCGTGAATTTATTTTTGTGTGGAAATGGCTGTGGCGCTAAACTAACGCCATTTGATGGAACAGCCCATGGAGGGTTTTTGTTCGCGGCTGACGGGTTTTCCGCTGGCAAGGCAATTAAGCGCTTCTTTTAATTCTTCGCGCATCACTTTTGATTCATCCTGCCAATTGTCATCGATGCGCCCATGATAAACGAGTTCTTTTTGGGGGTTGAAAAGGTAAATGTCGGGAGTACACTGCGCCTTAAACGCGTCGGCAGTTTTTTGTGTTTCATCGACAAGATAAGGAAAATCGATGCCGAGTTCGGTAATCTTTTCCTTCATTTTCTCCGGAGCATCTTCCGGATAGGACGGATTGATATTCGGGTTAATGGCGACGGTATTGATACCGGCCGTGCGCGCATATTGGGCCAGGCGAATGAAGCGCGGCCAAACCGCCAGCGCGTAAGGACAGTGGTTACAGGTAAAACAAACCATAAGCCCACGCTTTCCGAACTGTTCATCACTTTTGTAAAGTTTTCCTGATGGGTCCTTCAGTTCAAAGCTTGTTATTTTTGTTCCCAGCGGGATAAGAACCGACTCTAATAATGCCATCGCGTTGCCTCCTTTTTTGTAGCCTTATTATATTTTACAAAGAGTGTGTGTCAAGCAAAAGGAAGGTGTGTGATGGAAAATAAATTCATCAATGTGCTATAATGCGAAAAATTGAACCAACAAAGAGGTGTCAAATGAAAAAGTCAGAAACCATTCTTAAACAAATACCGCTTGGGCCCATGGACAATTTCATTTACTTTCTAGGTGACAGCGCGACACGCGAAATCGCTGTTATTGACCCCGCGTGGGATGTGGATTTTTTGTGCAATACGGCAAAAAAGGAAAACCTAAAAATCATAAAAGTCTTACTCACCCACGGACACCCGGATCACGTCAACGGGCTTGAGGCGCTTTTGAAAATCCACGATGTTCCTGCCTATATGTCCGAGCATGAGGCGCCGATCTTGACACCGCGCACAAAGAATCTTAAAAAAGTTAAACCAAATGAGAAAATCAAAATCGGAAGCCTGGAAGTCACATGCCTTCACACCCCCGGCCATTCGCCCGGCTGCCAATCTTTTTTAGCGGATGAGTATTTAATTTCCGGAGACGCGATGTTTATCGATGGTTGCGGGCGATGCGACCTTCCCGGCGGAAACGCGAAGACAATGTTTGATTCCCTTTACAATGTGATTATGAAACTCCCGGAGAGAACGGTCATTTATCCCGGGCACAACTACGGGCCGGTTCCTTTTGCCACTTTAGGCGAGCAGAAAAAAACCAATCCCTATTTACAGTGTTCGAGCCTTGAAGAATTTCTTGTCGAGAGAATGGGTGTAGGATTCTAGGCCTTCCTGTTAAAGCCTTGCAGCAACCCCTTTAAAAGCAATCCACTAAAGATCCGAAACGGCAAAATTCTCTTAAGAAAATACGTTCCCCTGCTTTGTATGTCCGGAAAATTACGAAGTGGCGGATTTTTTGAATTGATGATCCGCTCGGCGAGCTTGGCGATATCTTCAGGATCCTTTTGAAGGCCGTCTACGTATTCTTTGACGCGCGCATCCAAAAACTGCGAGAGAGGAAAATAAGGGCTTTGAGAATTGAAAGAATTCTTTGCGTAGCGTTTATTCTCGCGAAAAATAGTCGTAGGATACGTCCCCGGCTCAATCAGACTGACACGGATTCCAAATGGTTTTAATTCATAAAATAAACTTTCGCTAAAACCCTCAAGCGCCCACTTGCTCGCATTATAAGCGCCAAAACTTGGTAAAGCGTAAAGGCCGGCCACGCTTGAGATATTGATAATTGTCCCGCTGCGTTGTTGGCGCATAACCGGAATAACTTCCCGCGTCACATTTTGCACGCCGAAAAAATTTGTTTCAAATTGCGCGCGGATCTCCTCTTCGGTTAAATCCTCAAACGACCCGCCAATCCCATAGCCGGCATTATTGATAAGGACGTCGATGTGCCCTTTCGTTGTAAGGATTTCTGAAATAACGTCTTTAATCGATAATTTATCGGTAACATCCAATGGTAAAATTTTAGCGGCCGAGTTTCGCTTGGCAAGCTCATCAAGGAGGGGCTTTTGCTTCGAAAGATCCCGCATCGTCGCGAAAACAAAATGGCCGCACGATGAAAATCGTGCGGCCATCAACAATCCAAAACCGCTGGAACACCCCGTTATCAAAATAACTTTTGATTTTTGTGAAACGCTCATTGCTCGCGGCTACGCGCCCATCGCTTCTTGAATCATCAAAGAATCAACAAGGACAAGCGCAATCATCGCTTCGACCACCGGAACAACGCGTGGGCAAATACAAGGGTCATGGCGGCCGGTCACCTGCATCACTGTCTTTTCTTTCGCGATTGTCACAGTTTCCTGCGGCAAAACAATGGATGAGGGCGGCTTAACCGCGACGCGTAAAACAATATCTTCTCCGGTTGAGATTCCGCCCAAGATCCCGCCGGCGTGGTTTGTTTTTGTTTTAATTTTATCGCCGTCGGCATAAAACACGTCATTGTGTTCTGACCCGCGCATTTTTGAAGCGGCAAAACCTTCTCCGATTTCAACGCCCTTAATTGTTCCAATCGACATCATCGCAGCGGCAAGCCGCGCGCTTAATTTATCGAAAACCGGATCACCCAATCCCGGTGGACACCCCTTAACAACAGCCTCCACGACCCCGCCGATGGAGTCGCCGTTTTTACGTACCTCCTGAATCTTTTCTTCCATGCGTTTGGCCTGCTCAACATCCGGACAACGGACAGGATTTGATTCAATCGCGCTTAAATCAATTTTTTTGGCAGAAATATCGCCAACAGAAAACGTGTAGGCAACTATCTTTATTTTTCGCTCCGCCAGGATTTTCTTTGCAATAGCTCCGGCCGCAACGCGCGCGGCTGTTTCACGGCCTGAGGAACGGCCGCCCCCGCGCCAATCTCGCAACCCATACTTCATGAAATAAGTAAAATCGGCGTGGCCCGGACGAAAAAGGTCTTTGATTTTTGTGTAATCTTTTTCCTTTGCGTCTTCGTTGCGGATCAGAAGCGCGACAGGCGTTCCCGTCGTTTTTCCCTCGAAAACACCGGACAAAATTTCCACTCGATCAGCTTCTTTTCGCTGAGTCGTGATAGAACTTTGTCCAGGCCGACGCCGATCAAGCTCTACCTGGATGTCCGCTTCGCACAGAGGCATCGACGGCTTAACACCGTCAACAACTACCCCAATTGCTGGACCGTGGCTTTCTCCGAAGGTAGTGAGCTTAAAAAGTTTTCCAAAAGAATTTCCTGACATTATTGTTCCTTTTACAGATCTGTTACCGCGCCAAGCGACGCTGACGCCACAACATCCGCGTATTTTTTTAACACGCCATAATTATAGCGGGGTTTTGGCTGTTTCCAAGCTTTTAAACGTTTTTTAAGTTCAGCGCCGGAAATATTCACATTGATTTCACGTTTGAGAGCGTCAATGGTAATCGTGTCGCCGTTTTTAACAATAGCGAGCGGCCCGCCAACAAAGGCTTCCGGCGTAATGTGCCCGACGACAAAACCGTGGCTTCCTCCCGAAAATCTTCCATCGGTAATAAGCGCGACATCCTTTCCCAACCCGCGGCCCATAATCGCGGATGTCGGCGAAAGCATTTCCCGCATGCCGGGCCCGCCTTTTGGCCCTTCATAACGAATAACAACAACATCACCCTTTTTGATTGTTCCATCGAGAATTTTTTTGAGTGCCTCTTCTTCTGAGCTAAAAACACATGCCTTTCCGGCAAAACTCGTTCCTTCTTTTCCCGAAATTTTTGCGACCGCTCCTTGAGGGGCAAGGTTCCCATAAAGAATAACAATGTGTCCATCTTTTTTAATGGGGTTATTGAGCGGACGAATGACTTCTTGTGTGGACGGATACGCTATGACATCGCGCAGATTTTCCGCAACGGTTTTTCCGGTTACCGTCAGGCAATCGCCATGTAAAAAACCGGCGTCGAGAAGCACTTTCATCAAAGGCGTTAATCCGCCGATTTTGACTAACTCCGCCATCACAAAACGGCCGCTGGGCTTAAGGTCCGCTAAAACAGGAACTTTTTTTCCAATGCGAGTAAAATCATCCAAGTTGAACTTAACACCCGCCGTATGGGCGATTGCTAAAAGGTGCAAAACGGCATTTGTCGATCCGCCTAAAGCAAAAACGACGGTCGCCGCATTTTCAAACGCCTTTTTTGTCATAATGTCTCGAGGGCGAATTCCAAGTTTAATCAATTCTAAAACAGCTTTTCCGGCGTTAACACAATCCATTTCCTTTTCCGGTGAAATCGCGGCCTGAGCAGAACTATTCGGCAAGCTCATTCCCAACGCCTCGATGGCCGAGGCCATGGTGTTGGCGGTATACATCCCGCCGCATGATCCGGGCCCGGGAATCGCGCAGGTTTCGATTTCTTTAAGTTGGGCGTCATTAATTTTATTGTTTGCGTGCGCGCCAACCGCTTCAAAAACGGAAACAATATCCACGTTTTTGTTTTGATAGCAACCGGGAAGAATTGTTCCGCCGTAAACAAAAACCGACGGACGGTTCAAGCGCGCCATAGCCATCAAACAGCCGGGCATGTTTTTGTCACAACCGCCAACGGCAACCAAGCCATCAAATCCTTCACAACCGGCAACCGTTTCAACCGAATCGGCAATCACCTCGCGTGAGACGAGGGAATATTTCATCCCCTCTGAACCCATCGAAATACCGTCGGAAACAGTGATTGTCCCAAAAATAATTGCCTTTCCACCTGCCCCGTCAACGCCGGATGCCGCTTTCTTGGCGAGCTCATCAATGTGCATATTGCACGGTGTGACCATGCTCCACGTGGAGACAATACCGATTTGGGATTTTTGAAAATCTTCATCTTTAAATCCAACCGCGCGAAGCATTGAACGGCTTGGCGCCCTGTCCGCGCCATCGGTGACAATCGCAGAAAACTGCCGATGCGCACTTTGGGGTGATTTCTTATTTTTTTGCATTTTTATAATCCCTCATTTTTGAATAGCCATGGACGCGTATTTCTGACTTTCGCTTCGTAGGCGGCGATCTTATCTTGGAATTGTTCGGTCCAACCGATGCTATCTAACCCATTCAACAAACATTCTTTGGCAAACGCGTTGATAGAAAATGAATATTTTTTTCCTGCTGGCCCCGTCACGGTTTGCTTCTCTAAATCAACCGTTACTTGAGCGCCGACCTCCGCCGTGACGTTTTGAAAAAGCTCACCGACTTCTTTCGAGGTAAGCGCAACGGCAAGAATTCCGTTTTTAACGCAATTGTTCGCGAAGATATCCGCGAAACTTGGTGCAATGATAGCGCGAAATCCATAGTCCGCAAGCGCCCACGGAGCATGCTCCCGGCTGGAACCGCAGCCAAAATTATCCCGCGCCAATAGAACAGTGGCACTCCGATAGCGGGAATGGTTTAAAATAAAATCAGGGTTTTCCTTTGTGCCTTCGGGGTCAATAAAGCGCCAGTCGTGAAATAAATGTTTGCCAAAACCCGTGCGCTCGATTTTCCGCAGGAATTGTTTAGGGATAATCGCATCTGTATCGACGTTGATTCTGTCTAACGGTGCAGCAATTCCCGTATGAACGGTAAAGGCGGGAATTTTTGCTGTCTTAGTTTCTGTCATAAAAGTTGGTATTTCATAAAATTTATAAATATTTTCGGACATCCGCGATACGGCCTTCAACGGCGGCAACGACCGCCATCTCGGGACTCATCAAGTGCGTTCGCCCGCCTCTGCCCTGCCGGCCCTCAAAATTACGATTGCTCGTCGAGGCGCAGCGGTCTCCGGGATTTAATCGGTCATCGTTCATCCCTAAGCACATGGAACAACCCGCAAAGCGCCATTCAAAGCCGGCGTCCATAAAAATTTTGTCCAGGCCCTCTTGTTCGGCTTGCCGGCGCACGCGCCCGGAACCGGGAACGACAATCGCGCTCACGCTTGGCAAAACTTTTTTGCCCTTTGCCATGTTGGCGGCAACACGTAAATCTTCAATACGGCCGTTTGTGCACGAGCCGACAAAAACTTTGTCAATCTTGATTTCCGCAATCGGCGTTCCGGGTTTCAGATCCATATATTCAAGCGCGTTTTTAGCCGCCTGCTGATCAATAGCATGCGTAAAACTTTTCGGGTCAGGAACCTTTCCATCAATGGATGCCACTTGCCCCGGGCTTGTTCCCCAAGTCACTTGCGGCAGAATAGACTTTGCGTTGATTTCAATGGTGGTGTCGAATTTTGCATCGACATCGCTCGGAAGTTTTTTCCAATAAGCGAGGGCTGTGTCCCAATCGTTATTTTTGGGAGCAAAATCACGTCCTTTGACGTAATTAAACGTGATTTCATCGGGCGAAATCATTCCGGCGCGCGCGCCCGCTTCGATACTCATATTGCAGATTGTCATCCGCCCTTCCATCGAAAGCGCGTGAATAGTACTGCCGCCGTATTCAACCACATAACCGGTTGCCCCGGCTGTGCCAATTTTTCCGATGATATATAAGATAATATCTTTTGCCGTCGAGCCTTTGGGCAACGTGCCGTCGACTTTAATAAGCATGGTCTTGGCTTTATCCTGCTGCAATGTTTGCGTGGCCAAAACATGTTCGACTTCTGAGGTGCCGATTCCAAAAGCGAGAGCACCGAAAGCGCCATGTGTTGATGTATGCGAATCGCCGCAGACAATAATCATTCCCGGCTGTGTTAATCCTAATTCCGGGCCGATGATATGAACAATCCCTTGATCTTCATGGGTAAAGTTATAAAGTTTAACGTCAAATTCGCGGCAATTTTTTTCAAGAGTGGAGATTTGGATACGCGCTGTTTCCTCCGCGCGCGCCAAATCCTTGGAACGCGTGGGAACGTTGTGATCCGTAGTCGCAATGGTTTGTTTCGGCGCGTGAACACGGCGGTGAGAAAGCCGTAAACCTTCAAAGGCTTGGGGCGAGGTTACTTCATGGACTAAATGGCGGTCGACATAGATAATCGAGGTCGTGTCCTTGCCTTCATGGACAAGATGGTCACCCCAAATTTTTTCATACATCGTTTTTGGCACGGAAACTCCTTCGCGCATGAAAATGAAAAATGCTTCGTGATTTTATAGGAAGCGGCTGTGATTGTCAACAGATGATTTAAGACGGGGAATCAAAAACAGGTCAGCTTTTGGCAAGTTTTCGCAAAACAAACGGCAGGATGCCGCCGTTTCGGTAATAATCGATTTCAACGGGAGTGTCGATGCGCACGATGGCCGAAAATTCTTTTTTCGTCCCATCCGGCGCGGCTGCGCAAACACGAATTTCTTGGCGGGGTTTTAAATCTTCACCAAGCCCCAAAACATCAAAAATTTCATCCCCTTTTAGGCCAAGTGACGCACACGATTCACCTTCTTTGAACTCAAGCGGCAAAACGCCCATTCCAACGAGGTTGCTTCTGTGAATACGTTCATAGCTTTGGGCAATCACGACGCGAACCCCTAAAAGCGCCGCGCCTTTGGCCGCCCAATCACGGCTGGATCCGGTTCCATATTCTTTGCCGGCCAAAACAACAAGGGGAACGTTATTTTGCTTATAAAGCAGCGACGCATTATAAATAGTCATTTTCTTATTTTCCGGAAAATACAGCGTCCAGCTTCCTTCGCTGCCGGGGATAAGAAGATTTCGCAAACGGATATTGGCAAATGTGCCCCGCACCATCACCCGGTCATTGCCGCGCCTGGCCCCGTAACTATTAAAATCCGCCGGGTCAACGCCCTGCTCAATCAAATACTGCCCGGCGGGGCTCTCGACAGCGATTGATCCGGCCGGAGAAATATGATCGGTCGTGATGGAATCACCAACCATAATTAGAACGCGGGCATTTTTTATTGGCGAAATATTCGAGGGCTTATCGGCAATTGACGCAAAAAACGGGGGCTCCTGAATATATGTGCTTTTTTCTTTCCATTGATAGTAGTCAGCTTTCGTCGTGCGGATTGAATTCCAATTCCTGTCGCCTTTTGAAATATTTTTATAGCAGGCACGAAATGTGTTGGCCGTTACGGCTTTCAAAACAACCTCGTTGATTTCCTTTTGCGCGGGCCAAATGTCGCGCAAGAAAACATCGCGCCCTTTTTTATCTTTCCCTATAGGTTCGTTTGCAAAGTCAATATCTACCCGCCCGGCAAGCGCAAAAGCGACGACCAAAAGCGGACTTGCCAGATAATTGGCTTTTGTGAGCGGATTGATGCGCCCTTCAAAATTTCGATTGCCGCTTAAAACGCTGGCCACAACCAAATCGGCGCTTTTAATGGCCTTCGCCACATTCATCGGAATGGGGCCGCTGTTTCCGATACAGGTCGTGCACCCAAATCCAACAAGATTAAATCCAAGTTTTTCCAAATACGGTAAAAGGCGCGCCGCCTTAAGATATTCAATAACCGCTTTCGAACCGGGGGCAAAACTTGTTTTAACAAAATGGCTAACTACAAGTCCGCGCTTTACCGCATTTCGCGCCAAAAGCCCCGCGCCAATCAAAACAGGAGGATTAGAGGTATTTGTACAACTCGTAATCGCCGCGATAACAACGGATCCATGAGTAATCTTTGTTTCCGGATCGTCCATTAGCACCGAGGATTTCAAAAGATCCGCCTGTGCCAAGCCGTAGCCACGCGCTTCGACGGGAGCCTCAAGCGCCTGATAAAAAACCTTTTTCATATCCCGCAATGCCACACGGTCCTGCGGCCGCTTGGGGCCGGCAAGGCTTGGCTCGACGTTTTCTAAATCAATCTGTAGAGTTTCGGAAAATTGCGGCGGCGTCGATTGCGCCGTAACAAACATTTCCTGCTCTTTCATATAGCGTTCAATCAAATCAATTTCTTTTTTACTGCGGCCGGTCATCGCGTAATAACGCAATGTTTCTTCATCAACCGGAAAAAATCCGATGGTCGCGCCATACTCAGGCGCCATGTTGGCAATTGTCGCGCGGTCCGGGAGCCCAAGCGACTGCAAACCATCGCCAAAGAACTCGACAAATTTTCCGACAACGCCTTTTTTCCGAAGCACCTGCGTGACAGTCAAGACAAGATCGGTTGCCGTCACGCCTTCCTTAAGGCGTCCTTGTAATTTAACACCGACGACTTCCGGCATAACCATGTAAATCGGCTCACCCAGCATGACAGCCTCAGCTTCGATGCCGCCAACGCCCCAGCCGACAATACCTAAGCCGTTGATCATGGTTGTGTGGCTGTCTGTCCCAACAAGGCTGTCAGGATACGCCGTCACATTTCCGTTTGATTTTTTAAGCAGAACACCTTTGGCTAAATATTCCAGATTGACCTGATGGACAATCCCCGTTGCCGGCGGAACAACGCGAAAATTTTTAAACGCGGCCTGCCCCCACTTCAAAAATTCATACCGTTCATTGTTTCGTTCGAATTCTTTTTGAACGTTTAATTTAAACGAATCCTTCCCTCCGAAGGCGTCCACCTGGACGGAGTGGTCAATAACAAGATCACAGGGAACTTGGGGGTTGATTTTCTTGTAATCTCCACCGATACGTTTCATCGCGGAGCGCATAGCGGCTAAATCAACAACGCAAGGAACACCGGTAAAATCCTGCAGGATAACACGCGCGGGTTTAAAGGAGATTTCGGCATCAGATTTTTGGGAAGAGCTCCAGCGCGCCAGCCGCGCCACATCATCCGCGGTCACTTGATAATTATCATAGTTGCGGATGACACTTTCCAGTAAAACCCGGATAGAGTATGGAAGCCGTGCGGTATCGCCAAACCCAAGCTTTGTCAGCTGCGGCAAGTGAAAAATTGTCACGTCGCCAAAAGACGTTTTCAAAACCTTCTGGGCCTGCTTTTGGTCAAATTGATTTGCCATATTTGAGTGCAATTTTTTGATGAGTAAAAAAGAAGACGGGTGCATTATATAAAGACGGCGTGTTGGCGTCAAGCCGCGTTGCGGAAATTTAAAACAATTTTTTTACGCTTGCATTTGGAACGTTTCATTGTATGATGAGCTACATAAATAAGAATTAAAATAACTTATATGAATATCCTCATTCTCAATCCCTCTTACGGCGATAATTTTGTCCGCGTTGCTCGCTGGGCCGCAAAATCCCGCGGGCGCGTCCAGCGCCATCCGGAATTCCTGTTGATTGCCGCGCAAATCTTAATCGACCAAGGGCACAACGTTCATTTCATTGAAGCAGCGGCGCAAAACTTCTCCGTTGAACAATCGTTTCGCATGGCCAAAGATTTTAAGCCTCACATTCTTGTCATTCACGCCACAACGCCTTCCATTTACGCTGATATTGAGCAAGCAAAAGCGATCAAAGACGCGACCGGATGTAAGGTTGTCTTTGTCGGGCAGCATGTCACTGCCGAGCCGGACAATACTTTTGAGATCGGCCAAGGCGTTGTTGATTATGTCCTACACCGTGAATACGACTATAGCCTTCGCGATCTTGCCAATGGAATTCACCCTTCAAAGATTTTAGGAGTTTCATGGCGGGACGGGCAAAGAATTGTCCATAACGCAGCCGCGCCCGACATCACTGTCGATGACCTCCCATTTCCCGCGTGGCAATTGGTTAAGCCGGAATGGTATCCCGACGGCGGGAAAAAATTTCCGTTTCTAACGCTCATTACCGGCCGCGGCTGCAACAACGCCTGCAGTTTTTGCCGTGACCCGCAGCTCATGTATGGTTACCGCCTGCGCAACCGCAGCGCGCAACTCGTCGTTGATGAGATGGAATATGATTTAAAAGTCCACCCCCAGATCCGTGAAATCATGTTTGAAACCGACACCTTCGCCGCCGACAAAAATCACGTGACAGAGGTTTGCGAACTTATTATCAAACGCGGTATCAACAAGAAAATTACATGGTCATGCAATATGCGCGTGAATACGGATTTGGAGCTTCTTCCTCTCATGCGCAAAGCGGGGTGCCGCATGTTGATGACAGGATTTGAGGCCGGAACTAATGAAGGATTGCGTGCCATCCGCAAAGGCGGCGTCAACATCGAAATGGCCAGCCGCTATGCCAAACGCGCGTCAAATCTCGGCTTCACCATTCACGGTTGCTTCATGATCGGCGTTCCCGGAGAAACAAAAGAAAGCGCGCGCGCCACCATTGATTTCGCCAAATCACTTCCCCTTGACACGATTCAAATTACCGGCGTTGCCGCGTATCCGGGGACAAGCCTTTACAAATGGGCCAAAGAGAACAACTATTTAATCCCCGGCGACTGGCGCGAATGGCTTTCCCCGCAAAAAGAACAGCAAACCTTATTGACCTACCCTCAGCTTTCCCGGCAAAAGATTGACGAATTGATTGATACGGGATTAAAGGAATTTTACCTTCGCCCGAAACAAATGTGGCAGATGCTGATTTCAATTCGAAGTATCGGAGATTTACTGCGCAAACTGCATGGCTTTACGGCCTTCGTCGATTACTTTTCCAAAAAATTAACGGGCCAGCTTAAAAAAACTCCCGCCCAGCCGCAGGTCATCGAACAAATCACCCAACATCAAACCGCATCATTATAAATTTCAGTATAATTTTTGAAAATCATTTTGACAGTCAAAATAGATTTTGATAGCATAAGTCAGCTTAAATTTTAAACGCACATAAAGGAGGAACTCATGGCTCATGTTGTAACAGAACCTTGTGTAAAATGCCGCTACACCGACTGCGTTACCGTCTGCCCCGTCGATTGTTTCCATGAAGACGCCGAAATGCTGGTTATCGATCCCGATGTCTGCATCGACTGCGGTGCCTGCATTCCCGAGTGCCCCGTTCAGGCCATTTACGCCCAGGAAGATGTCCCTGAAAAGTGGAAGAATTACGTTGATATCAACAAAACAAAGGCGTCGGCGCTTCCTGTGATCAACCAAAAAAAGACACCGTTAGGGCCGCCTCGCTAATAAGCAATAATTCACGTTTCGTATTCCCCTATCTTCTTTGCACAATCGCTGAATCAAGGAAGTGGCATGGATCTTTACAAAGCTATTCCAGAGCTTCCGGATAAAATCACGGCCAAGAAAAAGAAACCAAAATTGATCGCGGTCGTCGATACGGACAACTGCACCGGATGCCAGGCCTGCGTTCCGTTTTGCCCCGTTGATTGCATTGAGCCGCAACCAAAAGAGAAATACCCACTCCCTATTCCTCCTGTGCAGATTCGATTCAATGAATGCATTGGTTGTCAGATCTGCGCGCGTGTCTGCACAAAAATGACCTGGGATGCCATCCGCATGCTGGCTGTCGCGGATGTTGAGGCGCGTTTTAAAATCCAGATTACTGACACGCCGATATTAGCGAAATAGCCTTTCCAACTCAAAGGTGATCTATGTGGTTTTTTATGAACAGCTGTTATGCTTTGACCGCGATCAGCTTTCTCATGCTTCTATTGACCGCACTGCAAGGATATTTTCACTTTAACATTTTGAATGCAAACCATCCAACATTTGCCCTTTTAACTGTCATCGTCTATCTTTTTACCCAGACGCTGATCATTTTCTTTTTTGTTGGAACCGGCGTGAGTATCCGCGATTATACCAATGAGAAAAAATTGGACACAATCTACCGGCAACGCTCATTAACAATCAAGCGAAAGCTTTACCCCCCCACTCTTTTGAATATGCTTCTCGTGATGGTTCTTTTTATCACAGGCGGGGCCGTTGATACGGGGCGAATTGTTCCGGGAATCCATGGATTGCTATTTTTGGTTTGCCTTCTGCATTTTTTAAAAATGATTTTGATTCAGCACGGCAGCTTTAAAGAAGAAACCGCTGTTATCCTTGAAATGTCCGGCGTTAGGCCCGCGCAATCGAAATAATAACGATGCCCTACCTCGTAAAAATTTTAGAAGCAACAGGTTTGGGGATTGTCGCGATTGGCTTTGTGGCGAGTTTTCCGAGCTTGATCGATTTAAAGGTTTTTACGCTGGGGACGATTACATTTTTTGTCGGATGGATGATCGAATCACTTTTACATAAATAAAAAGATATCTATGCGGACAATCCTTAAATTTGATGTCGGCGCCTCGGGCTTTAAAAAAGCCATTTATGTTCTTGCCCTCGGCGCTTTCCTTGTGTTACTATGGGGCCTGTATTTTATATTTTATGTGTTGCGCCATCCTTAAAGGCTGTCTATGACAAAAATTTTTGAAAAACTTAAGAAAAAATGGGGGCTAGCTTCAACGGGAGAGGTTTTTGTTATTTTGGCAATCTTTTCTTTGGCGGGCCCAAGCGACAGCTTCGTGGTCAAATCTCTGCTTCACTCCGTTTTCAAATCCATTTCAGCCCTTCCTCTGGGGCTTCGCATCGCAGTTTACGTGCTTATTGCGGTGCCGCTCTATCAGTGTTTTTTGCTTATCTACGGATTTTTATTCGGAAAATTTGATTTCTTTTGGAAAAGACAAAAGAAAACGCTGCAGTTTTTCGCCTCACTCCCCCGCCGGCTTGCCCTTCAAAAGTCAGGTTCAGACGTAAACCCTTAGGATCACGAAAAAACATACAGCATTAGGTAAATGACGACTCCCGTTATAGAAACGTAGAGCCATGTCGGAAAAAGCCAGCGCGTGATGCGGGTATGCGCGGAAAAATTCCCCTTGAGCGCAAACCGCAGCGCTGCAAGAATGAAGGGAACGATCAGCACAGCCAGCGGCGTGTGCGTTCCCAAAACAAAGAAATAAACCGCCCGCCAAATACCCTGCCCTTTATAGGGCGTTATCCCCGTAGTTGTCAAATGATACGTTAAATAGGAAATCAAAAAAGCGCAGGAGCAAAAAAAAGCAGCAATCATATACTTTCGATGCAGTGTTTGATTGCCCTTTTTAATAGCGCGCCAGCCCAAAATTAAAAGAATCCCGGCCGTCCCGTTTAAAAAAGCATTGAGCGTTGGTAAATGAATCATGGCTTTCTTTCAAGGCGAAGGATAGCTATATCTTTCAAAAGTTTGTGTATTGCCGCTTGATTTGTCCCGTCGTAATAACCGCGAATAAAGCCTTTTGAGTCAACCAAGACAAAATACCCGCTATGCATGGCAATGTCCTCGGCGGAGCCCAGCTTAAAACCATTATTTAAAAGGTCCGTGATTTTACTGCGCGCGCCAGTTAAGAAATGCCAGCGTTTTATATCGGCGCGGTATTTTTTGGCATACTCGGCTAAAACAGAGGGTGAATCATATTCCGGATTAACACTGATCGAAACAAAGTGAACATCTTTTTGTGAAAGATACGCCTGATAAACGGATGCGATATTTTTACTCATTAAAGGGCAAATGCTGCCGCACGTGGTAAACATAAAATTTACAACCCATGTCTTCCCTGCGAGCTCTTCGGCGCTAAATTCTTCGGCGCTTGTATCATAAAGCGTAAAATCCGGGGCGCTGCCTAAAATCGGAATCGATGGCCGCTCCCCGCCCTTGATAAGTAAAAAGGACAAAAAAATCCCGAAAATAAGAATACCAAACCACAAAAGTAACCTTTTAAAGATTTTCATAAGTTAGATAAGGCAATCGATAACAATCAGAAACAACAGGATGGGAAGATAAAAAACAGTGGCTTTGAGCAATTGTCTGGCATCCAGCATTGTTTTGGTTTTAATCAGCGCCATGCTGGCCATAAAAAGAAAAATTCCGCATACAACAGCGCCCGCCAAATAAATTTTTCCCGACATTCCGATAAATGCCGGCACAAGGGACGCAAAAAAAAGCAGGATGGTAAAAACAAAAATTTGTAAAAATGTGCTTTTCCCGTCCGGATAAACAACCGGAAGCATTTTAAACCCGGCCTTTTTATAATCTTCTTTAAGCATCCACGCGATGGCGTAAAAGTGCGGATGCTGCCAGGTGAACATGATAAAAAATAAAACCCACGCCCCAAAATCCAATTGCCCCGTCGCTGCCGCCCATCCACCCATCGGCGGAATCGCGCCCGGAATCGCCCCGATTGTTGTGTTAAGCCACGTCAAACGTTTGAGTGGCGTATAAACCAAAATGTAAAGAAACGCCGTGAGCAAAGCCAAAAACGCGGACAACAAGTTAACCTTCAAACAAAGTAGAATCACGCCAATTAAAATGAGGTATACCCCAAAAAGCATAGCCGATGAGGGGCGAATAGTCCCCATGGGCAGTGGCCGGAGTTTTGTCCGCTCCATCTTGCTGTCAGCATCCCGCTCAAGATATTGATTGAGAGCCGAGGCACCGGCGCAAACTAAACCCGCGCCCAAAATCGTCCAAAAAAGAATGCTAAGATGAGAAAATTCACCTTGCCCCATAAAAAACCCGATCGCGGTCGTCACTAAAACAAGGCTTAAAATACGCGGTTTGGTTAATTCAATGTAGGCGTTTATAATTTCACGGCTAACCATTTTTGAGGGATTTCCACGAGGTTGGAAAAATTTGCAAAAGGCACAAAACACTCACCCCAAGCGTCGCCGCGCCGACCGCCACATGGCAGGTTGTTGTCAATGGCTCCTTAAGGGTTAGAATCGTCAGCGCTCCGAGGGTAATCTGCAGGACAATAAGCGCCAGCAATCCCGCTAATAATTTCTGGAGGCCTGTGTTTTGAGCGGCCGACTTTTTTCCATAAAAGAAATAGACTATAACAGCAGCCGCGATACAAAAAGCCGTTAATCGATGTGCAAAGTGAATAACAATCTGCGACATTGCAACCGGCTCGAGATTATGAGTAAATCTCCAATGATTGATCCATGCCAACATCGAGGGATCAAACGAGGGGAAAAAAGTTCCCCCCATTCGCGGAAAGTCCGGAATCGCAAGGCCCGAATGTGTGTGGCGCATGAGCGCACCCAAAATCAATTGTGCGTAAATGAGTCCAGCTGTTACCAACCCGATTCGCGCGAGATTTTTGTCAAATTTAAAATTGTGAGCGATTTCACGGCGATTTCGGTCAAGCGATTGGCTATAGGCAATCAAAATTGTTAACACAAAGAATGTTTGTGCCAAAACGCCATGAGATATTGAGATCGGTTTGGGGAGAAAAAATAGAACCGTCATTCCACCCAGGATTCCCTGGGCAATAACTGTGCCAAGCGCAAAAAACGCAAGATTTTTAACCCATCGGCGTTTTTCCGTAAGCCCAAGCCAAACCGTCAAAATCAGCATAAGCAATCCAACGATTGACGCAATCATCCGGTGTGTATGTTCAAAACGAATCCCCCCAACCATCGGAGGAAACAATGTTCCATACGACAGCGGCCAATCCGGCACAGACAAGCCGGATCCTGTGCTCGTGACAAGTCCGCCGGCAAAAATCAAAATCCATGTGGAAAATGAAACGACTTTCGAGAAAATACGTAAATTATCTTTTGATTGAAAAAAACGTGCGGGCATAGAATTGAGGTTGCTTAATTCCAAAAATCATCCGTGCCGCTTGTGGCTGCGGATGAGGCGGACTGCGAGGCAAGCCATTGATCAAACCCTTCCTGAGTGTCCACCGTCAGATATCCCTTCATGCGGTAGTGCCCCAGGCCGCATAATTGAGCGCAGGCAATTTCAAATTTTCCCGTCTTGACCGGCGTAAACCAAACCGGCATGCGCATTCCCGGAATCACATCCTGCTTGACGCGCATGAGCGGAACAGAAAAGCAGTGAATCACGTCCTTTGAGGTAAGGTAAATTAAGGTAGGCTTGCCAACGGGAACATAAAGCTGATTGATTGTCACAATATCGTCGGCGGCGTTCGGGTCGGTTTTATCAAGGCCAATCGGGTTTGATTGTTGATTAACCAACTTGCTACTTAATTTTCCAAAAATTCCATCAGGCCCGGGATAGTGGACATTCCAAGCAAACTGTTCGGCGATGATATGAACAACAACGGCATTTTTCTCATCCGGCAGCGCGTTAACCACCTTCGACCAAAACGGAATCGAAAACCCGATAAGCAAAACAACTTCAAAGATGGCAACGGCCGTTTCAATATAACTTGAGGCATGCGATTTAACGCCGTGATAATCCGCTTTGGGATTTTTGGCGCGCCGAAATCGTATCAAGGTATAAGTAAAGAAAATCCCCCAACCAACGAGCAAAAGGAGCATGAGCACGTGGACCAAAAAAATAACCAAATCAATCTGCGCCCCATGCAGCGACGCGTCCGGCGGTAAACCCAAAAGCTTTATAATAAATTCATTACTCATTTAGCAAAAGTCAATATTCCGCGATTATTAAGTTTTGATTTTTTTCTAAGCTGAAAGAAGAAAGCGACAATCCCGCTCAACACCCCAAGCAAGACAAGCAACATGGCAATAATGGCAATACGCAGCCCCACCTGAGTAGATTGCTGCGTTTGGCCAAAACACACCGAACAAGCCTGCGCATTCCTTAAAAATAACCCGCCTGCCGTTAAAAAACTCACAAAAAAAAGCACTGCGCCAATCATTTTAATCCTTGCTTTGTTTTGCGGATAAAAAGCGTTTCATAAACGACCAAAAGAACCGCGATGACAAGAGAGGCGATTCCAATCATCAAATAGGCCTGGCGCTCTCCGCTGAGATAATAGTGCAGGGACCAAATCCCGAACCAAAAGCACAAGATGATGGATGCGGTTATAAAAATGATATGGAATATTTTAAGAGACAAATGTCACCCCCGTTTGTGCGCCGTGGTATCCGGCTACCAAGAGAAACACCAGAACAATAAAGAAAATGACCGTCAGGGTTAGTACGCTATAAATCAGTTTCTTTTCCGAAATCAAATGCATGAAATAACAGGCAACCAGCGCTCCTTTGATTGTCGCGATAATGAGCGCGACGATGATCGCCTGCCCAATACTTAAGTGCAGATATTTTACGGCAACTGTGACAACCGTCAAAATCATCAAAGCGACAAAAACAAGAATATAGCGGTTAACTTCCTTCTTTATATCGTGGGCATGCGCGTCCATATTGCTCCTAAAGTAAGTACAAAACCGGAAATAGAAATATCCAAACCAAATCGACAAAATGCCAGTATAAACCGGCGATTTCGATCCTGTTGGTAAAACGTTCCGGATCGCTTAACCACATTTTGCGGCCGGGCCCCCAAAAATAACTGTTAACAATAATGCCGCCGATGACATGAATCCCGTGCAACCCGGTCATTGTAAAATAGACCGCCATAAAAGTACTTGTTTTTGGAAAAAGATGGTGATGAAATTTCGCGCTATACTCAAAATATTTAACGACGAGAAAGGTCAGCCCCAGCAAAATCGTCAACCCCATGTAAAGCCGGTATTTGGAAATATTTTTAAGCTTAAGAGAAGCCCATGCCAAAACCATCGTCACGCTTGAGGAGATCAAAACAAGAGTATTAAACGTTGCAATGGGAACATTGAGGATACTTGCCCCCTCGGGCCAGCTAACGGCACCGATACGAAGCATGATATAGGAAGAGAAAAGCGCCCCAAAAAGCATGACCTCGGAAGCCAAAAAAAGCCATACACCGATTTTTGCATTAAAAAGCCCGGTGTCTTGGCGCGGTTCAACTGTATGAGGTATAACCATGGACATCAGACGACCTCGCTTTGATTTTGCGGTGTAAAGTCTTTTTTGGCCCCAGGGACGCTGTATTCGTAGGGGCCGCGATAAACAACCGGTTCTTCAAGAAAATTTCCGTGCTGCGGTGGTGTCGGGGTCGCCCATTCCAAGGTCGTTGCTTCCCACGGATTATCCGAGGCCACTTTTTTGCCTTTCCGAATACTCCAAATCAAATTGATGATAAAAGGAATCTGTGCCAAAGCCAGCCCCCAGGCCGCGTGAGATATGGAAACATTCCAATGAAGAGTGCTCTGCGCGTGCGCATATGTCGCTCCGCCATCGTAAAGTCGACGCGAAGCACCGGCCAAACCTTGAATTAACATCGGGAAGAAAATTATATTCATGCAAATCAACGACGGCCAAAAGTGAATTTTTCCCAGTGTTTCATTCATTGTGCGTCCGGTTACCTTTGGAAACCAATAATAGATTCCCGCAAAAAGCGCAAAGATTGTCCCCGGCGCTACAACGTAGTGAAAATGGCCAATGACATAATACGTGTCATGCAAGTGAATATCCGGCGTTGACAATCCCAATGGTAAGCCCGTCAATCCGCCCATGCCAAACATCGGCAAAAATGCCAGGGCAAAAAGCATAGGCGTATTAAAGCGAATGGATCCGCCCCACATAGACATAAACAGCGCCGTTAAGATAATAACCGACGGGATTGAAATAATCATGGTCGTCGCCTGAAAGAACGCGCTAATGGCTGTTCCCATACCGGTCAAATACATGTGATGCGCCCAAACAATAAACGATAGAAATCCCAACACAAGAAGCGAATAAACCATTGTTTTATAGCCCCAGATCGGCTTGCGGATATTATTCGCGATGACTTCGGTCACAATGCCCATCGCCGGTAAAATCAAAACGTAAACTTCCGGATGCGCCAAGAACCAAAATAGGTGCTGCCACAATAGGACGCTTCCGCCGCCGCTGACATCGAGAGGTTGGCCGCTAACAACCAAACCGCTGGGAAGGAAAAAACTTGTATGGGCGACCCGGTCCATGAACTGCAAAACCGCCGCCGCTTCAAGAGGTGGAAAGGCTAACAGTAAAAGAAAGGCTGTGACAAATTGCGCCCACACAAAAAACGGCAGGCGCATAAAATTGAGCCCTTTGGCACGAAGCTGAATAATCGTGGTAATGAAATTTACAGCGCCTAACAACGATGAGGTGATTAAAAAAACCATGCCGATAATCCACATGGTTTGCCCTACTGTCGCAATGTTAGCCAACGGTGAGTATGATGTCCAGCCGGAATTCGCCGCTCCGCCGGGAGCAAAGAAACTCGCCAGCATCACAACCCCGCCCATAAAAAATGCCCAGTAGCTCGCCATGTTAATTTTAGGAAATGTCATGTCAGGCGCGCCGATTTGAAGCGGAACAATATAATTTCCAAACGCCCCGACCGCCAACGGCACAATTCCCATAAAAACCATGATGGTCCCATGCATCGCGCCCAGCTGATTATAAAATTCCGGGAGCATCACACCGCCCGGCATCCGGTTTTCACCAAAAAGATTACCAATCAACGGCAAGGGTTGCCCAGGATACGCCAGCTGCCAGCGCATCAAAAGCATGAGGCAAAATCCAAAAAGCAGAAACACCAACGCGGTTATTCCGTATTGAAGGCCGATAATTTTATGGTCAGTCGCAAAGACGTATTTGCGCCAAAAACTCAATTCAGCATGATGAGAATGTTGGCCTGTGGAATGGTCGTTTGAATGGCTCATGTCGGGAAGATTTTAAATGCTATTTACTTGGTTTTGTGAATGTAAAGTCAGCTGTTTTGGTTTCATCGGCGCCGACGGTAACGCTCAGTGTTTGGGCCCCTAATTTTTCATGCCAAGCCTCAATTTCATAGGTCCCGGCATCTAACCCGGCAATCGAAAATTTTCCGTCTTTCTCTGTGACAGCGAAAAAGGGATGTGTCATAACCGCGCACCAGCTTTCCATCCAGGGATGGACATCGCATTTAAAAGGAAACATGAATTCTTCTTTTTCGAAGGTCTTGCTGACTTCTTTTCGGAACTGCGGCATGGCGAGGTTGAATTCGGGATTGACTTTTGAAAGGGCGTGAACGTTGTGCAATGTGCCGTCGGGATTCAAAATCTTTAATTCCTGCCCAACCATAATCCCAAAAACATGCGGACGGTAATGGCAGCCGTGCTGGTCAAGGGTGACGGGGGTTGCCGGAACAGGGTATGTCTTGGCCGCTAAACCGCTTTTGACGCGGACAAACACATTGGCCATTGTCTTACCTTCGCCAACAACGAGCGTCTCGGGAAAAACAGCGTCCGTATGCTTGGAAAGGCAGATAGGGTCGGCATCCATTTTGATTTCTTTAAATTGCGGGACTTCCCCATCATAAATGATCGTTCCTGTGATCGTAGCCGCAAAGGAAACGCTTGTAAGAAGTAGAAAAGCGAAAACGAAAGCCGCAAGTCTTTTTATCATCCGTGCACTCATTGTTTCCCCCTTTTTTTAAATAATTATCGACCTAAACGGTTGTTAGATTACAACAGCCCAATATCCTTGTCAAGAAAACGATTGAGAATTATTAAATCGTTTTCCCCTTAGCTCCGCTATTTCGCTCGGCTTCCCGCTCATATTTCTCGCCAATATGATGTAAAAATGACTTTAGGCGATCCGGAATCGAAAACCCATAAAACGAGGCGCCGCACCGGTAACAAAGCGCGATCGTAGGAACCTTACGATACAAAAGCCAATCAAGCAAGGCGACAACCGGCAGGCTTAATCCGTAAGTCATCGGCACAAATACAATGCCGATGAGCATAACAAGGCAGCCCAGCGCCTGATTAAAATTTTTTTGAACATAAAATTGATTGCAGGAGCAAAACGGGCAAACGTCGAAACGAAATTGACCCGAGACGTTTGCCCAGAATTCCCCGCATCGCGGGCACGAGAGCCTTTCATCCGAAGAAACTTCCGCCGTCGTTAATTTCTTACACTTAGAGCATTCATGAGTAACAAAAGGCATGGTAAGCCTGTGGTGAGCAAGCCCCAAAGGGGCGCGTCGAACCATTAAAGCGCGAGGTTAAATTTAAAAAAATAGTATTTATACGCCAAATCGCCCATCAAAACGGCGATGAGGATCACGTAGAGCATTCCTGTCGCGGATTGCGTTGACTTGACCTTTATGGTTTCCATGACAAAATACATTAGGAGTGCCGGCAATACGGCTCCAAAAAATATCGCCACCGAAAGAAAAAAACCTTCCACATGCCCAAAAAACTGAAAAAGCAAAATGGAGTCTCCCATGAAATTGACGTGCTGTGTTACGCTCGCAATCGTATCCCAAATCACGCGAGCGCAAAGAAAAGCCCAGAATACTTTGCTCGCGCGCGTCAGGTAACTGATCGGCAACCCGCTGACATTTAAATACCAATGCCCCAAAATCATGACGAAAAGTGAGAGGCAAAGAATCGCTCCGCCCAAAATAACAGCGCTCATCGCCAAAAAATCATACCGCTCGCCGGAAAATTGCCGAATAACAATTTGCGCCGTATAAATCCCCACTAAACACGGCGCTGTCATCAGCCATAAATTCATTTTCGGCTTTTTCCAAAGATACGAAGAAACAGATAAAAGAAAAATTTTCCAGCCTAAAACAGCAAGTTTTATTTCAAGCGGGACATTAAGGAAGAAGAGAACAACCACCCCCAATCCCGAAACAAAATTTGTCATCCCCAAATTAAATTTTCGAAAGCTATCCTGTATGGCCTGCGGGCCTACCAACCAGAAACACAGCGGATAAATCGCCCCAAAAAGAAGGCAGGTAACAACAGGGATCACAATTAGCATATTAAACGCTTAGAGTTTATATTCGGGTTATTGCGCACGCGTTGCGGTTTCGGCTGGCTGGCTTTTTTCCTGTGGCGGTTGTCCACCACTCGCCCCGGTCAAGGTCAAAAGATAGTCTCTTAAAACGCGGATTTGCTCGTTTTCATCACCGTTTAAAATATCATCCGGGCCGGATGCGTCAAAATATGTCGGATCAAAAAACGTCGGCATTTTTGTGCCGGGCAACAAAGATGACGGGTTTTTAAGCCACTTAATAATCCAATCCGGCTTAAGCCGGGATTTGGCAAGCGCGAAATCCGGCGCCCAGCTGTCAGCCGACCCGCTAGGCATCTGGGCGCCGACAATGTGGCATTTGCCGCAATCAAAATAATTTTTTGAAAATAATTTTTCAGCCGCGTGATATTCATCAGCAGACAGTTTTGTTTCTATTTTTGTGGTGAATGGAAATTCCTGATTGTCAAGGTAGCTAAAATACTTAATGAGCGTATTGATTTCCCCTGCCTTCATCGCGAAAGTTGGCATGCGCACTGTGAGCCACGGACGAATTGTTTCGGGGCTGTGAATAAAATTAAAAAGCCAGGTTGTTTGGACTTTTTCGCCTTCGCCGATTAAATTTGGCGGGCTGAAATTTCCGGCAATCGCCTGCGCATCGTTTTCACCTTTTCCCTGGTATTTCATGAGCCATTCGGTCACGGTTGGCCGGATCGCGCCGCCTTCGCCTTCCATAATATGACAGCTTTGGCAATTAAACTGCCGAACCAATTTTTGCCCGTCTTCGATAAAAAGATTCTGCGCCGTTCGCGGCTTGATCTTTGAATCGGCGGGTTTGTCTTTGACGAAACCTAAAAGCGCGCAGGTTACCGCCTCAATTTCTTCTTCGCTAAAATTAAAGTTCGGCATTTTTAGTTTTTCATCGGATGCGCGCACACGATCTTTATCAAAAACACGAGGATTCTTTAATTTTTCCTGAAACCACGCAAAATTGGTGTGCTCAATATGCACAAATCCAAAGTCCAATTTGTGCGCGGATTTACTGCCCTCTTCCGTAAGATCGGTGCCAATTGGTTTTTCGGTTTCGAATCCGGAAATCGTATGGCATCCGAAACATCCGTAATGCTTAATTAACTTTTTTCCCGCAAATGAAAGTTTGTCATTTAACTTCATGCCGGAAAGCTGTTTCCCGGCGTTTGCGACGGTATCCATTTTAACAAGAAAATCCAGCGTGATCTCATCGAGAATTTTTTCATCAACCGGCGCAATTTTCTCATCGGAAAATTCAGGATTCGAGCCCTGCGACAAGTACTCGGCAAGATCATTCGCCTCATCATCAGAAAGCCGTAAATTCGGCATGCGAGTTTCTGGGTGATATCGTTGCGGATCCTTTAACCAATTAAAAAGCCATTCCTTGGACGTTTTTGTCCCCAATCCGGTAAGGCTTGGCCCATGCTCACGATAAAGCCGTTCGCGCGTGACGGGGCCTTGGGGGCGCTTGGGATTTGTGTCATGGCAGGCAAGACATCCTAAGGAAGCGACAAGCTCTTCGCCTTTTTTTACATCACCGGCCGATGCCGGAAGGGCGACATTTGAGAAATCTTTGCTCGCATCAAACAGATAATAAACCATCGCGTGAATTTCCTGGTCGGCGCGCGCCACAGATTGAGAATCGCTGTTGTTTGACTGCCCAAAAAACGACGGCATCCACGTATGATGGCGAAACGCGCGCGGATTTTTAATCCAGCGGTGCGCCCAATCTTTGGTTGTTTTCGAAGAAAGATGTGTCAAGTCCGGGCCGACTTTTGGCCAGTCTTTATATTTTTCAATCAAGTGGCATCCATAGCAACCGGATTTCTCAATGACATTTAATCCGAGATTTAACTTTTCAGCGCCTTTGATGGTCTCTTGGCCCGAGTGGCACTTAAAACCCCCCGCCTGTGTGTATTGGCGCGGGAGAATCGGCGACTCCCAAAACACAAATTCGCGCCACTTGTATTTTTTCTCCCATTCCTCTTTTTGTTTTTCTGAAGATGGCATGTGCGCGGCGGAAACAAAATCCGTGCCGCGCCCTCGCCCGCCGTGACAGCTTGTGCAGCCGAAATCTTCGACAGGATGCGCGGAATTGCTAGAAAGAAATAAATCGAGATTGGGATGAGTCTTAAACGGCTGGGGCGCGTCTTCAAAACCGGGTTTTAAAACCCCCACGTGGCAGGTCATGCACCGGTCAACCTTCGGCACGCGGGTAAAATTCACGTCATCCGTTATGTCTTTGAGAACGACCTGTTCGATGCGGTAAGATGGATTCAGGAAATCCAAAACCGGCAGATCCCGGACGGCATTTGCGATTTTGTTGGGAAAACTCATTTCTTGAACATCAAGCCTTTTGAGATTTCGCTCAAGCAGATCCGTCTGCTTTGAAAAGGTACTTTTTTCCTTCTCAAGGCGTTTTAATTCGGACGTAAATTGCTGAATGGAAGCGTTGTGCGCGCTAAGCGCATCGTTCGCTGTTTCAAGGGTAAGGCGAAGATTTTTGGCTTCACGCGTGGCGGAATCAAGCTCCTTTTGCCGAACCTTTACAGTTGATTCGTTTTTTGAAAGGGCGCTTTCAAAACTGTAGCGCGCCGCATCGAGCCTGGCCTTGGCAAACTGATAATTTTGCTGTGCGATGTCCGCACTGGCCTGAAACTTTGATGTTTTGGCTTCAAGTGTTTTTAATTCCTGGGATTTTGTGGCAAAGGTTTTTTTGGCTTCACCAACTTTCGCGAGGAGATCCTGATACTCTGCTTTATCTTTTAACGTCGCCATCTCCTCTTTGAGGCGGCTACGGATCTTTTCAATCTCAAGGGCGCGGAATTCTTTTTGGTATTTCTTCCACTGGCGGGCGTAATCATCGACAAACATCCCCACAAGGCAGGAAAGCAAAACAACGCTCACAAGCGCGAAAATCATGTTCAACTTGTTGATGTTATAGTAGCGTTCGTGATTTTCCATGAATGGCCTTAGATGTTAAAGAAAAATTCAGGAATCGCGATGATGTATTTCAGGTTAAAAATCCAGCGCAGGTACATCTTGATCGGCAACCCGACCGCGATGAGAAGGAAGATAATAAAAATGCCATAGCGAAAATTCCCGAGTTTTTGATGCAAGTCTTTGAGCGCTGTTTTCGCGAAAAACACCGGCAGAAACAAAAAGTAACTTCCCAAAACCAAAAATCCCCACATCTCCCGAAGTAAAATATTTTCGGGAAGCCGGCGCTTGAGCAAGATCATGTAAATAAATTCGGAAAAGTTAATGTTGTTTAAGGGCTCCAGCTTTCCGATGTCCCATGTTTCAAATGGCCCGAAGAAATTCCAGTTGGGCCCGCGTAAAAGCGTCCCAATCAAAATGAGAAACACCCATAACACCAGCCAAAAGAAAAGAAAAATTGAAACAGCCATCCGCCGCCGGGCAAAACTATAAAACCCTTGTCCTTCTTTGTTGGTATCGAGATAGGGAATCGCCATCATCCCGATAATAATAATCGTCGGAAAAACAACGCCGGCCAGCCACGGGTCAAAATAGACGAGCATTTCCTGCAACCCCAAAAAGTACCACGGGGCTTTTGACGGATTCGGTGAAACGGTCGGATTGGCGGGCTCTTCAATCGGCGCCGGTAAAAAGATTGACCAAACAATCAAAAACGCCGCGCAGGCAATGAGGGCTATCAACTCGATATAAACCAAATCCGGCCAGACAAGGACTTTGTCTTCCGGTTCGTAGTGTTCAGCGGGTTTTTTCCCTTCCACAAGGCGCTTGTCGTTTTCCTGCGCCTGATTCATGCTTAGCCACAAAAAGAAAACCGTTAAAAAAAGAAGCCCGATAATCGGGACATTATCAGGCTTAAGAACAATCAGGCGAAAATTATAATCCGTCAGGCCGAAAGCAAAAAAAGAAACCATTGAAAGAAGTAGCGCCAAGCCGCCGTCCTTGGTCCAAAGTTTGTTAAGGCCCAGGCGTTCGTTCCATTTTGCAAACCAATTTGACGGTGGAAAGATAAAAAAGAACGTCACTAAAATCACCGTGAACATGATTTTTGGTGAAGACGCGACGTTGATGAAGTGTTTAATAAAATCCATATTATGTTGGTCCAGAAATTCCGCCGTCTTTTCGCACGCGCCAAAAATGAACAATCATAAAAATCATAATGATAAACGGCAACCCGATGCAATGCAGGACGTAGAATCGCAGAAGAGCGCCCTCACCCACAAATCGCCCTCCAAGCATAGCAAAGCGCGCGTCGCTTGCGGCGTGGACAAAATTAACATCACCGATGCTTAAAAACGCGGAACCCGGGCCAGAGGCGCCGGCAAAAGGTGTCGCGCCCGCCATATTCGAACCGACCGTAATCGCCCAAATCGCCAATTGATCCCAGGGAAGTAAATATCCGGTGAAACTCAAAAGCATGGTTAAAACCAAAAGCACAACGCCGATGACCCAATTGAATTCCCGCGGCGGCTTGTAAGAGCCTGTCATAAAAACACGGAACATGTGCAGCCAAACCGTGATGACCATCAAGTGCGCGCCCCAGCGGTGGATTTCGCGCATAATCCCCAAAGGCACCTGCTCGGTTAAATCGATAATATCGCCGTAAGCGTATTCCACCGTCGGGCGGTAATAAAACATAAGCAAGATTCCGGTGACGGTTAAAACCAGAAAAACAAAAAATGAGAGCCCGCCCATGCACCAGGTATATTTGATTTTGACCGCGTGGCGCGGAAGGCGTACGGGGTGAAGATGCAGAAAGACGTTGTTTAAAACAACCATCATGCGCTGACGGCGAGTCACCGGAACACCCGTTCGAAAGATCGATTTCCAGACGGGTGTGTCGCTTAAACGCTCAAAAAAACTCTTTTTTTCATTTTGCTGCTCAGCCATAATTCCTCCATACGATCAAACTAAACCGCTAAATATGATTCAGGGTCTTTCCATTCCCCTTTTTCAAATTGAAATTTTTTTGTTTTATCCACCACAATTTGCCCGTCGTCGGCTAAAACAACTTTAAAACGCTCCAAAGGCCGAGGCGCCGGGCCTTCAAAGTTGATTCCCGTTCGATAAAATCCGCTGCCATGGCAAGGGCACTTGAATTTATTGTCGTTGGCCAGCCAATTGGGTGTGCAGCCTAAATGTGTGCAGGCTGTGCTTAACGCGTAAATTTTTTCCTCATCCCGGACAATCCAAACACTGTGTTTATCTTTAAACCGCTCGGAAACATCGCCAATCGCGTATTCATCTGGGAAGCCGGCTTTAAATGACTGCTTGGGTTCAAATAAAACATTTGGAAACATAAAGCGCATGAACATGGTTCCGTACCCGGCGGCCGCGGCGGCAAATGCGCCCCAGCCGATCGCTGTCCACTTGATAAACGTGCGGCGGTCAACCGCTCCATCAAGAACTGGCAAAGACGATTCTTGCGCCGGTTGCGGCGGAATATTTTGCGCCGCTGGCGCAACCGGCGCGGAAACAGGATTTAAGCTTAAAGGAGCTGCCGGAGCCGGCGAAGGATTTGCCGGTTGATTGGGAACCGGGTTTTTATTGTCGGTATTTTCAGAATTCATGGTTTTATATTATACGCACGTGTTTCGTTTGTGTAATAATTTTCAATTATTTTTTTGCGGCAAGCGCGGCTTTGCGCACCTCCATGTTGGCATCCGAGGCGCAAAGCCGCGCTATCGCCTTGTTTAATTTTTCATTATCCAAATTTTGCGATGCTTCAATCGCGACGAGAATTATCTGAGTTTGCTCCATCGCGTCAACTTCAGGAAATTTTCTCAAATATTCCCGATCAAGAATACGCTCTAAAATATCGCATCCCGCCTCATCTTTTAACTTCGCCAGCGCAATCGCGGCATCCCATACAACATTGGGCTGGGAATCATTCAACATTTTTCGAAGCGGTAAAACCGCCAATCTGTCTCCAAGATTTCCAAGAGTCATCACGCTTACCAGTCGAATCCGCGCGCTGGGATGATCTAAATAGGTAAGGATTTGCTCAACCGATTGCGCATCGCGCAACAATCCAAGCGCGTAAATGACCGCGTATAAATTCTCTTCTTTTTCATCTCTTAACGCCGACAAAAGCGGTTTGACAAAATCTTTTTTCCCCATCTGTCCCATGGCCAGCGCCAAATATTGCCGAATGCGAGAATCATCATGCGAAGACTCCTCAAACGCGCGGATAAGCTCCGCCGTAAAACGGGCATCTTGCGGCGCGGATTTCGGGTTGGAAAGAATTTTCGACAGCTCAAAGGCCGATTGCCAGCGCTTGGTCAATCCGCCGACTTTAACGTCGTTCAAGTAATCATGCGCCGTCCGCGCCTCCATCGTTAAAAGCCGCACGGCAACAAACAAAAGAACACTGAAAACCGCAATCAAAAACGGCACGATAAAAAACGAATGGACAATGATACCAAAAAATGATTTTTCTTGTTCCCCGCCTTGCGGCTCAATACCATCTTGCACCGAAACATCCGCGCCGTCACTTTTGTGTTCCATAATTTAAGTTACTCCCTAAACTTTTTCATCAAAGCTAAGAACGTGATGAAGCTCTTCTTCGTTTTTACACATTAACAGCTTTTCGCGGTTTGCCGAGGAGGATACAAACTTTGCGACCTGTGAAATCAAATTCAGCTGCATCCCGTCATCGTTAACATCCGTCAACTCCAAAAAAATTAACTGCACCGGCACGTTGTCCGGGCTGTCAAAATCAATGGGAGTTTCCAGCCGAAAAAAACATAAGATCGGAGTTTTTAACTTCTCGATACGCGCGTGCGGCAGCGCGATCCCCTCGCCAATGGCCGTGCTTAAAGATTTTTCTCTTTGCCAAATCGCCTTTTTTATTTTTTCGGCGTCTTCAATAATATTTCTTTCCGCCATGAGCTTCGCCATATTACTGATAACATCCCGCTTATTGTGGCCGCTGACATGGCCAAAAATATGGCGATGCGTGAAAAATTTCGCCAACGGCCGGCGGACACGCTTCACCGCCCATTTAAGTGAAGGCCCGACCAAAAGCGACGACAAAATACAAATCACAACAAGAATCGAAAAAAGTTCCTTCCCAAAAACTCCCAGCTCCGCGCCGATGAGCGCGACGATAAGCCCCATGGCCCCTTGTGCATTAAGCCCGCAGCCGACCGCGAGGGCATTTTTGCGCCCAATCCCGCCCAAAAGCGCCCCCAAATAAGCGCCTGAAATTTTCCCAAAGGAGGCGACCGCCATCAAAATGACGACATAAATCCAGCTGTTCATTGCTCCCAATTGAAGCTGTATCCCGATGAGAACGAAAAAAATCGGAGCGAAAATTCCAAAAACAAAATCCTGAATCGACTGGCGTAAATACGGCGTGACCCGTTCGGATTCCCCCGCCATCAATCCCGTTAAAAACGCGCCAAAGGCGACATGAATCCCCAGCAAATGCGTGAGCGCGCCGTTAAGAAGCGTCAGAGAAAAAAGAAGCGCCAAAACAGCGGCCGTGTCTTTGGTGTTGATGTGCATCCAATCAAAAACTTTTTCAATCAAGCGCTTGCCCGCCGTCAACGCGCCCAGAAGCAGCAGAATCATCACAAGGATCGTTTTCGCGATGGGAAAAAATTGAATAGCTCCATGCGTTACCAGCGATATGGCAATCAACAATGTCGACCATTCCCAAATGTCGCTTAACACACTTGAAGTGATAATGTTGAGCCCGACATTCGAGCGGAAGATTTTTAAATCAAAAAGAATTTTTCCGATGACAGGAACGGACGCCACCGACAAGGTCAGCGCGACAAAAAGATTCGCGTAGCCATGGTTCATTCCGGAAGGGTAAAACTGTTCAGGAAGGATTTGCGAAACAACATAAACACTTATCAGGGGGAACGTAAACCCAAACAAGGATGTTAGAATGTTCTGCTTTCCATATTCCAGGGAAGCGCGAAAATCAATTTCCAAGCCTGCAATCAAAAGTAAGAAAAGCGCGCAAAGCCACGACATCCCCTGCAAAAGATACGGGGTCACCCCGCCTGATGGAAAGATGATTTGCCGAAGGTCCGGAAAGGCATTTCCAAAAACAAACGGTCCCAATAAAATTCCGGCGATAACCTCACCGGCCAAAATAGGCTGCCCGAAACGCTTGGCCACTTCCCCGCACAGCCGCGCCGCGAAAACAATAATCCCTAACTGCGTGATAAAAATAAAAACGTCATGTTCGGCTAAGTTTGGCATTTATCTACGGTATGGATCTAGGCGTGAGAATCGTTTTGAAATGTTAATTATGGTGCGTTGACGCATCTTTGGCGTTTTCATTCCCCTCGGGCTTCGCAAAATCCGTCAGCAAAAGCGCCTGATGAGATTGATTCACTTCAAAAACACCCGGGCCGATGGCGAATTGTTTTTTGCTTCCACTCTCACGCAAGGTAACCACCCCTTTTCGTAAGGTCGCCACCATCGGCGCGTGATTCGCTAAAACTTCAAAAATACCGTCTTGGCCGGGGGCGATCGCGGATTCAACCTTCCCCTCAAAGACTTTTCCGCTGGGCGTAATAATTGAAATTGGATAATCCATAAGCTCTTAGACTTTCTGCGCTTTCTTTAAAACTTCGTCAATATCCCCAACCATATAAAATGCCTGCTCGGGAATGCTGTCGTGTTTTCCATCGAGGATTTCTTTAAAGGAACGAATGGTGTTTTCGAGCGGAACAAAGCATCCTTTTATTCCTGTAAATTGCTCGGCAACATGGAATGGCTGCGACAAAAACTTTTGAATTTTTCTTGCGCGCACAACCGTTAAGCGGTCAGTTTCCGAGAGCTCATCCATGCCTAGAATCGCGATAATGTCCTGCAGTTCTTTGTAACGCTGGAGGATTTCTTTAACTCCGCGCGCGACGTCATAATGCTCGTCTCCCAAAGTTTGCGGCGTTAAAATTGTTGAAGAAGAAACCAAGGGGTCAACGGCCGGATAAATCCCCAATTCCGCGATTTGCCGAGAAAGTTCTGTTGTCGCGTCCAAATGCGCGAAGGTTGTCGCCGGTGCCGGATCTGTGTAATCATCCGCCGGAACATAAATCGCCTGAATGGAGGTAATCGATCCTGATTTCGTCGAGGTAATCCGTTCCTGCAACTCTCCCATATCCGTTCCCAGGGTTGGCTGATAACCAACCGCCGATGGGATGCGCCCCAAGAGCGTCGAAACTTCGGAGCCAGCCTGTGTAAAACGGAAAATATTATCAATAAAAAGCAAAACGTCCTGATGCATTTCATCGCGAAAATATTCGGCAACTGTAAGCGCGGAAAGCCCGACACGCGCCCTGGCGCCGGGCGGTTCATTCATTTGTCCGTAAATAAGAGATGTCTTGCTGATGACGCCGGACTCTTTCATTTCCTTATAGAGAGCGGTTCCTTCGCGTGTGCGCTCGCCAACGCCGGCAAAAACGGAATACCCGCCGTGTTCTTTGGCGATATTATTAATCAACTCCTGAATAATAACGGTTTTTCCAACGCCCGCGCCGCCGAAAAGCCCAATTTTTCCTCCCTTTCGATACGGCGCCAAAAGGTCGATAACTTTGATCCCCGTCACAAGAACGGTGTCGGATGTGTCCTGATCTTTGAGTAACGGCGCCGAACGATGTATTGGCATACGCTTTGCCGCCTTTACCGGGCCAGCCTCATCAACCGGATCGCCGAGTAAATTTAAAACGCGCCCCAGCGTCCCTTCACCAACCGGCATGGACATGCCTTCACCGGTACTCACCACTTCCCCGCCGCGTACAAGCCCGTCGCAGGTGTCCATGGCAATCGTGCGCACAAGATTATTTCCCAAGTGCTGCGCGACCTCCAACACCAGATTGAGCGGTGTTGCGTTAATCGCCGGATTTGTTGTTTTAAGGGCCGTGTAAATTTCCGGAAGTTCCCCCGCCGGAAATTCAACGTCAACAACCGCGCCTAAAACTTGACTAATTTTTCCTTTTAATTCTTTTTGAGTTGCACTCATGTTGGTTTCCCTCTTTACTTGATTGCCTCGGCTCCGGCAACAATTTCGGTTAATTCAACGGTGATCTCCGCTTGTCGGGCACGGTTGCGAAGAAGTGTATAGCGGTCGATTAAATCCGAGGCGTTGCGCGTGGCATTGTCCATCGCCGTCATCCGCGCCCCGTGCTCGCCGGCCGCGTTTTCCAAAAGCGTGAAATAGATTTTAAAATAAACAAAATGGGGAATTAAAAATTTAAGTAAATCCGGCGCCGGCGGTTCAAAAAGATAATCACTTTTCCTTTCAATCTTTTCCTGATGTAAAAGCGCGGCGGCGTCAATCGGGAGAACTTTTTCAACGATTGTTTTCTGGGAAAGCGGATTAAAGAACTGATTAAAGGTGAGATAAACCTCGTCGTATTCATTGGCTAAAAACCAATTGCAAAAGTCGTCTCCAATTTTTCGGGCGTTGGTAAATTGCGGTACGGCGGTAACGCCCTCGTAGTATTTTTTTACATTCATCGCGTTTTGAAAATGCGAAAACCCGTAGCGCCCGCAAAATGCCATATCAATTTTTTTAAATTTTTTTTGATTGTCCATGAGCCAGGATTCCGCGCCGCCAATGGCATTGTGATTAAACGACCCGCAGAGGCCGCGATCCGATGTAAAAACAACAAGAAGCGCTTTTTGCAGCGTTTTGTGTTCGTTTAATAAAGGGTGGAGCGTGTGGTCAACGGAAGCTGAAACGCGGGAAATAAGCGCCGTAATATTTTGCGCGTAAAATTTGGCGTGGGCCTGAAGGTCATAGGCCTTGCGTAATTTGCTCGCCGCGACCATCTTCATGGTTTTGGTTATTTTACGCGTGTTGGTGAGGCTTTTTATTTTACGGTTAAAATCTTTTATGCTGGCCATTAGTGTTTGAGAAATTTTACTTTGAACTCAACGATGATGGTGTCCAAAGTGCTTTTGATTTGGTCGGTGAGGACTTTTTCCTTCATAAAGGTTTCCATGAAATCTTTATGATAAACGTCGAGGAATTCAAAAAACTTCACTTCAAAGTCCCCGATACGATTAACCGCGACATCATCCAAATGCCCGTTTGCCCCCGCGTAAATGAGGGCAACCTGCTTGACAACCGCGATAGGCACGTGAACACCTTGACGGATAACGCGCATCAGCCGCTGGCCGCGCTCCAATTGCCGTCGAGTCGCGGCATCCAAATCTGAAGCAAATTGAGCGAAGGCTTCAAGCTCGCGATACTGCGCCAAATCCAGCCGCAGGCTTCCCGCCGCCTGCTTCATCGCCTTGATTTGGGCATCGCCGCCAACGCGGGAAACAGAAATCCCCGGATTAATCGCCGGGCGCTGGCCTGCGTTAAACAAATCTTTTTCCAAAAAAATTTGTCCGTCCGTAATCGAAATAACATTTGTCGGAAT
>ORJL010085203.1_pt1 | contig 61317 bp, 70 predicted proteins | sample 1779941 | NCBI WGS metagenome assembly ORJL01 (sample SAMEA104232317, study PRJEB22302) | groundwater metagenome | biome: forest; feature: aquifer; material: groundwater | place: USA | collected 2011-08-07 | depth 5.8 m | reverse complement strand
GGGTTTTGGGTTAAAAAGCGGGGGGGGGGTTTGCCCCCCCAAGGGGGGGCCCCCGCGGGAGGCGGTGGCAAACCCGCCCCTACGTTTTATGTAGAGTGCTGAACATAAGAAAAAATCCTGAGACGGGCTCAGGAGTTGATCGGTTCGAATGATGGAATTTCGTTTGGCTGGTCGAGCCAGTAGGGGAGGACAAAAAGAACGAAGATGATGTTGAGGAGGTGCGGCCTGGCCATGACGGTGTGATTGATGGGTGTGTATGCCAGCGAAAGGCCAAGCATGATCCAGCACAAAGCCAGAAAGATGGTTTTTTCGTAATTTCTCTCGGTGCGACTGTAGAGGGTCGAGCTATTCTCCAGGTCATAGAGTAAAGCCGCTTCTTTTTTCTGAAGTATAGATAGGACGATGGTCAAAGCGACTAAAACGAGGCCGGGTACAGCTGATAGCCAATAGATCATGACGATTTCCTCCCTGGGTAGGTTGACAAAATGCGTGGGTCGACAGTAACTTGTCTTGGGTATGATGTCAAGAATGCTTCATTTTTAGTGCCATTTCTGATACAATGCCACCGTTATGGCCAAGCCTGAAGCAACACAGATGGACAAGATCGTGAACCTGGCGAAGCGCCGTGGGTTTGTCTTTCCGTCAGCGGAAATCTATGGCGGGCTTGGCGGTTTTTGGGATTGGGGTCCGCTCGGGACGTTGCTGAAGAACAATATCAAGCGCCAGTGGTGGCGGACATTCGTCCAACTGCGCGATGACATGGTCGGCCTGGACGGCGCGATCATTACGAATCCGAAAGTTTGGGAGGCGAGTGGTCACACCAGTCTTTTTGCAGATTTATTGGTTGAGTCTAAGACTTCACACAAAAGATACAAATTGGAAGACCTTTTGGACGAAAAACATAAAAAGCTCATGTCGACAGCATACGACCAAGCGATTGCGGTTATGAATATTGATAAAACCGAAAAGGCAAAAGAAGTAGTTGGCGGTGCAATGGATATGATACATGAATATTTAGTCAACCATGCTAAAGAGCCTGGCACTAGTAACCAGGATTGGGCATACCCAGACTTTTTCAATACAATGTTTAGGACAGTTATAGGAGCGGCAGAGAGTACCTCAGACATTGCCTACCTCCGTCCGGAAACAGCTCAGAACATTTTTGTTAATTTTGAGGTCGTCCGTGATTCAATGCGCCGACAATTACCTTTTGGTGTCGCCCAAATTGGCAAAGCCTTCCGCAATGAAATTACCCCGGGTAATTTTATTTTCCGCCAGCGGGAATTCGAGCAAATGGAAATTGAATATTTTGTTAAGCCTGGTGACGATGATGCATCGTTTGATGTGTGGGTCGCGGCGTGCTATGACTGGTTTGTCAGCCTCGGGCTCAACCCGAAACATCTGCGGAAATTCGAACAACCAAAAAAAGAATTGGCGCATTATTCGAAAGCGACCACGGATATCGAATATGCCTTTCCGATTGAAAAGGGTTGGGGCGAGCTGATGGGGATCGCCAACCGAACGGATTATGATTTGAAACAACATGGTCAACACGCGAAGGGCGACTCGGAAGCGTTTGCCACCCCGATTGATGACGAGGGAAAAGAAAAAAAAGTTCCGTATGTGATTGAACCCTCGTGGGGTATAGATCGGTTGGTACTCGCTCTCCTCATTGATGCCTACACCGTCATTGGCGGTGGCCGTTCAACGACAACCGCCAGTATCAAAGAGGAAGAAGTGGTGCTCAAGCTACATCCGCGTTTAGCGCCATATACCGTGGCCGTGTTACCTCTTTCAAAAAAACCGGAGCTAACGTCTATCGCGGAAAAAATTCTATCGACGCTTCGTCGCGACTGGATGGTTGATTATGACCTGGCCGGTTCAATCGGGAAGCGCTATCGGAGGCAGGATGAAATTGGGACGCCGTGGTGTGTGACCGTTGACTTTGACACGATCGAAGGTGTGAAGCGACCGAAGGGGACCGTCACCGTTCGCGACCGCGATACCATGACCCAAGAAAATGTCGCCATCCAGGATTTGTCGGAATATTTCCGTGGCAAACTTGCGTAGGTTTGCGCTGGGGCTGATTGTCGCCCTGGTGTGGCAAATTCATCCCGCACTGGCCGCTGATTGGTCAATGCCCTCCTTTCGTTCGGCCATTGAGGTTCATAACGACGCAAGCATAACCGTCACCGAGACCGTGCAGGCCGATTTTTTCGCGGCTAAACACGGCATCTACCGCAATATTCCCGTTTGGTATGATAACGAAACTGGCGCTGGAGTTTCTTTGCCAGCTGAAGTGACCGTGGTGACGCGCAATGGTGACGACGAACCATACGCAACGAGTATACAAGACGGGCGAATTCTCGAAATAAAAATTGGAGATCCTGACAAAACTATCACTGGTGGACAAACATACGTTATTACCTATACGGCTAAAGCAGTGGTCAATTTTTTTGAGGATTATGACGAATTGTACTGGAATGCCACCGGCGTTGATTGGGAAGTGCCGCTACAAACGGTGGCCACCACTGTTCGGCTTGATGCCCAGGTACCGAAGGACCAGCTACGGGTGAAGTGTTTTACCGGCGCTCTCGGGTCAACCGCGCAAGATTGTGCGACGTCCGCGGAGGATTCAGCCGCCTCGCTCTCGGCAACAGGGCAGCCCCTGACCGTTGTGGTTGGTTGGCCGAAGGGTGTAGTCACCAAACCGGACAACTACGACCAGCTGCGAACAGCCGGAGCGACGACCGGAGCTTTTTTGCTACCATTGTTTTGGCTGCTGATCCTCAACATCGGTATTCCGCTCATCGCGCTCGGTATATTATTCTGGTACTGGATGCGTCACGGTCGCGATCCGACCGGGCCGGGGACGGTCATCGCCCAATATGATCCGCCGCCGGGTATGACGCCGGGTGAAATGGGGGTGCTGATCGATGAAACGGCGAACCATCGCGATATCATCGCGACGATGGTCGACCTGGCAGTTCGCGGCTACCTAACCATCACCGAAAAAGAGAAAAACGGTTTACTGGGCCTGCAAAAATCCAAGGACTACGTGCTCGATAAGACCGCACCGAAGAAGGCCGACCAACCCTTGCGTCCGCACGAACAAAATATGCTGGCCAGCCTGTTTTCGACGGGTGATCAAGTGAGTTTATCCGAGTTAAAAGGCACCTTTGCTGACGATATTAAAAAGATTCAAAGCGATCTCTACACCCAGGTGGCCGCTGACGGGTATTTCCTGCGTAACCCGCAAACGGTTCGGACAACGTTTTTGATCATCGGCGTAGTGGTGGCCGGGTTGGGTTTTTTCACCGCCGCCATAGGAATTTTCGCGACCATCCCGATCGGCGTGTTGTTGATTCTCTTTGGTTTTGTCATGCCGCAGCGGACGCCGAAGGGGGTGCAGGCATACTGGCACGCCAAGGGTTTTAAACTCTTCCTGGAAAAAGCGGAAAAGTACCGGATTCACTGGCAGGAGAAGGAAAATATCTTTGAGAGTTACTTGCCCTATGCCATGGCCTTCGGGGTGGCCGATAAATGGACGAAAGCTTTTGCCGGTCTCCAACAGGAGCCGCCGCAGTGGTATCACGGGAGCGGCGGGACGTTTAATACGTTGTTACTGTGGTCAGCGCTCAATAATTTCAGCGCTGTCTCAGCTAAAAGTTTCGCTCCGCCGGCGGCCAGCGGCAGTTCCGGTTTCGGTGGCGGAGGGATGTCCGGCGGCGGTTTTGGCGGAGGAGGCGGCGGCTCGTGGTAACGAACCATTCGCAATTCGTGCTATACTAAGACGGTCTTATGGCTGAAGTGCTCGATCCCAATTCGGTTTTACCCGGCCCGGCCCGCCAGCGGATCCGTCCGGCGACGTTGATCATGTTGTTATTGTATCCGATCATTTTGGCGGTTGGCGTCGCGGTCGGGCTGGTTATCGGAATTGCCCAAGGGAAGAAGGAAATCATCATTCAACAAAACGCTAACGCCGCCAAGGTAAATTCTTCGGTTATTCCCAACGCCAATACCAGCGTTTTGACGAATACCACCAACCTGAACGCGAACGTCAGTAATGTTTTCCTGAACACGAACAGCATCCTCAACGGCGGGGACTACCTTCAACTTGACGCGGCTACCACGGCTAGCCTGCAGCAGCAGCAACGAGCCGAGGAAGCTCAACTGGTCGATACCGCCGGGACGGTCGAAGATCAACTGCGTCAAAAGGATCTGATCGCGTTGAAATATAATTTAAAGGCGTACTATACTGTCAAAGGCAAGTACCCGACGACGAATGGCCAGCAAATCCGCCTCGATAAATCCGCTACGGACGTTTTCTATACCGCCATGAAGGACTTTTACGGCGGCAGTTTTAATCACCGGATCGACCCGGATTCGCCGACGTACTATTACGGGTACACCTCGGATGGCACCAGTTTCACGTTGACCTGTTACCTGGTTGGTCCGAAGAAACCGTTTGTCCTGACCAATTAACTCCTGCCCATGCATTCCCAGACCCTCACCAATGGCCTGCGGGTTTTGACCGTTCCGCTCCATGACACCAAGGCGGTGACGGTCTTTGTTTTTGCCAAAGTCGGTTCGCGCCATGAGACGAAAACAATCAACGGCATCTCTCATTTCATCGAACACATGATGTTCAAAGGCACGAAGAAGCGCCCGCAAACCGCGATCATCGCCCGCGAACTCGACGGCGTCGGCGCGCAATACAATGCCTTTACCTCGAAAGACTGGACCGGCTACTACGTCAAGTTGACCCACGAACGGACCGAGCTGGCTCTCGACCTCGTCAGCGATATTCTTCGCAACTCGACCTTCCCGGCAGCGGAAATCGAACGGGAACGCGGCGCGGTGATCGAAGAGATTAATATGTACGATGATAACCCGCTGATGTCGATTGACGATCTGTTCGAGCGGCACGTCTTCGGCGATCATCCGGTCGGCTGGAATATCGCCGGCCCGCGGGAAGTGATCAAAACGGTCTCGCGCCAGACGATGATTACCTACCGCGACAAATTTTATCATGCCGGCAACATGCTGGTCGTCGTGGCCGGGCACCTGCCGGCCAATGTCAACCAGCGGATCAAACATTACTTTGGGCCGGTCCGACGGCGGTCGCGGACCCCGGTGGCGAAACCTTATCGCGCACCGCGGGCCGGCAAGGCGGTCGCCCTGAAAACCAAAGCGGTCGAGCAATTGCAGATCGGACTCGGCGTCCGCGCCTATTCGTATACGGATCGCCGGCAACCGGCCTTGCAACTGATGTCGACCATTCTTGGCGGGGGCATGAGCTCACGGCTGTTCATTAAAGTCCGCGAGCGCCGCGGCCTGTGTTACTCGATTCACAGCAGTACCAACCCGTACGAAGATACCGGCGCCTTTATGATCCAGGCCGGTCTTGATAAACAGCGGCTTGAGGAGGCGCTCAAGGTCATTGTGGCCGAACTGCACCGCCTGAAAACGACCAAAGTGCCGGCGGCTGAACTGCGCCGGGCCAAGGACCAAGTCCGCGGCCGGATGTTGCTCGGTTTTGAGGACTCCGATGCGCTGGCAAGCTGGTACGGGCGCCAAGGCCTCTTTTATCCGAAAATTTCCAGTCCGGAACAAGCGTTGACGAAACTCCAACGGGTGACCGCCAAAGACATCCAGACCATCGCCAAGGAATTGTTCAAACCAGGGGCGATGCGCCTGGCCATCATCGGACCGATGAAGTCAGCCGACCATCTGGCGCCGATCATCCGGCACGTCTGACTCGATAGTTGCGCGGAGGGGTGAAAATCGGTAGACTACGACTATGGCTTCCCAGACCTATAACGTCAATATTTCAACCACCACGATCGTTAAAATCGTTCTGGTTGGTTTAGCAATCTGGTTTTTAACCGCGATTAGCCAGGTCCTGGTCGTTATATTTGTCGCTCTAGTCCTGGCCGCGGCGATTGATCCGTGGATTACCCGTCTCGAGCATCTCGGTATGCAACGCGGTTGGGCGATGGCGATCATTTTCATTAGCGCCGCCGCGCTCCTCTCGTTGATCGTTATCCTCTTTGTCCCGCTCGTCGTCGATCAACTCGGCCAGTTTACCCAAGCCTTCCCGAAGCTCTACGAAAAAGTTTTTACACTGTATCAGAACAATCAGGGGAGCGTCGGGCTTGATACGATCCAGAAGGGTTTACAAAACCTGAACAGCGCTTTGACCGATGTGACGAAAGGTATCTTCAGCAGCGTCTTCGGATTCTTCGGCGGACTGTTCTCGGTCATCGGGGTTTTGGTCCTGACCTTCTATATGACGCTCGAAGAGAAGGGGATGAAGCGGATCGCCGTCGACCTGACACCGGCTAAATATCGCCCCTATTTTATCCAACTGTTTAATCGGATTGAAGACCGGCTCGGCGATTGGTTACGCGGTCAGCTGATTCTCGGCCTGATCATCGGCTTGCTGACGCTCGTCGGCTTACTGCTCTTGAAAGTAAAATTTGCGGTCGTACTGGCTTTGATTGCCGGCTTGACCGAACTGATTCCGATTATCGGACCGTTCATCGGCGCCATTCCGGCGGTGATTGTCGCCTTCTCCCAGGACCCGGTACTATCGCTGTTCGTCATGGGACTGTATCTCGTTATTCAACAACTGGAAAATAATTTGATTGTGCCGCGGGTCATGTCGAAAGCCACCGGATTGAATCCGGTCATTGTTTTGGTCTCGATTTTGGTTGGTGGTAATTTGGCCGGGATCACCGGCGTCATCCTGGCCGTGCCGACGATCATCATTATTACCACCTTCCTCGAAGATTTCCTTGAAGAAAAAAAGGCTGACGCCCTCCGGCTCGAACCGACGCCGAAAACATAATACGGCCGCCATGGGGAAACTGTACATCGTTCCGGCGAAGCCGCCTGCCTGACCGGTAGGCAGGGACCCGGCTCCGCCGGGTGGCTTGTGATACAATAGGGGTAATGGGCAAACTCTACATCGTTGGCACTCCGATTGGGAATCTCGAAGACCTGACCCTCCGCGCCAAGCGAATTTTATCGTCGGCCAACGCGGTGGCTTGTGAAGACACTCGTGTCACCGGTGTGCTATTGAAGCATTACGCCATCACTACCCAATTAGTGCCGGTTCATCACCATTCAACGGCGGCTGATCTTGACCGGTTGCTTGACCGAACGACCGCGGGCGACGTGGCGGTGGTCACGGATTCCGGGATGCCCGGCCTGTCCGACCCGGGCGGGAAACTTGTCGCTCGGGCGGTTGAGCGGGGGATTGCGATGGAAGTCGTCCCGGGCCCAAGCGCCTTGACGGCGGCGACGGCCTTGTCGGGATTTCCCACCGACCAATTTCTTTTTCTTGGTTTTTTACCCCATAAGAAAGGTCGGCAAACGCTCTTCAAGCGGATTGCTGAAACGGCCGAGACGGTGGTACTCTACGAATCGCCCCATCGGATTTTGAAAACCCTTGAATCGTTGGTGGCGGTAATTCCCGATCGGCCGCTGGCCGTTTGCCGCGAATTGACCAAACTCCACGAATCGGTGGTTCGCGGTACAGCCGCCGAGGCACTCAAGCATTTTACTAATCATCCCGATCAGGTGCGTGGGGAAATAGTTATTATCATTAGGTCAACCCAATGATTACCACCCCGCGCCTGTCCGCTAATTTCACCGCGATGCAAAGCCACCGTAGCTCGCCCATTCATGGGCGCTTCTGGCAGCTGATAAATCAGACAAGCTACAGGGGCGTGGGACACGGTCATGTACCATCATGAAAAAAATCTCTCTCACCACCACACTCCCATACGTGAATTCCGATCCGCACATCGGGTTTGCCCTGGAGATCATCCAGGCCGATATTATTGCCCGGTGGTATCGCCAGAACGGGTACGACGTGTTTTTCAATACCGGCACCGATGAACATGGCATAAAAATATACCGCAAGGCGCTGGAAGAAAAAAAAGATCTGCAGATGTATGTTAATGAATACGCGGCCAAGTTTGATAAACTCAAAGCCGCGTTGAATTTATCGTACAATTCGTTCATCCGGACGACCGATCCAAAACACGTCGCGGCCGCCCAGGAGTTTTGGCGGAGGTGTTTAGCGAATGATGACATTTACAAAAAATCCTACAGTATCAGGTATTGCGCCGGTTGTGAGTTGGAGAAACCTGATTCCGAACTGGACCACGGCCACTGCATTCTTCACCCGAACCTGGAGATAGAAATAATCGACGAAGAGAATTACTTCTTCCGTTTTTCTAAATACCAACAACCATTGTTGGATCTTTATGACCAGCATCCGGAATTTGTCGTCCCGGCCCACCGCCTGAAGGAGATCCGAACGTTCGTGGCCGGGGGATTGCAGGACTTCAGTATCTCCCGGCTGAAATCGAAAATGCCGTGGGGCGTACCGGTGCCGGATGATGATGATCAGGTCATGTACGTCTGGTTCGACGCTCTGGTGAACTATATTTCCTGTCTCGGCTGGCCGGATAAAAAATATGCCGACTGGTGGCCGTCAATCCAGTTCGCCGGCAAGGACAATCTTCGCCAGCAATCAGCCATGTGGCAAGCGATGTTACTCTCGGCCGGTGTCGCGCCGTCGAAGCAGATTGTGATTCACGGCTTCATTACCAGCAATGGCCAAAAAATGAGTAAATCACTTGGTAACGTCGTTGATCCGTTCGCGTTAGTCGAGAAATATGGCAGTGATGCGGTGCGTTATTACTTGACTCGCCATGTGAAACCCTTCGAAGATAGCGATTTCACGATGGAACGGTTCGCCGAAGTTTATGAGTCTGATTTGGCTAATGGGTTAGGGAACTTGGTGTCGCGTGTAACTAATCTCATAGAAAAGAGTGCTGGAGGAAAATATGTAAGGAAAACAGGTGGTACAAAGCTGAAAGAAGACGCATTGCGCAATTATCGTTTCGATGAATACTTAAATTTTATTTGGATTGATATTGATCTAGTCAATAGTTTGTTGGATAAAGAAAAACCTTGGGAGAAGGCACGAAAGGAAGATCCTAAACTTCCTGCATTACTGAATGAACTAGCTAATCTTGTGTTAAATATTGCCGAGCGTCTAGAACCCTTCATGCCAGAAACGACAATGAAAATCGCCGCCGCATTTGCCCAGCCGGTCAAGAAGTGTGAGCCGATGTTTCCGAGGATAGGGTAGTATGTCAGGCCGTTCACTAGGATTCGGTCATACTGGTCAGGGTCGCCGCTTTGGCCTGCTGGCGCTGGTCTTGATCATTCTCATTTTCGGATTGGCCCGGTGGGAAGTGGGCTTAATGCTTATTGGGTCGCTACTTATTCTCGCGTTGATGGTGCTGATCGTTTTTTACCGCTCCAATAATCGCCGCGATTGGTGGGCTTGAAACTTGCGTTGAATGCGCCTACACTGTTTTTATGAACTGGTTTGATATCATTCTCGGCATCTCCCTCTTCGGCTTCGTTTGGGGCGGTTTGTGGACCGGGTTGATCCAGTCGATCGGCGGCCTCATTGGCTTGTTCCTTGGTCAGCTGCTCGCCTCCCGATTTTATGAAGGGTTTGCTGGCGTTGTTCAGCCGCTATTCGGCGGGAACGAAGTGGCGGCAAAAATCGGTGCTTTCTTATTACTCTTTCTTCTGATTACCCGGCTGGTTGGACTGGCCTTTTTCATGATCGAGAAGATGTTCAACCTGGTCGCGATTTTCCCGGGGATTAAATCAATCAACCGCATTGGCGGCGCTCTTTTCGGCTTTCTTGAAGGCGCGTTGTTCATCGGCATCACCTTACAATTTATCGTCCGCCTGCCGATCAGCCTTCCGTTTGCGGAAAACATTGAGAAGTCGGCCATCGCCGGGATTGCTTTATCGGTCACGGCCTGGCTCGTTCCGCTGTTTCCAAAATTTCTTAAAGACGCAACGAACGCGGTTGACGCAGTCGTTCCAAAATAAATGCGGCTGATCGATACCCACCCCACACTATACGCTCGACGCGCAAGTACGGGGCAGGTGCCCAGTTTCTCATGACAAGTTCTTCTCTGAGACTATGCGATGTTCACGCCCATCTTCAGATGGGCGAGTATGATGCCGATCGACAAGAGGTTATCGCCCGATCGCTGAAAGAGGGAATCGGGATGATTGTGGTTGGGACGACGCTGGTTGATAGTCTTGCGGCGGTTCGCCTGGCCCAAGAATATCCAAACGACCCCGTCTACGCGTCGATTGGCGTTCATCCGACGGATGACGATATTGAGGGCGTTCACCCGGCTCAACTTCATGCTTTAACGGGTGACACAAAAGTGGTCGCAATCGGAGAATGTGGACTTGATTATTTCCGACTCGACCCCGATGACGCTGAAACGCGCCAACTTCAGCAGGACGTTTTTGATCAACATATTGTCCTGGTAGCTCAACAGAATAAGCCCCTAATTGTCCATTGTCGCGACCGGGATGGAGTTGATGATGCCTACCGCGATATCCTCGTCGCCCTGACCCGCCAACAGCACGGGAAATTCGTGATGCATTGTTATTCGGGGACGTGGGAGATGGCGGAGAAATTTCTTGAGCTTGGGGGATATTTGTCGTTCACTGGGATCGTGACGTTTCCAAAAAGCGAAGAGATGCAAAAGGTCGCGATGAACACTCCACTGGATAAAATCTTGGTGGAAACCGACGCGCCGTTTTTAGCGCCGGTACCACATCGGGGCAAACGGAATGAGCCGGCGTATGTCGAGGATGTTGCGAAGAAAATCGCGGAATTGCGGAATGTGCCGTTCGCCGATTTTTCTTTAGCCACCGTTGAAAATTCGAAGCAAGTTTTTGGACTGTAGTCCAACCTATACTCTGGTATACTAAAGACATGAATCAAAAAATCACCGCTTGCGCATTTGTCCATAGCAATGGAAAGGTATTCATTGCTAAACGTGCCGACACAAAAAAGTTTTTGCCCGGTAAGTTCGAACTGCCGGGTGGCCACGTTGAATATGGGGAGGATATAATCGCCGGCTTGAAGCGGGAGTTTCGGGAGGAGTTTGGTGTTGACATCATCGTTGAAGGGGCGTTGTACGCCTTCACGTACATGAATGAGGAAGACCATGTCATCGAAGTGGATTTTCTTGCGCAGTTGAACGACCCTCAAACCAAGGTGACACTGCGTCCAGAGGATCACTCGGAGTCCCGTTGGGTCACGAAACAGGAACAGGATGAAATTTGGGACAAGCATGATCCCGAATATTAAGCGATTGTGCGCGGGTTTGAACGTCTCCACTAGGGGTAGTAATCTGCAAAAAAAGAGCCCCAGCGGTAAGCTGAGGCGTGGTATTTGATCCTGGCGGGTCGATAGTCCGACTAGCGGTCGGCGACGATGACGCCGGGCATGACCGGGGCGGACGCGTCGGCGCGGAGCAGTTGGCGGACATGTTGCAGGATTTGGTCCGGTGGAAGGACCGGGAGCTGTTGGGCGGTGAAGAGCTTAGCGGCCTCGCGGTTCTCCGCGTGGGGACTGACGTAGATGATCTGGTCGGACGTCAGGCCGTGAGGGTCGAGCGCGCCGCGCTGGAAAAAATCGGGTTCCGGCTTGCGCCAGGGAAGATTTTGGCAATTGACGTAGGCCGTGACGAGGTCTTCGAGGCCGAGTTGCTTGTGGAGCGCGTCCATCCAGCTATTCGGCATGCTCGTCCAGATGTACGTCCGGACACCAGCTTCCCGAAGCGTCGTGAGCAAGTCCTGCATGCCGGGCCGGTAATCGAAATGCTCGAGAAACGTTTGGCGCAATTGCGTCGCCGCTTCGGGAACCTCGGCCGCATCGGCGAGGGCGGTCCAGAATTCATCTTCCGGGAGCGGCGCGATTTTCCGCGTCATGAACTCGAACAGCGTCGGGAAGCGTTTCTGCGCTGCCGGGACATCGCCATGGACGGCTTGGACGGCGGCGGCCAGGTTGTGATCCTGGATTTCGTGGATGGTACAGCCAGACAGCGCAAGGGCGAGAACCGGTTCCATCGGGGCACCTCCATGTGGGGGTTACTGGGGCGAGTTGGCGATGAGATCGTCGAGACCCTCTTCCGCTTGGTCGATTAGCCGTTGGCCGACTTGCCGGTCGGATCGCCAACGGAAAATTATCATGGCGCTGGAAAGCAGGATAACGATCGGTTCCCAAGGATCAAGAAGCGCTTGCTCGAAGTTCAGCGCATTGAAGACCAAGATGATAGTGTTGCCCTGGAGGAAGATCCAGTACCCGCGACAGGCGGTCTGGTAGCACTGAATCATATCAGGTGATACGCCTGGATTCCGAAATGTTCGAGCGATACCCCAGTGGATCAAGGCGACGATCCAAAACGCCATCGCCGACATTAAACACAGCAGATGCAACAGATCGGTGGACATGCCGGTTCTCCTCTCGAGCGGGCTCTGTATTTCAATGACAAGAATCTTGTCAGGTGTGTCAAGGAACGTTTGGCTACTCTACTGGCCCGGTAACGGCTTGTCAACGGGCCACCCGCAAGGTAGAGTATCGCTATGAACACGATACTGATTGTCGTTATCGCGGTAGTTATTCTCGGAGTGGTTGGGTTTATGGCGATGCGCCTGTCCGCCACAACGAAGATTCTACAAGAACTAAAAGACCAAAAGGGCAATGACCAGGCCTCGGTTTTACTGAACCAGAATATTCAAGGACTCCAGCAACGGCTTGATGCCCAAAACCAGAATCTGCAAACAACCCTCCAAAAGCAGTATGGCGACAGCGCCAAAATCATTCGGGATGTGACTGAACGCCTGACGAAACTTGATGAAACGAACCGCCAGGTTGTAGGATTTGCTGATCAGCTGAAACGACTGCAGGATACGTTGAACAATCCGAAACAACGCGGCGTGCTTGGTGAATATTATCTCGAGACGGTTCTGAAAAATGTCCTCCCACCAAAGAACTACAAACTTCAGTATAAGTTTAAGGACGGTGACATCGTTGATGCGGCGATTTTCATCCAGGATAAAATCATTCCAGTTGACGCGAAGTTTTCGTTGGAGAACTACAACCGCCTCGCTGAGTTGACCAATGAGAACGATCGCGAGCGGATTGAAAAAGTGTTCAAGCAGGACTTGAAGAACCGGATTGATGAAACATCAAAATATATTCGGCCTGGTGAGAATACGATGGATTTTGCGTTTATGTTCATTCCGGCCGAAGGAATTTACTATGACCTGCTGGTCAATAAAGTCGGCGCGGCTGGGGTCTCATCCCGTGATCTGATCGACTACGCCTTTAAGGAAAAGCACGTCATTATTGTTTCACCGACATCGTTCTTCGCCTATTTACAAACTGTCCTGCAGGGTTTGCGGGCGATGCAGATTGAGGAGTCGGCGAAGGATATCCGGAAGAATGTCGAGGTATTGGCCAAACATCTTCAATCGTATCAAGGCTATATGGAAAAGCTTGGCAACTCACTCAACACATCAATGAACCATTACGGGGCAGCTCAAAAGGCGTTTGAGCGGATTGATAAGGATGTGCTGAAAATTGCCGACGCTGAGGTGGCCGAGTCAGCCTTGTTGGAGAAGCCAAATGTTGAATAAATTCACATCATGGCTTGGAAGAAAATAACTTCAAAGTCGGTATACAAGAATAAATGGATGGAGGTTACCGAAGATCAGGTTGAGACAGATTTTGGTAAACACCTGACGTACGGTATCGTGCACAAGGAACCGTGCGCGCTAATCATTCCTTGGGATGGTAATCATTTGTTTCTGGTCGGCCAATATCGGTACCCGGTTAATGAGTACTCATGGGAATTCCCGCAAGGCCACTTTGAACACGAGAGTATCCTAGAAACAGCAAAGCATGAGCTGAAAGAAGAAACTGGACTGACAGCATCAGGTATTAAAGACATTGCTGTTTTCAACCTTGCACCGGGACATCATTCGCAAAAGTATCACGTTTTCCTAGCGACGGAATTAGTTGAGGGTGAGAGTAAACACGAAGAAAGCGAAGAAGGAATGAAAACTAAAAAAGTAAGTTTTGATGAATTTCGGGAGATGATCGCCAATGGTGAGATTCTTGATGGGCCAACTATTGTTGCCTTTGGAATAATCAATGCCAAAAACTTGCTGACGGCAAAAAAACTATATGTCGAATAGCACAAAAACCTCACGCAATGATGCTTCCCGAAAAAGCAAACATGGGATTGAACTTTGGGTTTATCCAAGTATCGGTGACGAAACAGGACTTGTTTATATTGAGGTTCACGAAGGGCACTTCGAAGAGTTTTATGATAAGGTCAGCACTTTTACGTATTACATTATTGAGGGTTCAGGCGCATTCTATCTCAATGGAGAATTACAAAACGTAGAATCGGGAGACGTAATATCAATTCCACCCAAAACAAAAATATACTATAAGGGCTCAATGAAAATGATTCTGATCACAACTCCAGCGTGGTCGGCTGAGAATGAGGTTCATGTTCGTGATATTCCACGAGCCGGACGAATTCCTGAACACCAGGAATAACGTGAAAAAAGTCCTGACCCTCTGCGTTATCAAAAAAGATTCGCGCCTCCTCCTCGGGATGAAGAAGCGCGGTTTTGGCGCGGGGGTGTGGAATGGGTTTGGCGGGAAGGTTGAGGCCGGGGAGACGATTGAGCAAGCCGCCATGCGTGAAGTTCAAGAAGAAGTTGGAATTGTACCAAGCGGACTCAAGCCGGTTGGCGTGATTACATTTACCTTTGAGAGCGATCCGAAAATCATGGAAGTTCACATTTTTTCAGTTACCGATTTCACTGGTGAACCAATTGAGACTGAAGAAATGCGTCCGAAGTGGTTCGCGCTTAATGATATTCCGTATGACACGATGTGGCCGGATGACCGGTTTTGGTTGCCGATGTTCCTGGCCGGGAAGTCGTTTACCGGTGAGTTTCATTTTGATCGGCCGTCGGATCCGGATTACACGGCCAAGATATTGCGGCAGGAGTTGAGGGTGGTTGGATCCAAGGAATTGGAAAAGTTAAATATGTAGGGCTCGTTTAGCCTTGACAGGAGAAGAAACTTTTTATATTCTGCAACTGACAGATTACGGTTGCTGGCAGGAAAAAGTTTATACTATGGCGAAAATCACGTCGTCAAACCTGACAAAGACTTATCTTGATAAAGCCCTTCATAAGGCTTTTGATACCTGGGGACGGCGGATTGAGTCCTCGGTCACTGACTTAGCACGTCATATGACTCTTAGTTTTGGCACACAACGGGCATACATGGACGGACGGTTTGACACGATTGATGGACAGTTTACAGAGGTCAACATCAAACTTGATGCGATTATGGAATCCGTCGCGACCCGGAAGGAAATGCACAATTTGGTTCGTGAGTTGAAGCATCAAGGTATCCAGATCGACGCCTCGAAGGTATTTGTTGTTTAATCTACTTTTTGGCACTGGTTCGGGAAGAACCCTATCATGCTTTTTTGTATTAAGACGCTAAGGTTAGCCAAAAAGTTTTACAACCCTTGCGTGATACCGGAAAAAGTAGTAGACTCGGTGCGCTAATTTTGGCTATGGATAGCGAAAAACCCTTACAAATTGATGATCAAAAGGCTGTCACAGGCCCCCAACAAAGCGCCCCTTCGACCATTCGGCCTCGTTTCGATGCCGACCTTTCGGCCACGAGCTCAAGGCCGAGTGGGCCCTCGACGCCGAGGCAAGCTCATGGCCGAGAGGGGGCCTCAGGAAGCCCCCTTTGGACGGCTTTAAACCTCGCTTGGGAACTAGGGTATACTATTGTCATTCCACTGGTCCTGTTCGCCCTGCTGGGCCGGTACGCTGACAAGCAGTACGGCACCTCGCCGTGGCTGCTCCTGAGCGGGATGGCCCTGGCCATTGTGATCACGACTATTGCCCTCGTCCGAAAATTTTCCAAACTTATTGCCCAAATGAATCCGCCAAAATCCTGATGGCTGCTGATATAAACATTTCCCTCGTCGCTGAACCGATTGCCCACATCTTCGGCTTTCCAATCACGAACAGCATGCTCGGTTCGTTGCTCGCGGCCGGGACCCTTGGTTTTACCGCCAAAGCGATTTCAAAAAACCCGGCCCTGCGGCCATCAAAACTGCAAAACGCCGGTGAGATGATTATGGAATTCTTGATGAATTTGATGGACGGCGTGACCGGCGACCGGGCGAAGACGAAGAAATTTTTCCCGATCGTCGCAACGATCTTCCTCTTTATCATTACCATGAACTGGATGGGTCTGTTACCGATTTTTGGGACCATCGGGTTGAACGAAGTTCATGAGGGAAAGAAAGTGCTGATCCCTTTCCTCCGCGCCGGGACGGCTGATCTGAACATGACCATCGCGATTGCGATGATTTCGGTTATTTCGGCGCAGGTTTTCGGGGTGATCTACATCGGCGTCAAAAAACATCTGCGCAAATATTTCAATCCAAATCCGACCATGACCTTCGTCGGGATCATCGAGCTCATTTCGGAATTCACGAAAATCATTTCCTTCTCGTTCCGGTTGTTCGGCAACATCTTCGCCGGTGAAGTTCTGCTGGTGGTCATCGCCACCCTGCTCCCATTGATCGGACCACTACCGTTCTACTTCCTCGAATTGTTCGTCGGGTTTATTCAGGCGTTGGTGTTTGCCCTCCTTACGTTGGTCTTCTTCACGATTGCATCGACTGCTGAAGAACATTAACTGACGACGTCTAGTCAGGGGTTTATGGATCCGTAGTGTGCCCATTCACGAGCCGGGGGGTCAGCCGATAAATTGGCGTGTTACAAATTCATTTATCAATAAGTAGAAATGAAAGGATAATTTATGTCAGAAGAAGTCGCAAAAGCATTCGCCGCCGCCCTGGCCATCGGCATCGCCAGTATCGGTCCAGGCTTGGGGATCGGTATCTTAGCCGCGAAAGGGATGGAAGCGATCGGCCGCAATCCGGAAGCCGCCGGGAAAGTTCAGGTCCCGATGTTGATCGCCATGGCCTTCGCCGAAGCGATCGCCATCTATGGGTTGGTCGTGGCGTTGATTATTAAATTTGTCTAGGGACGAGTTCGCTAGTTTACTAGGTACCCAGTGACCTAGCAAACTAGGTAACTACCTCAACATGTCCGAACTATTTTCTAAACTCGGAATCGACTGGAGATTGTTGATTGCCAACACCCTGACGTTTTTTATCGTTCTCTGGGTCTTGCGCAAGTTCGCCTACCGGCCGCTGATGAACGTCATGGCCAAGCGCCAGGCGACGATCGGCGAGGGACTTGATGCGGCCAAGCGGTCGCAGGAAGAGCTGACCGCGATTCAGACCGAGAAACAGCGCATTCTTGAGGAGACCAAGACCGAGTCGTTGAAAATGTTGCAGTCGACGCAAGCCGACGCCCAGAAACTCCGCCAGCAATTGCTTGATCAGGCTCAAAGCGATGCGACCGCGTTAACCCAACGCACTGCCGCCGAACTCGAACGCCAGCGGAAGCAAATGATCGAATCGGCCAAGGGTGAACTCGCCGATCTTGTTGTCGCGGCCACGTCGAAAGTCGTCGGGCAACAGCTCGACGAGAAACTCCAGAAAACATTAGCCGACCAGGCGATCAAGGAGGTTACCCGATAATGCGTATTCGCGAGTACGAACACTATATCCGCGACTTACTTGAGCTGGATGATATCCAAGAGCTTCGGAAAACTCACGCCCACGGTCGGCGCGATCGGTTCGTGCACAATTACGCCGTCGGGAAACTCGCGTATCGGTTGGCGCGACTCTTGAATGGGAACGCGACCATCGCCGCCCGCGCCGGGTTCCTCCATGACTGGTATCATGGCCACCGGCCGGAACGAAAGCGTTTTAGCTTTTCCGGTTCGGACCAGCATCATTTCCGGATCTCCCACGAAGCCGCGGCAAACTACGGCGAGCACACCGAAGTCCTCCACGCCATTCGGACGCATTTCTGGCCGTGGGGGCGGGTCGCGCCGAAATCACGCGAGGCGTGGGCGGTCTGGATGGCCGACAACCTCGTTTGGGTCGTTGATTACTGGCAGAGCGCGAAAATCAGTTTACGTCATGGCTACCAAAACTTTATGTATGGGGAGGTATCCCAATGACCCCATTAGAAACTCTTGCTACTTTAGTGAATCTTCCCGCAGACGTCTCGGAGCTTGAAACAGGTGTTTCTAACGGGGTCTATCCCGTTAGAGTGATCACTAACGTTCCATCCCGAAAAAAGAGACTCTATTTGTTAACACTCTAATGGGATGAAACGCCTGTCGAGCCGCTCGTACGCGACGGCGCTGATTGCCGCTTGGTCGGAGACGTCGGTCAATGAACGGCCTGGAATGATCCGCCGCTTTCTTGAACTCCTTCGTCGGCAACGGGCGATGAAACTTCTGCCGCGGATTCTTGATTGGGTCAACCGTCTCGACGACGAGGCGGCCGGCCGAACTCGCGTCATGGTCACCGGCGCAGTCGATGTTGATGCCCACAAGCTGACCAAAGCTTTAACTGAAAAATTAGGAGCGGTGACGGTTACAACCGCGACCAATCCGTCCTTGATCGGCGGTCTCGCTATTCGGGTCGGGGACACGGTCGTTGATGGAACTGTCGCCACTCGACTCAAAAAATTACACCACCATTTACGCCACGCCTCATAAGTCCCGTTAGAGGTTCATCAATCATGATTTTCTCAAAACTATTAATTGTCCTGACACACATGAGCATGCTTCTGCCGAATACTATTTCAACTAACCTCTAACGGGATATGTCTGACACCCTCGTTGACGTTCTCCGTAAGGAGCTGACCAATTTTACTGACCAGGTCGCGACCGCCACGGTCGGCACCGTCCTTGATGTCGGCGACGGCATCGCCCGGATCAGCGGCCTGGGGCCGGTCCAGTCCCAGGAAATGGTGACCTTTACTGATGGCACCATCGGCGTTGTGTTAAACCTTGAAGAAGATACCGTCGGCGCGATGATTCTTGGCGCGAACGAAGGAATCAAGCAGGGCCAGACCGTCACCGCGACGGGAAAAATTCTCGATGTTCCGGTCGGCGAGGGAATTATCGGCCGGGTGATCAACGCTCTCGGCCAGCCGATCGACGGCAAGGGCGCGATCGCTTCCGACAAAACCTATCCGGTCGAACGGATCGCGCCGGGCGTTATTACCCGCCAATCAGTCTATCAACCGGTCCAAACCGGTATCAAAGCGATTGACGCAATGATCCCGATCGGCCGCGGCCAACGGGAACTTATCATCGGCGACCGCCAAACCGGTAAGACCGCGATTGCCGTGGATACGATCATCAACCAAAAGGGCCAGAATCTCCTCTGCATCTACGTCGCAATCGGTCAGAAAGAATCGAAAGTCGCTCGGATTGTCAGCAAACTCGAAGCCGCGGGCGCAATGGCCTATACGACGGTCGTGGTGGCTGGCGCATCCGACCCAGCCGCCCTGTCCTTCCTCGCGCCGTATTCCGGCTGCGCCATGGGTGAATACTTCATGGACAACGGCAAGGATGTTTTGATTATTTACGACGACCTTTCGAAGCACGCTTGGGCCTATCGCCAAATTTCTCTGTTGCTTCGTCGCCCGCCAGGCCGCGAAGCCTACCCAGGTGACATTTTCTACGCTCACTCACGATTACTTGAACGCGCGGCGAAGTTGAATAAGGATTTTGGCGGCGGTTCATTGACAGCGTTGCCGATCATTGAAACCCAAGCGGGAGACAGCTCAGCTTATATTCCGACCAACGTCATTTCCATCACCGACGGGCAGATCTACCTTGAATCAGATTTGTTCTACCAAGGCGTCCGGCCGGCGGTGAACGCCGGGTTGTCCGTTTCACGCGTCGGTTCAGCCGCGCAGACGAAGGCGATGAAAAAAGTCGCCGGGAAAATCCGCCTGGCCCTCGCCCAATATCGTGAACTTGCCGCCTTTGCCCAGTTTGGTTCAGATCTCGACGACGCGACACGCCAGCAAATCGAACGCGGGAAGCGCATTACCGAAGTCTTGAAGCAGGGTCAGTATCGCCCGCTGGCCGTTCCGAACCAGGTCGCGATTCTGTACGCAGTCAACAATGGTTTCCTGGATAAGATTGATGTGGAACAGCTCGGCAAGTACGAAGAAGACCTCCAGCAATACCTGGCCACGCAAGGCCGATCGTGGGTTGAATCAATGAACGCCAAACCGGAATTGACCGACGAGCATGAAACGCAACTGCAGACACTCCTGACAGACTTTAACCAAACCCGCGCCTAACTATGGGGTCTTCCCGCGACATTCTCCGCCGACTCCGGTCGGTCAAGAACACGAAGAAAATCACGAAAGCGATGGAGCTTGTCGCGAGCGCGAAAATGCGGAAGGTGTCGCAAGCGGTGCTAGCCAGCCGACCATACACCGACCGAGCATGGGAATTACTGCTCAACCTCGCGAAGCGCACTGATCCGACCCAACATCCATTGTTGCAAGACCGCCCCGTCGTGAAAACAATTGGCTTGGTTGTCATGACAAGCAATCGTGGTCTTGTTGGTGCTCTCAACAGTAATTTAGTGAACGCGGCCAATAAAACAGCGAAAGAGCTCAAAGCCACAACCGGCGCTGAAGTGAAAACGATTCTGCTTGGCACAAAGGGCCGAGCGATGGTGAAGCAGTATGGCTATTCCGCCGCGGCGGAATTCACGAAACAGGAAATCATGACCAATGTCTTAGCTATTCGCCCGGTGGCGAAAATGGTGATCGATGATTTCCGATCCGGCGTCTACGACAGAATTGTCGTCGCCTATATGGATTACGTTTCTATGCTCGTCCAAAAACCTCGGGTCAAGCAGATTTTACCCCTGAGTGCTGAAGCGTTCACCGCCGGCGTGGCCGGTCTGGCGGAAACAGCTGAACGCGCGGCCATCGTCGCCGAAGAGAAAAAAGAAGCCAAAGATTTTGAATACTTGTTTGAACCGAGCCCCGACACGGTCCTTGAAGAAATTCTGCCGCGCCTCGTCGAAATGCAACTCCATCGCGCCGCCCTCGAATCGAATGCCTCGGAACAAGCCGCCCGGATGATGGCGATGCGCAACGCGACCGATGCCGCCGGCGATCTGATCGATGATTTAACCCTTTCTTATAACCAGGCGCGTCAAGCCGCCATCACCCAGGACCTGGCCGAAATTTCCGCCGGCCGGGCCGCGCTTGAATCATAATATGGAACTCCCAGACTTTCTTGTTAAAGCTAAGACGCATACCTATGCCAGTCAGGGTGAGGCCAAAGAACGTACTCTTGATGATGGCGCAAAAGAATTTGTTTATCAGGAAGGTGATTGGAAATACCGTGACAGATACTTTGGTTCGGAAGCATTTACTGGCGAGGAAATCGTTACAAAAGATAACCATCCTGTTTGGACCATGAATTATTATGGCCGGGTCATCTCAAAAAGCATTCGATCTGGAGAAATGTCTGATTTTTTAAAAGAATCCTTGTTACAAGTAAAACCCGAAAGACCCTTTCGTGGACCATCCGAATACCAGCGAAATGAATGGAAATACAAGGACAATAGCGCCGGAACGATTGAAGATTTTCACGGTGAAGAAGAAATATTTTTTAACAAGACTAAGGTTTATAAATTGTCCTACCATGGCGGTTTGATAATGTAAGTACACTTATGAAGCACCCAACTGCAGTCGTTCATCAAGTCATCGGCCCCGTCGTCGATGTAAAGTTCTCCGGCGACTTGCCGGCGATCTTGACCGCGCTCAAAATTGAACGCGAGGGTCAGGCGCCGCTCATTCTTGAAATTCAGCAACACACCGGCGGTGATGTTGTTCGCGCGGTGGCGATGTCCTCAACCGACGGCTTGCGCCGCGGTCAGCCCGTGACGAACACTGGCGCGCCGATCACGGTGCCGGTCGGGCCGGCTACGTTGGGCCGGATGTTAGGCGTGACTGGCCTGGCAATTGATGGAAAACCGGAAGTGGTCTCAAAGATGACCGCCCAAATCCATGCCCAGGCGCCGAGTTTTGCCGAACAATCAACGACCGCCGACATTTTTGAAACCGGGATTAAAGTCATCGACCTGATCGCGCCGTTCATGAAAGGCGGGAAAGTCGGTCTGTTCGGTGGCGCTGGGGTTGGCAAAACCGTCGTTATCACCGAGCTGATCCGCAACATCGCCGCTGAACATGGCGGCTACTCAGTCTTCGCTGGCGTCGGTGAGCGGACCCGTGAAGGCAACGACCTCTACCACGAAATGAAAGAATCGGGCGTGCTTGATAAGACCGCCCTCGTCTTCGGTCAGATGAATGAACCGCCGGGCGCGCGTCAACGCGTCGGTCTGACTGGTTTAACCATGGCCGAATATTTCCGTGATGTCGAAGGAAAAGATGTGCTGTTCTTTGTCGATAATATCTTCCGCTTTACCCAGGCCGGTTCTGAAGTGTCGGCATTGCTCGGTCGTATTCCGTCAGCCGTCGGATACCAGCCAAACCTGGCCGAAGAAATGGGTCAACTCCAAGAGCGTATTACCTCAACCAGTAAAGGTTCGATCACGTCTGTTCAAGCCGTCTACGTCCCGGCTGATGACCTCACGGACCCAGCGCCGGCCACCACCTTCGGCCACTTGGACTCGACGGTCGTTTTATCCCGCGGTTTGTCGGAACTTGGTATCTACCCGGCGGTCGATCCGCTCGACTCAACCTCAACGATTCTTGATCCGCTGATTGTCGGCGAAGAACACTACACCGTCGCTCGCGGCGTCCAAAAAGTCCTCCAACGCTACAAGGACCTCCAGGACATCATCGCGATTCTCGGCGTTGAAGAACTGTCCGACGAGGATAAACTGACCGTTGCTCGGGCCCGCAAGATCCAGAAATTCCTGTCCCAGCCATTCTTCGTGGCGGAAGTGTTCACCGGTATCAAGGGCCAGTACGTGCCGCTCAAAGAAACCATTCGGGCTTTCAAGGAAATTCTTGATGGCAAACACGATGACGTGCCGGAGCAAAGTTTTTACATGAAGGGTGGCATTGAGCAAATTCGTGAATAGCTCTTTAGCTCGTTAGTTTGTTGGCTCGTTAGTCATATGCAGAACTTTAAGGACTTAAAAGTCTGGCATAAGGCAATGGATCTGGTTGTGTTGATATACCGTGAAACTGCAAAATTTCCGAATGAAGAAAAGTACGGGTTGACAAATCAAATGCGTCGTTGCGCAGTTTCTATCCCGTCGAATATTTCGGAGGGCCATATGCGAACAACAAGTAAAGTGTTTAAACAGTTTATTGGGATAGCCCGTGGATCGTGCTCAGAATTGGAAACGCAAAACCAAATTGCTTATCGATTAGGATTCATTCCCAAGGAAAAATATCAGGAACTAGATGAAAAAATTACAGAGGTTGCTAAAATGCTTTCAGCCTTTTATGCGAAACTTTAGTACATTAAAAAAACTAACCCCGGCTAACGAGCTAATAAACTAAATGGCTACATTTAAACTCACCATCGCCACTCCAGAACGCAAGGTGCTTGAGGAAAACATCGACAGTATTACTCTGCCGACGATTGACGGTGAAATAACAGTGCTGCCACATCATTTGGCTTTGACCACCGTCCTCAAAGCAGGGGAGCTCGTCGTTCGATCTGGTGGTCAAGAAAAACCCTTCGCGATTGGTGGCGGGTTTGCTGAAATACAATCTGGCAGTGTCACCATCCTCGCCGACACCGCCGAAGGAATCGCGGAAATTGATGAGCAAAAGGCCGAAGAAGCACGCCAACGGGCGAAAGTCCTGATGGAGGAGAAGCGAAATGATGCCGAGGCCTATGCTGGGTTAGCTGCGAAATTGGAACGTGATTTGGCCCGGCTGCGGATTGTCCGTAAGTATCGCCACAAAGGTCACCACGGCGTGACCCAGGAAACAGTCTTCAAGCAGTAGGGCCTGCCCGGTACTACAACAATTGCTCATACGATGACATCTATAGTTCGAGCCCTCGTTAAAATTCAATTACTGCGCACCTTTTTAGTAATTGTTGTAGTACCGGGTTGACAAAATGGCCTTTTTAAGCTAGGTTCGAAGCTTCGGTTTCGCACATTCTATTTCAAGTATTCATAGAGATTCATGAACGAGACGCCCACACATGGAGGGATTGCCGGTGCCCACGTTCACGCTTTCCACTGATGCATCCGTTGAGGATCAACTTGGAGAACTTGTATTTCTCCATCTCCGCCAAGGCCCACATCCCTATTTTCTTGACCTGACTAAGGGCGAAGAAGAGGCCGAAAACCTCGGCAAGATTACTTGCCGCGACGATCGGACATTCCTGAAGGAGGCCCTCCACACTGAGCTTGTCAGTGAAGCGGGAGTCATTCCCTATCCGATTTACGGCGGCGCGATGCGCTATTCCTCACATTGTCCGGAAATGCCGGCCGGTGTCCTCGGGTTTGAGATGAGCCCAAACGCGGATCATTGCGCCAAAACGATCGAAGAAATTCGTGCTGGCATCGTTGTCCGTGGCAACCGCTTGCTCAAAGCTGGTGGCCATGGGCTCCGCTGTGGCTGGGCGTCAGCTCTGAAAGTCGGCGTCTGGCAGCAGACGCGACTCATCATCGATGGACGATGCGCCCTGAAATCTCAAGCTCTGCGCGAGGAATGGGTCAAAAAGGATCAGGGGGAGTACAAAATCTTCCCCGCCTACCACGTCACGCGCCAGCAGAACCATGCCCGGCTCGATCGAACCTATCGGCTTGATCACACGCATCAGTTGGTGAAGAAGTACACCATGTGGCAGGTCATGGACTCCCTGACCGATCGCCGCTTCCTCGAACTCGAAGCTCCACAGGTCCTCAAGGATGCTAATCTCGGCTAACCGCCATCCCTCCAACCCCCAGAAGAATATCTCTGGGGCTTTTTTCTTTACAAAAATAGTTCAGACCTGTAGTATCAAATCTTGATTACTCAATGAAAGCGCTTCGTATGACTGACAGCAAAGACCCGAAAGTTCGCAAGCTTCGCCTCCTAGTCTATCAATATCTACGCGAGGTCAAGTTCCTGACCGATTTACCGTTGGCCGATGAGGGTAACGAGAACGTCGGGAAAATCGCCTGCCGCGATGATCGTTCGTTTATGACCGAAGCGGCCTGGATCGAAGAGCTGCATCGACAACATGGTCGCAAGCTGGCCGTCATGCCGCTCCCAATGTTCGGCGGGGCGATGCGCTTCTCCCCGTACTGTCCGGAAATGCCGGATGAAGTAGTTGGCTTTAAAAGCGCGCCGAATGTTTTCCATACCGAAGTCTTGATCGAAGCGATTCGTTTCGGCATTAAGTTTCGCAACATCCGTTTAATCAAGGCTGGTGGCCACGGCTTATTTTGCGGTTGGGCAACGGCCTTAAACCTCGGTCTTTTCCAGCATGCTCGGTTAACGATTGACGGCCGTGATGTGATTGAGGCTCGAGCGCATCGCGAACATTGGGTTGCAGATGGAAATTTTCACGTGTTTGCCGCCCACCACATGGACTGTCGGTACAATGACGAGCCAAAAGCTCGGACCTATGGTCTCGATCATGATCACCCGCTCGTCAAGAAATATTCGATGGAATTGACGATGGATACACTCGACGATCAACACTTTTTGGAAATTGAAGCCCCACATTTGCTTAAAGCGATGAAAGACTAATGTCCCAAACTGCCAAAGCATTACTGTTACACTGCATGGATTACCCCTACGTCCATGAAACGCTTCATTTTATGAAAGCGCAGGGGTTGGACAGGCAGTACGACGATGTCGGTGCGGCGGGCGCGGCGAAAAATCTGGTTGATCCGTATGACCCGTCTGATGTTGACTTCATTATCCGCCAAATTGAGATCGCGAAAAAACTCCATGACATTCAAGAGGTCGTCATTGTTAATCACCGCGACTGCGGCGCGTATGGTACAGGCACGTTCGCGAATGAGCAGGAAGAAACCGAGCGCCACACGAAAGATTTACGGCACGCCGCGCAGATGATCAGTCATAAGGTAGAAGGCCTGACGGTTCGGACCTATCTCGCTCGATTGAACGATGACGGTCGGATTGATTTCGATCCGATAGTTTAAAGGTTCCTAAATCTTGACACCCTGCCAGAAACAGGGTAGGACTTGTGGTATTCGAATGATCCTTTTACTACCCAAACAGAGAAAGGTTGCGGCATGTATGCTGATTTGCGATATAATTCAAGAATCTTCCCATGCACGATCCTCGGGGTTGGGCACACTGATCTTGAGAACTCGCACCTCGTTTCTAACGAACAGTTCATCGGTCAATTCCTGTCTCCCAGCGATCGGTTAGAACTCTTCAAGAAATTCGACCCAGCACTGAAGACGTTGAAGTCATTGAGCCGGTCAGCCCGTCGCGAATTCATCGCACTCGGGGCGAAAGACTTTGAAGAATCGATGGGGATTAAGAGCCGGATTATCTTTCCCGGGCCGATTCACAAACTGGCAGCCATAGCCGCGCGCAAGGCCCTGGAGCATGCCCAGTTGGAGGCGACGGATATCGACCTGGTTCTGGTCGGGACGAACACGCCGGAACGGCAATATCCCTCGACCGCTGACGAACTCATTCTTGAACTCGGCGCTTGCCAGAACCCATTCGGCTTCAACATGAACGAAGCGTGCACGACCGGTATGGCCGCTGTCTTTACCGCAGCGGCAATGGTTCGGTCATTTGGATTCAGAGTTCTCGTCGTGATGGTCGATAAAGCTACACGCTTGGCTGACCGAGGGTATAAACGTCGCAATCTCTTCGGTGATCAGGCGGGCGCGTTTATTCTCGGACCAGGTCAGGTGAATGTCTTTCGCTTCTTTGCCGGTGGCATTGATCCATTCGTTGGGAACATCAACACGATCGTTCAGGCCAAGGATGGTTTCGAACAGGATGGCGCGAAAGTTCTGGCGTATATGGCCAAGGAGGTTCCAAAGCACCTGCGGTCTACGTTCGAGAAACTCGGGATGAACATCAGTGCGATTGATCACTGGTTCCCTCACACCCCTAGCGTCCGCGCGCTTGACCGTCTTCACGCCCGACTCCTGCACCTCTGCCCAGACTTTCGAGCGACCATTCATGGCGATGTTGCACGGTTTGGCAACAGCAGTTGCGCTACGACGCCGTGGGCAATCTCACGAGCCTGGCATGCTGGTCAGCTTAAAACTGGCGATCTGATCGTCGCCACGGCCTTTGGAGCCGGGATGTCTCTAGGAAGTTATGGAGTTGTTGTTTCGTGAGTATTCCGCCTCGGCTGTCACCCTGAACTCGTTTCAGGGTCTCATCCGGGGCTTTTTTCTTTTGTGGTAAACTACCTCCATGCCCGGCGTCATTCCAGAAAAGGTCAATCGCGAGCAACAAGCGGCCATCACCCATGGCCGCGGACCGTTATTGATCGTGGCCGGAGCTGGGACTGGAAAAACGACCGTCGTGACCGAGCGGATCGCCCACCTGATCATGAATGAGCAGGTGCCGTCGGATAATATCCTGGCTTTAACGTTCACCGACAAGGCCGCCGGTGAAATGCAGGACCGGGTCGAGCGGATCTTGCCGTTCGGGTATGTTGACCTATGGGTTATGACCTTCCACAGTTTTGGCCAACGATTGCTACAAACTCACGCGCTCGATATTGGTTTGTCGAATGATTTCAAACTCCTGTCACAAACCGACCAGTGGTTGCTCATCCGTGAGCATCTTGATGAGTTCGAGCTGGATTATTATCGGCCGCTCGGGAATCCGACGAAGTTCATTACCGCCCTGGTCAAACATTTTTCCCGTCTCAAAGACGAAGATATTTCGCCGGATGAATATGTGAAGTACGCCAAGTCGCTGACCAAAGGAAAAACAAAGTCCGGCGGAGCCGGATCCGCCTCCGGCGGGAAGTCTCTCGAAGAAAAGGCTGAAGCAGCAAGAATATTGGAAATTGCCAAGGCCTATCAAACGTATAATCAACTCCTGCTCGATAATAATGCACTGGACTTTGGTGATTTGATTTTATACACGCTCCGGCTCCTGCGCGATCGGCCAGCCATCCTGAAAAAATACCAACAGCAATTCCAATACGTCCTGGTCGATGAATTCCAGGACACCAACTGGGCGCAGTTTGAGTTGATCAAGCGCCTGGCCGCGCCGCGCAATAATCTGACGGTCGTCGGCGATGACGACCAGTCGATCTATAAGTTCCGCGGGGCGTCGGTCGCGAATATTCTCGAGTTCAAAAAAGATTTTCCCGACGCTGAAGTCATTGTCCTGACAAAAAACTATCGAACAAAGCAATCAATTCTGGATTTGTCGTACCAGTTCATCCAAAAAAACAATCCCGACCGACTTGAAGCGAAAGGGGAAGTGATTGGCGGGTTACCAATCGTAAAAAAACTAAGGGCCCAACGCGAGGGCACCGGACTGACTGATGTTTTTCACGTGGCGTCACAAGAAATTGAAGCCCGGACGGTGGCCGAGAAAATTGAGGAATTGCGCCGAGACAATCCGGAGGCGTCGTGGGATGCCTTTTGCGTTTTAGTCAGAGCGAACGATCACGCTGAAATATTCATCAATGAGTTTGAGCGGCGGGGCTGGCCATACGTTTTTTTAGCCGCTAAGGGATTGTTCACGAAGCCGCTGGTTTTAGATTTGCTAGCCTATCTGCGTCTCCTCGATAATTACCACGAAGGCGCGGCGATGTATCGCGTTCTCGCGATGCCGATCTGGGGGATTGATTACGCTGATATTGTCGAATTGTCCCATCAGGCAAAAAAGAAGACGTGGTCGATGTATGAGGCTTTACAGCACATAGATACCGTCACGGTGAATCCGGCGACAAAGGCCGGTGTAAAAAAACTTCTGGGCCTGATTGCTGGCCACACCGAAAAAGCGCAGACGCAACCGGTCGGTGAAGTCTTGCTCCACTTTCTCAATGATTCCGGTTATTTGCAATCGATCACCCGCGAAGAAACTATCCAGACGCAACAGCAAACCTCAATCCTGCGCCAACTGTTCAAGGTGATTGAAACATTCCAGAAGGGAGACCCTTCCCCTCGACCCGGCTCGGGGCAAGCTGGCTCAGGGCACGCCACGGTAAAAAGCTTCTTAGGCTACATTGATCATGTGACTGAATCCGGCGACGCCGGAACCCTTGAGCGTGACTTAGAATCCGGGCCGGAGACAATTAAGATTATGACCATCCACGCGGCGAAGGGCTTGGAGTTCCCGTATGTTTTTATCGGCAACGTTGTTGAACAACGCTTCCCAGGGACTGACCGAGCTGATCCGATTGCTGTGCCAGATGCGCTGGTTCGGGAAATCCTGCCGCAAGGGGACGTTCATCTCCAGGAAGAGCGCCGTCTGATGTACGTCGCGATCACCCGGGCGCGGGATGGTGTGTTTTTTACCCTCGCCGAGGACTATGGCGGAGCCCGCCGGAAAAAACCATCGGTGTTCATGTACGAATTAGGATTGTTGCAGCCGCCGGTCGAGGCGAAGACAAAACCGTTGCCGTCACCGGAGCGGTTGTACAAACCGACGCCACGTCAGGCCAAAGAAACCGCCACATACCTCGCCCGTGAAAAGCAGTTCAGTTTCACTAAACTCTCGACCTATAACGACTGCCCCTGGCGCTACCGCTATGCCTTTGTTCTCCAAGTCCCGAAGCGGGGGAGTCACGTCCTCGCGTATGGTCAGTCCGTCCACAAGACGCTCTACAATTTTTTCACACTCTGGAAGGAGCGCCAAAAGAATGCGACAGATGGGAAAGCTCCAGTTTCACTAGCCGAATTACTGACGATGTACAATCAAGCATTTATCGACGAGTGGTACCCATCGAAAAAAACCAAACGTGAATATTTTGAAAAGGGGGAGGCGGCTCTCAAAGTGTGGTATGTCAAAACGGTGAAAGCGCCGCCGGATATTCTCCGGCTTGAACAAGTCTTTAATCTTAAAGTCGACGAGTTTGTCATTAACGGCGCGATCGACCGGATTGACCAGATTGGGGTTGATGTTAAAACGAAATCCGGCGGAGCCGGACCGGACTCGGCCGGAAAGCCGCTGGTGAAAATCGTCGATTACAAAACCGGCAAGGTCAAGGAAAAATTCGAGAAAGATGACAAATACCAATTACTGATCTACACCCTGGCTGTCCAGGATCCGAATATTATCGATGGGGAAGTGAAGGAATTGGAATATTACTTCCTTGATGAAAATGTCGCCAAGTCGATGGAACCATCCGCCAAAGACGCTACGGCCGCTTTGGACTGGGTGCGGGAGACTGTTAAGAAAATTCAATCTGGCGATTTCCGGCCGACACCGAGCGCCATGGTCTGTAAGTTTTGCGATTACAAAGAGATTTGCGAATTTCGGGCGGTATGACCTACGACCCGACCAAGCCTTATAAACGCCAGTTGCTACAACTTATCCAATCAACGTGGGACTCGCCACACCTCAAGGTTCGACCGGGCTTATACCCGGTTTTTGAACGAACAACGACTGGTCTCGAAATTGACCACACCGACGGGATCGGCACCAAGGGCGAATATCATTGGCGCCAAAGAACATTCGGCGCGGCTGTTCAGGATGCGCTTGCGATGAATCTGAATGACCTGGCCATGGCGCGGGCCAAGGCGTATAAACTTCAAAACCACCTGACTCTGCCAGCTGATGACCACGCGGCTATTTTGGAGATCATTGGCGCTCTAGCAAATGAATGTAAACAGCGGCAAATTGTCATGACCGGCGGGGAAACATCGATTCATGATGGCGCGACTGGGATGGATATAAGCCTGACCGTTTCGGGCATAGTAATTGATGATCAACCGAATCAGATGAAAGCCGGAGATGTCCTGATCGGTTTACTAAGCAGTGGTTTACATTCGAATGGCTTTTCTAAGGTTCGAGAGGTTCTCGGCGATGTTGACCGTCCCGAGTTTACCATCCCCACGGTGCTTTATGACCAGACCATTTTGTCGCTCATCCGCGAATTCCCCGTCCACGGTATGATGCACATCACCGGCGGCGCATTTACGAAACTGCTCGATATTGCCCAAGGTGTTGATGTTACGATTAAGCGGAAAAACTTTCCGACCAGTAACCCAATTTGGCCGGAGCTGGTTTCTCATGGCCTGTCCGATGAAGAAATGTACCGGACGTTCAATTGCGGAATCGGGTTTGCCGTCAGCGTCTCGCCATCGGTGGCTTTAGAAGTTCAGAAGAAATGTGGTGGAGTCGAAATTGGGAATATTGTTCCGGGGGTCGGGAGAATAACCATCGAATCAGTTTTTTCAAAACAAACGGTTACTTTCAATCGAACGTAACGTTTGACACGGTTGAAAAAATAACGTACCCTCGTCTGACTCAAACGTTCTTTTTACGTTCACTCAAACTATGGGGAGGTTGGGATGGAATCCGCGACTGTGCCGCAGGAAGAGCCGATGGCTGCCGGGGAACAACCCAAGGCCGATCTGAAAGTCTGGCTCGGGCGCGGGATTATGCTGATCGCCCTAACCCTGACTTGGTTGGTCTGTATTTTTGTCTTTCGCGTTCTCAATCGAACGACGGTGTATGGACGGCAGTTTGCCGGGCCGCGACGACGATGCCTGATCGTTTCGAACCACCAAAGCCTCATCGACAGCTTTTTGGTCGGTATGGTCGTCTACTTCCCGGCCGTTCTCTGGCACCCCGATCTCGCTCCGGCTCACCTCGCTGACGCGAAGAATTTTTCCTCGCACGGAACGCTGCGCTATATCTACGACATCCTCAGGGTTATTCCGGTCGCCCGGACGGCCAAGGGTAAACGCAACGACATGGCTGCCCTCCGAGCTGTCCGCCGCGTTCTGGAACAAGGACGGACCCTCCATGTGTTCATTGAAGGGTCGCGCTCGCAGACCGAGGAACTTTTACCGCCGCGGCGAGAAGTCGGCGGCCACGCCCTCGTCGAAGGAGTGACCGTCCTGACGGTCTACTTTAGAGGCATGCACGCCGTTCAGGAGTATTGCAAGAACCCGGATGATCTTCCGCCGACACTCTGGAATCGACTTTTCGGGAAACCGGGGCGCCATACCGAATGGCTCACCAAACTCCGAGCCGGCAATCGGATTGAAATTGCCATTGGTCGCCCGATCCCGCCCGAGGAGATCCTCGCGATTGCCGGCCAGGGCGCGCCGCGTGAACGGCAGGCTCGCGTCGCGGAAGCAATCATGGATCACATCAAGAACCTGCGGAAACAGGTTCAGCAAAACGTAACAAGTGCTCAACAGTAATTGGGCACTTTTTTCTTTGACCACCCTCCCGTTCCCCTCCTGAATTCAGGAGGGGAGACGGCGAAAGCTGTCAGGTGGTCGGTTGCCAAAAGCGGTGAAAATAACTATAATTCCAGAAGAATATGTCCCTGGTCCGTTTTCTTATCGCCCTCGGTGTCGGTTCAGTCCTGTCGTGGACCGCGTGGATACTGGTGCTGACGACGCTCGATCCTTTCAGCGGGGGATTTATTGTCATCGCCCTGTTTTACGCCAGCGGCGCCTTGGCCTTGCTTGGGACGTTGACGCTTGGCGGATTTTTTCTGCGTTATTGGTTAGAGAAAGAAAAAATTCCATTCCAGCAAATTGCCGTGGCGCTCCGGCAGGCGACGACCCTCACCGCAGCCATCATGATCGGATTACTCCTGCAGGCCTCGCGATTGCTGTCGGGTTGGACGCTGGCGATCCTGATCGTCTTTACCATTCTGATTGAACTCTTTTTCCTGGCCGGCCACAACCGCCATCAACGAACCACATGAATCTTAATGAGCTACAACACTTGAGCGCGTCCGCCGAGGCGGAACTCAAAGCCGCGACCACGGCCGAAGGCTTAGAGCAAGCGCGAGTTCATTGGCTTGGCCGGAAGGGCAAGCTGACGTTGTTGTTCCAATCGGTCGCCCAGGCCCCGCCAGCTGAACGTCCGGCCGCCGGACGCGCCACGAACGAGGCTAAGCGCCGGCTGGAGGCGGTCCTTCGTGAACGGCAAACGGCCCTAGCTTCGGGGTCAATGAGCGCCAAGCACGTGACGAATATTCATGAACGCGTCGCCCGCGGCCACCTCCATCCGCTGACGCAATTTTCCCGCAAGGTCATCGACGTTTGGCGGAGTCTTGGCTATGACGTCCATGAAGGGCCGGAGCTGGAAGAAACGAAATATAACTTCGATTATCTCAACGTTCCGCCGGACCATCCCGCCCGCGATATCCAAGACACGTTTTTTATCAAGGACCACGACAACCTGGTTCTCCGGACGCATTCATCGACCGTTCAGCTCCGGGCGTTTCATCACGCCAAACCGCCGTTGAAGTTCGTTGAGGTTGGAAAGGTGTACCGTCATGAGGCGACCGACGCGACCCATGAATCGATGTTCACCCAATGCGACGGAATTTTGATTGACAAACACGTGACCATGGCGCACTTAGTGACAACGTTACAAATATTTATTGAACGGCTCTACCCCAATGTGAAGACGAGAATCCGGCCCAGCTTTTTTCCGTTCGTCGAACCGGGTATTGAACTTGATATGTGGTGGGTGCAACCCGGCAAAGGCGGCCGGTGGCTGGAATTGCTTGGCGCGGGCTTGGTTCATCCGAATGTGATAAAGGCCATGGGTTTGAAATCAACCGAGTGGCAAGGATTTGCTTTTGGGATGGGCCTTGATCGATTGGCCATGCTTGAATATGGCATTCCCGACGTTCGGTTGTTCTATAACGGCAATCTTGAATTTTTGAAACAGTTCTAGCATGACAACGGACTCCAATTGTGTTTTTTGCAAGATCGTGGCTGGAACTGAGCCGGCCAGTATTGTCTATGACGACGACCATATTCTTGGATTCATGAATAATCGACCCGCCCACCCCGGTGAATGTTTGCTCATTCCGAAAGGCCACATTGATCATTTTATGGATATTGATGATGCCATGGCTACGAAAATCATGACCATCGGACAAGCATTGGCGCGCAAGATTCATACCATCATGAAAGCCGAACGTGTTGGGTACGTCGTGGCCGGATATTCCGTCCCGCACGCCCATTTCATTATTATTCCAGAACATCACGCCCACGACATAACCTCAGAACACTTTGCGCTCAACGGTGGGGCAGACCTGACCTTTACCGACCAGCATATTGCGTTGGCGCCGCAAAAGGAATTAGATCGGATCGCTGAACAGTTAAGAATAACCCCCTGAGTATGCTTCTTCCGCTTTCTTGGTTGAAAGAATACATTATGCGGCTGCCGAATCCGGCAGCGCTGGCGGAAGTGTTGATGATGCACGGCCTTGAGGTTGAATCGGTTATTGATCGAAGTAATGATTTCGACAATGTTGTCGTCGGTGAAATCGTGGCGATTCGTCCGCATCCAAATGCAGATAAACTGCGCTTGGCTGACGTGGTCGTTACCCCGGGCGGGAAGCCACAGGAAATTGTTTGCGGCGCGCCGAACATTATGGTTGGTCAAAAAGCTCCCGTCGCGCTGCTTGGAGCAAAACTGCCAAACGGTCTGACCATTGAAAAGCGGGCGATTCGCGGTGTGGAATCGAACGGAATGCTGTGCGCGGCCGATGAACTTGGCTTAGGTAAAGACCGCTCGGGGATTATTATTCTTGATCCGGCATTGAAGGTCGGCACCCCGCTTGTTAAGGCGATGGGGTTGGATGAAGTTGTTTTTGATCTAGCCATTCCCGCGAACCGGGCGGATTTGATGGCGGTGCGGGGTTTGGCGTGGGAAATTGGAGCGATTCTCGGGCAGAAAGTGAATCTTCCACCTTCCCCAAGCCCCTCCTTAAAAAAGGAGGGGAGAAGTGGTTCTCCCTCAGCAAGCGTGACGGTGAAAGTCGCCGATCCGAAATTGGCGCCGGTCTACACGGCGCGGGTCATTCATGGCGTGAAGATTCAACCTTCCCCGGCCTGGTTGCAAAACCGTTTACGCGCCGCCGGGATGCGGCCAATCAATGTCGTGGTTGATATCACCAACTATATCATGCTTGAATATGGCCAGCCGTTGCACGCTTTCGACGCAGCCAAGGTGAAGAACAGTCAAGTTGATGTTCGTCCGGCCAAAGCGGGGGAGTTGTTAACAACGCTGGATGGCCAGGCACGGAAACTCGATTCATCAATGATCGTCATTGCCGATGCCGCCGGTCCGATTGCTTTAGCGGGAGTGATGGGCGGGATAAACAGTGAAGTTACTAGCCAGACGACCGATATCATTCTCGAATCAGCAATATTCCATCCGGTGGCGATTCGGAAAACATCACGGAAACTTGGCTTACTGTCAGAGGCTTCAAAACGTTTTGAAAAAGGTTTGTGGTCGAGTTTGCCGCTCACGGCCAGCGCCGCGGCCGCCAGGCTGATCGTTGAATATTGCGGCGGTACGGTTGAACCGCAAGCGGCGGTGGTCGGTACGGTCAAAACAAAACCGCGGATAATCACCATGCCGCCAAAGTACGTGACCGAGCGGCTCGGTGTCGCCGTCGCGCCAGCGAAGTCAAAAACGATTCTCACTAAATTAGGATTCGGAGTAACCGGCGCGGCGAACTGGAAAGTCGCGGTTCCGGAGTGGCGGCTTGATGTCGCCACGCCCGAAGATGTGGTGGACGAGATTGGCCGGATGATCGGGTACGATCATTTACCACACTCGATTCCACTCGTTCCGACCGTTCCGCAACCGCTCCCGCGGATGATAAAAATCAAAGAGGAAGTACGCGATATTTTGGCCGGCCTTGGGTTTACCGAAGTCATGACTCATGCCTACTACGGCGGGGCCGCGCAAAAAACGGTTGGCGGTGAGCACATCGAAGTCGCCAATCCACTCGACAAACAACAGCAATATCTTCGCCGCAGTTTGGTGCCGGCGGCCACTGGTATTTTATCGGCTGCCGCTGACGCCGGTCATGATGAAAAAGTATTTGAACTGGGGCGGATTTTTGAACCGGGAACAATAAACATTACCGAACGACAGCCATGGCGCCTCGTCATCGGCCTATCCACATCAAAATCAGCGGGCTACATCGCCGGGACACTGGTCGAGAAATACCACCAGGAGTTTTTCAAAGCAATGCCGAGCTTGGAACGCGTCCCGAGCAAAAACACCTTACTTGAACAGAAGGGGAAAGTGATTGAAATCTGCGAATTTGATTTGAACGACATTCTTAAAACGCAGGGACGAAAAACGTATCGCGATCAATCGAAATTCCCTAAGGTGAAGCGCGACATTTCGGTCTTTCTTCCGGCCGGTTTGAGTTACGAAACTATCGTGCAAAAAATCCTGGCCCTTCCGGTTGCGGAAACGGCCCTGCTCGAACGGGAATCAATTTCCTACGACCCATCGCAGGTCAACGGGAAAACCAGCTTCCTTTTTCATTTTGTTCTGTGGGCCAACGATCATACCTTGACAAAATCGGAAATTGATGCGACCATGGCCCGTTTAGAAGCGGCGCTGAAAGCCCTCGGCGCGACCATCCGATAAACAAACGACCATGACCCCTATTCAGGAAACACAACTCTCACCCGATGAACTGGATATGAAGCGCCGAGAGGCGTCGATTAGCGATCTGGTCGAACAAGGCGGACTAGACCCCTTAGCCGACACCCCATTCCAACCACAGCTGGCCGAACATTTGACGGATGATGAACGGGCCAAGCTGGCTCTGGCGCACGACTATCGCGATGCGCGAAAGTTGGAGTACGTCATCAACCGCGGCGACTTGACGCCGGCCGATGTGGCCGGCACTGACGCTTTAGGCGTGAAAAAAATGATCAAACAGCATTTCGACGCCGATTATAAATTGCCGCTGAAGCACCCGAGCGAAGCGGAACCGGTCGAGGAGAAAACGGAAGGGCATTACGCCGAAGACGCCCTAGTCAAAATTTTCAACGAATCGGGACTGCAAGTCCACGCCGAGCTCGGTTCGGATTACCTCGACGCGATCGGAAAGGCCGACATCGTGCTTTTCATCCGCGTGGCGCCGGAAAAAGAAGTGGTCCTAAAAGTGCAGGCCAAAGTCCGCGCCAAACAAAAAGATATCGAAGATCTGCCATCGAACGCCTTGTTGGTCGAATTGGCTTCCATTCCATTACCGGAACCTGACGAGAAAGGCCGACGCACCTACAGCAATGAAAAAGTCATCGACCTGGCCGCCCGCGGCAACCAGGGCGACAAGCGGAACTTCACCACGAAATATTTTTCCCGAGTGCTCGAGGCGCTGCAGCACACGCCGCGAAACGTCTATACCGAAGCGAAAGAGGCGCTGAGCTTGGTATAAAAAAGAACCGGCAGGGTGATAACCCACCGGTCCGAATTCGACAGAGCGTCGCGTTAACTCCTCCGTTGCCAGCGCGGTCGCCAGGGGACGACCGCGGCGCTGATGATCTTCAGCTGCAGGGTGACGGGATGATCCAGACGTTCCGGCTGAACGGTGACATCGATGGTGTCTCCCTTGTCTTCGTCTTCGGCGTCGATGAAGAGCGGATTCTGGCGAATATTCGCCGACTTCAGGATTCGCCAGAGGGTAGCGTGGGCCTCGTCGAGCGTCGGCGGACCGGCTCGAGGCGGGGTTTCTTTGTTGACCATATGGCACGTCCTTTCAAGCGCCCTCCTTGGTGGTTGGGACCGTCGGGGATCAGTGGCCGTGAGGCTGGACGAACCTAACAGAAAGGCACCATTTTGTCAAGGTTTATGCCATTGCCGGAAAGGTGACTTTTATGCTATTCTTAGCGTAAAGCTAACGATTAATCCTGCGGCATTTACCATGGCGAAAGAGCTAAAAAAGAAGCCCAAACCCGGCGAATACGGCGCCGCCCAAATCACCGTTCTCGAAGGTCTCGATCCGGTCCGCAAACGGCCTGGGATGTACATCGGGAACACCGCCAGTGAGGGTCTCCATCACCTGGTCTGGGAAGTCGTCGACAACTCGATTGACGAGGCCATGGCCGGCCACTGCGACGAAATTATCATCACCCTCCTGCCCGGCGCCCGGGTGAGCGTTGAGGATAACGGTCGGGGCATTCCGGTCGAGATCCACAAAACGACGAAAAAATCGACGCTCGAAACCGTCATGACCGTCCTCCACGCCGGCGGTAAGTTCGGTGATGGCGGGTACAAAGTTTCCGGCGGTCTCCACGGCGTCGGCGTCTCGGTCGTCAACGCCCTGTCGTCGAACGTCAAAGCCGAAGTCAAACGCGAGGGAAAGCTCTGGGTTCAGGAATACAAGATCGGCAAACCCCAAGGCAAAGTCAAAGCGGTTGGCCCGGCCCGCGGGACCGGCACGACCATCACCTTTGAACCCGACCGGTCGATTTTTACCGTCTACGATTACGATCGCGAATACATTCTCGACCACCTCCGCCAACAGGCGTACCTGACCAAAGGCGTGACGATCATCGTTCGCGACGAACGGACGAAGCCGCACAGCGCCTATGCTTTCTATTTTGAGGGCGGGGTCGCCAGCTACGTCAAGCACCTTAATCATACCAAGGAGCCAAAGCACGAGAACGTTTTCTATGTCGAAAAAGAAGAGGGGAAAGTCACCGTCGAGGCGGCGTTGCAGTACACCGATGATTTCAAGGAGACCGTTTTCTCCTTCGCCAACAATATTTTTACGACCGAGGGCGGTTCGCACCTAGTTGGTTTCCGGACCGCCCTGACCCGGACGATTAACGCCTACGCCCGGAACAAAACGTATCTGAAAGAAAAGGATGAAAACCTGTCCGGCGAGGATATCCGCGAAGGCCTGACCGGCATCATCAGCATCAAACTCCCCGAACCGCAGTTCGAAGGCCAGACGAAAGCGAAACTCGGTAACGCCGAGGTGAAGCCGATTGTCGACGGGATCGTGGCCGAAGCTTTCGCCTCCTACCTTGAAGAACACCCGCGCGACGCCGAACAAATTATCGGCAAAGCAATTCTCGCCGCTCGTGCCCGCGTCGCCGCCCGCGCCGCCCGCGATTCAGTTCTGCGCAAAGGGGCGCTCGATGGATTCGCTCTGCCGGGGAAACTGGCCGACTGCTCCTCGAAAGACCCGGCCCAGTCTGAACTCTACCTCGTCGAGGGTGATTCGGCCGGCGGTAGCGCCAAGCAGGGCCGGAACCGCGAGTTTCAGGCAATTCTCCCGCTCCGCGGAAAAATTCTCAATGTGGAACGGGCCCGGCTCGATAAAATGCTGGCCAACAATGAAATCAAGTCGCTGATCATCGCCCTCGGCGCCGGTTTCGGCGAACAGTTCGACATTTCCGGATTGCGCTATCACCGGATCATCATCATGACCGACGCCGACGTTGACGGCGCTCACATCCGGACGTTGCTGTTAACGCTGTTTTATCGCTTTTTCCCGCAGCTCATCCCCTCCGGCCACTTGTATATCGCCCAACCGCCGCTCTATCGGGTTCAGAAAGGCAAGGACGTCCGGTATGTCTTTAATGAAGCGGCGTTGGAGAAAATGAAGGAGGAGTTTGAAAAGACGGCCGCGGTAAAACCGGCCAAATTCGTTGCCAAGGGTAAAGGCGCGTCCGGCAGAGCCGGATCCCTGCCTGCCGGTCAGGCAGGCGGCCTAGCCGGAAAGAGCGCTAAGGAAATAACTTTGAAACTCGATGGTTCGGTTGAAGGCTTACCGGTCGAAGCGGAGGGGGAAGTCGGCGGCGTTGAAACGATGCGGTCCGGTATTCCCGGCGTTTCAATCCAACGCTATAAAGGCCTTGGCGAAATGAACCCGAGTCAGCTGTGGGAAACGACGATGGATCCGGCCGGCCGGGTGATGCGCCAGGTGACGATTGAAGACGCCGGCAAGGCTGACGAGATCTTTGATATTCTGATGGGTGCCGACGTTGCCCCCCGCAAAAGGTTTATTCATACCCAAGCGAAGAACGTTAAAAATCTGGATATTTAAATTATCCTAAGCATATATTGTTCTGAATATATGAAAAACAAGTTTGGGATATTACCGCTAACCATTGTTATGGTTGCGACTTTTTTTCTGTTTCATATTCCAACCGCAAATGCGGCGACCATCTCAGCAATTTCTCCATCGATTATTTCACCTGGTTTGACCGAGCTAACAATAACCGGTTCTGGATTCGGGGCTTCGGCCGGTACGGGGGACAGAGTTTGTTTTTACGAAACGATTATAAGTTCTTTTGAACTGCCATGCGTGGAATATTACGATTCAACATTAAAGTCATGGAGCGACAGTCAAATCGTAGTAACCGTTCCGGCTGACCCCGATGGTTACATGGTTGGAGGGTATATTCACGTATATGTTGATTATGTGGAAGCTTCGGGAGCGCTGCTGTACAACGTCCAACCTGTAATTGCTTCAACCGATTACACAACCGCTGTTGCCGGTCTCGATGTAACGATTACCGGGAAATATTTGAAGGACATGTTCGGCGTAGCAGTTGCTGATACGTACAATGTTGTTGCCTATATTAACGGCGTGCCAGCACAAATTACCAACGATTCGTGGACAAAAACAGGCATGGTGATTACGGTGCCTGCCGCCGCAACCACGGGGAATGTCAGCCTGGTTTTTGCCCTGACATCTTCCGGTGCCACCATAACGGCCACCGGTCCCGTGATTACGGTCATGCAACCTCTCACGAACGATACCTACTCGGCATTTCAACAATATTTAAGTCAAGTCAACGTAGTTTCAGCTTGGAGCGCAGTTGGAAGCGGAACGACGCCGATTGTGGCCGTCATCGATGACGGGGTATATATCAATCACCCAGATTTAAAGGGAAGAATTTGGAAAAATTCCAAAGAGGTTATAGGAAATGAAAAGGATGATGATAAAAACAGGTATATCGACGACATTTATGGTTGGGATTTCGTTTCGGACGAGGGGGAGATGACTGTTCGGGGAACGCACGGTACTCTTGTGGCTGGGATTATTGGGGCAGCAAGAAATAATAGTGAAGGGGTTTCGGGAATTGCAGTAAAGGCTAAAATAATGCCCCTCATCGTATGTGATGACCGAATTGGTTGCCCAACAGATATGGTTACGAAAGCCATCACTTATGCAGTAGATAACGGGGCGACCGTGATAAATTTGAGCCTAGGATCAAAGGCGACTACTGGTTATAAGACGGCTTTTAACAAGGCGGTTAAATATGCCTACGATCATGGGGTGGTCATTGTGGCCGCTGCAGGTAACGGTGACATTGAATCCGGGAGGGGTCAGGACTTGAATTTTATACCGCAGTCTCCCGTTTGTAATGATGTGGGAAAAAAAGCGGTCATTGGAGTGGGCGCTGTAGACAGCGAAAATTATTTAACGAGTTGGACTAATACTGGTACGAAGTGTGTTGATGCATATGCGCCTGGTGTAAATATTATTTCTACGTCAGTACCGAAATACAGCACACTTGGCGGTTATTACGATAACACTAAAAGTGGAACCTCCTTTTCGGCCCCAATTGTTACGGGAATCGTGGCTTTGCTTAGACAGAAATATCCATACATGCCAGTGAAAGAGGTTGTTGACCGGATTTCTAATAATTATAACAGTTCAGGAGTTATCGATGCATACAAAGTTTTAACACAAGCATATAAACCACCGGTTATTCAGTCTGCATCCCCGACATCTTTTCGTGTTAATAGACTTATTGGGCAAAAAACTGTGACGCTGACCGGGAGGGGTTTCACAAATAAAACTCAAGTTACAGTAGGATATACAAAAGCGAAGGTAAAATATATACATAGCAAAAAGTTAACCATTACTTTCTCTATCGATCAGTTGAGTTACGGTAATAACCTTATTACCATTACGGGTGCAAACAAATACCGATCAATCTACCGGTGGTTAAGTTTAAGTAAATAACGGATCATCAAACATATTCCGCATTCCTCATCGGCCGTAGATCGCTAAGTGCGAATGGGTGCCGCGTGAGAAATTGTCGGTCTTGACTTTCTTCCCCGCCACTGAAAAATTTATGCAACACTTTCTTTTGAATATCTATCCGAAATGAAAACCCTCCCCATCTGGCTCGGCCACACCGTCGCGGCAATCCTGAGCCTTGGCGCGGTATTTTTTGGAACGTTCAATGTTCTCTTCTCCGATATTTTCGGTCTCCGGGAGCAGGCTGGCGCGGTTCTCTACGTCCTGATTGCCTATTTCATCATCAGCAGTTTTCTTCATTGGCTCTGGCCAGGGCACGCCAAATCTTGGCGACTGTGGCTGATCATTCCGGCCGCTGCGTTCACGGTTTTTATCACGCTCAGCGATATTAACAACTTCCTCTACCCGCTGACGGTCATCGCGGCGGCGGTCGGGGGAAGCTGGGCTGGCTATCACAACTTTGATCGACGCCGATCGGTCCGGGTCGATCCGCTGCAACCACCGGCTGGTACCGCATGAACAAAGCCGGAGCGGTTCTCTTTGACGTTGACGGCGTTCTGCTCGATTCGGCCGAGGCGAACGTTGTTTTTTATCAGGAATTATTCCAACAGGCCGGACTGCCGGTTCCAACCGAAACCGAGTTGGCCGCCCAAAATCAACTGAGCGTCCCGGACATGATTCGGAAAATCCACCCGGAACTTTCTGCCGAACTATTGGCCAAGATGGTCAGTTTAGGTGATACGATAACGGTTGGCTATGGCCATCTCCACCTGGCGCCGGGGACGATTGAGGTAGTAACGAAGCTGGCTGAGCACTATCAACTCGGGGTTGTTACAAATCGCTCGCGGATTGGCGTCGAGGAGCTTTGGAGATTTTCCGGGTTAGGCCAATACTTTTCGGCCGTGGCGGCCTACGAAGATACGCCCAACCACAAACCCGATCCGGAACCAGTACGCTATGTCCTCGACAAACTAGGAGTTCGGCCGGACCAAGCGGTCTTTATCGGTGATGCCCTGACCGATCTGACTGCGGCGCAGGCGGCCGGAACGAAGTTTATTATGTACGGGATAACTCCGGCCCCGGCCGGAACACCTGTCGCGACGCGTTTTGATGAACTACCAGACCTGATTCTGGGCCTGCTCCCACCTCGGTAGGTCGCAGACTTGTTCAGAACCCGAACCTCTGATACACTGTCTCCCGTGCCAGACATTATTACCGTGAAAGACTTAACGAAGCAGTACGGCGACTTCACGGCGGTGAAAGCCATTTCATTTACCGTACGTCGGGGTGAAACCTTCGGTATTCTCGGTCCGAACGGCGCCGGGAAGACGACCACGCTGGAAATGATTGAAGGTCTGAAAGGGATCACCTCCGGCGAGGTAATTTTGGATGAGAAAAATGTCACCACCCACACGCGCGAGGTGAAGCAAATCATCGGCGTCCAGCTCCAAGCCTCCTCGTTTTTTGACGGCCTCAACCTGAAAGAGCTGGTCGAGGTCTTCGGCGCGATGTATGGCCAGCACGTTGACGCCTTGGAGTTGCTCCGCGAAGTCCAGCTTGATGACAAGGCCAAAAGCAAAGTCAAAGAGCTCTCCGGCGGGCAAAAACAGCGCCTGTCAATCGCCGTCGCCTTGGTCAACAAACCGAAAGTCCTGTTTCTCGATGAACCAACGACCGGTCTCGACCCGCAGGCGCGGCGCAATCTCTGGGACCTGATCACCCAGATTAAAGCCAAGGGCGTAACCGTCATTCTGACCACCCATTACATGGAGGAAGCCGAAGTCCTCTGCGACCGGATCGCGATCATGGACCACGCCAAGATTATCGCCCTTGATACTCCGACGGGTTTGTTGAAACTGGCTGACGTCGTCACCTCGATCGAAGTGCACCTTGATCGCCACGTTGAACCGGCCATCTTTAAGGATCTCCCCGATGTAGTCGATGTAACCGCCGAAGATCATGCCCTTCTCCTGCATACCGCCAAACCGGAAACAACCCTGCCGGCCCTGTTTGCCCGCGCCAAGGAGCAGAATCTTCATCTGGGGAATATCCAGATGCACCAAGCGACGCTTGAAGATGTCTTCCTGAAGCTGACCGGCCGCTCGTTACGGGAATAACCCCGATTAGAGCGTCTATATTCGAATTTCATCGTATGACAAATGTTTCGCGCAAAACAAAGTACGCTCTAACGGGATGACCACCCGCGCCCTCACTATCGCCGCCCTGAAAATGTTCGTCCGGAACCGACAGGCGTTGTTCTTCACGTTGTTTATGCCGTTTATCTTCATCGGCATCTTCGGTCTGATCGGTTTCGATCGCGTCCCGAAAATTGACATCGGGGTGGTGACGGCCCAACCGGACGAACCGACAAAGCAGTTCGTTGAATCGTTGAAAAAAATCAGCGCCTTCAATATCACGACCGGCTCCGAAACCGACGAACGGGATTTTCTGAATAAGGGCGAGCGGGCAATCGTCATGATTCTGCCGGATCATCTTTTCCCAGACCCGGGGACCAAACCAGCCGAACCGCAAATAATCACCCTGCTGAAAAACGTCAGCCAGGAACAGCAAGCGCAGACCGGGATAGCCGTCGTGACGCAACTCTTCGATAAAACCACCCTACAGGTGGTCGGCGCGCCGGAATTTTTTAAGCTTGATGTCAAAGATATCAATGCAAAAAAGCTGAAATACATTGATTTCCTCCTGCCGGGTATCGTGGCCATGTCGATCATGCAGATGGCGGTTTTCTCGGTCGCTTTTGTCTTCACCGATTACAAAGAGAAGGGGATCCTGAAGCGCCTCCTCGCGACGCCGATGAAGCCATATCAATTCGTCACGGCGAATGTCATTACTCGCCTGCTGGTTGCCTTGGCCCAAACGATTATCCTCCTTATCTTCGGGTCGCTCGTCTTTCATACCACGATCTACGGTGCCTGGTGGTTGATCGGCCTGATCGCGATCCTTGGCGGCCTGATGTTCCTCGGCCTTGGTTTCACGATTTCCGGGTTGTCGAAAACCGTTGATGCCGTTCCGGCGATCGCCAACCTGATTATTTTTCCGATGCTCTTCCTGTCCGGCGTTTTCTTCCCGACCAACTTGATGCCGGAGTGGTTGCAGTCAATTGTTACCTATCTGCCGTTAGCGCCGTTTGCCCACGCCCTGCGCGAGGTGGTGGCGAATGGGGCGGGGATTGGCGCGATCGCCAATGATCTCTACTGGATCATCGGGTGGGCGGTCGTGCTGGTTTTTACGGCCATCCTGACCTTTGGGTTTGAGGAAAAGCGGCAGTAAGGAGAGTAGTTCTCGAGCCGGGTGGGCGCCGGCGCATATTGCATTCCTTTTGTAGTAGCAAAATGATGATCTTCTCAAAAACATATGATGCACGTCCCGGGTTCCTGTAGCCTGCCGATGTATTGGCTTCGGACTTTGTGGGTCCATCTCCTTAGCGCTGCCTCTATACCCCAACCCCCCCGAGGTATACACTAGGCGTAGAGTCCCCACGATCATTCCAACCCGCAAGCCGGAAAGGAGGTGGACGGTGCGAAAGACCATCGTAGTTTTTCTCATGGGATTCGGATTGCTGTTCTTCTTCAGTGTCGCTTGGGCACAAACTTGGGCTGACTCGGACTCGACGTCCGATATCTACGAGACGACTCTCCTGGTCGAACCACTCGGGCCAAATTTCGTCCCCGTCCCTTGGCTGGAGCCATGTGGTCAGCACTTCCTTGCCACCTCGGAGGGCACGTCGTTCCCACCCGCAATCGCCATGTTTCTTGACCGGTTTAAAGGTCTCCGGTTCGAGTATGACCGCCGTTTGTTCATCAACAGCATCCGGGTGATCGTCGATGCTAAAGGCCTTAGCCCGCGGGCGCGGTTGCATTACCAAGCCGGCTGGGTGACGGCTGACCTCTGGGTTCCGGCGAACGAGCTCAACGACTGCCCCTGCCTTAAGTTGCGGGTCAGCAAAGCGCTGAAATAGTTAGCACAAGGGTCGAAACCAATCGGCCCTCTTTTTTAATCTTGGCACACGCCGGCTTGACATAATTCTTGTTCTTTGCTTGAGTCTTGGTAGTAACACTTGTTCACGCCTCGTGGATTGCGAGGCCACCGACCACCCCAACCGACCAATGATGGTACCGAGATACGAATCTCGGACTGATCGGCAGCGGTATGGAGGCAATAATGCCAAATATCAGATTGTACTTTGAGATCGGGGATGTAGACAGTATCTCATCCACATTAAATGTGGACGTAGGGGAGCTAGTGGAAGTAGAGTTTGAAAATGGCCTGTACTATCTCGATGTAGACTGGTACAGCGGCGAAGTCATAATTTCGCCGAAGATCAAGAGGCTTATCCATCGGGCCACAATCCAGGAAGTACTTGAGCCTGGGAGTTGCGGCGGTTCGGGTCTACCCGAAAGCGGAGCCTATACCATCGACGACGCCACTGCCCGCGTTATGGTTAAGGTCTGTACCGGTCGTGCATATGGTGGCGATCAATATGCCCGTGAAGTAAAAATCTCCGGGGAAACGCTCGCCGCTACGCTCAAGCTCTACGATCGAATCGTCCACCTCTCGGTTGAACCGGACAAGACCTGACGCGTCGGAAACGCGCATCGACACATTGCTACGATAGCCTCACTAGGGTCGAAACCAATCGACCCTTTTTTATTAATTTCCATACCGAATAATAGCCGAAGGGTAGGCCTTGACCATAACGAATATTGGGAGTACCATGTGTTCCAACAGTTCAACCTTATGTCCTCCGGATATATCTCGGTTCGAAGGGCGATCTACGCCTAGGTGTCTGAACCTGGTCGTACTTTGCTTTTCTCAACGGACGCAGTCAAAGATGTTCCCTTTTCAAAACGTTACTTGACAACATCGTTTCTTTATCACTTCACTAGGGAGGTGCAGAAACTCATAAAATTCCCGCTAGTATTTAGCCACGATGCGACGCAATCCACGGCATGGTTTTATCTCAAAGATCGTACTACTAACCGTCCAAGGAGAGCACAATGATCATTCACTTGATGGCGTTCCCGGCACTGATGTCTAGCGGTCCCAAAGGCCCCGGTGTTCCGTACCCGCCGGTTCCGCGGCCTATCCCGCCCGCTCCTTATCCGCCTCGTTAGAAGTATATAATTGGCTCGGGGTCGAATCCACTCGACCCTGTTTTTTTATCAATATTGTTTTTATTGTCATTCCAGCGATCCCGGACTTGATCCGGGATGGAATCTCTTTTGTTCAAACCACACGTTCGGTCAACTCCGTCCTAGCGACCGTCAGCGGGTCGGAGTATACTTCCTCCATGAGGCCAAAGATTTTTCTCCCGACTCTGCTCGCGGTGCTGGCTATAGCTGGCGCTTTCGGTTTCCTGATCGCTCGTCGTCCGGCCTCGGCGGCGACCCTGGCCGAGCAACTGAAGGGCCAGATATTGCTACAGGTCGAACGGAACGGCGAGGCTTGGTACGTCTACCCGAACAGTGCGACCCGATTTTTTCTCGGCCGGCCGAAGAATGCCTTCGACGTCATGCGGAACAAAGGTCTCGGGATTTCCAACGCCAACCTGGCGAAAATTCCCCGGGCCGGAACGAAGGACGTCGGCGACGCAAATCTCCAACGCCAACTTTCGGGGATGATTCTTCTGCAGGTTCAGAAGAACGGCGAGGCCTGGTACGTCAATCCGAAGGATCTCCATCGGTATGACCTCGGCCGGCCGAACAACGCTTTCAATGTCATGCGCCGCCTTGGCCTCGGGATTAGCGATAAAAATCTGGCCCAAATTTCCATCGATACAACATCACTCAGCGATACCGCGGCAGACTGCGGCAACGCCGTGGGCAACGGCAACACCATCGTGGCCGGTCCGAGCGCGCCGTCGGGCGGGGATTTCGATCAAACCTTCCGCTCGCTGACCGTTGATCCGGCCGATCCGAACCGGATATTCATCGGGACTGAACGCAACGGCCTCCTCTATTCCGGCGACGGCGGACAAACTTGGTCGCGGTACCGCCAAGGTATCCGGCATCTCGATCCGACCGGATATACGGAAATGTGGGATCTGGCCATCGCCCCAACCGACCGCACCAAGATGCTACTTGCGGCGAATGATTCGCCTGGCCCGCTGATCGGCGATTACCCAAGCAACATTGCCGGTGTGTATCTTTCAACCAATACCGGCCAGAGTTGGACGAGAAAAAATTGCGGGTTGACCAACGCCCAGATCGCCTCGATTGTCTTTAATCCGACGAACGCCTCGGTCGCCTTGGCGGGCGGACGGGGCGGCATCCCCTCGTTTTCGCCGCCGGCCGGTACCACCTGGCCCTACTATAACAGCGGTATCTACCGGACGACCAACGGCGGAACGAAATGGGTCAAGCAAACGTTGCCGGGGCCGGGCAATAGCGCCAAGAGCGATTTCTGGCGGATCCTTGCTCGCGGAACGAACCCGACGACGTACTTCTCATTTGGCCTGAATTTGACCACCCCCGAATACAACGTCGGGTTCATCAAGAGCACCGATGGCGTAACCTGGGCCGCGATGGCCGCCGATCATCGGACAAAAACGATCACCGATTTCGACGTCTCCGCCGACGGCCAAGTGATCGCCGGTTCGGTCCGGGACGCACAGGAACTCGTTTTATCCACCGACGGCGGTGCCACCTGGACGTCGAAGTTTTATCAACTCAACGGTGTCATCGCCATTTCGCCAGCCGATTCCAGCCGGGCGCTGTACTCCACCAGCGACGCGGTCTACCTGACGACCGATCGGTTCGCCACTGATGGACAATTGAAAATCTCGGTCGGCACGAAAACCCAGGACATCGTTTTTGCATCGTCTGACCCGAACATTGTCTATGCCATCGCCTCAGGCTATCTGCTGTATCGCTCGAGCGATGCCGGCGCATCCTTCACGCTAGTGAAAAACCTCCGGAGCGACGTGTTGAATGCAATTCCGTAACCTTTTCACAGGTCAGTGGTACGGCGAGCGATAATTGTTGGTAGACTCTGCGGAGAAAGCCCCGGCATCCAGCAAACCCCATTACTGCTATACCCCCACACCAATTGGCCCGAACGTAGTTTTTTCAACAGGCGCAACTGAAAACATTAATATCGTTTAAGGAATAATTCGGGTTGCCCCCAATTGGTGTGGAGGGTATACTCCCAGCCTATGTCAAAAAAGAAGAACAACGGAGCAATGAAGAAACCGACGCCTCCACGTCGGGCGCCCTACCGCGCGGTCAGCCGCCCAAGCCGTCCGTCGGGGAGTCGATAGTCGTTGTACCACGAGTTCAAGGGCTTGTCATTCCGGCCCACCCCGGACCATGATCCGGGGGCCGGAATCTGCATTGACAAGCCCGGACAAAAACTCTAATCTCATTTTAGACAGTTGGTGGCTTACCAGGCCATCGCTTTGCGTTCATATTACGTTTACATTCTCAGCAATAAACATCGGACAACTTTTTATATTGGAGTAACCAACGATCTGCTCCGACGCCTTTTTGAGCACCGCGAAGGTCGGGCTAATAGTTTTTCCGAGCGGTATCAATTGAAAGCATTGGTGTACTTTGAAGAAACCGATGATGTTTCCGTGGCGATTGAACGAGAGAAGCAGTTAAAACGTTGGCATCGCCAGTGGAAGATCAACTTGATTCGGTCGGTGAACCCGACTATGGAAGATTTAGTGGCGGGGTGGTTGGACAACGGGGATTCTGAAACGAGTAGCCTACGCAAAACAGATCCTGAAACAAGTTCAGGATGACATTAAATACCACCCCCCTCTGTCACCCTGAACTTGTTTCAGGATCTTATGGTTCAGGGTCTCATTCCACTTCTGCTATACTTCCCACCATGCCCCGCCTACTTAGGATAGTGCTTGACACCATATTATAATAGGATTATAATACACGCACTATGCCAAAAGTCCTTCAAATCGGCTCATCGGCCGGTATCACCATCTCGAAAGAAACACTCAAGACCCTCGGCCTAAAAATCGGTGATCAGGTGTCAGTTGAAGTCGACCCGAAGCGTGGCGGGGTCGTCGTTTTACCCTTGCGCGGAAAAAAAGACGAGGCTGAATTTTCTGCCTGGACCGAAGAGTTCTTGACGCAGTACGGCCCGGCCCTCAAAGCCTTAGCTAAGAAGTAACGTGGTCTATCTCGACGGGGAAGACCTGTTACGTCTTCACAAAATTGTGATTGACTACGCTGGGGGCAGCCATGGTATTCGTGACCAGCATTTATTGGGGTCAATCCTAGAAGCGCCAAAGCAATCATTCGGCGGTACGGAGCTGTACCCGGATGTTTGGGAGAAAGCCGCCAACTATCTTGAAAAACTCGCCAAATTTCATGTCTTTATTGATGGAAACAAGCGTACTGCCTTAGCGGCAACGGCTCGATTTTTGGCATTAAATAGGTATCATTTCAACGCAACAAACAAGGATTCTGAATCGTTTGTTCTCTCTGTCATCAAGACAAAGATGAACGTCCCCGATATTGCCGCTTGGCTAAAGAAGTATAGCCGCAAGGGCCAACCAAACTAAACAGCTCATCGCTAACGAGCTACCCCACTTCTAGCGGGATTGACTTATTTCCACATCGGCCTACGCTACCAAGGGGGAGAAGCCCCCGCCAATTAACCTCATTGTACAAGGGAGGTGATATTCATGCCAAAAACGAAACTTGGGAAACTGTCAGTCTGGCTTGCAATAGCGCTGTTCGTGCTGATCGCTGTGGTCCCGACGCTTGACTCCACCTACTACCAAGGCGTCGAGGCCGGCGACACGATTTTTGAGGATCTGACTATCCGTCCGTTCCTGGCGATTTCCGCGTTGCTCGGGATGCTGTCCGGGATCTTAGCCTTTATCACCGGCTTGATCGCCCTGATCAAATACAAGGAACGTGCGGTCCTGGTCTACCTGGCAACCGGACTTGGGGCGTTGTTGATTTTGTTCATGATCGGGGATGCATTTAGTGCGGAGTAGCCAGAGCAGTCCGTCGCGGCCCAGTCTGACGAACCCCGGATCGGAGTCCGGGGGTAGGCCGGGATCGGCTTCCGGGCGATGACCGGAGTCGGCCGGGTGGTCGTGGACGACGTTTTCGTGTACTATGAACTGACACACTGTAACAGTAACCAAACCTCCCTATACATAAGCACAATAGCCCCGCATTGACCGGGCTCAACGGTCTATCAGCTTATCCATCAAGAACTTATCCCTAACTGCCTTCATTATGACCTCGATATTTAAGAAAAGTTTCGAATCCCCGGACGAAACGACCAATCCCGCTGAAAAGGTAACAATGGAGACAATCAAGGCCGGCAAGCTCGTCATAGCGAAAGTCACGGTCGAACCAGGGTGGAAATGGTCACAGCATAATAAGCCGGTCGTGAAAACCGACCATTGCGAAAAGCACCATCTTCTCTACATGGTTTCAGGTCGGATCGCTGCTCGGATGGCGGGGGGAGCGGAAGTAGAATTTGGTCCAGGCGAGATCGGTAATATTCCGCCAGGACACGATGGCTGGACAATTGGCAACGAACCGGCGGTTTGGCTCGAACTTCCCCACTAAGGGACTGAATGCCGCAGGTACTATTGGAATAGGTAATACCCCCCTACGTTGTTATGTGGGGGGGGGTTGTTGGTGATGTTCATGATTGGAGATGCGCTCAGCTTGGAGTAGCCGGAGCAGTTCATTACTGTAACTGGCTTCTAGGCGATGATGAGGGGTCAGCCCGCCTGCCGGACGGGCAGGGTAGGCAGGCGGAGTGAGACGTAAATGATAGAATTGATCTAGGATAAGGTTGTTTTGTATGAGCTTTCGTCTGCGGCGGGCCGGGGTTCTTGACATTCGGTTTTACTTCGGGTATCATAAATGCGCCGGACGTTCTAAATATCCGACGCACGTCTAGTCCGTCAATTGTATCGTTTTTCTTCTGAAGAAACAATGCTGGTTTTCATCGATGATTCTGGTGACCCCGGTTTCAAAATTGATAAAGGATCTTCAGAAGTTTTTGTTATCTCGCTGGTAATTTTCGATGATGACTTTGAGGCAGAAAAAGCGGCGCTAGCAATCAAAAATGTTCGTCGTGAGCTTCATTTTCCTGACGACATGGAATTCAAGTTTTTTAAATCGCGCGATCAAGTAAAAAAGGAATTCCTGATGGCGGTTGCAGGAATTCATTTTCGAGTACGAAGCTTGGTAGTGAGAAAGTCACTAATTCACAGTCCGGAGCTTCGTACAAATAAAAAGTCTTTTTATGCCTACGCGATTAAGATGGCGCTACGATATAGTGGAAACACTATTCTTGAAGCAAAAGTCAAAATAGACGGAAGCGGGGACCGAACATTTCGACGAGAATTTCTTTCTTACCTTCGGCGTGAACTTAATTCAAAAGATCGACGAATTGTACAATCGTGCAAATTGGTCGACTCGCGAGAAAATGTTTTAATTCAGATGGCCGATATGATCGCCGGTAGTATTCGTCGTTCATACGACACAGCAAAGTCCGATTCTGGAGCGTACAAAAAGATTATCCGCCATCGGATCGAGGACGAGTGGCAATTTCAGTAATAAAAAGCAGCCCCTTGCGGGGCAACTCCCAACCACATCTCCTATACTGGGTGTCCCAGTCACGCCACCGTCCGGTGACAGTTCGGAAAACAGGTTTGTGTATATACACATTACAGTCATAGCCGCGGTATGTCAAGGGGAAAACTTGGTTTTCGCCTGGCCGTCTGCCGGCAGGCAGGGACGGGATCTGTCCGCCGCGGCGGCCCGGTATGATTTCCGGCCGGGGGCGATGATTGAGCGGTTGGGGTTGCGGCGGCCGATCTTTAGCGCGACCGCAAGATATGGGCACTTTGGGAAGAAGGGTTTGCCTTGGGGGTGAGGTAGGAGAAATTCGATTTGGTTGCCTGCCTGCCGAAGCCCGCTGAAGCGGAGCGTAATCGGGCGTAGGTAGGGTTTTCGCCTGCGGCGGGCTTGTTTCTTTAAGTTTTTTGAACTAGGATAAATCAGTAAAATCAATTCAAGGTTTTTATGACAAGTAACACAATTATCAGTTTAGCGGTCCTAAAAGTTAATTGGGACATCAAGAAGCAAGATTATATTGAAGTCTTCGCTCCATTTTTCTTAAACCTAATTCTTACCAACAATTACGAACGAATTGATGTTGATAAACTCAGAAGCGATTTTGAACAAGAGTATGGGCTACACTTACCCCACCACCCATCTATTACCATTCTTAATCGGCTTGTAAAAAATAAATTTCTTATACGTGAGGGGGGCCAGTTAAAACCCAACCGCAATATTATTAATGCTGGTGATTTTGCGCAAGTTAGTACAGAACAAAAAAGGATCCTGAATCATGTGATTAGTCAGTTAATCACTTTTTGTAACGATAAATATAAGGAAATACTAACTATTATAGAGGCCGAAAATGCTATATTAAACTTTTTAGCTGAATACCAGCTTGAAATCTTATTCGCATACCAGGGGGAAGGCAGTATTCCTGAGGTCCACGTTAGCAAAACGCACCAATTCCTAGTCAGCAAATTTTTCCAGCATGCTGTCGAACAGGATCCAAAAATAGCAGACTATTTTCTTAACATCGCAATTGGCTACGTTTTGGCTAATACAATCTTGTATAACGAATTCGATAGATTCTCTGGGAAGTTAAAGGGAGTTAATTATTATCTAGACACAGGATATTTATTCTTCCTAATTGGCGCTAATGGAGAAATCTTAAAGGAAGCCTTCGAAGAATTAACCAATAGTTTTCTAGCGGATGGTGCTAATCTATTTATTTTTCAGCACACCTACGATGAGTTAATGAAAATATTGCGTAGCTGTGTTTATTGGATTGATAATCCTGATTATGACCCTGAGAAGGCAGGTCGGGCATTAAGGTTTTTTTACACAGAAGGTTTTTCAAAAAGCGATGTTGAAGTATTTATTAATAAAGTATCGGCCGTTTTTATAAGATTCCAAATTAAAGTCGTTCCTAAGCCCTCATATTTTACAGATAAACAATATCAAGTAGATGAAACAGAATTAAGAAAAGTAATAGTTGAAAAATATGAATTAATTGAGCCTCTGGTACTAGAATATGGAAAAGAATTAACAATTCAAAGAGACATAGATTCAATTTCAGCTATTTACAGATTAAGGCAAGGTCAACTACCTCATACATTAAAGGAGGCAAAGCACGTTTTTATTACTACCAACTCTGCCCTTGCACGCGCTAGTTACTCTTTTGAAAAAGCAATAAATCCGGAATCAGTCATACCAACATGCATGACCGATGTTTTTGTCGGCACGTTAATTTGGCTCTACTCTCCAGCCAAGGTAGTAAATTTAAAAATGAAGCAATTAATGGCGAACGCCTTTGCCGCGATTCAACCAGACACCCTATTAATAGGAAAATATTTGAGAACCGTAGAAAAATTAAAAAAAGATTCATCAATTACTACAGAAGACTATTATCTCTTAAGAACGACTTCAGCAGCCTACGAATTCCTTGCTGACAAAACTCTAGGTGATGAACATAGACTTACAGAAAAAACTGGACAAGAGATACTATATGAAATAAAGACAAGGCTTAAGAAGGAATCGGAAGCAAAATTAACGACAGCATTAATAGAGCACGAAAAGGAAAAAACGGCTTTGTTAAGAGAACGAGATATAAAACAAAAAATGCTCCAGGACGCGAAAACGGAAATACTAAAGGAACGAGGTGATAAACTTAGCCTTCAAGGAAGGCTTGAGAACAGAATTGAAATAATCACAAAAGTAATTGCTGGGTTTTTTTATTTGTTGTTATTACTTGTAGCAATACTAGCATTTGTTGATAACTATTTCCCTAGTTTTGTTGGAACAGAATCTTTCAGCAAGGCTCTTGGAACACTTTTTATCATTTTTTCCGGTTGGTTCCTTTATGATGGCGGCGGATTAAAAGATGCAAAATTTTCCTTAAAAAAACAAGTGCGAAAATTAGTTCGAAAAATAATTCTTGGGTAGTATTAGTATGCGTAAAATCATCACTACAACCTTCCTCACCCTCGACGGCGCCGGCCAATAGGCCGGTTTTTGATTTTGCGCTAAAATCGGAGTAATATAAGCACATGACTGAAATACAAGAGCTAACCGATCTTATAATCAAATACCGTGACGCCCGTGATTGGAAACAATTCCATAACCCGAAAGATGTTGCGTTATCACTCATACTAGAAGCCGCTGAAACCCTCGAGCATTTTCAATGGAAAAGTAAGGACGAAATTGAAAAATACGTTAAGGAACATAAGACTGAAGTCAGCGAAGAATTAGCAGATGTGATGTATTGGGTACTTCTGCTTAGCCACGATTTAGATATTGATATTAAGCAGGCTCTAAAACGAAAGATGGAAATTAACGAAAAGAAATACCCGATTGATAAGGCGAAGGGGAGTAGCAAAAAGTACACCGAACTCTAATGCGATTTTACCGCGGGACTGCAACAGCTTTCATTGAGGATACTGTCCGCAATCAAGTTGCAGAAAAAATACGTGTAGCATACGAAGAACATTATGGGCATCGTGTTAGTCCATCAGAATTTAATTCGTGGACTAATTCGCTACAATTCGTAAAAAATCTTGTTGAGTATAATAATCTGCAGCAAAGCATGATTATCTTGGAGTATGAATTACCGTACTCTAATGAGCGCATAGACTGCATGCTATTTGGGAAGGGTCCGGATGATAAAGAAAATGTTTGTGTACTCGAATTAAAACAATGGTCTGCCGTCGAAGATACTGACGTCGAGGGTAACGTTATCACCTTTGTTGGTGGAGCTAAACGGATGGTCTCACACCCAGCAATACAAGTTCAAGGTTATCATTATTACCTCAAAGATTTTTTAACAGTATTCGAACAAGAAAAGCCCCCGAGTTTGTCCTCAATGACGTATCTCCACAATATGGAGAAAACAAAATCGTCAGTACTATTTTTACCGAAGTTTGATGAAATTACTAATGAGTTTCCGGTTTTTGTTAAGGACGATTTTGAGGCTTTAGGAGAATACCTAAAAGAGCGATTATCTTCTGGCGCAGGGTTAGATATTTTAGATCGATTCGAAGCGGCGGGTGTTCGTCCTTCGAAACGACTCGTGGATGTTGCCCGTGAAATGATTAAAGGACAACAGGCATTTACTTTAATTGATGAACAAATTGCTGCTAACAATACTATTCTCGACCGCGCAAAAAAAAGTTCTAAAGTCTCTCGTAAGTCAGTCATCATAGTCCAGGGTGGCCCGGGCACGGGAAAATCTGTAATAGCTCTTAATGCGGTAGCTGAATTGCTTTCCAAAAACCTAATGGTTTTTCACGCCACTGGTTCGAAAGCCTTCACGGAAACCCTAAGAAAAATTGTGGGCACAAGGGTCGCGAAGTTTTTCAAGTATTTTAATAGTTTTACGCAGCATAGTGAAAACGAAATTGATGTGATTATTTGTGATGAAGCACACAGAATTCGCCATACGAGTAATAGTCGTTGGACCCCGGCCGCACGGCGAAGTGATCGCGAACAAATTGATGAAATAATTTCTGCTGCAAAAGTTAGTATTTTCTTTATAGATGATATGCAGGGCGTCAGGCCCGATGAAATTGGTAATGCCGGCATGATTAGAGATGCCGCAGCTAGGCATGAGGCTGAAATATTTGATTTTGAGTTAACGACACAATTTCGATGTAGCGGCTCGGATGGATTTTTACAATGGCTAGATAACACCCTTGGAATACGCGATACAGCAAATCCGTTCTTGACGCAGAAGGAAAAAATGGAGTTCAAGATATTCAACTCACCTCAAGAGCTATATAAAGTTATTAAGGAAAAAAATGATGAAAAGCCAAATAGCTCACGACTAGTCGCGGGTTTTTGTTGGCCGTGGAGTGATGCGAATAATGACGGAACGTTAAAAAATGATGTCGTCATCAACGACTTTGCAATGCCCTGGGAAGGAAAAAATGACGCAAAAAAACTTGCACCTGGTATTCCAAAAGCTGCTCTCTGGGCATTTGATCCGAACGGAGTAGGGCAAGTTGGTAGCATATATACAATTCAAGGATTTGAATTCGATTACGTTGGGGTTATATTTGGAAAAGATATAGTCTATGACCCTGAGAAAAAAGAATGGTTTGGTGACCCTAAAAACAGTGCCGACCCAACTGTAAAAAGGTCCAAAGAGAATTTTACCGAACTCATTAAGCAAACATATCGCGTACTTCTTACAAGAGGGATGAAGGGCTGCTACGTTTATTTTATGGATGAGAATACCCGAAAACATTTCGAAAGCAGAATTACAAAGTAGTTATGCAAGATATCATCTCGTATTCTGATGTCGTGCATAACGAGGGTTTTAATATCCAACACGGGATGAATTACCGACCGCAGGGTAAACCCTATTCGGTTCTATTAATGTCAGTTCGTAAAGGGGCGCCCTATAATGACATTTTTGACGAACAAACCAACACATTAATTTATGAAGGTCACGATGTAAATCGTAATGAATCAAGAGTTCCAAAAAGGGTAGACCAGCCAATGCATTCCCGGGCTGGCGGTCTCACGAGAAATGGAAGATTTTATCGAGCCGCTCGTGACTTTCAAGAGAAGAAACAAACTGTTCCTGAGAGGGTTCGTATTTACGATAAAATTGGTTCAAATATTTGGTCTAACCGTGGTTGGTTTAATCTTGTTTCTGCCGATTATGTTTATTCGGAACGGGAGAAACGGAAAGTGTTTCGATATCGTTTGGAACCAACAAATCCTGACCAATCATTAACGGCAGCCGAAATCGAAGAATTTGAATTTTCCCGACGAATACCAACCGAAGTAAAACGCGAAGTTTATAAACGTGATGAAGGAAAATGTATACAGTGTGGATCGAAAGAAAATCTTCACTTTGACCATATTTTACCTTGGTCAAAGGGCGGCTCTAGCAATGATGGAAAAAACGTCCAGATATTGTGCGGGAAACACAACTTGCAGAAGTCAGATAATATCCTTTGAAATGAGCATCAAAATCCTCATCTTCCACGAACCGACCAACCCCACATGACGCAAGTAGTATTCTTTTTGTTTATTAGTTCGCTAGTCGGAACAATTGTTGCATTTCGACGGCCGGAAACTCTTTCAAAGTATTTTCGGCGAAATATTCCGCGATTTTTTCAAGTATCTTTTTTTCTTCTGGTACTGGTCGTGAGCGTCTATGTGATACGTACCGTCGATCTCGATCCAAGCGATAACCCGATCGAAACCGTCCCGAATAATCCCGATGCGTATTTTGTATATAGTAGGGGGTAATTGAAATTCCAAATTCCTGTGTAAATCCCAAATATCAAAATACAAACTCCAAATAAATTCCAATGTTCGAAATACGAATGATCCAAACCCCGTTTCGGTAATTGGTATTTGAGATTTGCTTGCTATTTGGGTGTTGGAATTTGGATTTTGGACGTGGGGCTTGGAATATTTTTTCGCGACTTGACATAACATTCAATGTAGACTACAGTAGCGGTGGTGGCAGAAAGCCGCCTTTTTATATGTCCGAAAATCGCTACGATTTAGAAGAGCGGACATTTACGTTTGCACGCAATACAACTATTTTTTGTAAGCAGTTTCCAACAACTGTTGCAAATATTGAATATCGAAAACAGCTGATTAGATCATCAGGATCGGTTGGAGCAAACTACATTGAAGCCAATGAATCTTTAGGGCGAAAAGATTTCTTTCTGCGGCTGAAGATTTGCCGTAAAGAAGCGAAGGAGTCCATATATTGGTTACGACTTCTCATTACTACAAATGATGCAAAATTCACTTCACTAGGGCAAGTATTAATGGATGAGGCAACACAGTTGAAGAAAATATTTTCAGCCATCATCGAAAAGTCACAGTGATAGAAAGTTTTGGTCATTGGAATTTGTGATTTGTTTAGAATTTGGAGCTTGGTGCTTGGAATTTTATAGGTATTTTGCACATAAACGTTAAAATAGTACTTCTTTCTAATATTTTCACGATGTAAAGGGTATAACCTTGAAAATTCTAGCCGGTTATTCCATCATTAAGATTATTCTTTTTTTGTAGGTTTTACTAAGAAACTTACAAATCCTATTGACAATTGTAAGTATTTGTATTAAACTTACAATTATGAAAGCCAATAATAGCGTGAGGGTTAGCGAAGCGGCTAAGATCTTGGGCGTTTCACCTCAAACAGTAAGAAATTGGGAGAAACTTGGCCGGCTAGTTTCTCATCGCAGTCCAGGTGGACAACGGTATTATCTTGTATCCGAAATTCAGCGCCTAGCTGTTGATCTGCCAAAACTGGCTTGGGCCTGGGCGTCGAGTGCCCAACCGCCGGAACTGCCGAGTGATTATTATTGCGAACGGCAAGATCGGTTTTCAAGCCGTCTGGAAAAAATGGGGACGGTTTTGCAACAGACGATCGGTGTCGAGCAGATCGACATGATTTCATTGCTGACACTCGTGACCGGCGAGATTGGCGACAATTCGTTTGCACATAACGGCGGTAACTGGCCGGACATCCCGGGCGTGTTGTACGCCTATGACGAAAGTAAACGGATCATTGCTTTGGCTGACCGTGGTCGAGGCGTTCGGGCGACGCTCCAACGAGTCCGGCCGAAAATTGCTAGCGATGTCGAAGCACTGACGGTTGCCTTTACGGAAGTTATCTCAGGTCGAGATCCGGAAAAAAGAGGTAACGGGCTGAAAGTCATTCGGCACATTACCGAGACGAAGGACATTGGACTCTTGTTTCGCTCCGGACTGGCGCAGGTCCGAATTCCGAAAGAGCCAGGAACGATGCGTATTACCCAAGCGACAGAAAACGTTCGTGGCGTTTTCGCCGTTATTACCTTTTAGAAAATAACCAAGCATCAATGCAAATTATTCATCTCAAAAAATTTGGTTCGGTGTTAGTGTCACGTCCGGCCGGTTTAGAAGCGTTTCAGGCGATCCGTCCCACACTCGATCTCAGCCAGCCGGTGGCGATTGATGTTGAGGGCGTGTTGACCGTAACCCCATCATGGTTTGACGAATTCTTGACGAACCTCGCCGAATACTTCGGAGGACGGGTTGAAATACTGCCAACAAACAACGCTTCGGTCCTGGCCATACTTCCAGTCCTAGCCAAAGACCGCCATGATGCGGCCGCGGGCCCCTTATCGCGCGCGATGACGACCATGGGTCTGACGCCGTGACCCGTCTATCCACGGGGAGTAAATGTATTTCGTAAAGAATAAACACATGAATCTACTCGAAAAATCTCTTCCGGCCGCTGAGCCGAAATTGAAAAGTCTGAAAGCCTGGAACTGGTCGATGGCTATTCTCCATTCCGTGCAAGGAGTCATCATGCTCACGCTGAGCAGTGACTTTACGCTCCTCGTTACTTCGGCATTTCTCAAATTCGATCCCGCTACGCAATCATTGAATCCGGTCTTGGAAACGTTGACGACGTGGCCGCTCGGGCCGATGATCGCCGGCTTTTTGTTCTTGTCCGCGTTCTTCCATATGATCAACGCGCTCGGCTTCTCACGGTATACGCGCAACCTTATGCGCGGCATCAACCCGAGTCGCTGGATAGAATACAGTTTGTCGTCGTCGCTGATGATCGTCGTGATTGCTATGCTGGTCGGGATATACGATATCGTCGCGCTCCTGTGCATATTCTTCCTGAACGCGATGATGATCCTGTTTGGCTGGATGATGGAGCTTCATAATCAAACCACGACGAAGACGAACTGGACCGCCTTCTGGTTCGGTTGCATTGCCGGGATAGTGCCGTGGATCGGCGTGGGCATCTACCTGTTCGGTACGCCGAGCAACCCACCGACGTTTGTCTACTGGATTTACCTGTCGATGTTTATTTTTTTCAACATCTTCGCGATCAATATGGTCTGGCAGTACAAACAGGTCGGGAAGTGGCGGGACTATCTCTATGGCGAACGAGCCTACATGATATTGTCGTTAGTGGCGAAGTCACTGTTAGCCTGGCAAGTTTTTGCCGGGACGTTACGGCCGGTATAATCATGGTCCGCGGTCAGCCGGCGGGGGAGGGGATGACCACTCACCAAAATTTGGCATGGAGGAGACGAGCCGTTGGGGGGAACATGGAGAAGCCTCTGGCCTCGACAGTATAGATTCCAGCTCTCAACCTTCGCTGGAATGACGGTGTAGTAGAGCTTGTCATTCCGGGCCGTAACCCGGAATCCATCTGGACGCCGGCTCCTGGTTCGGCATGGGGTGATTGGGCGGCGGAGTGGATCCGACGCATTAAGTAAGTCGGACGTGAACATGGTCAAGAAACACCTGAAATTGGCCTAGGGTCTACGCCCCTTTAGTTAACACTTATGGGTAACACTTTTATTCTCATAAGTTAGCCAAATCATGCATTACATCTGTATTGTTCTAGGCGAAAATTTGGCTAACGCCAGAGCTAAAATGATCGATGCCTGATTGGTCGAGTAATTTTTC
>ORJL010260135.1_pt1 | contig 61386 bp, 57 predicted proteins | sample 1779941 | NCBI WGS metagenome assembly ORJL01 (sample SAMEA104232317, study PRJEB22302) | groundwater metagenome | biome: forest; feature: aquifer; material: groundwater | place: USA | collected 2011-08-07 | depth 5.8 m | reverse complement strand
CCGCCCGGGGGCGCGGGCCCCTGCCTTCCCCCCCCCCTTCTTGCGACGGGCGCAGGAAAGGTGGGGGGGGGGCCCCGCCATTCGGCCCAGAGCTCATGGCCGAGGGGCCCGGGGCGGGAGGAGCTGACAAGAAGTAGCTCTACATGATTATTATGCCGGGGTGGTGAAATGGCATACACGCCAGGTTTAGGACCTGGTGCTCGCAAGAGCGTGGAGGTTCGAGTCCTCTCCCCGGCACCAGGAAGTAAATCGGCGAAAATCGGCCACCGTCGCCCCCGCAGCCGCCGCCCGGCCTGTCCCGAGCCGCGCCAAGGGGGCGTGCCTTTTCAAAACTCTGTCCTGAGCCTGTCGAAGGGACCGCCGTGTACCACTCACTCGAACTCAGGTACACGGCAACGCCAAAGAGTAATATTCAAGGCTCGCCTGTCCACCGTAGCCGAGCGAAGGCGGGGACACATTCGCTCCGCTCAGTGCATGCTTTCTTTTGGGCGCCTGCCCGCCGAAGTGAAACGTAGGCGGGAACGCGGGCTTTTCTTCCCCCGTAGTAATCCACTTTGGAATAAGTCACTTTGGATTATATCATGTAGATATACACAATACAATTTCAATGCATAGTGGTATATATACAAAAGAACATAAGCGTTTAATTCAATGTCTCGTCAAAGCACGACAAGAGACGGGTCTTAACCAAACAGAAGCCGCTAAGCTTCTAGGGCATACCCAGTCGTACATTTCGAAAATTGAAATGGGACAAAGAAAAGTCGATGTTCTTGAGTTGAAAAAAATAGCTCGCATTTATAAAAAAGAAATTACCTACTTTCTCCAATAGTCATGAATCATGTAATTACAAAGCCGCATGTTTATCCCGAGTGGTATCAAGACGCACGCAACGCTTTTGAAATTCAATTTGCGTTATATCTTAGTAAGTTTGGGAGTTCGAAGCTCGGCAGGATAGCGACGGAAGCGCTGAAACCTGGTCGTCGGATACGACCAACACTATTTTATAGTTTTTGGTACACACAGAAAAAGAGCTACCCAAATGATATAGATTCATTACCCGCAATAGCCATTGAACTCTTCCATGCGGCCTCAATCATTATTGACGATATTATTGATCAGGAAGAACGACGCAGAAATAAACTGCCGTTTCATTACCGCTATGATCTAAACGTTGCCTTGTTAGCTTCGCATTATCTTATCGCAGAAGCCTATCATTCTCTGGAAGCTCATCCTCTAGCACAAAAACTCTTCTCGGCGGCAACCTTATGCTACAGGAGAGCAGGACAAGGAGAATTATGGGATACCAATAGAGATATTGAATTATCAGTAGCCGAACAGCAGGCTAGATCATTGGATAAGACCGTTGCATTTTTCCAATTTGTAGGTAGCTCTCTTGATATTTGTTTAAATCAAGCCGCCGCTCATTATGAGCCTATTTTTTCAATGCTTGGAAAGAACTTCCAAATAAGTAATGATGTTACCGATCTCATTTTTTTGGAGGAAAGCAAGCGTTACGATCCTGACCATTCGTATCGAATAAATTTGTCTTTTTTGACACCCCTGCTATTAAAAAAAGGTAAAATACAAGAAGACGAAATCTTTCAGTCAGTTCCGTATAAGCGCCTTATTGAGCTTTCCAAGGCAGCCCGAAATGAGATTGGCGATAGTCAGGTATATCTTCATGGTCAATTTGAATCTGAACGCGTTATGGTCAAAGAGTCGCCTTTATCCTCGTCAGAATGTTCTCTTGCTACGGATTTTCTAGATCACTTAGAGCAGCCGAGTTTTTGGTTGCACGCACACTCAACAGAATGATTTTACGAACCAACAACTGATCAGTGAACAATGAGCAACGAGTTTAATCGTCAATGGCTTTTAAACCAACTTAAAGGTGTTATCACACGGAATTCACTATTTCCTACGGTTGCTGCCCGTGATACCGGAGAATTAAGTTTCAGAAAATCCGAAGCTATTGTGGTAAATAACATTGGAATTCATGCAGTCATCTTGGAAAAAATTGCCCATCTTTTTCCACGGGGCGAAGCCGCTGAGCTCATCTCAACTGGCTTAGAGTCGCTTTGGCACGAAGTTGTTTATTACGAAGGTCATCCAACGTGGCGCTGGATTAAAAATCCTAAACGCGTCGAAGATGAACTTCCACCCGATTACGATGACATTTGCTGGGGATATCGCGCAACTGTTGCAGCCGCTGCTAATCTGGAGGAAGGAAAAAACTCTCCAGCATTGATAAAAGAAATAAACGGGGTAGATCTTTGCGGCTTGATCAGCCGTGATTTTGTAAAGGTCAATGATTTACTTCAAATTGATCCGAGCGGTCGTTATCAAACTCCATCTATATACATCGGAGGTATTAGATATGAGGACGATCAACCAGATCCAGTAGTTTCAGTTCATGTTTTAGGCGAGCTCCTCCGTCGGCACCAACAGAATATTTGTAAGAACCCTTCTTGCAATATTCCGGAAATTATTTGGACTGGCATTCGTGCTTTTCTATTACAGCAGTCAATAATTTCCAAGCCTTTCGGGGAGTTGTCACGTTACTACTTATCGCTCCCGTATTTTTTGTACGCTCTTCTTGCATCGCTTGAATACAGTAAATACAGCTTGCTAGATAACACTACAAAACAAAGAATGATAACGCTAACAGAAAAAATATTAGCCAAGCAACCGAAGACAATCCTAGACACAGCCTGGATTACTTCGACTGCATTGAGGCTAAACATGAGTATCAACCAAAACTTCGACGCTCTTGATTCATTTATTAAATCTAGTCTAAGCCAGCCTTCGAAGAATATCGTCAGTGTTTATCGCCACAAAAAAATGAACCTTGTCTTTGGTTCGGAAGTATTGCATACAGTATTTGGATATGAAGCCGTTGCTAAATTCGAAAATAAAAATCCTAAGGCATGAAAAGAACTGAAAAAATTTGCCGCCATGGTTCGACGCGGCTCACCACAGGAAGGTAAAGTCGAATAGACTTTACCTACGAATTCCGAATCTGTACTAATTCGGAATACGTAGAAAAAACTTGTTCCCGTTTTGTCTGAGCGAAGCGAAGTTACAAAACGCAATCCCGCCTCAATAACTTTATTAAGAAGTGGCGGGAGAATCGTCCCCGCACCACGTTGGGTGCGGGGTAAACTCCAAGGCGCGCCCGACCTGTCCCGAGCCGGGTCGAGGGAAAAATCCGTTCGAATCTGTTCGTATAAGCTGCACCAGTAAAATACTATGAGCAAAACACTGATCGAATTTTTTGGATGGTATGGCATGGTGGCTATTCTGGCCGCGTACGCCCTGAATGTCTTTGGTAGGATCGACAGTACCGGCCAGGCTTTTCTGTGGTTGAACATTACCGGTTCGGCCGGAATCGTGGCGGTGTCGTGGCGAAAGCGAACTTACCAGCCAATGATATTAAATATTGCCTGGCTGTTGATTGCCGCGCTTGGGTTATTCCAACTCTTGACATAATCCGCCGCCGGCGTATACTTCAGGCATAGACAAATTTTGGTGGTTCCCGCAAGGAGCCACCAAAATGTTGTATTCAGGGTTAGCCGGTCGTATCAGTCGTTTCTTCCAGTCGTTCGATGACAAACGTCCCGTCGGCGTCGTGGGTCATCGTATACATGGTATCGCGAAATCGAAACTCCGATTTCTCATGCTGTTTCGCCTCAAAACACAGCCGATCCAAAACGGTGTGCGAGGTCATCCGCAGGAAATCCAAAACCGCTTCCTCGCCGCGGACGTGGTGGACGATGATATATTCGTCACGAAAATCTTTTTTAATCCTCACCATCGGGGGAAAAGTAAAATATTCAGTTCGGGAGATATTATAGCACAGGCGGGGATCGCGTGTAGAGTATTTTTGGGCCGGGCCAGGCGGTTGAAGCCGGTACTGGTGTTGGCTGGAGCGATTTTATTGATATTGGCCTTACCAGCCCGCTCGGCCCAACCGACCGTCGTGATCAACGAAATGCTGTGGATGGGGTCATCGGGTTCAACCGCGGATGAGTGGATTGAATTGCGAAACCTGACTGATCAGTCAATTGACCTGTCGGGATGGCGCCTGACAAAAATGAGCGGCGGTGTTGAAGCGCCGATGATGACGATTCCCGCTGGGCAAAGCATTCCAGCGAACGGTTTTTACCTAGTCAGTAATTACGCTGACACAGCCGCGAACTCGGTTTTGGCCGTCACCCCCAATTTCGTCACGACCGATGTCGCGCTCAGTAACAGCGCCCTGCAAATTTCTCTCTACGATGCGGGCAGTGTCTTGGTTGACCGAGTCGATGATGGAGCCGGTAATCCTTTGGCCGGACGCTATGTCAGCGCTGATAAAGTCTACGCCTCGATGGAAAGGAATCCGGTTCCGGGAGACGGAACCCTCAGTGAGTCATGGCATACCGCCAGTCGTCGTCTGGGCTTTAAAGACGGCAAACCTGAATTGGGAACCCCCGGCGCGGTAAATTCAAACGGTCTGCCAATAGCTAGCGCCGGCCCAGACCAATCCGGCGTCGTTGGAAGTGATGTTAATTTTGACGGCAGTGAATCAGTTGATCCGGAAGGCCAGGCCCTAGTGATGCAGTGGGCCTTTGGCGATGGTTCGGCCAGCGCTGATGTTACTCCAAAGCATTACTATGCGGCGGCCGGGGAATATACCGTGACGTTGACCGTCAATGATGGTACTGATTCGGCGACTGATTCATTGAAAGTAACAATCGCACCGGCCCCGGCCGCCGCGCCAACAACCTCCACCATAACTGGAAGTGCCGAAACAAAAACTTTGACCTCCTGCCACGGAGTGCTGTTTTCGGAGCTATTCCCGAATCCCGATGGCGTCGATGATGCTGAATTTATTGAACTGTTCAACGCAACCGCCAAGACGGTACCGCTTGATGATTGCGCGATTTGGGTGAATGATGCGCGGCGATATATTTTTCCGCCGGGGAGTTCAATGGTGTCGGGCGCTTGGCTGGCCATTCAAAAAGCCACCAGCGGTTTGTCCTTGACCAACACGGGCGGAACGGTGACGCTGAAAGACAGCGATGGCGCGGTGCTCGACGCCATAACCTATCCGAAATCAGTGGAGAACCAAACCTGGGCGAAACTCGGTCAGGCCTGGGGGTGGACCAATCAACCGACGTCGGGCACGGCCAACAAGGAGACTATCGAAGAGGCTGAAGTTCCAACGAGTAAAAAAACATCAACAAAGAGCGCCGCCAAACAAAAAATCAAGGAGCCACCCCTGGCCGTGACTATCACCGATGTGCAAACTACCGAAAACGGAGATCATGTCAGAATTGTCGGCGTGATAACCGTTCCGGCCGATGTCCTGGCCGCCCGAACAATCACTGTCCAGGACGACACCGGCGCGACAACAGTTCTTTTGGCCGAGGACGCAGTCAAACCGAAACTTGGCGACCAGGTTGAACTCATCGGACTGGTCAGGACCTACCAGGGTCGCAAACGAATTTCCGTGAAGTCCGGTGATGTCCAGATTCTCCAAGGCAACTACGCCGTTACCCCCAAAAAGTCATCGCTCGATCAGGTTGACGTAGACTTGGCCGATCAGTTGGTTGAGGTTTCGGGATTAATCAGTTCGACCAGCGGTGCGAAGATCGTGATTGATGATGGAACTGGAGAAAGTATTGTCTATTTAAAAAGCTCCACTGGGATAGTGAAGCCAATGATGCAAACGGGTGATCGACTGGTTGTGGTTGGGATCGTCAGCACGACCACGGCCGGGGTCCGTATTCTGCCGCGGACTGTTGATGATCTTCGCGTTGAGCGCGTGCTAGGCGTTGCGACAAGCGCTCCAACAACAACGAAAGTTCTGCCGACCGCGCCGCCTAACCAATCGCAGTGGTATTGGGGATTGGTGGGGTTGGGGGTGCTGGCGGCGGCGGTAAAACCGTTGAGAGATTATTTGAAGAAGAGGAGAGAAAAAGTCTCCGCTCCCTGAGCCCTGAGGTTCTCGAAGGGTCGAAGGGTGCGGAGCCACAAATCTTGTTATGTCTGCCTACGTCTATATTCTCAAATGCTCAGATGATTCCTATTACACCGGATCAACCTGTGATCTTGATAGACGCTTCTATGAACATCAGGAGGGGTTAGGGCAGGGTGCGTACACAAAATCTCGCCGTCCAGTGAAACTGGTTTTCGCTGAAGAGTTTGAGAATATCATTGATGCCGCGACGGCCGAAAAGCAAATCAAAGGATGGCGGCGCGCGAAGAAGGAAGCGTTGATTAGGGGTGATTTTGATTTGCTTATAGCCTTAGCAACAAGGTATAAACTGAATCGCTGAAGGCAAGAAGGTGGTTCGGTCCTTCGAGAACCTCAGGACGCGAACCGCCCCCGTTTTTCTGAGTGAATAAAAAAAAAGACGACTATTAGGTCGTCTTGAGTTCGGCCAGAGCGGCGCGATACTCATCAAGGTTGAACAAACGAGAAATGCTTTTGCCATGGCAGATTGAATCCACCACCACGGCCATGAAAGGTGCGAGTGAAACCTCAACTAGTCTGGTCCCCAGGTAATGACGGAGCTGATCAGATATCGGAACCGAGTCGGTAACGATAAGCTGATCAAGAGGGGCGGCTGCGATTTTCTTGCAGGCAGCTTCGTCGGGGAACACTGGATGGGTAATGAACAGTTTGAAGCTGCGAGCGCCCAGTTCTCGCACTTTACGGCTGACCTCATCGGCCGTAGTCCCAGTAGAGGACTGATCGTCTATCCCGATGACGTCTTTGCCCTCGAAAGGGCAAGTTCCCATGGTGAGGATGCGTTCGAAACTGTCTGGTCGAGAGGACGTTCCCCACTTGTCGGCAATCCCAAATTCCACGGGGAAGCCCATCTCGCGAAGCTTGGAGAAAATTGAACGGGCGCGCGGTGCACCGCCGAGATCCATTGACAGGATCATGGTGTTTGACAAATCTTGGCGGGCAAGCCAGTCAAGCTTGATTGATCGACTGTACAGATGGTCGACAACGAGCCGATGGTCACTGGCGGCTTCGTAGATGGGAACGGGGACCTCAGAGTGAAGGTCGAAGTGATAGATCTCGTCGAGACGTTTGGCGACGAGTTCGATTGGAATTTCGACGGTGATGGACGTTCGTGGCTGGTCCCGTCTATCCTGACGACTGTACGCGTGGTAGGTGACGATTCCCGTGATGCGCTTTGGCGCGGCCCGGCGGGCGATATCGGCCTGAATGGCGGTGGCAATAAAATTGCGATCCGGTTGTTGCCACGCCGTACCGATAATGACATGCTTGCCGCGAAGATTTCCGACATTGCCGATCTTAGGCTCACCGTCCCGGTGTTTCTCGATTTCAATTGGCGTTAGGTCAACGTCTAGGATTTGGGCGGTTTGTATCAGCAACATAGAGTTGCCGCCACCATTAACGAGTGCGAGGTCTTGGTAGGTGCTCATGCCTGTCCTCCGGGGAATGTATTGGGTCGATTGACCCGATACCAGTTGAGAAACTGCTGGGCGTACGTTGGATCGCGGCTACTGTCGCGCCAGGTCTTGTATTCCGCTTCGCTCATTTCGGCCAGCGTCTGCTCACGCCCGTCCGGGATGAAAATCGTGGCCAGAACTGACCAGTGCCAGGGCTGAATCGTGCCCCGTGGCTCGATCGCCATGGTTCCTCGAACGGTGTCGACGAATACTTTCGGCGTGTCGACTTGGCCGTCGTGGAAAGCTAAAGCGTGCCGGAATTCGCAACGGCGATTCGTCCCGGCGGCGAGCTTGATCAGGCCGTCGAGCTTGATCGTTGCGAGGGCGAAGTTGACGAAGCCACGCGGGAATCCGTTGATGCCGTAGATATAGAATCCCGCGTCGTTTGCGACGACTGGTTCCTGAATCTCACCGTAGGCGAGCATGGCCTTAATGGCGGCCATATCTTCAACTCGGTCGAGCCGAGGTTCGGGGATGGTGATGGGCCGCTGAACGACTTCAAAACCGTGCGGCTCGAGACGGTCTCGCAGTGACAGGACTTTTGCATTGTTCGTTGTGGCATACCAAAGTCGCGTCATATGCACCTCGTTGGGTTGACAATGTACGTTTTTGAATCGTTTTCGTGCGCCCACCTTGCCATAATGGACGTTGAAAGTCAACCCAGCACCACATTTGTACCTGAACAGTAGGGGCGGGTTTAAACCCGCCCCCTACGGATATGTTCGCGGATCAAACGTGGTAGACTACACCCATGAAATCCCCGTCAGTGACTACGATTATCGGTGTGTTCACGGCCCTGGTTGTTCTAGGATTAGGAGTCTGGTATGCGCGGTCGGAAAAAACAGATACCGCTGTTACGAATATTCAAACTTTTCAAATTACGGAGAAAAAGTGTTCAATCCAAACCACCGCCGAGCAAGCCGCGGCCGCCGACCTCATTCTGACCGGGGAAGTGTTTGTCGTTTTGCCCGATGAGCCTGATGCGTTGGTCTACATGAAACCGTTGACTGTCTATAAAGGTTTGCCGCCGATGCCGCTGATCATTCGGGCGAACGCCGGTGAGAATGTTCCGGCCGGTGAATCGGGACGGCGCCAAATTATCGTCTTACCGGATGGATCGCGCCAGAATGAATTACATTTTGCCTCCGAGCAGCCCCCATATCTTCTGTTCTTGCGGAAGTCGGACAATAAATTTCTCACCAGTCGCTGTGACGGCAGCCGGGTGCTTGGGAGTGGGCTGAATGAAGGCGAGCAGTCTGTACTCAAGAAATAAAAAAACACGATAGTTTTATATGAGTTGCCGGACCACGATGGGTATGATAGGGTCGAAACATGTCGCAGTCACCAGAAAACCATTTCGATAAGCCCCAGCCTGATTTACGGGAGAGCGGATCTCTCTTCGAACAATCTCTCAAGCAAGAAATTGATCGGCGCGCGCCGGTACTGCCGGAGATCGAAAGACAAACGCGAGAGATTCTTGATTCCAGTGGCCAGGTATTGGCCCTGGTAGAGCCCCAGCGACGTCGTGAGCAGAATCAACTAGGGAGCCAGGATGTGTGGCTCGTTATTGATTTTGATGATGTTTTGTTTCGGACGACCAGCTTCATGAGTGATTATCAAGAGCGTCTCCATCAAGTAACCGGTCTTGAGCTAAATACAATACGCCGATTCTACGAAGAATCAAAACAATCCGATCATGGCCAACCGGCTTTTCGACATGAAACATTTCTTGAAAAAATTCAAGCAGCTTCAAAGATTAGTCCCGATGCGTTAACGGCCGTCTTTCAATCTCTTACCCCGAAGGACTACACTGAGCCCGCAATGACGAAAGCTGTGTTAGCCGCTCGTTCCATTCCCGATAGAGCCGTCAGGGTTTCCATTCTTTCATTCGGTGATCCGGCGTATCAATCCCCACGAATTCGTTCCACGGAAATTGCGCAGTACGCAGATGAAATCATTATTACCGAAGGATCAAAGCGGGCGGTAATGGAAAAACTGCTGAAAGAGGATTACGATGTTGATGTAACACCCTTCGATCAAGCTCTTGAAGACGAAGGAATCGCTATAGTTGACACTACTACGCCAATGCCTGAGAAAATGCCGATGACGCTCTTTGTTGATGACAGCCCAGAGCAGGGGCGCGAGTTTGATAATATCCTTTTTGACAAGGGCCTCGTCAATATTCGATTTCGCGATTCTCAAGCAAAACGATCAACAAAACGCCATGGTCTCAGACCACGAATTGTCATCGGGGATAAAGAGTCAGAGCACGCTGGACTGGAACTTTTTCGCATCGCGGAGCTGGCGGCTTCTGCCCGAGATCAAATTACCAAACATGGGACAGCTTCAGTATGGGAGATGCTTAGCACGTCAGAACGCCGAATAAAAAGTTTACAGCAGCACCCCGTACGTGCCGAAGCCTCATGGGCGATTGAGCGTGAAAAATATATTCAAGGTATTCAAAACGAAGCTTTGTAGTTTCCAGGTGTGGCTAATCAGCTGGTTGTTACACTTTCATGAGCCTGGGTGGATTCATGTTAGAATAAACCCATGGCCTCGCCGAAACAAAAACTCCTGATCATCGATGGCAATGCCCTTGTGCATCGCAGTTTTCACGCGATCCCGCCGCTGAGCAATAACAAGGGCGAGCAAGTTAACGCCGTCTTTGGTTTTGCGATGACATTGTTGAAAGCCTGGAAAGAACTGAAGCCGACGCACATCGTGGCGACTTTCGACCTGAAAGGCCCGACCTTTCGCGATGAAATTTTTAAGGAGTATAAAGCAACGCGGGTGCCAGCGCCGGATGAACTGTATGAACAATTGCCGCGAGTCAAGAAGATGGTCCGGAGTTTTGATATTCCGATTTACGAGAAAAAAGGTTTTGAAGCCGATGACGTTATCGGGACGATCACGAAAGACCAGCCGGCCATCGAAAAGATTATCCTGACCGGTGACATGGATACGACCCAGTTGGTCGACGATACAACGAAGATTTACACCTTGCGTAAGGGGATGAGCGATACGATCTTGCTGGATTCCCAGGGCGTCAAAGAAAAATTCGGCGTGACGCCGGAGCAAATGATCGACTACAAGGCTTTGCGCGGCGATCCGTCGGATAATATCCCGGGGGTTAAAGGTATCGGTGAAAAAACTGCCGCCGACCTATTGCAGAAGTTCGGCAGCTTGGAAAAACTCTATACCGCGCTGGCCGATAATTCCAAGGCGGCAAAGGATTTGAAAGACTCGTTGAAGGAAAAATTGTTGACGCATAAAACGGAGGCGTTTATGTCGCAGAAATTGGCGACGATCAAACGCGATGTACCGATTGACTTCGACCTGGAAAAAACCGCGACCCATACCTACAACCGCGAGACCGTGGTAGCCATGTTTCAAGAGCTGAATTTCAAGTCACTGCTGTCGAAACTGCCCGAAATCAAAATACCGGCCGCGGCGAAGCAAGCGGCGATGGAATTGAAGATCGCCGCCCCGGCACCGAAACGCGATGACCAAAACTACACCGTAGTGAACGATGAGGCGACGTGGAAAAAATTCTTGGCTGCATTGAAAGAGCAAACTGCCTTTGCGATCGATACAGAAACCACCGGGCTGAATCCTTGGGAAGCAAAACTCCTGGGCTTAAGTTTTTCATGGAAAGCCGGCGAGGGGTATTATGTCGTCGCCACCCCGGAACGACTCGAAGCGTTACGGCCGATCTTGGAAAACCCGAACGTCGCCAAAATTGGGCATAATATGAAGTTTGATGCGGAAATCCTGAAGCTCAACGGCGTGTCGATGACTCCACTTAGCTTCGATACTATGCTGGCGTCATACCTGCTGAACTCGACCTCCCGTCAACATTCGCTCGACGCCCTGGCTTTTCTTGAATTCGGGTATGAAATGATGCCGATTACCGATCTGATCGGGGCGCCCGGCAGAGCCGGGTCCGGCTCCGCCGGAAAAGGAAAAAACCAGCTGACGATGGAATCAGTTCCACTGGAAAAACTGGGCTGGTACGCGGCGGAAGACGCCGATTTTACCTGGCGGCTCTATCAGCGTCTCGATTCAAAGATTCAGGCGGCGGGAATGACGAAGTTATTTCAGGACATTGAAATGCCGACTGTCGATGCGTTGATCGGGATGGAGCTCCAAGGCATTAAAATTGATCTCGGTTTTTTGGCCGAGATGTCGAAAAAGTTGAAGGCCGAACTGAAGAAGATCGAACAACGCATCTATGATCTGGCCGGCGGCGAGTTCAACATCAATTCGCCGCTCCAGCTGAAAGGGGTTCTGTTCGAGAAGTTGAAAATCTCCACTCAAGGCCTTGGTCGGACGAAAACCGGCGTCTCAACCGCCGCCGACCAGTTGGAAAAAATGAAAGATAGTCACCCGATCATTCCGTTGATTAGTCAGCAACGCGAATTATCGAAGCTCCTCTCGACCTACATTGACGCGCTCCCGCTCTTGGTGAATGCTCAAACCGGTCGAGTTCATACATCATATAATCAGGCCGTGGCCGCCACCGGGCGCCTGTCATCCTCTGATCCAAACCTGCAGAATATTCCCATTCGGACCGAACTCGGCGCTGAGATTCGGAAAGCGTTCATTGCCGATCGTGGCCACCGACTGCTCTCGGCCGACTATTCGCAAATTGAGTTGCGGATCATCGCCTCGATGGCCGATGATCAAGCCATGATCGCCGCTTTTCGAAAGGGCGAGGATATTCATGCCCGAACGGCCGCGAACATCAACGGGGTTCCACTGGACAAGGTTACTCACCAAATGCGTCGAGCGGCGAAGGCCGTGAACTTCGGGATTATTTATGGTTTAGGGTATGTCGGCTTATCGCAGGGCGAAGGTATTACTCGGCAGGAAGCGAAAGAGTTCATCGAAAAATACTTTGCCATCCATACCAATATCCGAAAGTGGCTGGATAACACGAAGAAACTCGCCCACGACCAGGGTTATGTTGCCACGATGTTCGGACGACGACGATATTTTCCGGAAATCAATTCGTCAAACGGCATGCTGGCCGCCTCGGCCGAACGACAAGCGATCAATGCGCCGATTCAGGGCACTGCCGCCGATATCATGAAACTGGCGATGATCAAGGTGTATCAGGAATTATCCAAGGTCAGTCCGAAGTCTCATCTGTTATTACAGGTCCACGATGAATTAGTGGTAGAGGTACCGATGGATGAGGTGGAAAAAGTTTCAAAGTTTTTAAAACAAGCGATGGAAGATGTGGTGAAGTTGAAAGTGCCAGTCGTCGTTGAGGTGGGTGTGGGAAAGAATTGGGGGGAGGCAAAGGGGTAGTTGGGGCAGCTGATAGCTTGTAGCTTTTAGAAGCACGAGTGCGCGCCTCTACTAGCTATCAGCTACAGGCAACCTGATGCTACAATAATTCTATGGAACAAGAAGGTCACAACTCGGTAGAGGCCCAAGCGGAAAAACACGAATGGCAGATTGAGAATGCCGAAGAAGTCGTCCCGAATGGTTGGCGGGTGACGTATTCGGGCGGAGGTTTAGATGTGCCACAAAGTTGGGCTTTTTATGATGGCAAGAAATTACTTGTGGTTGATCCGGGCGGAGAATTACCAGTAGAAACAGTACAGGATAAATTGTCGATTCGAGGAGTAGCCCGATCATTGGCTCGGTCGGGGGAAACGCCAAAAATCAATGCTATTCGTGAGCTAGCCGAAAAGTATGACACGGAGGTCGGCGCAGTTTTGCTGACGCATGGTGATGCTGATCATACGAACAACATCGAGAATATCAGTGATGCATCGGCGCCAATTCACGTTGGGAAAAAAGGAAATTGGTCAGTCATGTCGCCGGAAAAACAATTCGCCGTCGGGCGAGTAAAAATGCGTCAGTCCAAATATACCGGAGGGCAGGTCGGAGAACTAGGCGTGCGCGACGTTGGATTTCAAATCGTTGCCACCATGCTCAACAACCAACGTTCGACATTGCCTCGCGGTGCACATCGGGCGGCCAAGAAGCACGAAATCGGCCAGCGTCTTGAAGAGCATCCGCAATTTTATGAAACTGAAGCCGGGCGACTCGAAGTCCTACATCTACCAGGCCATGCCCCGGAGGAAGTGGGTTTTTATTTGCCGGAACAAAAGCTGGCTATTACTGGCGACATTTTGGCCACCAGCAAGCCGGAGCAAGCCGATCGACTGAACCTATTTTTGGCGGAAGCAAATGTTTACGATGCTCTTGCGTCATTGCAAAAACTCCGCGAACTGGAGATTGAAAAACTGTACCCGGCGCACGGCTCGCCAGTAATCGGCCAAGAAAAAATCCAAGAATATTTAGGTCGTGTTGAAGCGGATGCGCGGGGCATTATTGAACGGACCCTGAAATTTCATGAGGAAAATCCCACGGCAACCATACAGCAACTTCGGCCAAAAGTTTTTACCAAAGAGTGGCAGCGCAAAGGGATGGCACCGCGTTCGGAGGAAACGTGGATTCTTTCAATTTTGCGGGATCGCCCAGTTGAAGATAAAGGGGTAGGATAAGACCATGAAGCGAGTATTTATTGTTTACGGCTGGGATGGCTACCCCGAAGAAGGGTGGTTCCCATGGCTCAAAAAAGAATTAGAAGCCAAAGACTTTGAGGTTCATGTGCCGCAACTCCCCGAGGCGGCAAATCCCAGAATTTATAACTGGGTTCCGGCACTGGCCGAAGCGGTTGGGCAACCCGATGATGAAACCTATTTTGTCGGTCACAGTATGGGTTGTCAGACAATTGCCCGCTATCTTGAAACGCTTCCGATGGGGATGGTCGTGGGTGGGGCAGTCTTTGTCGCTGGTTTCTTTAAGCGCTTATCGGGTTTTGAAAATGACGTGGAAGTGCAAGCGACCGACCGGCACTGGCTTCAAGCACCGCTTGATCTGGCCAAGGTACACAAGCATTTACGCCGGAGCGTGGCGATATTTTCCGATGACGATCCATTTGTTCCGCTTGATAATCAGGAAGAATTCCGCGACCATCTCGGTTCAGAGATTATCGTCGAACACGAACAGGGACACTTCAACAAGGCGGCTGGGATTACGCAAGTCCCGGTCGCATTGAAAGCAATAATACGGTTGTCGGAAGAATCTGCCCCTACTCATGCCTGAGTGGCTTGATGACGATGTGGCCTTTGATTTAGCCTTGAAGTCGCTGTGGGATTTTTTGCGCGTCGGCGATGCGCCTCAACCAAGCGACGCGATTTTTCTTTTTGGCGGGCCATACGCTGATGCGGCGCAGACCGCGGCCGATCTTTTTTTGGCCGGCCTGGCGTCGCTGATCGTGGTTACCGGTAATCGCGGGACCGGCTCGGGCCACTTCGAAGGCAATTCCGAGGCCGACTATTTTGGGCGACTGCTTCTCAATCGCGGAATTGATCAAGCGGCAATACTGCTCGAGGAAAGAGCGACGAACACCGGTGAAAATGTTGATTTTGGTATGAAAGTTTTAAAACAACGTCTGCCCGAACCGCGCCGACTGCTGCTCATTGCTTCGCCCGGCCATCTTCGTCGGTGCGTCGCGACATTCCAGAAGCAGTTCCCTGTGATCGAAGTTCTGGGATGCCCGCCGGACGGATTGCCGTCATATTTCGCCCGACAATATTCACGGCGGCGTGTCGCGGAGCGATTGGTTGAAGAAATCGATCGACTGCAGAGTTATCCAGTCCATGGGTACATTGTTGTGACTAATATTCCTTCCGGCATACTTGCTGCTACCGACGATCTCCGGCGTCGTCTAGCAAGCCAATAATCCTTTCCACATCTTGTACGATGTATTTTGCATGGTATTATTTTTGTATAGAAAAATATTATTAACGAGGACGCCATGGACGACTCCATGAATCCGAACGACGATATGACTTCCGATGAGTCCGCCGAGAACAAGGATGAGGAACTGGATGAAGAGATGGCGAATGATGAGGTTGTTGATGAAAAGCTGAAGGAAGACGAAGAGGAGCTTGAATAATACTCACAATGAAATTCCCCTGCTTAAAACAGCGGAGTTTTTAAACTTCCCTGCCTCCGCCGAAGCGAAGTTCGGCTTCACGCAGGCAGGCCCCATTCCTCTTGGACAAGGGGAACGTAATATAAAAAAGCCCCTTGCTCAGGTGCCAGACGATTATTTCGTGGTCCAGGACGGAACTCCGTAGAGTTGGTCGCTATCGGACCCAGGGCGTCAAGCGGACGCATCCGCGAGACTTTCGTGTAGGGCTGAGCAAGGGAAGGGACGTGGATTTTTACCAGGGAATGTTTTGGCCTCGCGATCGAGGCTAACCGGGATGGTCCCACACTTTGGCACGCGGCATGCGTTTGTCTCCTTACAAACGGGAACGGGTACCAGATCGGGTTGACCACCCGCGGCCAGACAAAAATCGTCCAGCCCCGGTACCAAGTAGCCTATGCCTGCCCATAATAATGGTCAAGTGAGGTTTTCCACCATAAAAAAAGTGGCTTGATTTCTCAAAACCACTTGGTGCACGGGGTGGGCGGCGGCTAGGTCGTCCGATGAAAGAAGTTTTCGATCTCCTTCCGATCGAAGGGGATGGGCTCGCCGGAATCGTTCTGGGCGAATTCGTCGAGCGATGCTTCGGGTTCGGGTGCCGAAGCCTGGGCTGGCGGGGTGTAATGGTGACAACCGGCGCCCAAAGCAATCGGTTTTCCATCGATTCCACATTTCGGGATGGACACGGTGCTCCTTTCACGCTGAAGGTGCGGTTGTTCTCCTTGGACTTTGTTGTTAGGATAACGCCTGAGGCTACTTGAAATCCACCAATTTGTCAACCCAGTGATCATCCATCTGACCGGCCCCGATACCTATCGTTCCCACGCCCGCTTTCACCAGCTTCGGGATGCTTTTTTGGCGAAGCACGACCAGCGTGGGTATAACACCGTCGTCCTTGATGGCCTGACCGCGACGAAAGATGAAATTCGTGCGGCGGTAACGAGCGGCGGGTTGTTTGCAACAAAAACATTTGTGGCGATAAATGGCTACGAAACGGCCGGGGCGGTTTGCTCTGCCGCTGATCTGATTACCATACTTGAGCCGCTGGTAAAAAGTCAGGATGTGGTCGTGGTCGTCCGTGAAGTTGGGAAATCGTCAGCCACAAAAAAACCGGCTCGCGGGAAAAAGGCCACGACCCCAAAAGCTGCCTTAAAAATTTTCGGCGCAAAGCTGGAACAGTTTCCAATCCTGTCGGCGGTGGAAACAAAAACCTGGATCACCAAAGAAGCGCAACAGCGTGGCGGAACGCTAACAGCAGGCGTCGCTGAACAACTCGCGGCCGCGACGGATAATGATTCCTGGCGCTTGGCGATGGAATTGGAAAAGGTTTTATTGTATGCCGGTGAACGGCCGGTGACGACCGAAGATGTGGCGGCGATGGTCATCTCTCCGGCCAGCAGTGACATTTTTGGTTTAACCGACGCTATCGGCGGCCGTCAGCGCGCTCGTGCGCTTCACCTCTTGCAACAAGAGCTCGCTTCAGGCGTCCATCCATTAGCGCTCATCGCCATGATTGCTCGCCATCTTCGAAATCTACGTCAGGTTCAACGGGCCGCTGAAGAAGGTATGCCCCAAGGCCGAATGGCGACCGAACTTGGACTTCATCCCTTCGTCGTCCAAAAAGCCCTGGCCCAATCAAAAAAATTCACGGCCGATGACCTGCGCCGTTGGCACCGTCAGCTGGTTGAAACCGACTTCAAACTTAAATCCACCCCGCTTGATGCGGAGGCGATGTTGGACGTCCTCGTCGCTGGCGCCTAAGCGCCCAGCTTCTAGACGCTTTTAGCTAAACGGGCCAACAGACGGGATTTCTTCCGGCTGGCGGTGTTGCGGTGGACGACCTTCTTTTGGGCGGCTTTGTCGTAGGCCTTGACCAATTGCATCGTCAGGGCCTTGGCTTCAGCGGCATTCTTCGCCGTGTAGGCTTTGCGCAATTTGACCTGAAGTTTTTTCAGGTTGAGCTTGACGGCGAGGTTGCGGTCGCGAGCTTTAAGATTTTGGCGGAGGGCCTTGATGGCGGCGTGTTTGATTGGCATGAGAAAATATAAAATCAGTCAACAAAAATCAGGCGGAGTGTAGCATGGGGGTGGGGGAATGGCAAGATCCCGCGACCGCCCCGCGGTAGGTATCACAATCTTCGTTGGTTCAAGAATCCAAGGTTATTGAGGAACAACGGATTGAACAATACACCCCTCCTTTCTAAGGAGGGGTCGTTGATGAAATTATTTGCTTTGTGTGGGCCCTGAGTGTTGTCATCCAAGGGTTCGATGCAGGCTCCTCTGGGGAGGTCGGGCAGATTGGTGTACAGCAATGTAGTATTGACAAAATGAGGAAAAAGTGATAGCCTGCTCGGTCGTACATTTTATTTATGTTTACCACGTTGGTTGCCAACTACCCACTGGAGGCATTGAATCATGCTGACGAGCAGAATGGCAATACTCGTACTGGTTGTGGGAGCAATCCTCTCTCCCGTCACGAGTCGGGCCAGCGACTCCAAGGTCGTCACGTTGTACCAGGCGCTCGACACTCTTTGTCGCTCGCTCGAGTCTGACTACACTGGTGAATTGAATTTGGGGCGGAGTGACGACTCGCCTGACACACAGTTCTACATGCTCATCAAAGAGCCAGACTATCGTCAGCGCTGGCTGCTACGGTCTTCGATGCCTGAGGAGGTGTACCAACAACAGCTGGGGGAAAAATCCTTGAGCATACAGATGTTTGCAATTCTGCAAATATCAGTTGATCGTCAGCGTTGGCTGTTGCTGTCTTCGATGACGGACGACGAGCTCCGACAGGTCTTGGAGCTAGATTCACCATTATTCGAGTATTCACCGAAAGAGCGGTCGACCGCCATCAGTCAATACGTGAACATGTACACTAATCTGCTCGATCTGCATCTGAGGCAATATGCGCTCACCGAGCGCTCTCCCAACTAGCACCATCGCGATCCCTGATCGCCGCATGAACCCCATTTCCTCACCGGAATGCGTAAGGGGTTCTTTTTTTATCTCCGCCGTCCGAACTTCGACGAGCGCATAGATTTTCCACGGCCCGGCCCACTGAACCGGCCCTTTGTTTTGGCCGGTAATTTTTCAGCCAAGGCGGTGAGTTGATCCCGCAGCGCTGCCGCTTTTTCGAATTCAAGATTAGTCGCGGCCAAGTTCATCTTCTCCTCCAATTCTTCATGAAGCCGTGATAGCTCCTCCGGCGGAATCCCATCGACATTCAACTTCGGCACATCTTCCACCTCGCGTTTCATCCCGGCGAGACGGTCATCGCGAATGGCTTTTTCGATTGTTTTTGGCGTGATGCCGTGTTTCGTGTTATAGGCTTCCTGAACTTTCCGGCGGCGGCGGGTTTCGCTGATGGCGCGCTCCATCGAGCCAGTCATCCGGTCGGCATACATGACGACTCGTCCCTGCACATGTCGTGCCGCCCGACCCATCGTTTGCATCAGTGCTGTTTCGGAGCGGAGGAAGCCTTCTTTATCGGCATCGAGAATGAGAATCAACGAAACTTCCGGCAGGTCGAGGCCTTCGCGGAGGAGGTTAATGCCGATGAGCACCTGATACACGCCAAGCCGGAGGTCACGGAGAATTTCTAGGCGTTCAAATGTTTCAACGTCGGAGTGCAAATACTGAACCTTAATGCCAAGCTCCTGAAGATACTCGGTTAGATCTTCCGACATCCGTTTGGTCAGTGTTGTGACGAGGACGCGTTGGCCGCGAGCGGTCGTGGTTTTTATTTGCTCGAGGATATCGTCGATTTGATTTTTGGTGGGCTTAATCGTGACTTCGGGGTCGAGCAGACCAGTTGGGCGGATCAGTTGCTCCACGACTTGTTTTGACTCCGTGATTTCATACTCGGCTGGCGTGGCCGAGACAAACACCCGCTGGCCAGTCCGACCGAGAAACTCATCATATTGGAGCGGGCGGTTGTCGAGAGCCGAGGGCAAGCGGAAGCCATAATCAATCAGGGTGGTTTTTCGCGATTGGTCACCAGCGTACATTCCACGGATTTGCGGGATAGACATGTGCGACTCATCGATGAACAGTAAAAAATCCTTCGGAAAATAATCGAGGAGCGTTGACGGCGGGGACCCGGCTGGCCGAAAATCAAAGAAGCGGGAATAGTTTTCAACGCCGGAACAGTAGCCGGTTTGCAACAGCATCTCAATATCAAACTGGGTCCGCTGGGCTAACCGTTCAGCCGCCACCAGTTTATTTTCTTTTTTCAGGACAGCTAGTCGGTCTTTCAGCTCGGCTTGAATCGCGGCCGTGATCACCGGCATTTGATTGGTGGCGGCAACGAATTGCTTTCCGGGGAAGATAGTCATTTCATCGTGCGTCTGAAGAGTCCGCCCAGTTAAATTGTCGAACGTTGTGATCGATGCCAGGGTGTCGTCGTCGAATTCCAACCGGACACCATCTTCACTGTAGGCCGGATGGACGTCGATGATATCGCCGCGGGCGCGGAATGTGCCGCGTTTGAAATCAATGTCATTTCGTTGGTAGAGCGCGTTGGTGAGCTGGAGAAGAAGTTGCGTTCGGCGAATCGCCTGACCCTTTTTCAGGGGAATAGCAACGGATTGATATTGAACCGGATTACCGAGGCCGTAGATGCATGACACGGAGGCGACAATAAGAACATCACGACGGGTGAGCAGTGCGTGCGTGGCCGCGTTCCGAAGCCGATCAATTTCTTCATTGACCTGCGATTCTTTTTCGATGTAGAGATCTTTTTGCGGAACGTAGGCCTCGGGTTGGTAATAATCGTAATAGGAAACGAAGTAATGGACGGCGTTGCTGGGAAAGAACTCGCGGAACTCATTCGCCAGTTGGGCGGCCAAGGTTTTGTTGTGGGAAATCACCAAAGTCGGCCGGTTGAGTTTGGCGACAACGTTGGCCATGGTGAAAGTTTTTCCTGAACCGGTAACCCCCAGCAATGTTTGCGCGTCGAGGCCGCGTTCAAGCCCGGAGGTTAATTTAGTGATAGCGTTGGGCTGATCGCCGGTCGGTGACCAGGGGGCGTGCAAGCGAAATGACGAAAGCATATCAAGGTACTCTATCATGAAGTTGTGTATTAGAGTACCCGGCGGACATAAGGTCTGAACCATGTTGCCGGGGGCAGAGAAAAGTGATATATTTTTCGGTACACACGTATTCCCATGGGACCTATAACAAGTACCGAAGTTCGCGAAGCTGTTAGTACGAGTCAGCGCGTTTCAATCGGTTTGATCGCGTTGAGTTTAAGCTTGCTCTCGTTGTCCTTGGGCCTCGCCCTGTTTTCAACCAGCGGCGCGGTTTTATTTGTTGCGCCGGACGTCAGCATCGCTTCGACTCCGTCGACGGCCACGGCCATCACCCTGACGTGGACCGCGCCGGGTGATGACGGGTTGACCGGCACGGCGACCAGTTACGATCTGCGAATGTCGCTGAATCCGATCACTGACCAAAATTTCTCCACCGCCACGCAGTTGTCAGGCGAGTCGGCCCCGCAGGTTGCCGGCAGTACGCAACTCTATACGGCGACGAACCTGATACCGTCCAGGACCTATTATTTCGCCCTGAAGACAAGTGACGAAGCAAATAACGTTTCGGCGCTTTCAAACATCGCGACAAAAACAACGAGCGCCTTAACCGAGGCTTGCGTGCCAGTCTATTCCTGTACCGCGTGGTCCGCCTGCACGAACGGAACGCAGACCCGAACCTGTTCAACGACGAATAGCTGTCCGGCTGGACTTGATCAACCGGTTGGGTCGCAAACCTGCACCGCCCCGCCAGGGATTACTCCGTCTGATATCACGTCGCCTGATACAACACCGTCGCCAACAAATACGAATGGGGGCGGTCCGGCGGTGCACGTTACCCGTCACATCATTGCCGTCGGTACCGGTCGGGGAACGCGTCCGCTGATTCGGGTAGTGACGCCGTCAACCGGGAAAGTGACGGAAGAGTTTGGACCGTTTATCAGCACCGAACGCAATGGAGTGAATGTGGCGGTGGGGGAATTCACCGGCGACCAATTGCCGGATATTGTCGCCGCCACCGGAGCCGGCACCGCCGCCAAGGTCAAAGTCTTTACGGATCGCGGCGTACAGTTTTTCGAATTCAGTCCCTACTCAACCCAAGGCGCAACCGGCGTGGCCGTCGCCGCCGGCGACGTCAACGGCGACGGTCGCGACGACATCATTACCGTTCCGGCCAAGGGTGCGGCGCAGATCAGAATTTTTACTTATAACACGACGACGAAACAATTCGAATCGTATGCCCAGGGCCTGGCCTATGATCGGCAATTGCTCAACGGCTGGTCGGTCGCGAGTTCGGATCTCGATCTCGACGGGCGGGCGGAGATTATTGTCACGCCGCGAACGAGCGGAAAAGCAGTGACGGTCTGGCGGGTGACGGCCGCGAAGACGTTCCAAAAAATCCTGACCTTTAGTCCGTACCCGCTGACCTCAATCAGCGGCATCACGATCAGCGCCGGTGATATCAACGGCGATGGCCGGCCCGATATTCTGACCACGCTCGGAACCGGGTACTGGTCGCACGTTAAGGCGTTTGATAACCGCGGACGTTTAATCGCCGCCGTTGAACCTTTCGCCCGGTCGTATCTCGGCGGAGCAAGTTTGTCGAGTCTTGACGTCAATAGCGACGGCCGGGATGAAGTTCTGGTCGCCCCTCTCCAGCAGGCCTATCCCTATCTGCGAATTTTTCGCTATGACGGAACGACGCGAAAATTCAGTTATAGTAAACGTTATCTCATATATCCGAGCGGGATGCAGTTTGGCCTGCGGTTAGGGAGCCGGTAACGATTATGATCGCTTCACTGTCCGGAACGGTGGCTGCCCGCGATGAAAAATCCGTCGTGCTTGACGTTCACGGCGTCGGTTTGCGCGTTTTTGTCCTACCGCGGACACTGGCCAAATTGCCGCCCCAAACCGCAACGACGCTCCTGACTCATTTGAACGTCCGCGAGGATGCCTTAGACCTGTACGGTTTCGCGACGGCCGGGGAACTCCGCTTGTTTGAACGCCTCCTCTCGGTTTCCGGGGTCGGGCCGAAAGTGGCGCTTGGAGTTCTGTCCGCCGCCAGCGCGAGCGATCTTGAGACGGCAATTGAACGCGGCGATTCGAAAGTCCTGACGAAAGTTTCGGGGGTCGGAACGAAAACCGCCGAGCGGATCATCGTCGATCTGCGGGGGAAGCTCACCGATATTCAAACCACCGACGATTCATCACTGTCGTCGGTCATTGATGCCTTGGTGTCGCTTGGGTATACCAGCCGGGAAGCGCGAGAAGCGGCCGTCGCTACTCCAGCCGACCAAACGGTTGCCGCGCGAGTAAAAACCGCCTTGCGCCAAATTGGCCGGTCGGGGTCATGATTGAGGTTCGACCGCTGACGAGCCCGGACGGTCTCAATGAACTCCTGGCGACGCACATCCTCCAGCCGTTTTTGCAGTCGTGGGCGTGGGGCGAATTTCAGGCCTCGCTCGGACGGCGGATCTGGCGGCTTGGGGCGTTTGATGAGGCGCGGTTGGTGGGAGCGGCCCTGGTGATTGAGCATCAGCTTCTGCTGAGGAAAACCTATTTGTATTGTCCGCGCGGGCCGATCGCAATGACCCGTCCCGTTTTGGATCAGCTTCTGCCGGTGATTCACGATCTTGGGACGAAGGAGAAGGCGATGTATGTGAAGATCGATCTCGGGCTCTTTACGTTCCCGTTTGATCCGGTTGATTGGGCGCGGCGGTATTCCGTCGGAACGCCGCTCCAGCCAGCGACCACGCAGGTCCTCGATCTCATCCCGGGAGCTGAAGCGCTGCTGGAAACAATGCACCAGAAAACTCGCTACAATATCCACTTGGCTGAAAAAAAGGACGTCACGATACGGTGGTCTGTGTCTGATGATGACTTCCCGATTTTTCTTGATCTCATTACCCGGACCTATACCCGCCAGGGGATTCGACTTCACCCGGCCGGCTACTATCGCGGTTTATGGACGCATCTGCGCGATGCCGGGATGGCGTCGCTTGCTATTGCCGAATGGCGGGGACGACCGCTAGCGGCCAATTTGATTATCTGGAATCTCCAGACGGCGACGTATCTTCATGGCGGGTCGTCCGATGTGGAAAAAAATGTCATGGCGCCGTATCTTCTGCAGTGGCAAACGATTAAACAGGCGATCCAGCGGGGGATGAAAGAATATGATTTCTGGGGCGTCGCGCCGGCTGAGGATCCGAACCACAAATGGGCGGGAGTCACGCGGTTCAAAAAAGGTTTCGGCGGCCGGGTGGTGACCTTTCCGCCCGCGCTTAATTCGATTCTCCAGCCAGGCTGGTATGAGGCCTACCGCTGGGCCAAACGGTTCCGCGGCGGGGTTGATGTTTAACCATAATGAACCAAAAGCGCGGGTTTAAAACCCGCGCTTTTGAAATGTTGCTCTTCAGGATTAATTGGTGCCCCCCAGAGGAATCGAACCTCTATCGCGAGATCCGGAATCTCGTGTCCTATCCGTTGAACGAGGGAGGCATCAAACAAGCCCGAATTGGTCTAATCGGGCTCGAGTTTACCATAGGCGGAATTTTGCGCCAAGAGAAAAAAGTAGATCAGGTATCCTACGATATTCTTTGTGGAAAACTATTTGGCACTACTAAAACCCCTTTATTTTCACCCCTTGACGAATATTACTGATAGGTTTATTATGTAGGTGACAGTAAGAAGAAAAGTAGCCCCGTGCGAAATAGCTTCTGAGATCACTCCCGATTTCTCCAAGCTTTCGCCCGCCCGGCCACTCTTCACCCCACCTTTCTGTTGCTGGACCACCCCCATATGGTCCTCTTTCCTTTATAGCGCTTTTTCGTCAACGTGCTAGGATGGCTATATGGGTCCCGTTAGACAGCGCGCTGAATCGGCTGTGTATCGGGCAAGGGCTTTCTCATTAATCAACTGACTGTCTAACGGGATGGGCAATCATCTTCTCACAATTCATGGCCACAAAGTTCGGTGCGACGATGACCGGTCTTATTATGGCCTAAAACATCTCGCCTATAAGCTTGAGTCTGATGAAGTCCTGGGGATGTTTCAGCAGGTTGAAGCGTCGAAAGAAATGGACTTCGAAGACGAGGACCACCGAAAATTCAAACTGGTTGACGGCGAGAACGGCGAGTTCGTCGTCGTCGCGACGAACGTCAGCCATGGCTGGTTCTAGTCCGACCCAGCCAACCCGTCAGGCGAAGCGACGCCGGAATATTCAAGGCCATACCATTCTGGCCGAGCCGGAAATGATGGCGAAGCTCCTGCGCCTATCCTCGGCGACGTTGAGCAATCTTTTTCACCAGGCCCGGGATCAGGGCATGGCCCTGTTGCGATTAGACGATGAGTCGTTTATTTTAACGCGGCAATCGGATCACACTTTCACGATCATCCCTCACGATCAGCGCAACCACCCGACTCTGTAGGCCGTGGTGAAGTTGAAAATCCCGTGCTAGACTGATTGCCCATGTTGCGACGCATCAAACAACTCATTCCCACGTGGGCCGTTCGGAAATATCATTTCCTGCTGGCCCATCTTGCCGCTTGGCGCTATAGCCATCCCTCGCGGCGGATGGTCGTGATTGGCGTGACCGGGACGGACGGTAAAACAACGACCAGTTGGATGATTGCTCAGCTCCTCAAGGCCGGCGGCGCTAAGGTTGGTTTAAGCTCAACGGTCATGACTATGATCGGCGACAACGTTGCGTTGAATGAATCGCACATGACTATGCCCGGCCGCTTTACGCTACAGCGGCAACTATCAGAGATGGTCAGGGCTGGGTGTACGTACGCGGTGATTGAGATGTCCTCGCAAGGCCTCGCCCAAAACCGCCATATTGGCATTGACGTGGACTGCGCCGTCATCACCAACCTGACGCCGGAGCACATTGAAGCTCACGGAAGTTTTGATGCCTATCGCCGGGCGAAAGGGATACTGTTTGGTCAGATCGTCCGCGGCGGCGACAAACATATTGGCGGCGGAACGGTGAAAAAAGTCACGGTCGTGAACCTTGACGATCCGAACGCCGAATACTTTTTCAAGTTTTGGGCCGAGGAACATCACGGCGTCAGCCTTACCACCGCCTCTGGCGGGGTCCCGCCAACGGCGGGAAAAGCCGCGCCGGAAATTCCACTGAAGCTCAAAGAAAAAACCCAGCTCTGGCAGGGGAAGGATGTTCAATTCTCAGGCGAAGGCATGACATTTACAGTAAACAACCAAAAAATTTCCCTGCCGTACCCGGGTGAATACAATGTCCGCAATGCGCTTGAAGCAATTGCAGTGGCGTGTGCTTATGGGGTTCCGCTGGAAAAGTGCCTAACCGCGCTGGCGACAATGCCACCGCTATCCGGCCGAGCCGAGCGCATTACTTTACCGAGTGGCGGTGTGGCCGTGATTGATTATGCGGTGACGCCGGTGGCGCTGGAATCTTTTTACAAAGCATTAAAAGCCGAAGGAGCAAAGAATATCATTGGCGTGTTCGGCGCGGCCGGCGGCGGGCGGGATAGTTGGAAGCGTCCGGAGCTTGGCCGGATCGCCGCCGAATACTGTTTCGAAATCATTTTGACGACGGAGGATCCGGATAATGAAGATCCAAAAGAAATTGTTGACGCTATCTTCGCCGGGATGTCTGACGCCGGTCGCGCTAAAACAATGGTGGTGTTGGATCGTGGCGAGGCGATAAAGCAAGGGATCAGCCGAGCTGAAACCGGGACAGTTGTGGCAATTACCGGCATGGGCTCCGAGACGTCGATGATTGTGAAGGGTAAGAAGGTGAAGTGGAGTGATGTTGGGGCAGTGCGCAAGTCTATCGGGCAATGAAAATCCAGCGGATCCATCAAATTGGAGAGCGTGCCATTCGGGCAAAATCGAAAGTTGTGGCTCATCCAGCAAGCGAACAGAATCAAAAGTTAGTACAGGATTTGGTTCGTGTAATGTGCAAAGAAGGTTTAGTAGGGATAGCTGCTCCACAAATCGGAATCAATAAAAGACTATTTATCACCCAACCACGGTCGACAAAGTTTCGGTCGCGAAAAACTAAAGCGCAAATACTTGTGTATTTCAACCCGTCAATTATCAAAAGGTCAGCGGCGACAGAAACAGCTTACGAGGGGTGTGGCAGCGTTGCTCATGCGGGAATTTTTGGTAAAGTGGGGCGATCAGTAAGTGTTACGGTAAAAGCACAAGATCGAAGGGGCGACTGGTTTACACTCAAAGCCACGGGATTATTGGCGCGGATTATTCAACATGAATATGATCATTTAGAGGGCGTTGTATTTCTTGATCGGGTAAAGGATACGCGCAGTTTAATTAGTCGAGAGGCGTATATTAACAAAATCTAGATAACCAATTTTGAGGCAATGACTGAGCGTGTAAGAGCAGTAATTTATCAGGGTAAAAAACTACTTCTTTTGAAAAGAATCAAACCCGAAGAAACATTTTGGGCTTTTCCAGGCGGGGCAGTTGAGGTCAATGAAAATCACAAGGAGGCTCTCAAACGAGAATGTAAAGAAGAACTAGGAGTCGATGTTGAAGTCGGCGACTTATTTTTCAAAAAACTATCAGACAAACCCAAGACCAAAGGACAGTTAGAATTATATTATTGGTGTACAGTGGTTGGGGGCCAGATTGGGTCAGGTAGTGGTCCCGAATTTCAGCCCAATTCGCATTATGTTGGAGAACATAAACCCGAGTGGGTGGATTTTTCACTATTACCGAATCTCGATGTAAAACCACACGAGGTTCGTGATCTAGTGGTGAAAAAGTTTCAGAATCCCACTCAGCTTAAAAATGAAGTTGATATTTGCCGTCTGATTGAAAAAGATGAATGGATGATGGCTGCACTCAAGGAGGTTCAAAAACTTGATCTGCCTGATTGGTGGATTGGAGCTGGATTTGTTCGGAACAAAGTCTGGGACACGCTTCATAATTTCAATAAACGTACTCCGTTAGGGGATATAGATGTGATTTATTTTGACCCGGCGAATCGGAGTGAAAATAGTGAGACGCAGTATCAAAAAGAGTTATCAATGAATATGCCGGGTGAAAATTGGTCGGTAACCAATCAAGTTAGAATGAGTACGTTCAATAACGATGAACCATACGTATCATCAATAGACGCTTTATCAAAATGGCCAGAAACGGCTACGTGCATAGCGGTCAAGCTTGATGGGAGCGGCAAAGTAATAATTACAGCACCGCATGGAGTTACAGATCTCCTTGGATTAATAGTCCGGCCGAGCCCAACCTTTAATAATCGTCCTGAAAAGTTTGAAGCCCGCTTGAAAAAAAAGAATTGGGGGGATACATGGCCGAAACTGCGGTTTGAGGTTGGAGGTGTTTTTCAAAATAATATTCATTCTACAGGCGTGATACAATGAAATCCATGGACACCTGCATCTTTTGTTCGATTGTTGCCAGCACATCCGCGGCTCATAAAATCTGGGAAGATGAAAAACATCTCGCCTTTTTGTCGATTTTTCCAAATACAAAAGGGTTTTCGGTAGTGATTCCCAAACAACACTATCCAAGCTATATTTTTGATGTTCCGGAAGTGGTCATGACCGACCTCGTAGTAGCCAGCAAAAAAGTCGCCAAACTGCTCGATGAAAAACTAGACGATGTAGGCCGGACGGGGATGATGTTTGAAGGCTTTGGCGTTGATCACCTGCATGTAAAACTTTTTCCGATGCATGGAACAAAAATGGAGGGATGGAAACCGCTCAAGTCGAATGTCGATAAGTATTTTGAGCAGTATGAAGGGTATATTTCGTCACATGATTATATGCGAAGGGATGATGGGGAATTGGCTGAGTTGGCAAAAAAGATCCGGGAGTAGCCCCTCGTATTTTATCCTCAGCACCCTCATGAGTCCCACACCAAATATAAAAATCATTTTCTTTGATGGCGATGGAACCTTATGGTATCCAAAAAAGACAAAAAGATTACAAAAACCTCATTGGATTTACAAAAAGCACAAAAACTATATAAAACATCTTATTCTCACTCCGACAACAATACCAACCCTACGGGCCTTAAAGAGAAAGAAGGTTTTAACCATCTTACTTTCAACCCACCCGCACCCACCAAGAGAAGCTGACATGGTTTTAAATAAAAAGGTGGTACATTTCAAACTGAATACGTTTTTTGACCAGGTCATTGCAACGAGAAATCAGCCCGCCTCCAAAAAAGAGTTTATACTCAGAGTTCTGAAAAAGTTGAATATTCCAAAATCCCAAGCCCTCATGGTTGGGGATAGTTACAAATGGGATTATCAACCAGCGCGACAAGCGGGCATTGATGCGGTTTTACTAGAGTCTGAATATCGTAAAGAAGATAGCCAGGCGAAGAAGGTGAAGTTTGTGATTAAGCATTTGAGTGGGGTTCTTGGATATATATAGCCAATTAAACTTTATTTGACTGTGAACACTCTCGGCATAACCGTGGGGACAACATCGGGAAGGGTGTCCACAATTTAGTAACCACGGTGCCTAAGATTAGCCAAAAAAGGCCATATTGACAAAGTTTGGCCATTGTTCTTGACACTCAATCAAAAAGTTGGTAGTATCAACCAACGTTTTAGGAACAGTTTCAAACCTATTTTCGCGAATATTCGGCTCGAAAAGAGCCACCGGGTCGCCTTCGGGCGAAGTTTATCAGCCTAATAATCTCCCATTCATAACGGGTGGGGAGAGGGTTTATTTTCATGTCGTCCGACATCGCCGCTCCGCGTAAAGTCTTTACCACCCTGCATGAGGCCATTCCTTTACCGGACCTGATCGAGATCCAGAAGCGCAGTTACGACTGGTTCTTCCGCGATGGGCTGAAAGAATTGTTCGAGGAAATTTCGCCGGTCCGCGACTTTATCGGTCGCGACCTCGAATTGTCGTTTCTTGATTACTATCTTGATGAACCGAAATTCGATGAGGTAACGGCCAAGGCGAAGAACATTACTTTCGAAGCGGCCCTCCGCGTCCAGATCCGCCTGGTCAACAAGAAGACCGGTGAAATTAAGGAACAGGAAATTTATCTCGGCGACTTCCCGCTGATGACCGATCGCGGGACCTTTATTGTTAACGGCATCGAACGCGTCGTTGTCTCACAACTCATCCGCTCGGCGGGTGTGTTTTTTACCGCCGAAATGGTCCGCGGCCATCGCTACTACGGCGCCAAGATCATTCCGAACCGCGGCGCCTGGCTCGAACTGGAAACCGACGTCAACGGCGTCATCTCGGTCAAGATCGATCGAAAACGAAAAGTCCCGATCACAACCTTCCTCCGCGCCTTCGGGTACAGCGGCGACCCGGAATTGTTTGACCTCTTTAAAGACGTCGACACCAACCAGAATTTGAAGTACATCGAAGCGACGGTCGCGAAAGACCAAGCCCACGATGAATCGGAAGGGTTGAAGGAAGTCTACAAGCGCATTCGTCCGGGCGACCTGGCCACCATCGATAACGCCCGTGACTTGATCTACAAAATGTTTTTCTCGTTCGACCGCTACGACTTCGGTCGCGTCGGTCGCTACAAACTGAACACCCGCTTCGGTTCGAACTTCCCGAACGACAAAGAACACCGCGTCCTGCAAAAGAACGACGTCGTCGAAATCATTAAAGAAATCATCCGCCTTAATAACTCGCAGAAGGATCCGGACGATATCGACCACTTGGGCAACCGCCGGGTGCGCGCGATTGGTGAGCTCGTCCAGAATAAATTCCGCGTCGGGTTGGCCCGGATGGAACGGATTATCAAGGACCGGATGTCGACCCTCGACATCAACACCCTGACCCCGAACCAGCTAATCAACGCCCGGCCGGTGATCGGCTCGATCAAGGAGTTCTTCATGAGCTCGCAATTGTCGCAGTTCATGGACCAGACGAACCCCCTGGCCGAACTCGAACACAAACGCCGCTTGTCGGCGATGGGCCCGGGCGGTTTGTCGCGAGAACGGGCCGGCTTCGACGTCCGCGACGTTCATCGCACCCACTACGGCCGGATTTGCCCGATCGCGACGCCGGAAGGTCCGAACATCGGCCTGGTCGGCCACTTGTCGACCTATGCCCGGGTGAACGATTACGGTTTTATCGAAACGCCTTTCCGCAAGGTTGTTCATGATGTGCCGAATGATGGTGAAAGCTCGGTTGGTGAAACTGCCCGCGAGGATCTTGATTCGATTGTAAATAAAGGTGACACCATTACTGCGGCGAAGGCCAAGCAATTGAAATCCACCGATCGCAAAACAATTCCGGTGAAACCACGGGCCACCAAGGATGTTATTTATGTTGACGCCTTTACCGAAGAGCGCGGGGTGACCACGGCGGCGACGACACCGCTGACCGACGATGGTTTTTTTGTCAGCGAGCGGGCGGAAGCGCGAGTCCACGGCGAACCGGCGATTGTCCCGGTCGAACAGATTGACTACATGGACGTCTCACCGAAACAGATCGTGTCGGTGGCGACGGCATTGATTCCATTCCTCGAACACGATGACGCCGTTCGCGCTTTGATGGGCACGAACATGCAACGCCAGGCTGTTTCCTGCATCAAACCGGATTCGCCGATCGTCGGCACCGGGATTGAAGCTCGCGCGGCGGCCGACTCCGGCCAGGTTATCCTCGCCCAAAAAGCCGGCAAGGTCATTAAGGTCCAAGCCAGCGAAATCCAGATCATGGAAGACGACGGCAACATCCGGACCTACCATCTCCGCAATTTCTTCCGTTCCAACGCTTCAACTTCGATCAACCAAAAAGCAGTGGTCATGCCGGGCATGCGGGTCGCCAAAGGGGGATTGCTGGCTGATGGCGCGGCGACTGAGAATGGTGAGCTGGCCCTGGGCCAGAATCTCGTCGTCGCTTTCATTCCGTGGGAAGGCGGCAACTACGAAGACGCCATCCTGATTTCCGAACGGGTGGTCCAGCTGGATCGCTACACCTCGATTCACATTGAGGACTACACGATTGATATTCGCGACACCAAGCTCGGGCCGGAAGTCATTACCCGCGATATCCCGAACATTTCCGAAGAGAAACTGAAAGATCTCGATGAAGAAGGGGTGGTCCGGATCGGCGCGCAAGTCGCTTCGGGCGATATCCTGGTCGGAAAAATCACCCCGAAGGGCGAAACCGAATTATCGGCCGAAGAAAAATTACTCCGCGCGATCTTCGGCGAAAAAGCCAAAGACGTCAAAGACTCCTCGCTCTATCTCGAACACGGCGAACACGGCAAGGTTGTCGATATCAAAATCTTCTCCCGCGATAAGGGCGATAAATTACCAGCCGGCGTCATTAAGCAGATCCAGGTCTCGGTCGCCCAGCTTCGCAAGATCCAAGTTGGCGATAAAATGGCCGGCCGCCACGGCAACAAAGGCGTTATCTCCCGCATCGTCGCGATGGAAGACATGCCCTACCAAGCCGACGGCACCCCGGTTGATATTATTCTCAACCCGCTCGGCGTCGCCTCACGCATGAACCTCGGGCAGATTCTTGAAACTCACCTTGGGATCGCCGCCAAGAAACTCGGGTTCAAAGTCGTCACCCCGGTGCTGGATGGCGTACCGGAAAGTAAAATCCGTGAACTCCTCGTTGAAGCTGGTTTACCGGAAACTGGAAAGACGACAATCTACGATGGCCGGACCGGCAAACCATTTGATCTGCCAGTCACGGTCGGCGTCATGTATGTCCTGAAACTGAACCACCTGGTTGAAGACAAGATCCACCAACGCTCAATTGGTCCATACTCGCTCGTTACCCAGCAACCGCTCGGCGGAAAAGCGCAATTCGGCGGCCAACGCTTCGGAGAAATGGAAGTCTGGGCGCTTGAAGCCTACGGCGCGGCCGCGACCCTGCAGGAAATTCTGACGATCAAGTCCGACGACGTCCCGGGCCGGTCGAAAGCCTACGAATCGGTCATCAAGGGCGAGCCGATCCAAAAATTGAATGTTCCCGAATCGTTTAACGTCCTGGTGCGGGAACTGAAAGGTCTTGGTCTCGAAGTCGACCTCATCGGCGCGAAGATCGAACCGGTCGAACCGGAAGAACGACGGCGTCCGGCCGCGGTTGTACCGGAAGTATTGCCGCAGGATGTACCGGAGCCGGCTGAAGCAAAGGCTGAGCTTGGAGCTGATAGTTTGTAGCTTATAGATGCCGCAAACTCAGCTTATCTCCTAACAGCTACCAGCTAAAAGCTACTCTCTACCCACTACTATGCCTTACGAAGAAACACGCGCCGTCGATTTTACCGCCATCCGCCTGAAGGTCGCCTCGCCGGAGGACATTCACCGCTGGTCATTCGGCGAAGTCACGAAACCGGAAACGATCAACTACCGCACGCAAAAACCGGAAAAATCCGGTCTCTTCGCGGAAGAAATTTTCGGTCCGTCGAAGGATTGGGAATGTTTTTGCGGGAAGTACAAACGGATCCGCTACAAGGGAATCGTCTGCGACAAGTGCGGCGTGGAAGTCACCCGCTCGGTCGTTCGCCGCGAGCGGATGGGCCACATCGACCTGGCCGCGCCGGTCTCGCACATCTGGTTCCTCCGCGGCGTCCCGTCGAAAATCGGTCTGATGCTTGATATTGGCGTCCAAGACCTCGAAAAAGTCATCTACTTCGCCAATTTTATTATTACGAAGGTCCACGACGATCTGCGCCAGGAAACGCTCGGGCAGTTAGAGACCGAATACACTGGCAAAAAGAAGCAAATCGAAGGGGATATCCATAACCAGCAGAATCAGGTTAAGCAAAAACTCAGCGCGGTCGCTAAGGAAAAAGAGAAAGCGGCGCTCCAAGCCGATCTTGATAACCTCAGCCTGGCGAAGACGGAACAACTGGTGCGCCTGGAAGAAGCCGTTGATACCGCCCGCAAGGAAATTAAAAGCCTCGCGCCGATGCAAATTTTGACCGAACAGGTCTATCAAGACCTGTCCCTCAAGTACGGCCACGTTTTCGAAGCCTCAATCGGGGCTGAAGCGATTCATCATCTGCTGGCCAAAATTGATTTGGATAAGATGATTACCAGACTGGAAGTGGAGGCGGTTGACGCGACCGAAACGAAACAACGCCGGGTCGTTCGCCGGTTGCGCCTGACCAAGAACCTGAAATCGAACGGCATCCGTCCGGAGTGGATGATCATGACGGTTCTTCCGATTATTCCCCCGGATCTGCGCCCGATGGTCCAACTGGACGGCGGCCGCTTCGCGACCTCCGATCTGAACGATCTGTACCGCCGGGTGATCAACCGCAACAACCGGCTGAAGCGCCTACTGGAATTGAATGCACCGGAAGTCATTGTCCGCAACGAGAAGCGGATGTTGCAGGAAGCGGTCGACGCGCTGATCGACAACGGCGCCCGCCACGGCAAGACCGTGACCGCCTCGACCGGCCAGAAACGGATGTTGCGCTCGATTGCCGATATGTTGAAAGGCAAACAGGGCCGGTTTCGTCAGAACCTGCTCGGGAAACGGGTCGACTACTCCGGCCGTTCGGTCATCGTCATCGGTCCGCACATGCGGCTCGACCAGTGCGGCATTCCGAAGCGGATGGCCCTTGAACTTTTCCGCCCGTTCGTGATTTCCCAATTGATCAAGCGTGAACTCGTCCACAACGTCCGGTCAGCCGGTCGCTACATCGAAGCGGGCCACGCCGAAGTGTGGGACATTTTGGAAGAGGTGACGAAGAACGCGACGGTCCTCCTCAACCGCGCCCCAACGCTGCACCGTCTTGGGATTCAGGCTTTCCACCCAATCCTCATCGAGGGCAAGGCCATTCAAATTCACCCGATGGTCTGCTCGGCCTTCAACGCCGACTTCGACGGCGACCAGATGGCTGTTCATGTGCCGTTGACTGAACAAGCAAAATGGGAGGCCGAGAATTTGATGCTGTCCTCCAAAAACTTATTAAAACCCGCCACCGGCACCCCGGTCGTCTCGCCGAACATGGATATTGTCTTGGGCTGTTATTACATGACTCAGGTCGGTCCGGCCAAGGAGCATATCTTCGCCAATGAGCAGGAAGCAATCATGGCCTATGAAGCCAACCTGATCTCCGTCCAAAATGAAATTCAGGTTCGGATGAGCGGTGCCCGCGTCACGACGACCGTCGGCCGGGTTCTCTTCAACCAGATTCTTCCCCCGAAGTTCGGCTTCGTGAACGAAAGCATGGACAAAAAGAACTTGTCGGCGCTGGTCGCCCGCTGTCTAACAAATTATGGACTGGAACAAACCGTCGATCTGCTCGACGCGATCAAAAACTTCGGCTTTCAATACGTTACCCAGTCAGGAATTTCCTGGGGGATGGCGGACCTGGAAGTCCCGAAGCAAAAGGCCGCCATTATGGCCGCGGCCGAGACAAAGATCGTCGAAATCCAAAATGCGTTTGATGCCGGTTTGCTGACGGAAGATGAGCGGTACATCCGCGTCATCAACGTCTGGTCGCAGGCGAAAGAAGAAGTCCAGGCAGTCTCAAAAGAAACCCTCGACAAGCTCGGTCCGGTCTTCATGATGATCAACTCGGGCGCTCGCGGTTCCTGGGCGCAGACGACTCAGATGATGGGCATGAAAGGTTTGGTCGCCAACCCGTCCGGAAAAACGATGGAACTGCCGGTCAAGGCCAGCTTCAAAGAAGGTTTTGATGTTCTTGAATATTTCATCTCGACTCACGGGGCGCGAAAAGGTTTGACCGATACCGCCCTCCGCACCGCCAATGCCGGCTACCTGACCCGCCGCTTAGTTGACGTCTCGCAAGACGTGGTCGTGGCGCTGGCCGATTGCGGCGACGAGCGCGGCTTCGTCATCACCCGCCAGGAAAGCGATGACATGGGTTACGATATTCTTCAACGCATTACCGGCCGGGTTCTGGCGGCTGATCTGAAGGACGCGAAGGGAAAGGTTCTGGCGAAAGCCGGCGACCTGATGACGGCTGACAAGGTGGCGAAAATTGCCAAAGCTGATTTTGCCGCCGCAACATTGCGGTCGGTCTTGAGCTGTCGGGCAAAGCGCGGGGTCTGCCAATCCTGCTACGGCTATGATCTCGGTCACAATGAACTGGTGAAAATCGGTACGGCCGTCGGCATCATCGCCGCCCAATCGATCGGCGAACCGGGCACCCAGCTGACCATGCGGACCTTCCACACGGGTGGCGTGGCCGGCGGGCAAGATATCACCCAAGGCTTGCCGCGGGTTGAAGAACTCTTCGAAGCCCGACCGGTGAAATTCCCGGCCTTCCTGGCTGATGTCGCCGGGCAGGTAACCATTGACACAACCGGCGATGTCCGGATGGTAAAAATCAAGCATCGCGCGACTGGCCATGACGCCTATCAGTTGCCGACCAAGCGGGCCAAGAAAAAGGCCGAGATCAAGGTCAAGGACGGCCAGAAGGTGAAAGCCGGCGACCTGATTATGACCCTGGGCGAAGAAGAAGTCGCGGCGACGAAAGGCGGGACCGTGAAACTAGTTGACACAGCCGTTTACGTCGAATTCGAACACGACACCACGACCGACCATGAAATCCCGAGCGCCTACACGCTCAATGTCAAAGACGGCGATCTGGTGACGCCGGGCATGCCATTGACCGAAGGCTCGATTAACCTGCAAGACCTTCACGTATTACAAAGCCGAACGGCCGTGCAAAAGTACGTCATTAAGGAAATCCAGTTCATCTACTCCTCGCAGGGCCAGTACCTGAACGACAAGCACATCGAAGTCATTGTCCGCCAAATGTTCGCCCGGGTCTATATCAAAGAATCCGGCGATACCGATCTGATTGCGGGTGAAATTGCTGAGCGGAGTGTCGTCGAAGATATGATCGCTAATCTCCCGAAGAGCAAGAAGCCGCCGGTCGTTGAACCGTTGCTCCTCGGCGTGACGAAAGCTTCGCTCTCGACGGACAGCTGGTTGTCAGCCGCGTCATTCCAGGAAACTGCCCGGGTGCTGATCGATGCCGCCGTCTCCGGCAAGGTTGATCCCCTTCGCGGCCTGAAAGAAAACGTCATCATCGGTAAACCGATTCCGGCCGGGACTGGCTTTGCCCTCCATCAGGAAAAGAACAAAGAACGAGAGATCGAAGCGGCTGCGGCCGCCAAGGCTTAAATAACCAACTTTTCACAGCAGCCTGGTCTTACGACCAGGCTGTTTTGTGCATTGACACGTACTTCATAATATGATAGCGTTCGCGGTTCTTTGATCATTGAAAAACTGGCCGCAGCGATCACCTCCCCCGTTCCCCTCCTCGTTTAAGGAGGGGAGACCGATTGAAAATCGGGCGGGGTGGTCTGGGGAGGTGAGCGCTGCGGCTACCAATAGCCAATGCTCGTTTGTCCGGGACGATACTCCCGGATGCAACCTTCATTACGAAGGAGGATGACGCCATGGCAAAGACCATGTCCCCATCCAGAACTGTCCCGATCACTACTGGCCAGATTGCCAAATTTCAGGAACTGCTTGCCGCTGAACTTCGAAAGCGTGCTCTTCCGAGCGAGCCAGTGCAATATGTGCTCGAAACGTACGGTGGGCGGCTCGCAAAAAAATTCGTCGATAAAGTTTCGGAACGTGTTCAGTCCTTTAGTGACCGAATCATCCGTGGCGTTCGGGTAAACCGAGCTCTATCCGCTCGCCAGCAGTTTGAGAAGGCTGGCTACTATGGGAGCGGATGCATACTAGAACTTGATGATCGAGCACTTGACTGCATGCCGACTAGCAAAGGGGAAGTGGCCGAGGTTCACTTTTTCACGATTGACCACGAAGTTCGAAATACACAATTACTTCGGGAATATGCCAAACGTGGATTACGGGTCGACCCCACGGCCCATGCGCAGGTATATTATGATGATTACTCATTCTACGAACACTGCAGCATTTCAACTTGGAAAGGTCCAGATGGCACGTGGTATTCCGCCCACTTTGGTCGGAAGGCTATCGGTGAACGTCTACCCTTTCTTGACGTGAGCGAATCGCACATGTCTTGCTGGGGATCGGGCTGGCGTTTTGCAGGCGTTCTCGATCGCTAAAAATCATCTCACTCTTAGGGAGTTGCCCTTTCAATACAACAAATATAAGAGCCCACGGAACAATCCCTGGGCTTGTTTTTTTATAGCCGATTCGTGTTGTCGAACAACCCATTTTTTGCTAAAGTAAGGGCTCTATGGCCGCAAAAAACCGCCCCGCCCGCCGCCGGGCAAGTCCAACCGCGGAAGTTTCGACTGACCGCGCAGAGACGTCGCGACAGTCCGCCCCGCTCAAACTCAAGCCGGAAACCCGCCACGGCGTGGTCATTGTTTTATTGCTCCTGGCCGCCGCGGTTGGTGCTTTGAGTGTTTTTGGTTTAGCCGATCCGATTGGCGGGACGATCAGCGATGCAATTGGGACGGTCGTCGGGTGGCAGCGCTATATGACGTGGGCGTATCTGGCAATTATCGGTTACCTCCTGCTTTTCCCCGAGCGTTACCGACTCTCCCCAGCCCGGTGGGTTGGGTTTGCCATCGCCCTAGTTGCGAGCCTCGGCCTCTTCCATCTTTTTGTTCCATTGGGTTCGTCATTCACTGACGGTATTGCCGGTCACGGCGGGGGATTTGTCGGCCATATGTTCAGCTATCCATTTCGGACGGCCTTCGGTTTAGGGGCGACACTGGTGATCATGGTCGGTATTTTTTTGGTGGGATTGCTGATGATGCTGGACACGACTCTGCAAACATTAGCCCAACGTGGCAATATCCCGGGCCGACTGTTTCTTAAACTCCGCGGGTTCATCTGGCGGAAACGGTTGGAGCAAGCTCAACCGGAAGCCCCGGAAAACGAAACTGAACCAGAATTTACCCGGCAAGAATTGCCGGCCGATTCAGTTGAACCTGGGGATGAGCCGCCTGATGCCGCCGAGGAAAAAACGTACGTACCGGTCAAGCCCACAGCGGCTAAACGGCCGAAACGGAATATTGTTATCCCGCTTGATCTGCTCGATGTCAGCGACACTCGCCCGACGAGCGGCAATATTGAAGCTAATAAAGAAAAGATCCGGAAGACTTTGGAGAATTTCGGGATTAGCGTCGAAATGGGCGACGTCAACGTCGGGCCGACCGTGACGCAGTTCACGCTCAAGCCGACCGAAGGCGTGCGTCTGGCCCAGATCGCCTCGCTGAATAATGATTTATCCTTAGCCCTCGCCGCTCACCCAATCCGGATCGAAGCGCCGATTCCGGGCAAGTCCCTGGTCGGGATCGAAGTCCCGAACCAAAGCGTCGCCCTGGTGAACTTGCGTGATATTCTGAAATCGAATGAATTCACGACCCGAAGCTCCAACCTGGTCTTCAGTTTAGGAAAGGACGTCTCCGGCAAACCCTGGGTGGCCAACCTCGACCCCTTACCACACTTGCTCGTGGCGGGGGCGACCGGTTCAGGAAAGTCGGTGATGATTAACGGATTGATTCTGAGCCTTCTCTACGCGAATTCGCCCGATGATTTGAAACTGATCCTGGTTGACCCGAAGCGGGTGGAACTCTCGCTCTACAACGGCATTCCGCATCTCCTGACGCCGGTGATCACCGACACCACCAAAACCATTAACGCTCTGCGCTGGGTGGTGAGCGAAATGGATCGACGCTTTGGCGTTCTCCAAAATGCCGGGAAGCGCAATATCGCTTCCTACCGCAAAGAAGTCAATGACGATATGCCGTACATCGTCGTCATCATTGACGAACTCGCCGATCTGATGACCGTCGCGGCCAATGAAGTCGAAGGGGCGATTGTCCGCTTGGCCCAGATGGCCCGGGCGGTCGGGATTCACCTGGTCCTGGCGACGCAACGTCCGTCGGTTGACGTCATCACCGGACTGATCAAAGCGAACGTGACTGCCCGGATTGCCTTTAGCGTCGCTTCGGGAATTGATTCGCGGACGATTCTAGATACGAGCGGAGCGGAAAAACTCCTGGGCCGGGGCGACATGCTCTTTATCTCGGCCGAGCTGTCGAAACCGAAACGAATTCAGGGCGCGTATGTCGGGGAAAAGGAAGTTGAACGGGTGACCCAATTTCTCAAAACCCAGGGTCAGCCGGACTACATGAACGACATCGTCGAAAAACCCGCCCCGCACATCGGCGGCAGCATGGAGGATTTGGGTGACGATGAACTGCTGTCGCAGGCGAAAGAAGTGATTGTCCAGGCCGATAAAGCTTCCGCTTCGCTGTTACAACGCCGCCTTCGGATCGGCTACGCCCGGGCGGCGCGGATTCTTGACCTGCTCGAAGAACAAGGGTTTATCGGCCCCGGTGAAGGCGCCAAGCCCCGGGAAGTCTACGGTCGCGCCGGAGCGGGAATTAATATGTCGCCGGCCTCCCAAGAGGCTAGAGTAACGCCGGTCGATGCCGCGCCTGGAGTTGAAGGCGCTGATGAAGGTGCCGACCCGGATATGCCAGCGAATGAAAGCGATCCCGATGCTAATGAAGAACAGGAAGAGGAACGAACGGGATGACCCCGTTAGAGCGTCTTACTTTTAAGGTCTTACGGCGGAATATGGTTTCAGCTAATTTTCTTTCGCTCTAATCCCATTAGAAATGAAAAAATCTAATTTTTCCTCAAATGCCAGGATATCCCCTATAACCAATGGGTATTCCGTGAGAGAATTATTATCATTTCTAACGGGACTAACGAGATGAGTTTTCGTTCACGCCCGATTGCTGGCCCGGAAACTCTCGGCGAGCGGTTACGACAACTTCGCGTCGAAGCCAATCTGACGCTGGTGGAGGTGGCCAACGAGCTCAGCATTGCCGTTAAGCACCTCCAAGCGATCGAGGAATCACGCTATCAAGATTTACCGGGCCAGGTGTATGCCCGTAATTTTGTTCGCCAATATATTGCCCGACTCGACCTGAACCAGGCGGCGGCGATGGAACGGTTCGAACAGGAATATGCGGTCATGTCGGCGCCGCAACAGCGCCGCAATCCGATTCTCCCGCAACGGGCCAAACTGGAGCATCCCTGGTGGTATCGGCACGGACGCTTACTGACGGCTGGCGCGGCGGTGGTTCTTGTCCTCGGATATTTTGCCTGGCAAATCGTCCAGCTTTTAACTCCGCCCGGTCTCACGGTGACCGCTCCAGCTCAGGACTTGATCGTCACCGCGGCGACATTTATGGTTCGCGGGACGACTGAACCGAATACCCAGGTAAAAATCAACAATGAAGCGGTTGAAGTCAGCGCCGGCGGGAATTTTTCCGTGACGATTGATCTGCAATTGGGGTTGAACACCCTGAAAGTGACCGCCAAGAAAAAGCGGAGCGGTGAAAGAGTCGTGGTGCGGCAAGTGTTGCGGGAAGAACCGGCTCAGTAACCGTACCACCCCAGCCCTCCCATTGTTAGGAGGGAGTCGTTGTCCGTCCCTCATTTCTTCGGGGCGGCTATTTTCTTCCCCCTCAAACGAGGGGGAGCGTGTTACCTCTCACCGTCGCCCGGTCATCCGACCGGACTTCCTCCGCTCCCCTTAACGAAGGAGAGCGGTATCTAAAAAAGAGAGGCTGGTGAGAACCTCTCGGTGTCTTATTGTTGGTCAGGCGGCTGTGCGCGAGCGTGCCTGGAAAGCGCGATTGTGTTCTCGAAGGAGACCGTAGTAGTCAACGTCGCACCTCACACAGGCGCAGAGGACGTCTTGGAGGTTGGCCTGACCGCCTTGCCTGAACCTCATGATAAGGTTTTCATCGGCGATCTGATTCTTCCTTTCGAGCTCGGGGTCGGGGATAAACAGATCATCTTCGTCTGATTCGGGGCAAAAGCGCTGGAGAATCCAGTCCACTAATTTCCGCATCGTCAGCTCCTTTCCGGGGAGAAAGTCACGTTGGTCGATGACGTTTCAGCCGAGCGGTCAAACGCGCGAACGCGGCTCGTTCATTCGGCTCTCGCAAAATCGTCGAGGGGCCGATATGGCCGACGATCTTGTTGGTGTCGATGGATTGCCCATCCTCAATCTGCCTGAGCAGGAGAGTGATCTCTTCGAGCCGTTTGGCGTGCTTAGTAATTGCTTCGCGCATTCCCGGCGGTACCGCCTCGTCGTTATCCTCATATAGGCGAATGATCCGCATTGTCTCGCGTCCATCACGAAAGATCTGCGCCCATTCTTGACGCAGTATTTTTACTTCGCCGGTGTAGTTTACCATGATCACCTCGGTTGGGGTTGTCAAAAGGGCCGTCGGTCTCACTTGACCGGACAACCATTAGTTTGATTCTCGAGTCGAGTGAGGGTTCGTTACATAATTACGAACTGCAGAGTATAGAACATCCGGAGGGAAATGTCAAGGGTTAACGTATCAACCCCTCCTTTGCAAGGAGGGGTTGTGAATAGAGTCTCAACCATTGAATTGCGATGAAACATCATAGGCTCCCAAGCGTGATGAATGAACCGCGGGGCGGTTAGAGGTCTTGACATGCCCAGAAAATAATGTAAGCTTTCTGCGACAGTGGTCTTGGCGAAGGAGAAATGCCATGACCAGTTTTAATAATATCCCACAACTCAAACATCGCCGCCGGGCGCTTCGCAGTCAGTCAGTCCCATCGGAAATCCAGATGTGGGCGGTTTTGCGCGGACGAAAATTCCTTGGCCTGAAATTCCGGCGACAGCACAGTGTTGGTTGGTTTATCGTTGATTTTTACTGCCCAGCCTTACGGCTGGCTATCGAAATTGATGGCGAGCATCACACGCGATTCGGTGAGGACCAGAGGGATATCCACCGGCAAAGTTGGATTGAGAACCAAGGAGTTACGATCGTTAGGTTTGCGAGCGATGAGGTAAATAATAACCTTGATGGGGTGCTGCGGAAACTGGAAGTGGTTGTCACCAAGCTGGGGTGGACCGCCCCGGGGTATCAGTAATAATTTTCATTTCGAAAACGTTATATGGACGATTATCGCGAGCAGGCCGCCACCATAACCCCTCCTTGTGAAGGAGGGGTAGGGTCCAGCATTTATTTTTTGGTTGGTAAAAATTATCCACAGGCGCCCATCTTGACACTTCGGGTATTCTTCGGGTATCATTATTTCATTAGCTCCGATTGTCCCCGATATGTGGGAATTCGAGTAGCGGAAAGGCAAGTAAATATATGGCGAAAAGCCGAAAACCGGCCGGAACTTCCGGCGGAGAAAAACAAGGGGCAGCTTTGGCTGCGATTGAGCAAATCCGCGAGCGCTTCGGCGAAGGGTCGATCATGCGCTTCAGTGAAGCCCGGACGATGGACGTTGATGTCGTCTCGACGGGTTGTTTGTCATTGGACCTGGCCCTCGGAGTCGGTGGTGTGCCGCGCGGACGGATTATTGAAATCTTCGGACCGGAAGCGTCAGGGAAAACCACGCTGGCTCAGCATATTGTCGCGGAGGTACAAAAATTAGGTGGCACGGCGGCCTTTGTCGACGCGGAACATGCGCTTGATCCAAGTTATGCCAAGAAACTCGGAGTGAATGTCGACGATCTGCTGATTTCGCAACCGGACTCCGGCGAACAAGCCTTGGAAATCGTGGAAACGCTGGTCCGTTCGAATGCCCTTGATGTTGTGGTCATTGACTCAGTGGCGGCGCTGACCCCAAAAGCGGAAATTGAAGGCGAGATGGGCGACTCACACATGGGGTTGCAAGCCCGCCTTATGTCGCAAGCGCTTCGTAAGCTAACCGCCATCGTTTCCAAAACCCGAACCATCGTTATTTTCATCAACCAGACCCGGATGAAAATCGGCGTCTTCTTCGGCAACCCGGAGACGACGACCGGCGGGACGGCCCTGAAATTTTACTGTTCGCTCCGGATTGAAGTCCGCCGGATCGGCCAGTTGAAACTCGGCGATAAAATTATCGGTAACCGAACGAAGGCGAAAGTCGTGAAAAACAAGGTAGCCGCGCCGTTCCGCCAGGCCGAGTTTGACATTCTCTATAACCAGGGAATTTCAAGAGATGGCGATGTCCTCGACACGGCCCTGGCCTACGGTGTCCTGCAAAAATCCGGGAACACCGTGTCGTACGGTGAGGTTAAATTCGGTGTCGGACGCGAGGCCTGCAAACAATATCTTCATGACAATCCGAAGGTGATGGAGGAAATCCACACCAAGGTTCTTGCGGCGGCCAAAGAAAAACAGATAGCCGATGACGAACCGGTCAGGAACCTGCCTGCCGGCAGGCAGGAACCGGAGTCAGATGAGGTGGAGGCGGAAACACCGGTTACCACGTAATATTTTAAACGCAGATATTTAAGGCTTGATAACAACAGTCGCGGGTTTCGAAACCCGCGGCTGTGAGGTATTGAAATTATTCCGCCACTCGTTTTCTTCGCGATAGCAATAAGACCAGGAGGAATATCGGGACCATAATGGTGAGATATGGCCAGAGGATGTCTCGCGGTTTGACTAAGATGGTGACAAAGAGAGCCACGGCCTGAAGCCCAATATGTATTAATGCCCAGCGGAGACCACGATCGCGATAGAGGGCGGTTGTCATGAGGACGAGAAACATGAAGTCACCGCTGCCGAGCGTAACCTGACCAACCGCGACGGCTGGAAAAATAAACGAGGTTTGCGGTCGATCGGCAATCCGGTATATCTGCGGGTAGATAAAGGCGACGCTCAAGATATCATAAATAACCCACAGACCGGCGACGATTGCTAAAAACTTCGTTCGTAAATATTCCATTCGGACCAGCAAGGTCGTAGCGCCGAGCGTGGCGGTCATGAAGGTGAGGTTATAGACAAGATTGCCGCCGATTTCCCGCTGGAGCCAGACAAAACCAACCACAGCGATTGCGCTGAGAATGACAGCTAGCGTATTCGACCGGATCCATCGCAGGAGGATAAAGAAGAAAGACTCAAAGATGAGGAAATTAAACAGCGTGCCGATGAATAGGCGGAGATTCGAACCTGATTGCCAGAACCACCAAAACCAAAGACCGATCAACACCAAGGCCACCAGGCTAGCAACGCTCATCCGATTCGGCAGTCGTTGCCGGAGATGCTTGATGGACGGAACAGTCCGGTAGTATACCAACGCTAACAACGCCGTTGCCGAGAACAACAGGGTTAGACCAATGGCGTCGCGCATAGGTTACACCCGTTCCGCGTAATCTCCAGTTTCCGTGTTGATCCGGACAACATCGCCCTGCTTAATGAATTGCGGGACCCTGATGACATACCCGGTCTCCAAGGTGGCGTCTTTGAGAACGGCGCCGGTCGTGTCACCGCGGACGACGTCAGAAGTATCGGTCACTTTTAGTTCTACCTTTTTCGGGAGTTCAACCGTGATCGGCCGGCCTTCGAATTTCACCAGGGCGTATTCTTTGCCATCGAGCATGAAGTGAATCTGCTCGGCGACCATTTCTTTCGGGAGGTCGACTTGTTCAAACGATTCGCTGTCCATAAAGTGGGCGCCGGTGTCGTCAGAATACAAATAACTCGCCTTTGATCGTTCGACATCGGCCTCTTCAATTTTGTCGCCGTGCTTGAAGGTTTGTTCAAGGATGTTGCCGGTGATCAGGTTCTTCAATTTCGTCCGGCGAACAGGTTTGCGCTGGGCGGTCCGCATGAAATCAGACCACAGGCAGACGTACGGCGCACCGTCGATTTTGACTAGTGTTCCTACTCGAATGTCATTCATGTCCATCATAGGAGTGTACTTTTACTGATATTATTTCCCGCCCTTTTTACAACTAGAAAAGGCAGGCGGGATCCCAATTTTCCACCGCGGCGGAAATATCGGGGCATGTCCATCATGGGAGGGTAGTTCGCTAGTGCACTAGCTGGTTAGTTTGCTAGTAGAAATGGCCTAGTTAGCGGACGGTGAATGGAATTAAAGCCATGATCCGGGCCCGTTTGATCGCCTGGCTAATCATCCGTTGGTGCTTGACACAGGTGCCGCTCCGTCGGCGAGGGACGATTTTGGAATATGAGGACGTGAATCGTTGAATCGTCCGGAGATCTTTGTAATCGATATCATTAATCGCGTGGACGCAGAAGAAACAGCTTTTGGGCTTTTCCGGTACGGCGTTAGGTTTGGGGCGCATGGGATGGTTAATTCAGAAGACTAGTTAATTCTGTCAATTGGATTAGAAGGGGATATCTTCAATGTTAATCTCTTCTTCCGTCGGCGCGGCTGGCTGGGCGGTATTATCTGCGGCTGGCGCAGTGACATTCGGTGCGCCGGCGGCGGGACCCTCACCTTTTTTATCGAGCAGGATGACAGTATCGGCGATGATTTCCGTGCGGTATTTCTTCACGCCGGACGGATCGTCCCATGAGCGGGTCTGCAGACGTCCCTCAACGTAAACTTTGCTACCCTTGCGGACATAGGTCCCGACGGTCTGAGCGAGCTTCGCCCAGGCAACGCAATTGTGGAACTCGCTGGCTTCCTTCAGTTCGCCCGAGGCTTGGTCTTTCCAGCGGCGCGAAGTCGCGACCGAGAAGGAGACGACGGACTGATCGGTTTTAGTGGTGCGCATTTCCGGATCGCGGGTAACGTTCCCGAGAACCGTGGCGCGATTAAGTGAGAAGGCCATATATTTAGACGTCTAATTTATCATCCTCGAGGATTTCCTCGAGCTTCTTATCAAGTTGAGCGCTGTCCATCGGGGCGGCCAAAACTGGCTCGGCCACCGGAACGGCGGGCGCATTGTCGGCGACGATTGCGCTGGCAACCTCCTTTTCTTTGTCGGCCTGGCGGCGGGCGGCGATCCGTTCGCGGAGACGCTCTTCGGCCGCCAACTGTTCGGCTGACTTGACGATGAATGAGGTGACTTGGTGCCGGACAACGTCTTCGTTCAAGCGTAAAATATTTTCCAGGGCTTGAAGCTTGGTGGACTCAATCTGGAACAGTACGAGGTCGTAGAAGCCGTGACTGAGATGATTGATCTCATAGGCCAGCTTGCGCTTGCCCCAGAAATCTTCTTTGACGATCGTGCCGTCCTGCTGTTTGACGATGGCGCGGACGGCCTGGGCCATTGCCTGAGCCTCTTCCTCGGTCTTGTTGCCGGGGAGGATGTAGAGGAGTTCGTAGTGTTTAATCATGTGGTTACTAAACAAATAAGTGGGCTTAGCATACCCACTCAACAGTGAAAATTCATCAGTTGAGATGCTGTATGGGTCCCGCTGAGGGGAGCCCAGAACTACTTGCTTCCGCTCGAGTTCTGGACACATGCATCGTGAGGACACTCTATCAGACGGGGTGGTTTTTGGCAAGCCCCGTTAGAGGTGGCCGAATCAGTGATTTATACACGGACTGTAATTTTCTGTTGGAGTTGATGTTGTTTTGCCACTTTTTATTAATGCCACCTCTAACGGGGCAAGCCCAGCCCCCAGCCCGTCATTCTGAGGCGGAACAGCGTGGAGCCGAAGAATCTCCCTTGCGGGAAAGGAGATTCTTCAGCCACGTGCGCGTGGCTTCAGAATGACGGCGGGCTGGGGGGGGGGCTTGGCACAGTAGTTTCTGATCAATTAATTGGGGAGTAATATCAAAGTAGGGTATACTTCTCCCATGACTGAAACCATTTTTATTTTGGGTCGTGAGCCAGAATTGTCTCTGGCTGAATTGAATGTTGTCAGTGCCCAGTGGGGTGGACGCGTGTCATGGTGTTCGGCCGAAGTGGCGGCTGTTTCGACGCCAGCCGAACTTGTCCCTGAGAAGCTGAAACGCCTCGGTGGGTCGATCAAAATGGTGAAAATGATTGAGGAGTGGCCGAATAGCCAGATGCCGATGGATATCGTTAAGAAAAAGTTGGATTGGTCGTGGTTGCAACAATTCTGGCCGTCTGGCCGCGTTGAGTTTGGGGTTAGTGCTTACGGATTTTCCAACAGCCAGCGCGGCACGTTGATTGCCCACCTGCTCGGCGTAAAAAAAGAAATTAAGGCTGATGGACGGCCAGTCCGGCTCGTTACTTCCCGCGAGCCGCAACATTCGGCGGTAACGGTTCAACGTAATGGTCTGTTAAAAAACGGCAAAGAAATAATTTTGGTGAATGCCGGTGAAAAAATCCTGGTTGGTGTAACAGTCGCGGTCCAGGATTACCAAGCCTACAGTCTGCGCGACTACGGCCGACCGAACGCCGATCCGAAAAGCGGGATGGTTCCGCCGAAGCTGGCCCAGATGATGCTCAATATCGCCGGGGCTGAGCCCGACGACGTTCTCCTTGATCCGTTTTGCGGTTCGGGGACAATTCTCCAAGAAGCGGCGTTGAATGGGGTGAAAGAAATTTATGGCAGCGACAGTGAAGTGAAGGCGGTGAAAGACAGTCAGGAAAATTTGCGCTGGTTATTTAAAGAGGCGCCGCATCTCAACGTCAATATGGAAATAACGAAAATGGATGCTCGTCAGACCGTGGCCAGACCAACGATAATCGTGACCGAGCCCTATTTAGGTGAACCGCTTCGCGGCCACGAACCGCTCGTCTGGTTAAAAAAACAAGCGGCTGAACTTGCAAAGCTCTACCTCGAAACATTCCGGCATTGGAAAACAACGCTCCGACCCGGCGGCCGGATTGTCATGCTCTGGCCGGAGTATGTTGAGGGTGAACAGAAAGTGACGCTGGAACTTGATGTCGAAGTCGCGCGATTAGGTTTCACTCCGGTGGATTTACTGACCCCTGAACAAGCGGCGATGTTGAAAATCGAAAATCCGAAAGTCCTCGTCTATGGCCGCGATGATGCGCGGGTCCGGCGGCAGGTGAGGAAGTGGATCGTGTAGCCCTCGCCGGGCGGGCGTTCCTTTTCTTCTTGATAAGAAAAGGAACCAAAAGAATCTCCGCCTCCATAATTTTCTCAAATTATTGCGGCGGATCCGCCGAAGTAAAGCTAGCTTTTACGGAGGCAGAAAGTCTTAACAGACGGTTATTTTTGCTGTTTGTTTTTGTTTTCATCTTGTGTCTGACGACCCATTTTTCTCCTGACCGCTTCGCTAAGGCTCGGCGGATTGATGGAAGAAAAAGACAGTTCGCCAGGGAGCGAACTGTTGTTTGTGCAGGGGGGTTAGCCCCGCGTAGATGTACTCACCCCCTCAGGCAAGTGTGGTCAGTTCAAGGTGACCAACGTGGACACGTGCAGGTGCACATGAACCTCCTTTCGGAAAGCTGAGTGGGGCAGGGGCGACCCCTGAATCGCCGGAAATGGTCAGGCGAACCGGGCGACAGTCAATAGCCAGAGTGCTATCGCGCTCTCGCTAACCCGCTGTCGTTCGGCGGCGGCAAATTCTCGGGCCGATGCGTTTTTTGCGTTATGGATCCTCCGTCGTTGTGCCCTACTCGAGAGAGCGGTACCCGGGGTGAATTGGTGGCGCACCTTGGGGCGAGGCAAACGAGTAGCCAGAAAATACCTCCTTGTCTTAACTGGTGGGGGACGGGGGAAAAAGAAGGGACGGGGAAAAGATAATAAAAGTATAGTCCTGTTTACTCCGGTCGACAACAAGCGTCAAGCGTCTAGGCGCTGACCCGAAAGAACACGACGTCGCCATCTTTGATGACGTACTCTTTACCCTCAATTCTTAATTTTCCGGCAGTTTTCGCCGCTTCCCACGACCCAGCGGCGGCGAGATCAGGATAGGAAACGGCTTCCATCCGGATAAACTGCTGTTCAAAATCGGTGTGGATAACCCCGGCGGCTTGGGGTGCTTTCGTGCCGGTTGGGACAGTCCACGCGCGTGTCTCATCGGCGCCCGTCGTCAAGAAGGTAATGAGGCCAAGCGTCTGGTAGGCGAGTTGGATGACGCGATCAAGGCCGGAAGCGGTGAGTCCCAATTCAGCTAGGTAACTTTTAGCATCGTCGGGTGGCAGATCAGCTAATTCCTGTTCAACTTTAATAGCGATGACAATTGTCTGGTGGACAGGTAAGCCGAACGTTTCGGGTTTCAAGCTGGTGAGTTGCGATTCGCTGGCGTTGAGGATGTAGAGGAGCGGCTTGGCCGTCAGGAGATTGAGAGATTTTATGATTGCCCATTCATCGTCGGTGAGGGCCAGGGTTCGAGCCGGTAATCCGTCAGCCAACTGGGCATGTAATTTTTCAATGATGACAAGTTCAGTCGCGGCCGCTTTGTCGAGTCCCGCCTTTTTTTGCTTTGTAAGCGTTTCGAGGCGCTTTGTCACCGTGGCCAGGTCAGCCATGGCCAGTTCAATGTCGATCGTTGCCATGTCGGATTTCGGATCAACTTTGCCGGCGACATGAATGACGTTCGGATCATCGAAAGCTCGAATGACTTCGGCAATGGCGTCGACCTCGCGAATGGTGGCGAGGAATTTGTTGCCCAAGCCTTCGCCCTGGTGGGCGCCCTTGACCAGCCCGGCGATGTCGACAAATTCAACCGTGGTGGGGATTGTTTTCGCTGACTTTTCTTGGCGCGTTAAAATATCAAGCCGTTCGTCGGGAACCGGGACGACGCCGACATTCGGATCAATCGTCGCGAACGGGTAGTTGGCCACGTCAACCTGTTTCTTGGTCAGGATCTGGAAGAGGGAGGATTTGCCGACATTGGGGAGGCCGACGATGCCGATTTTGAAGGACATGGATTACCGAGAATGAATAAGCTGCTGCAGTTGCTGGTGGATGGTCGGAGCGCCGGCGCACCAGGTGAAAGTATCCCCGGCTCGTTGCAGGGCGTGACGGTAGTCGATTGGTTGTCCAAAGAAGTCGGTATACAATCCGCCGGCCTCCTCGATCAGGACGTGTTGAGCGACATTGTCCCAAATCTTACTCTGTTGATTGAGGCAGGCCCCATAGCGGCCGTCGATGACCATGGCGGCGTCGAAGGCACTGTTGCTCGTGCGCAGATTGCGAATGGCATTGACGATACGCCCCAGCGTCTGTAGTTCATCCCGAGTCTGCCCTGGCTGTTTGGAGCGGCTATCAATACCGTAACCGACTAGCACATTCATCAGCGCTGTTTCTCGGGTGACGTGAACGGGTTGTCCATTGCGACGCGTTCCGTGGCCGCGTTCAGCCAGGTACAGGTCGTGGAAAAATGGCAAAATCATGCCACCGGCTACCGGTACGCCTTCGTACAGCAAGCCCAACAACGTGCCATAGGTGGGGACGGCATTTGCGAAATTACTTGTACCATCAATCGGGTCGATCACCCAGGTGTAGTCCGATCCTCGGTCAATACTACCAGCCTCTTCATCGATAATATTATGGCCGGGGTAGGTTGAAGTTATGGCGGCGATGAGAGCAGCGCCGATTTTCAGGTCGGTTTCGGTTAGAACCTGATTCGGGTCCTCTTTTTTTACCGTCGACCCAACTCCCCCAAAACTTTCCCGGCTTATCCGACCAGCGTCGAGCAAATTTTTTTCAATAAAATCACCAAATGACATAGGCTATGATTTCTTCCGCAACAAGTTTAGAGTTTTGGTGACGCTGGCAAAGGCAATGTCGTGATCCGGCAGATCCGCCGGCGCGAACCAGTGGAGCGATCCGATTTCGTCATTGGATTTGATTGTGCCAGCCACCGTGCCGAGGTAATCGATGGTATTAGCCGACGTCATCAGGCCATCAAACAAATACCAATCGTGGCCGGCGCTGAGGATTTTTTGCGGCGTGAAAACAACACCAAGTTCCTCGCGAACTTCGCGGATAACGGCCCGGTCCGGCGCTTCTCCCCAATTTACAAACCCGCCCGGCAAGTCCCAACAATTTATTTTCGGCTCTTTCGCTCGTTTGATGAGAAGAATTTCTCCGGCCAGATTGGTAATGATCGCGGCGACGGCCGAGTGCGGATTTTGATAGAAGACGAACCCATCAATGGAACAGCGCAGGGCCGGACCATCTCCCCCTTGTTCTAAATGTAATACCGCCCCGCACCGCGGGCAATTTTTAAAAACCTGCCAGACATCATGATTCATGGAAACCGATGGTACCATGACGGTCGCCATGATTCAAGAAAAAACACTGTTGGCAGCGTGGTTGGGTGAACTTCGATAGCGAAATCAAACAACCCGTTTTGGTTTGAACACCATATTGGCCGCCCAGCCAATAAACGCTAAGACAATCGAACCCAGCGCGGCGGTCCAAAAACTGCTGACGCTGAAACCGGCGATCAGGGCGTCGACCAGCATCAGTAAGACAGCGTTGATGACCAGGACAAACAAGCCCATCGAGAGAATGGTGATCGGTAAGGTGAGAATGACCAGAATCGGCCGGATCAGGGCATTGACCAGGCCAAGCACCAACGCGACCAGGAGGGCGGTCACGAAACTTTTCACTTCAAATCCCGGCACGATGTAGGTGACGAGCATGATCGAGAGGGCCGAGATGAGCCAATTGAGGAGAACCATATCTGCACTCTAGCGTATTTTGGGGTTGATGAAAAGTGGCTAGGTGGCCCTCGGCGGGTAGCCGTTCCTTTTCTCCTTGATGAGAAAAGGAACCAAAAGAATCAAGTCTTAACAGACGGTTATTTTTGTTGTTTGTTTTTGTTTTTTATCTTGTGTCTAACGACCAGTTCTTTCTCTGACCGCCTCGCTATCGCTCGGCGGAATTGATCATTTTCCCAATGCCACGGTGTTTTTTAGGACAAAGGCGATGGTCAGCGGTCCAACGCCGCCGGGAACTGGACTGTAGGCCTTGGCTTTTTTATAGACTGAAGGGTGCGCATCACCGACAACGCGACCACCTTCATGACGAATACCGACATCGATAATAATGACGCCGGGCTTTACCTGGGTGGCAGTCAGGCGCGGACCACGACCGGTGGCGGTGACGATCACGTCGGCTTGTTTGACGTCGATCGAGTTTTGGAAACGCGGATCAATGATGGCTACCCGATAGCGTTTCAGATACCGGGCCAGCTCGGTGGTAAAGACCGAATCTTTTCCAAGCAGGACGATTCGCGATGATGGTTTCGGTTTGGCCAAGGCCAGCAGGTGTAAAACTCCGGCGATCGGCGGCGGAATGACCTTCGCCGCCGGTGAAAAGCCATCGACATCTTTCTCTGGGTCGATCGCGGCCACGGCCGCATCGGCGTTGAGATGCCGCGGGAGCGGTAACTGCAGGAGAATGCCGGTGATCGCCCGGTGATTATTCAATCGCACCAATACGTTCTGGAGTTTTTTTTGACTGACGGTGGCCGGTAAACGATGTTGTTCCGTTTTAATACCAATTCGCGCAGCTGCGGCGGCTTTGAGTCGAAGATATAGTGTTGCGTCCGGCCGTGACCCAACCTGAATCGTGGCCAAGCGTAAACGAAGCCGGCGACGCTTGATCGTACCCCGGAGATTCAACAGGATTTTGTCGGCCTCTTTCCGGCCGTCTAATACGCGCCCGGTCATGGTTACAATGTTGGGTATAGTGGGTGTGCTGCAGTCAGGACGGCAACTTTTTTTCGCGTTTCATTCTGCACTGTTTCATCCTCTGGTTTACGCAGAACATCAACAATAATTTGCCCGACCTCTTTCATGTCGGTCGGCGTGAAACCCTGCGTTGTCAGTGCCGGTGTTCCCAATCGAATGCCAGAAGGATCGAACGGTTTGCGTTGGTCGAACGGAATGACGTTTTTATTGACCGTGATGTTCACCCGCTCGAGCGCCTCTTGGGCGACGGTTCCGGTGATGCCGAGCGGCGTAACATCGAGCAGAAGCAAATGATTATCCGTTCCGCCGGTGACCATGGCCACATCATTTGCGGCGAAGGTTTCAGCCAGGGCTTTGGCATTTGCCACGACCTGATGGCCATAAGTTTTGAATTCATCAGTCGCGGCTTCCAACAAGGCGACAGCGATGCCAGCGGTCTGGTGATTATGCGGGCCGCCTTGCAAACCCGGGAAAACCGCGCGGTCAATCAGGCTCGGAATATTTTCTCGCGTCCGCTCCGGGGCTTTCAGCGGGTTCGACGGATTGCCGTTGCAGAGAATCAGCGCGCCGCGCGGGCCGCGCATCGTTTTGTGCGTCGTCGTCATGACCACATCAGCGTGTCCGACGGGTGTCGGGTGATCACCGCTGACGACCAGCCCCGAGATATGTGAAATATCGGCCACGAGGTACGCATCGACGGATTTGGCGATGGCGGCCAGTTTGGCAAAATCAAATTTGCGCGGATAGGCCGTCGCGCCGACCCAGAGGAGTTTCGGTTGTTCTTTTTTCACTTGTTCAGCCAGTGTGTCATAGTCGAGCCAACCATCCTGGCCGGTGACATATTGAGCGGCCTGGTAATAGGTGCCGGAGAAATTCACTTTCCAGCCGTGAGTCAGGTGGCCGCCGTAGAGCAGGTGCAAACCCATCAATTTTTCACCCGGTTTAATCAGAGCGAAGGCGATCGCTTGATTGGCTGGTGAGCCAGAGTAGGCTTGGACATTGGCGTGGGTCACGCCGAACAGCACCTTGGCCCGGTCGCGGGCTAAGGTTTCGATTTGATCAATGAATTGATTACCGCCGTAGTAGCGCTTGTCGGGATACCCTTCTGAATATTTATTGGTCAGCACCGAACCCATCGCTTCCATCACGGCCAGCGAGGTGTAATTTTCCGACGGAATCATTTCCAGCCCGGTGCGCTGGCGGGCGAGTTCATCGGCAATCAGCGCGGCAATGGCCGGGTCACGGCGTTGGAGTTCGGTCATGGGTGGTGCGGTTAGAGAAAGCTACTGAGACTACTATGGGCCAAGAATCACTTCTTGGCAACGAATGTAGCTTCCATGTGCTGTCGGAATGTTTTGGTAATATTCCGGAAACCAACTTCCCGCAAGTCGTGAAGCAAGTCCTGCTCACGGAGAATCAGTTCGGGTTTCTCATCGTCAGCATAGTGGTCTTCCCATTTCTTTTTAAGATCCGGGTGGCCAACCTTCGTAAAAATTGAAAATTGCTTAACTTGCCATGCTAATTCACGTTGGTGCTCGGCTTCATTCTCCGCCGCTGTTTTATCCATTGTAATATAGACGCCACCATTTTTTAGGGTGCGTAGGATTTGGATGTAAACAAGTTTTCTGTATTCATTTGTACAGTTATGGAGTGTTAGGGCGGTGCAGACCGCATCAAAGGAGTCCCGCGGCGAGCCTTGCAAATAATCAAGGGCGTCGACAAGCTGTACTTCGACACGACCCTGTTTTTCGTATGTGTGTAATGCTTGTTGGGCCTGGTGCACCATCATTTCTTCATTATCGATGGTGACCAGTTTAATCCGCGGGTCGGTTTTTAATATCACTTCACTCGTTATTCCCGTTCCACATCCTATTTCGAGAACTGAAAAAATATTTTCTGTGCTAGCGTGTATCTGTTGTTGAAGCGCCTTGGCAATAGAATGTTGGGCATCATCGTAGTGCGGCGCGGCCAATTGGAAAAGACGATACTCGGTGGCTGTGTCGTTGTGGAATCTTCCCTCGTTCATTTAGGATTGTAGAGGTGACAACTCATACAGAAGATCGGTGATCTTTTTATCGCTTCCCTCTTCAAGCGGCATGGTTATTTCTTTTAACAGTTTTAACGAATACCCATTTTCTTTGGCTACTGTCTTGATAGTATGGAGATCAGCGCTGTCACCTGTACCGAGCAGGAGTTTTCCATGAGGGTTCAAATGTTTTTTTGCCCCAGCAATATATCCGCGGAGGGCTTCGTAATGATAATCAAGCCCCGATCGTAAGAGCATGTCTTCAACGGGTACGTCCCAATTATTGAATGGATGGGCCCAGAAAATATAGTCAAACTTCTCATCATCTCCCAGCGGCTCAAAGAGGTTTCCCTCCCTAACGGAGACATTAAGGTGATGGCGCTCAGCATTCAACGTAGTATTTTTTACTGCCTCAGGGTTAACGTCGGTGGCCACAACCTTGGCGCCATGTAGCGCGCAGTACAACGCGATAGCTCCGGACCCTGTTCCAATTTCTAATAGGGAATTTTTATTGACAATCGTTCTGACCTGTTGAGCAAACCAAAGCGTATCAGTGAAGGCCGTGGGCGGATAAACGTTCGGTAAAACCGTAAGGGACAGTTTCCCAAAGGTTACATCGTAGGGACCGTTTTTTGCTTTTTCTCGAACCCGGTCATAGATGTCAATTATTGAGGCCAGCCACTGTTTTTTTTCTTCTGGTGTGAAAGTTCTTGCTGGTAAAAGATCTTGAGAGTTTTTCATTTTGGTAGCGCGGACGCGAAGGTAAATAAAGCAAGCAATCGACCCGAGAATGATAAGGGTACTGACGATAATCGGCAAGCGGACGCCGGCGATGATGGGTGTTTGGTCGATTCGTAACGACTCGGTGGCGATGCGCAGGACACCGTAGAGCATGAAGTAGACGAGGGCAATTGTGCCGCTGAGGCGGGGTCGTTTTTTCCACATCAAGAGAAGAATGGCAACGATGACTAGACTGCCCAGCGATTCGTAAAGAAAGGTCGGGTGAAAGAATCGATCGCTCATGTACTGCAGTGGCCGATGGAGTGGATCGATTGGAATCCCCCAAGGCAGCGACGTTGGTCCGCCAAAAAGTTCCTGATTAAAATAATTTCCCCAGCGGCCGATTGCTTGTCCTAGTGCAAAGGCGGGCGCGAGGACATCGAGTAATTTCCACACATCCATTTTTTTCCGACGGGCAAAGATGATGAGCGTAACAAGTCCAGCCACAATTCCTCCATGAATGCCCAGCCCGCCATTCCAGACCATAACTATTTCACTCGGGTGGGCGCTATAATATCCGATTTCGTTGAGGACATGATAGAGTCGTCCGCCGATAAATCCGGTGACAACGAGCCATAAAAACAGGTCGATCAGATCATGATCGTGGAATCCAGCGCGTCGTCCCAATCGCCGCATCAAAAAATACCCAGCCAAAGCACCAAGCGACAGAAAAATTCCGTACCAGCGGATCTCGAGGCCGCCGAGGGCGAGGGCAATTGGCTGCGGATGAAATGTATGGAGAAGCATAGTACGGGTAGTGTACCACGATGAATATGGGGGCCCCTGTGGTATACTGCTAACGTATTTTGTCACCGATGGAGTACGGGCAATCCTATGATAGCCACCAAGACCAAAGAACTCGTCCCACTTTCTGCTCCTGAAGTACTTGTCCTTATCAATGGCGTCTTTACTGGCAGAGACGCACTATCGTCTTTAGCGAGCTCAAACACTCAAGCACTCCGTACATTTTTTGTTACCCCGGGATCAGTCACGATCGGCCAAGCCTACGCCCTGGCGACCTATGTGAAAGGCGATACCATTGTGAGCCTGGGCATGATAAGCGCCGGGACAGTCTCTTCACCTTCTGACTTCAGCTACGCCGATGTGCCGCTGGGGTTTATCATTGAAGGTGAAGTTGTGGTGGTGAAAGGCGGCAAGGCAACAAAGATGCTGGCGGCCGGGGACTTTATTGGACTCTTTGAAACAAGTGACTGGCTCAACACACATCACAAACGGAATATTGGCGATTGGACGCTGATTACGAATTCGAAAACGAAAATCATTTATTTTGGAGCTTCAGTCTTAGGTGGGCAAGGGAATGCCGCGCATCAGTTGCGGAACTATCTTATTGGGTTGGCTCGATCAGATCAGGTACCGCAGCCGATAACAACTTTACCCCTGTTAGATTGGGTGGCAAGTCATACTACAAAGGCGAGACTGTCTGACTATGCCATCGTGGCGCACACGCACTTGCTCCCTAATAATTTTCCATTCTTTCGCCATCTAGCTTATTTAGTGGGCTTTGGGCGGATGTTTGTGCTTGAAAAGCCATACAGCACCGTTCAAGGCACATACAATGATTTGATTAAATCAGGATGCGAAGTAATTCAAGTGAGGATGGAGCCGGGGCTGCCATACGAATATGCTGTTCAGAAAAGCGTAGCAATACTATGGACAAAAGTCATTGAGGAACTGAAAAAAAATGACATTACAAAACTACTACTGGTTGATGATGGCGGTGATTTGTGGGCATCTATTCCTTGGGAAGCTTTGCATGGGGTCAGTATCTGCGGCGTCGAACAAACCCAGCGCGGTATTACCCGTCTGAAGAATAGTCATCTCCGAATCCCCTCAATAGTGAACGTCGCTTCGAGCGGGGCGAAGAAATTGGTCGAGTCTCTGTTTATTGGTCGATCGGTTGTTGATAAGCTTTTTGAGGGCGGGCATTTGCGATCAAAACGGATTGGCATTATGGGGATGGGAAGTATCGGCGCGGCAGTGCTTGCGTCCTTGAAAAAGTTGGGCCTGCAACCACTGCATTATGATCCTTCCTATCACCACCATATGCCCGCCAACACAGATGCCCGGGCCTCAATAGATTCTCTTTTCAACGATTCCGACATCATCATTGGCACGACTGGCACAGATTCGATGAAAGGGGTTGCGGTCGAGCGGATTCATGGCCATAAGGTTCTGGCGAGTGCGTCCTCGGCTGATGTCGAATTTTCATCGCTTCTCAAGATGGCGCCGGCGACTACGTCTCCCTTCTCTACCCGCCAGGTCCGAATTCACGAGGATCTGATGGTGGATATTCTGAATGGTGGCTACCCTCTCAACTTTGACCGCGAGAATAATGCCACGCCAAGCGACGATATTGTTTTAACTAGGTGTCTTCTATACATTGGCGCGATGCAAGCGGTCGGTCTCAACGACGCCGGTCGGGAAAACGGCGCGATGTATCCACTGGATGGTATATCGCAAAAGAAAACCTTGGAACGCTGGATAAACGAAAAGAATGCGAGTACAAATCAATCCCCAATCGCAATACAAGATATTGACAGAATTGTTTCAGCGACATCGCCACAAACACATATCGAGTCGTTTCATGTGTGGAATGACTGAAACCCATGTAAACGCAATGTTGCCCCATAAAATAATCCTCGGCCGTTTTCTATCAATAGCACTAAATTACTACGATCATGAATGTTGACCCGAGACCCTTCGCCGTCAAAGTTATAGCTCAGGGCGGACTAGCAGTTCGTAAGGGTCTGAACTAATTGGCACATCAATAAGATACTAATATTCACCACTATGCATGTAGATCCGTCCGTCTTCAAAACCTACGACATCCGCGGCATTTGGGGCGAGACCCTTAATACCGAAATCGCTGAAGCGATCGGCAAAGCCTACGCGACGTTCTTGAAGCCGAAACGGGTCGTCTGCGGCCGCGATGTTCGAGTTTCCGGACCCGACCTGCAAGCCGCCGTGATCAAAGGGATGCGCTCAATGGGGGTGAACGTTGTTGATATCGGCGTGGTCACGTCTGACGCGCTGTATTTTGCCGTGGCGAAGTACGGATATGACGGCGGGGTGATGGTGACCGCTTCCCACAATCCGCCGCAGTGGAACGGGATTAAAATGACTCGTGATCTGGCTAAGCCGATTGTTGGTGCCGAAAACCAAACTATTAAGGACATTGTCATGGCCGAGTCGTACGTTCCGGTCGCGCCGACTGAAGGGACTTTAGAAACATTTGATATCGAGCCAGATTACCTTGCCCAGATTCAATCTTTTGAAACAGGCCAGGCGGGCCGACGATTGAAGGTTGTGGTTGATCCGGGGAATGGCACAGTCACAAGGTTTTTGAACGCAGTTATGGCGAAATTGCCGTATGATTGGAGCGCCATTAATAATGTCCCCGACGGAACCTTTCCGGGGCGCAACCCGAACCCGCTGGCGGCTGGCGCGCTTACTGGTCTTGGGGAAGCAGTACGCGCGACTCACGCTGATGTCGGTGTGGCTTTTGACGCTGATGCTGATCGGATGTTCCTGACGGATGAACAGGGGAATAGGATATTTGGGGATGTTCTGCTTGTGCTCCTGGCAAAACAATTCCTGAAAAAATATCCCGGTTCGCCGATTACCTATAATCTGATTTGTTCGCACATGGTGCCGGAAGAAATTGAGAAGGCGGGCGGCCAGGCGATTCGGACGCAGGTCGGACACGCCGATATCAAGAAAACCATGCGCGATCAAAACGCGCCGTTCGGCGGAGAAATTTCCGGCCACTTCTATTTCCGCGACCATTATTTTGTTGACTCCGGTCTGGTCTCAATGGTCGTCGCTCTAGACTTTTTACGACAACAGGATAAACCGTTGTCCGAACTCGTCAAGGAAATTGATATCTATGCCCACGACGCGGAAGTGAATTCAACCGTGTCGGATATTCCGGCGACACTGGCGAAGATTAAAGCTGTCCATGGCGCGGCGATTCGCGATGAAATTGATGGGATCACGGTTGAATACCCTGATTGGTGGTTTAATGTCCGGCCGTCGAATACGGAGCCACTGTTGCGGTTATCCGTCGAAGCAAAAACCAGGCCGGAACTGGAAAAACATAAAGAGGAGTTGCTGGCCTTGATTCGGGAATAAAGGAATTTTTGTAATCTTGAAAACCTTCATTCAGAATCGCAAGGGACAGAAAATTGCGGTTGTGGTTGACGAAGTGCCTGAGGCAAGAGGCCTGGTTTTCGTCATGCACGGACTAAGCGGCAACAAAGAAGAGCTGCATATCAATATGTTTGCCCATGCTTTCAAAGAAAAAGGTTATACTGCTGTACGCTTTGATACCACAAATACATTTGGAGAAAGCGAAGGCGACTATGAGGACGCAACGACAACAAATTACTATGAGGATTTGGAGGACGTCATTAACTGGGCGGCTACACAATCCTGGTATCAGGAACCTTTTTGTTTAGTTGGCCATAGCTTGGGAGGATTATGTGTAGCGCTGTACGCTGAAAAACATCCAGGAAAAGTTAAAGCACTTGCCCCGATTTCTACGGTTGTTTCAGGGACGTTAAGTGCGGAAGCTCGTGGTGCGGAGGAGATGGAGCAATGGGAGAAAAGCGGTTGGGAGAAAACGGAGAGCTCGACGAAACCAGGGCTCATCAAGCGCCTGAAGTGGTCGCATATGCTGGATAGACTGCAATATGATCTACTGCCACAAGTAAAAGAGCTAACCATGCCGGTTTTCCTTTTAGCTGGGGAGTTAGACGATTCGACTCCACCCCTGCACCAAAAGATTCTATTTGATGCATTGCCAGGCTCCAAAGAAATTCATACTATTGCTGGTGCGCCTCATACATTCCGCGATCCGAAGCATCTAGCAGAAATCAAATCACTGCTGACAGCCTGGATAAAAAAGCTGTAGAGGAGCTCCTCGTCCGATTCGGAAAAAAAAATACCACGTGTTACGCACACGTGGCCAAGCGTTGTTGATTTCCTTTAGCAGCCGCCGACGGCAAGGGCGATGAGCATCAGGACCGCGTATGCCACGGAGTAAAACACCTGCGCGTCACTGTCGGCACGGATGTACTCCCACTTCCGATCCTTTCCAGTCTGCTCGATGAGCATACGGCGCGGAATCGCATTCCGGCTGTACATCCAGACGAAGACGACCGTAAAGACCGCCGCAAAGAGCAAACTCAAACCCAATCGGATGGCATCCTTACCAAGAATCTTGAAGGCCACCATCCACATCGTGTACTCGCCCGCCTTGGTGTTGGCGAACTTGTTGGCGTTGTCGGTAATGGCCGACAGCGCTCCGTTGACGCCCTCGCCAATTTCCTTGCCGAGGCCGGCGAATTGGCCGACTTGTTTGACCTGTTCAATGGTCTGATTGGTCTGAACCTTGGCCAGCTGGTCGGGAGTCAGCATCGACTTGTCGACGACGACCTTGTTCGGGTCCTGCGCGAACGCAACGGTGGCGAAGGCCAACAGCATGACCAGGGTCAACACGACGCGTTTGAACAACATGGTAAAGAACCTCCTGTGGTATGTGCCCTGTGAAAGTACAGGACGGGTGAACTACGATAACACCGCGACAAGTATTTCTTTAGGACCAAGTCTTTTATCATAAATTCAGCAAAATGTCAATGGCCTGTATCAGAAGGGGTCATCGGTAACAATCGATGGTGCTTGTAGATGAAATTGATCGGTGAGACATACCCTAGCGTGGCGTGCGGTCTGCGGAAGTTATATTCAATGAGCCATTCCGTCAGGTGATGGTTGAACCGGTCGGT
>ORJL010483896.1_pt1 | contig 61982 bp, 52 predicted proteins | sample 1779941 | NCBI WGS metagenome assembly ORJL01 (sample SAMEA104232317, study PRJEB22302) | groundwater metagenome | biome: forest; feature: aquifer; material: groundwater | place: USA | collected 2011-08-07 | depth 5.8 m | reverse complement strand
TGCGAGTCTCGCCGGCGTGGCAAAAGTCATGCCGGTGCTCCACCCGTACAAACTCGCGAGCCGCGAAACCAAACATGAAACCACGGTTATTCAATGTGGCGGCGTTTCGATCGGAGGGACCGCAGTCGTCGTCATGGCGGGGCCATGCTCCGTGGAAAACGAAGAGCAGATTGATGCCGCGGCAAAAGGAGTAAAAGCAGCTGGTGCAACCATACTTCGCGGAGGCGCCTTCAAGCCGCGCACCACGCCCTACTCATTTCAGGGTCTTGGTCGCAAGGGGGTAATCATGCTCGAGAAAGCAGCGAAGAAACACGGCATGGTGAGCATTTCGGAAGTGATGGATGTGCGTGATGTGGAGTACATGTCCCAGCACATCGACATTCTTCAGGTCGGCGCACGGAATATGCAAAATTTCGATCTTTTAAAAGAAGTCGGAAAATGCTCCAAGCCGGTCATGCTGAAACGGGGCATGTCAGCGACCATCAAAGAATTTCTTTTAGCCGCGGAGTACATCCTTTCACAAGGCAATCAACAAGTGATACTCTGCGAACGCGGCATCCGGACCTTTGAGGACGAAACGCGCAACACGCTCTGTATTGCCACGGTACCGATTGTTAAAGAACTTTCTCACCTTCCCATCGTGGTTGACCCGAGTCACGGGACCGGAAAACCATCTCTTATTCCGCCGATGGCGCGCGCGGCAGTGGCGGCTGGCGCTGACGGGATTATGGTCGAAGTTCATCCAAATCCGGACACCGCTCTCTGCGATGCCGATCAGGCGCTTACCCTCGAGGATTTTAAAAACCTCATGAAGCAGATAGAACCCATTGTGACCGCAATGGGACGAAAGCTATGACCGTAAAATCTCCCCGTATTATCATCGAAAACGGCGCATTCAAAAAACTTTCCCAGAGGATAAAAAACTTTGGGAAAGTTTTTGCGATCGTAACGGATCAGAATTTGAAAAATCTTGGAGAGGAGCTTTTGCGGACGCTCCGGAGTGCTGGGCTCAAAGCAAATCTTCTCGTGGTGCCCGCTGGAGAAAAAACAAAATCACTCACGTTTATAGAAAAAATGGCAAGCTCCCTCGCTAAACTCGGGCTCAAACGCGACGGTATTTTGATTGCCCTCGGCGGTGGCGTCATTGGAGATTGTGCTGGTTTCTTGGCATCCATTTTTATGCGCGGGGTCTCCTTTATCTCTGTTCCAACCACCCTCCTCGCCATGGGCGATTCCAGCATTGGCGGTAAAACGGGCGTCGATCTTCCCGAAGGGAAAAATATGTTGGGAACCTTCTATGACCCTCTCATGATCGTTATGGATCCCCTCCTTTTGAAAAGTCTCCCCGAAAAAGAATTTCGCTCTGGACTCGCTGAAATTGTGAAACACGGAGTTATTGCGGATGGTAATTTTTTTGCATTCCTTGAAAAAAATGCTTCGGGGATTTCGCGGCGAAACCCATCGATTTTGAAAAAAATTATTTCCAGGAGCGTGGCGATTAAGCTCCGCATCGTAGGGAGCGACCGAAAGGAATCACTCCGGAAAAAATCCGGGGTATCACGCATGCTCCTCAACTACGGACACACGGTGGGCCATGCCTTGGAACAGCTCAGTCACTATGAAATATCTCATGGAGAAGCCATTTCTATGGGTATGGTCGCCGAAAATCGTGTAGCGGTTGGGAAAGGACTCCTCAAAGAAAAAGACGCTGTGCGCATCACCGCGCTCCTCAAAACCTTCCATCTCCCAACAAAATTTCCAAAAGAATTCTCAGCCTCAGCGATCAAACGAGCCATGAGCATCGATAAAAAACACGTCGACGAAAAACTCCACTTCGCCCTTCCCGTTCGAATTGGAAAAGCCAAAATCGTCACCCTATGATTACTCTTCAAGTTCCAGGATCAAAAAGCATCACGAATCGGGCTATGTTGGGAGCGGCACTGGCGCATGGAACAAGCGTATTGAAGAATGCCCTTGAAAGCGATGATACGAAATTTCTCAAACAAGCGCTTATAAAACTTGGCGTTTCCGTTCGGACGAAAAAAAACAGCGTGAGCGTGAAAGGCGCAAAATTCAAAACATCAAAGCAACCTCTCTTCTGCGGGAATGCCGGCACGGCGGTGCGTTTTCTCTCGGCGGTACTCGCTACGCAACCTTTTCCCTCGGTCATCACTGGAAATAAACAAATGAAAAAACGGCCAATCGGTGATTTGCTGGATGCTCTGCGACAACTTGGGGCCATTGCCGTTTCGCTCAAGGGCACCAACACCCCTCCCATAAAAATAGAGGGGCCACTCTTGGGTGGTACCTGCTGCATAAATGGAAACATAAGTAGCCAGTTTCTCTCTGGGCTACTTTTGGCTTCCCCGTTGGCAAAAAATGACGTCACGATCCAAGTTCGTGGCCGCCTCGTTTCAAAACCATACGTTGATCTCACCATTTCGGTGATGAAATCCTTCGGGATTCTGGTCCAGCGCGACGGGTACAGAAAATTCTTCATCCGGGCAGGGCAAAAATACCGTCCGCAAACTTTTGAAGTCGAAGGTGACGCTTCCTCAGCAAGCTATTTTTGGGGGATTTCCGCTCTCACAGGAGAGCCCATCGAAATCAGCAATGTTCCAAAAAAATCTCTCCAGGCCGATGCGATATTTCGGGAAATTTCTCTCCAGAAAGATCACTTTCACTGCGAAAATTTTCCAGACTCGGCCATGACTCTCATTGTTTTGAGCGCTCTCCTAAAAAGAAAAACGGTCTTCACCGGCCTTGAAAATTTGCGGGTAAAAGAATGCGACCGGATCAAAGCACTCTCCACGGAATTGCAAAAAATCGGCTGCCGAGTGAAAGAATTACACGACGGCTTGGTCGTGTATGGAAACCCGGATACGCTTCATCCTGCATCCATAAAAACTTACAACGATCACCGCATGGCCATGTGTTTTGGCATGCTCAGTGTCGTTTTGCCCGGTATAAAAATTGAAAATCCCGGCTGCGTTTCCAAAACCTATCCAAATTTTTGGAAAGATCTTACGGTAGTAAAATCCCAGCTCCAAGCCAGAAACCTCATTCTCACCGGTATGCGCGGGAGCGGTAAGTCGAAACTTGGTTCGCTCTTGGGGCGAATGCTCGGACGTCGCTTTGTCGATATTGACGACCTCATTGAAGAGAAAGAAAGGAAATCGATTCCCGCTCTTGTGGCAAGTCGTGGCTGGAAATATTTTCGGATGCTCGAACGAAAGGCTGTGAAAAAAATTATGAGTGTACGGGGAACGGTAATCGCCACGGGGGGAGGAACCCTCATGAATGAACAGAATCTACGCATGCTCAAAAAAAACGGGAAGATTATTTTTCTCAAGTGTCCGCTCAAAATTATTCGCCGTCGCATTGCCGAGAGTATCACCCGACCTTCACTCACGGGAAAAAAGAGCTTTTTGGATGAACTTGAGGAAATTTATGAAAAACGAAAGGGAAAATATCAATCCATCGCTGATGCTACCATAGATACTTCGCAGCAAACTCACCGAAAAAGGTACGATTTTGATCTGAAAATTACCCACCTCGTGAATCAAATGAAACGATGGGGTATGGTAGAGTGAAGCCATGCAATCTTGGGATATTATCGTGATTGGTTCGGGCATTTCAGGGCTTAATTTTGCTTTACGCGCTGCGGAAAAAGGAAGTCGTGTCCTCGTGATTACCAAAAAACGCATCGCTCAATCCTCCACGAATTTTGCGCAGGGAGGCATTGCGGCTGTGCTTTCAAATCTCGATGATTTCCAAAAACACGTTCAGGATACCCTCACGGCAGGATGCTTCCACAATAATAAACGGGCTGTGGAATACCTTGTGAAGCATGGACCTACGGCCATTACCCGACTCGTGGAACTTGGCGTGCCCTTTGCTACCCACGACGGGAAACTTCTCCTCACACGTGAAGGAGGGCACAGCGAACGACGCATCGCCTTTGTATCCGATTACACGGGTCAGGCGATTGAAAAAGTCCTTGTGGGGAAGGTCAGAAAAAATCCACATATTACCCTCATGGAACATACCTTTGCGGCAGAGCTTCTTGTAAAACAGAAACGCTGTTATGGCGGCCAAATTTTCCAAGGAAACACGAGCAAAAATGTATTCGGAAATATCACCGTCCTTGCTACTGGGGGCATCGGCCAACTCTACGAGAACACCACAAATCCAGAAATCTCCACGGGCGATGGGATCGCTATGGCTGCCCGCGCCAGCTGCCGCTTCCGCGATCTTGAATTCGTGCAATTTCACCCCACAGCCCTGAAGATAAAAGGCAAGCCTCGCTTCCTCATTTCGGAGGCGGTGCGCGGCGAAGGGGCGTATCTACGAAATGTTGACGGCAAACGGTTCATGAAACGCTACCACCACTTGGCTGAACTTGCACCGCGTGACGTTGTGAGTCGCGCTATTTTTGAAGAAGAAAAAAAGGGACCCGTATACCTTGAACTCCGACACAAAAATCCGGAAGAAGTAGAAAATAGATTCCCGCAAATTTATCAAAAATTAAAGTCCTACGGGATTAACATGGCCAAAGATCTCATTCCCATTTCTCCAGCAGCTCATTACCTCTGTGGTGGGATTCGAGTGAATCTTCGGGGGGAAACCGGAATACACAATCTCTATGCATTTGGAGAGACCACTGGAACCGGCGTCCACGGCGCCAATCGGCTTGCTTCAAACTCTCTCTTGGAAGCGCTTGTATTTTCGGATCGGATATTAGAAATGCCGCATAGGGGAAATAAAAAAACTCCGCATTTTCATGTGCCAAAATCTAAAAAACTTTCTGGAAAACAGCTCAAAACAATTGCTTCTCTACGAAAACGTCTCAGGCACCTTATGTGGGAAAATGTTGGAATTGTTCGAACTAAAAAAAATCTTACAAAAGCGCTCGAGGAGATCGAGCGCCTCATCCGGATGCTACGGGAAATTCCTCAAAAAAACCACGAAACCCTCGAACTGAGAAACATGCTCTGTGCCGGACATCTCATAACTCAGGCGGCGCTCAAAAGACGAAAAAGCCTCGGCTGCCATTTTAGAAAGGACTAAATTGGCCTATGGGAGAGCCCTTTCTAGAGCTTCACACGCCCTTTCCATCGCATCCTGCGACACCTGAATTTCATACACAATCTCTTGCTCTAAGTTTTTTTTGAGCGCACTTTTTTCCTCTTCGGTCATGTCCGGAAGAACTTTCATCCAGAGTCGTTTTTCTCCGACTGGCAACCTTGTCGCCATGAGAAGGGCAAGAATTTCGTTTTCCATAAAATTATTTAATGGCCGCCTCTGCGGCTTTTTGAATAAGACCAAGACGATCAGCTCCCTTTGATTCTGGTGCTTTGAACCCCCCGACGGATTGCCCGGCAAATTTAAAACCATAGAGAGGAATCGCACGCTTACAAACCTCGCCCAGGCGCATCTTGAGAGCCTCCAGCATTCCTGTTTTGGCCGTCAACGCATTCCGAGCAAAATTATTTCTCTTCACCGATTCCCGCAGAACTGACCCATCACGGCTCCTGAAGGCCTCAAGAATTTCTTTAGAACTCACCCCGAAAAACTCAGCAAGCATTTTTCCGCCAATGATAGCGGCACCGGCACCCCAAGAAAGCGGACCAAAAAGAACCGCGGCTGGTACTCCGGCATTCACGAGGATATCGATGGCAGCTGCTTTCCGTTTTGTGGGAATCTCATCCATGAGCGTTTTTCGTTTATCCGCAGGGAGTCGATTCAAAATATCCGGCAGCATGGCGTGGCGTGAGGCAGCTAGCGTTGGGTCAATGGCGGGAATATTCGCCACACTCCCAAGCGCGCTCTTTAAATCGGGTGCGATGGCCCCAAGGGACTTGCTGTTACAAACCCTCTCAAAAAGTTTATTCATGGAATCACTGCCGAGAGGATTATCATCATCGTAGGCGGCGTCAGCCTCAAGACCGAATACTCTCCGCGTTTCTTCATCGCGGAGCAGTTCATGAAAAACATGCTCGCGGAAAGCGCGTCCGCCTTCTTGTAGGCGCTTTTCCACGTCTTCAAAATCTGCTGGCGGTGAATTTTCCGGAAAACGACTGCGAATTTCCGCCGGCCATTTCCTTTCACCTCGAATCACCGTACTTATGGCCACGAGAAAATAGGGCGTGATGTCCTCAGAAACTCCGAGAATTGTTTTTAATTCATGTTCCAAAGCCCTCAGCTCAACCGGAAGTTCTTTGGCGCCCTTCTCGGTCTGTGATCTTTCAAAAACCCTTGCCACGCCTTTTTCAACCGCCTTTCGCACATCGTGCAAAGGCGCGGTCGCACTTGGAGATTTTTCCGGCCCGGCTTTTGCCTCCAACTCGATAAAGCCCGGCTTCCCGGCTGGATATGCTTCGGCAACCTTACTTCCGGGTTTTTCAATCCGGAAGCGGTATTTGAATTGGCCTCCTTCTTCCATTTCCACCTGCGTAGAGTACACGCCGGCATTTTCAGCAAGAGGAACTCGTTGCCATACTTTCGCTCCGGCAGCTTGATACTCAAGGGTGACTTTTGAACCTGGCGGAACCGTCCTCTTAAATTCAAAAGGAACATTAATTTTCTCTTCTGTAACAACCTCGGCAGCAGCTGTTTTTGCCATATTTTTTGTTTTTATATTTTTTTTAAAGCTCGACTTCGTTCGATGCGGGACCCACAAGACCCGCATCTTACTCGTCTGCGCGCTCGCGCCGTGCGCTCGCATCTATTTTCTTATCATTGTACCATATTCAGTCTGGTGAGGCAAGTTGGCGCGCCTGGTCTTCCATAACAAGTTTTTCGAGCATGGGAGCAATATTGCCATCCAAAACATCAGGGAGATTGCTGAAACTTTCCTTGATGCGGTGATCGGTGATGCGATCTTGCGGAAAGTTATAGGTCCTGATCTTTTCGCTTCGATCCCCACTTCCGATTTGCGAAAGACGCGCAGAGCGCCGCTCCTTATCAAGCTGCTCTTTTTGAAAAACATAGAGGCGCGAGCGCAAAATCTCCATCGCTTTCATTCGGTTCTGCCCCTGCGAACGCTCGTCCTGGCAGGCTACCACCACACCCGACGGAAGATGAGTAATGCGAATCGCAGATTCCGTCTTATTCACATGCTGGCCTCCAGCGCCGCCAGCACGATAGGTATCGACCCTTAATTCATCAGGCCGAATTTGAATATCGACCTCCTCAACTTCCGGCAGCACCGCAACGGTTGCGGTTGATGTGTGCACTCTTCCCTTGGACTCCGTCACCGGAATTCGCTGAACTCGATGCACTCCACTTTCATACTTCAGTTTTCCATAGGCGCCCTTTCCACGCACCGCAAAAATAACTTCTTTCACCCCGCCGGCGCTGGCGCTGCTTTCACTCAGGAGCTCTACCTTCCACCGGCTCCGCTCAGAAAACCGCATGTACATGCGAGAAAGAGTACCGGCAAAAAGCGCCGCCTCCTCTCCCCCGGTCCCAGCTCGAATCTCCATAATGCAATCTTTTTGATCATCAGGGTCCTTCGGAAGCAGCTCAAGCCTGAGTTTTTCCTCAAGATCAACGACGTGTTTTTTTTCCGCCTCAAACTCTGTCCTTGCCAATTGCCGCATTTCTTCATCGGAGCTTTTCAGGAGTTCCTCAGCATCCTTCATCTGCTTCTGCGCGTTTTTGAGGTCACGGTAAAGCAAAACTGCCGCCTCAATCTCACTCTTGCGCTTCCCGCACGTTCGATATTCTTGCTGATTGCTAATAACCGCCGGATCGCTCATTTTTTTAAGGAGCTCCTCATATTCCGTTTCAAGTTTTTGTAATTTTTCATTCATATTCTTAAGCTTCAGGCCTCGCTTAGTCGCCAATCGCGGGGACGCTCTGGCTCCTTCGCTTTCGGCCTTCGCGCTCGCGCCGTGCGCTCGCAGCAAGGAAGAATTATTTTATAGAATGAGGACAAAACAGCGTGGGAGTCCGGCAAGGTCATTCTTCCACACAACGTGTTTATTTCCAAAATACTTTTTGATGAGTTTTTGAAGCGCTGGCTTTTGGGAAAAACCCATTTCAGCAATGAGCCAACGCGGAGGCGGATTCATCAAAGCAATTTGCGCAAAGAGTTTTTCAAACAATTCCAGGCCAGTTTCTCCTGCGAAGAGAGCTTCACTTGGCTCATGCTCTACCACCTCACGCTCAACAAGGTGATTCTCTGATTTTCCGATGTACGGGAGATTCGCCACAAGCCCATCAAAATGCCGAGTGGTGATTTTTGAAAGCAGATCGCTCTGTAATAATTCTACCCGATCCTGAACATCGTGAAGCCGGGCATTCTTTCGAGCAACCTGAAGAGCTCGAGGCGAAATATCCACTGCCACGACGTTAATATCCGGCCTCTTTTTTGCCAAAGTAACAGCGATACATCCAGATCCGGTACCAACATCACAAAGAGTCATATTTTTGGAGCCCAACTGCTCGAGCGCCAATTCAACCACGAGTTCTGTTTCCGGGCGAGGAATCAAAACTGCAGGAGTCACGAAAAAATCGAGGCCGAAAAATTCTCGATGGCCGGTGAGATATGCGACCGGAACACCCTGCGATCTTTTTGCCACCGCCACGCGGTATTTTTTTAGGGATGCTGATGCTAGGCGAAATTCCGGATGGGCGAAACAAAATTCCTTTGATTTTTTCATGGCAAAAGCGAGGAGCACCTGCGCCTCAAGCCCATTGGCTAAAACCGCCCTTCCCTTTGAAAGCGCCTCAGAGACATTCATAGGTACCTATAGATATTTCTGCTTTTCCCGTATTGCTCGGTAATGCTCGCGCATAATGGCACGCTTGCGAATACCTCCCTTCTTAATTGGTTTTTTATAGTACATCCGCTCCTTGGCCATGATGAGAACACGGCTCCCCTGCACCTTCTTCTGAAAGCGCGACAGGAGTTTTTCGTTCGATTCCTTGGAGGATTTCTTGAGATGAATCATATGATATTTGGCGGGTACGAGAGGTAGGGTACGGGTTTCGAGATTAAATATCAAGGTTTTTTACACGCTTCGCATGAGTCTGAATGAACTTCTTCCGAGGTGCCACCTCTGATCCCATCAAGGTATCGAAGATCATATCGGCCTGTTCCCCGTCCTGGATATTCACTTTCAGCATCGTCCGTGTCTGCGGATTCATGGTGGTCTCCCAAAGTTGTTCCGGGTTCATTTCACCAAGACCTTTGTAGCGCTGGATATTTATTTTCTGGGCAGCATCAAAAGTTTTCAGGGTTTTTTCTTTTTCGTCCTCCGAGTACACGTACGCCATACGCTTTCCCTGCGCGAGTTTATAGAGCGGCGGCTGGGCAATATAGATGTGGCCTTTTTCAATGAGGTCCTTAAAATACCGATAAAAGAGGGTGAGGAGTAAGGTGCGGATATGGGCTCCGTCCACATCAGCATCGGTCATAATGATAACCCGATCATAGCGGAGTCTCTCGATATCAAAAGCCTCACCAACCCCAACCCCCATGGCAATGATGAGATTTTTGATTTCATTATTGGCGATAATTTTATCAAGGCGTGACTGCTCCACGTTGAGAATTTTTCCACGAAGGGGAAGCACCGCTTGAAATTGGCGATTCCTTCCTTGCTTCGCGCTGCCGCCGGCCGAATCACCCTCCACAATGTAGAGTTCGGAATTTTTCGGATCTCGAGAGGAACAATCTGCGAGCTTGCCTGGAAGCGTCATGCCCTCAAGCGCACCCTTGCGGATAACCGAATCCCGAGCCGCTCGTGCCGCAAGACGGGCGCGCGCGGCGAGGGCGCACTTCCCAACAATAGCCTGGCCATCTTTTGGATTTTCCTCCAAAAACGTTTGGAAAAAATCATTGAACACCGTTTCCACCGCCGTTCTCATTTCAGGATTTCCTAACTTGCTCTTTGTCTGGCCTTCGAACTGCGGATCTCGAAGTTTAACAGAAATAATAGCCGTGAGCCCTTCACGCACGTCGTCAGAAGAAAGATTCTCATCCTTCTCTTTAAGGAGGCCATTTTTGCGGGCATAGTTGTTGATCGTCCGAGTGAGGGCTGAGCGAAAACCGGTGAGGTGCATACCTCCCTCCGGCGTGTGGATATTGTTTGCAAACGTAAAGATATTTTCTTGGAATGCCTGGGTGTATTGGAGCGCGATTTCAATATTTCCTTCGGGTACCTCTTTCTCTATGGAAATAACGCTCGAAATAGCTTCGCGATTCTTATTGAGATGCGAAGCATACGAAGCGATTCCTCCCTCAAAATAGAAGCGATACTTATCCCCGGTTCGCTCATCAACCACAGAAATGGTGATGCCTTTTGTGAGATACGCCTGCTGCCGGAGACGATTTAAAATCGTTTGGAGATTGAACTCCATTTTATCACCAAAAATTTGTTTGTCCGGCTTAAAAGTGATCCGGGTTCCGGTTTTTTCTGCTTTTCCAACGGCCTTCACGGGACCCTTTGGATCGCCGCGGGTATACTCCTGCACATACGTTTTCGAATCACGGAAAACCTCCGCCTTGATATATTCTGAAAGCGCATTCACCACCGAAACACCGACCCCGTGTAAACCGCCGGAAACTTTGTATCCGCCACCATCTCCAAATTTTCCACCCGCATGGAGCATGGTAAGCACGGTCTCAAGCGCGGATTTTCCAGTTTTTTTGTGCTTTTCAACCGGAATGCCACGGCCATCATCCTCCACCGAGAGCATCCCATCTTTTCGGATAATAATATCGATATTCTTACAAAAACCCGCCATCGCCTCATCGATGGAGTTATCAACGACCTCCCAAACAAGGTGATGGAAACCAGCGATATCCGTGGTGCCGATATACATTCCTGGCCTTCTCCGGACCGCGGAGAGCCCTTCCAGGACCTGAATGTTTTCAGCCGTGTAAGAAGATTGAGGTTTTGATGCCATAAAGAATATCTACCCGAAATAACCGGGAGGGAGTTTATCACAAGACCCTTTCGCTTCAAAGAGTAAAATGCGCGATTATTCCGCCGGATTATCCGCAAACTTCTTCAATTCTTCTTCCTTCTGTTTTTCAAATACCGCCCGCTGATAAATCTGTTCCACCTTCGTAGGCAATTCACGCAGCCCGAACGTGTCATTGACCGGAATCTCGCCAGAAACGGTCTGGACCTTGAGATTACTGGCCACGCTCGCATTCTCGGAGACATCAAAAGAAAACACCTTCGCATCCACCCCCTCTCCCATGAGCGCCAGTCGCACGTGGACGACCCCATCCTTCAAATTTTCGAGTCCCAGGTATTTCTCCTCAACGGAAATATTCAACTTTTTGAGCTGTTCAAGGAGGGTGGCTTTGGAAACTTTTTCGAGGAGAGATTCCTGAGATGGAGCCTCGGTCAATGAGTCTGGTGTCGCACCCGTTGGCAACACAAACTTGCCCATCTTAAAGAGGAAAAATTTAGAAAGGTTTTCGAGACGTACTGCGTTTGGAACTTTTTCGGAGTCAAAAACGAGCTCGCTCATGACCTTCCGAGCGGTATCGTACGTTGCAGAAAAAGTTTTTCCTTCAAACTCGGCGCTCACAATTTTTACACGTGGATCATCCTCACCTTCCGGAAGAATAATCTTAATGTTGGAGATGTTGATGCCACTAAAATCATCCGCGACCATACCAGCAAGTTCCTCTCTTCGAAAAGCCGAAATCTGCGTACCTCCGGTAGCCGCACCAAGGAGCTGCGTCACCTTTCGTAAATCATCAAGATTCGCAGAAAATTCAGTAAAATCCTTTTCAAAACTTCCATGGAGGCTCTCGGCACGAGAGGACCTGAGGAAGGCAAGAAACGGCTGGAGCGTCGTGAGCTGATTGTCAAAGTACGATGCAACGGCCGTATCCGAAAACGCCGGCTTGAGAGATTCGATTTGATTCGCAAGAGAGAGAATGGAACGACGGCCCTCTTGAAACGGAAGGACCTCCTTTTCCATAAATCCGCGAATCATCGCAATCGACTTTAACTTCTCACTGATAAAATACTGACGTTCATCATCGGCTGCTTCTTTGGTGCCGAGTAAATTCAAATGGGCCCGTTCATAGAGCTCGCTTATTTTCATAAATTCTTCACGGAGGAGTTCTGGGTGCTGACGAAGAAAATCCTGGTAGCTGATGTATTGCACAAAGAGTTCATCGGCGCTTTCGGGAGAGTTCACGCGCTTGAGGGATCCGTCGAGCAGGGTCCCGAATATTCGAAGTAACTGAAATACGCGAGCGCGCGTCTCAGTGTCCGAACCAAGGGCCTGAGCATCCGAAACATCCAGAAAAGCAAGACGAAACCTATTGAGGGGCGAAGACACTGAGAGATCCCGGAGGGTCGTTTTTGCTTCAAAAAAATGGTCGTCCGGACGACTGAAAGCAAAAGCATCGATTCGATTTTGTAGCTCTACTTGGAATTGCGGATTTTCCCTCAAGGGTTGCGCATGTTTTTGAAATGACAAGAGCAAAGTATTGCTTTGAGGGTTGTTCCCGACGAGGGTGTGGTACACCGCTCCGTCAAAATAAGAGAATACAAGGGCCATTTCGCGTTTTTCTTTTTTCTGAGGATCGAAGGTAAGGGTAATACTCGACTGCTTTAAAAACTCACTCAAACGTGAAAAAAGTGAATTCTCATCTGAGCCGAAGTGCGGCCCTTCGTCACGAAGCGCGCGATTTCGTTTCTGCTCATAGGCAGCAAAAAATGCTTCGTCTTGCGACTGATTCTGAAGTACCCAATCGTCGGGCTTTTCCGGAGAAAAATAAGGAAATTCTTTAAGAAGCTTGGAGTAGCGAAGCTTTGCAATAGTCGAAGCGGAATTCTGGATTTTTGCTTCATCGAGGGTCATATTCCTGCCTTCGGGGAGCACGAGCTGATTTCCCAAAAACTCCGCGGTAACGCTGTGACGATAGGCAGTAGCATCCACCAAACGGTCGCTGTATTTGAGATCAAAAATTCCCGGTGTCATTTTGAACTGCACGCCGGATGTTTTTACCTCAAGCAAAAGTGACGATGCGATAGAATTGATCCAAATTCTTCCGTTATTAAAAGTAAAAGTTGCTTCGCGCTCCACAAAACCTGCTTTACCTAAGGTGAGTGTGGCCGAGGTCTTTGGCGCAAAACGAAGTACGGCATTTTCGGAGAGCACGATGGTCATTGGCTGTGTTTGACCGCTCTCAAAACGGTACGAACCATCCCCGGAAGTTTCCATGACCGCATCGGCGCCTTTTTCTACCACGGAAATGAGCGACACTTCCGAGTCATCGCGAGCCGTAGTGACCTTCTCGTCCAAAAGGAAGGTCCCAAAAACAAACAACAGAGATATTGCCGAAAGAAAAATTCTTTTAAGCCAGAGTTTCATGCCATGAGCCTTAATTTATAATCTATAAATTATACTACTTCTAACCTGTTATGTCAATTTCTAAAGCGGACCTGACCGTAGCAAATCTCGGACTACCCTCGTAATATCTATCGCTGGATGAAAAAAATATTTTCGCTTCTTCTTGGGCTTCTCCTCGTCACCTCTCCGATCCTCTCGAAGGCTGGTTTTTCTGATGTTCCAGCCAATTCTCCTTACTTTCAAGATGTTCAATATCTCGAGAGTCTCGGCGTCGTTCAAGAGGATACTTTCGGTCCTGAAACAAAAATAACGAGGGAAGTCTTTGCGAGGTGGCTGCTCAAAAACGCCGGTTTTACCGCAGAGCAGTACGAACCAAAAAACCGCTTGCGCTTTCTGGATGTGGCGCCCAAAGAAACTGCCTATGCTCCGTACATATATAAATTACTCGATCTCGGAATCATCGGATTTGAAAAAGGAAAACCGCCACTCTTCAAGCCAAAAAATCCGATCACTCGCAAAGAAGCCATTGCGTGGATTTTTGAGATTGAAGGAATTCCTGTACCGAAGATTTTTGATGAATCAAAATGGGTCGTAAAAGATGTTTCTCTCCATTCACCGATTGCTCCGCTCATCAACAAAGCGGTGACCTTGAACCTCCTGGGCCCAGGGAAAGCTCGTCCATTTTCCAAACTCAAACGTGGAGAAGCCGCGCACATGCTAAGGCTCGTGAAAAATGCAGGACCCACGCTCACCGTTACCATCCTCCCGACCCTCGAATCCGACCTCACGAGAAATCCTAAATTCGACATCTTAATCGCTGCTTGGAATCGAATCTTTCAAACATACCTCAAACGCGCGGACGTAAATCGAGAACAATTGATTTATGGCGCTATTGAGGGAATGGTGAAAGAACTCGATGATAAACACAGCGATTTTGAACGGCCGGGTGACAACGCTATTTTGGATAGTTTGAGCGGGGAGATTGAAGGAATAGGGGCAGTCCTCCAGATGCAGGATGATATCATCGTCATCGTTTCCCCTATTGTCGGTTCGCCAGCAGATAAAGCCGGCCTGCTCCCGAACGACGTGATTACAGCTGTAGACGACAAAGATGTAAAAGGTATGAGTTTAGGTACCGTGGTAAGCCGCATTAAAGGGAAAAAAGGAACACAGGTGAAATTGAGCATCCTGCGCGGGACGGAAAAACTTACCTACACGGTTACGCGCGATGTTATAAAAATCATATCGACGGTGATCACGTGGACTTCAGACAATATTGCGAAAGTAACCCTGAGCAGTTTTGGCGAAAACACCATTCAGGAATTCCGTGGAGTCGTTCAGGAAATTCAGGGAAAAAATCCTCGCGGCATCGTGCTCGATCTGCGAAATAATCCGGGCGGCTACTTGAACACAGCAGTCGATGTTGCCGGTTATTTCGTAAAAAGCGGTGACCGTATCACTAGCGTAAAATATGGAGATGGCCGTGAGGAATATCACAATGCTGCTGGCAATGCGGCGCTCAGCTCATATCCCATCGTGGTGCTTGTAAATAAAGGGAGCGCTTCCGCATCGGAAATTCTCGCCGGCGCGTTGCAGGATTACGGCACAGCAAAAATTATCGGTGAAACAAGCTATGGAAAAGGAACGGTGCAGGAACTTTCCGACTTCAGCGACGGATCTACCCTCCGGCTCACCATCGCCCAGTGGCTCACTCCCAAAGGAAACACCATTGAAAAAAACGGGATCGTGCCGGACATCAAAGTAGAGCTGACTGACGACGACCGTAAGGCCAACCGCGATCCGCAAATGGAGCGGGCGCTTGAAGAACTGCGAAAGTAAGATGTGTGCACAGGCCCTATGCGCTCGCCTTTTGTTTTTGCAAAATCTCTTCCGGATTCGTGGTCACCAATTTATCTTCGCTGTACGACGCTATGATTTGAATGGCGACATGCTTGAGGCCGGCAAAAAATAATCCCTGTCCGACGCCGGAATTAAGGAGCATATATTTCTCGCCTTCCGTGAGATTAAATATTTTCGCGAGGGGCTCAATGGCAGAAGGCGCTTGCTTGAGCAAAAGCTGGAGTGAAGAGTTCGTGATAATTGGTTTGCCGTGGCTCGAATTCACAAAATCCTCAACGTCCTGCGTAATGGTCGTCACGCCGAGGTAATATTTTCGCGCGCGCTTCACAAGCCCATACAAAAACTTCGCGCTATCTTCGTGCTGCATGAGCGACCAGGCCTCATCAATGACCAAAATACGTTTCTTCAATTCTGCGCGCACCTGCGTCCAGATATAATTCAAAATAATGTACATCGCGATCGGCCGAAGCGCATCCTCCAAATCTCGAATGCAGAAAACCATGAGTCCATTTCCAAGATTCACGTTTGTAGGCTTATTAAAAATGCCTCCGTAGGTGCCCGTCGTAAATTTCTCAAGCCGCTGGGCGAGCGACGTAGCGCCCTCCATGGACGAGAGCACCGAATGGAGATCCTCCATGGTCGGCGGCGTTTTATCGGAAGGGTCCACGATGTTCATGGTGATTCCCTTAATCGCATACACATCATTTAAAGCCTTGTCCAAAAGGGAATCTTCAAGCGGAGACAAACTCCCAAGCATGATTTTGAGCAACCCTTGAAGACTGATGATGTTGGATCGCAGTAAATCGCCCGGCTGCAACTCTTCGTCTTTAAGCGGCTTTGGCAAATCAAAGGGATTAATGCGTCGATCGGACGTGAGAGAGACACGCAAATACGTGCCGCCAACCGTCTGGGTGAGACTCTCGTACTCATTTTCAGGATCAATGATGATGACATCGGTTCCTATCATGAGACTTCGGAGCACCTCGAGTTTCACCGCATACGATTTTCCCGCACCCGATTTCGCAAACACCACCGAATTCGCATTTTCCAAAGAAAACCGATCGAAGATAATGAGCGAATCGTTGTGGCGATTGAGACCGTAGAGAATACCGTCGTTGCCGGTGAGAGAAGAAGAAGTAAATGGAAATGTGGATGAAAGCGGCGAGGTGTTCATGTTTCGAATCACCTCCAACTCATCCAAGCAGAGCGGCAAAGTTGAGTTGAATGCCTGTTCCGCCTGGAGCTCCGTGCCGCGCGTCAAAATGAGCTTTCCGCCGAGCAAACTCTCCACCTGTTTCACCACTTTCTTGAGACCCTTCTCGCTCTTCGTATACACGGTCATGTACATCGCAAATTGAAAGAATTTTTCCTGACCGCGCTGGAGCTCAGTTCGCAGCTGCTCCGCGTCCTGCAACGCGGTTTCAATCGCGGGATCACGCACATTCCCCTTCTCCAAATCCATGCGCATGGCAGACTGCATCTGCGCCACCTTTCGGCGCAAAACCTTCATGATCGCTGCAGAATCGATCGGATAAACGAACTGGGCAATATCCATGGTCGCATCAAAATTCACGAGCGGACTCATCCAATTCGTATCGAGATATCGTGGATAGGTAAACACAAACAAACTCTTCACGTGCATGCCGGACAAACGAATACCGTCATAGGCAATATCGAGCGAACTCGGTGCAATGAGGTCGCGAATGCTCGCAAGTCCCTCTTGAAAAACTTTTTCGGCTTGGAGGATTTCCTGACGTTCCTGGGTGGTTAATTTTTCGCTTCCGGCAACCGTTTGCTCAATAACTTTTCCGGCAACTTCACCGGCTTTTTGCTTGTCTGCATTCGCCTTATTTTTTGAAACATGCGCCGCCCACTGTTCTTTGATGCTCTGCAAAAAGCCTTTCTTTTGGGGGGGTGCAGGCGGACCGGCATTGGTGGCTGGCTGCACCGTCTTTGCGGCCTGTGCTCCTGGAGTTTGTGGAACTGCCACCTTGAGCGGCGGCATTTCATAGATTTTTGGCGCACCGCTGGGCGTCCCGTTTTGCACCCCATTGGCAAGCGCAACCGCAGATCCATTGGAAGTCGGCGCTGGAGTTGGCACTGGTGGCCCCGAACCTGAATTTGGTATTTGATTTTCAGCCATATTTTTTATTTCGCGCGCGTCTACCGGCCTTTGGCCTACTTGAGCCGCGCGCGTATTGACTGCCTTCGAAGCGGGAGCCCACAAGACCCGCTCCTCGGCATATTTTTATCTATGAATTATACCAGAAAAATGGCCCTGTGAGAAGCCAGAAACACAAAGGAAAGAAGGATGCATTTATATAATAAATTAATACCATGTCAATCTTTTCAAAATGGGGTGGAAATTTCAGAAAAAAACCTATAGATTCTTTGAGGTCCTTCAATAAAATTTATGGCTAAAAAAACAACCCGAAAGACGAAAATTGCCCCAAAGAAAGCCGTCAACAAAAAGAAGCCGTTGAAAGTAATGAAACCGGCTAAGGCGAATAAGGTAAAGGCAGCCCCTTCACGAAAAATCGATAGAAAGATAACTCCGAAAGTGAAACCAGTGGAAGTTATCAAAAAAGAGCTTGAAGCAGTGAAGGAAATCGAAGTGGTGGCACCTCCAAAAACTCCGCCACCGCCAGACAGCCCAGCAGGTGAATCAAGTGGTCTTGGCGAAAATTTCCCTCTGCGGGATGTGAGCCAAGAGATGGAAGAAAGTTATCTCGATTACGCCATGAGCGTGATTGTTTCCCGTGCACTCCCCGATGTTCGCGACGGACTCAAGCCGGTACACCGAAGAATTCTTTATGCCATGCACGAACTGGGACTTTCTCCGGGCGCAAAATACAGGAAATCCGCGGCGGTCGTCGGTGATGTGCTTGGAAAATATCACCCTCATGGAGACACTGCGGTGTATGATTCCATGGTTCGTATGGCTCAGACGTTTGCCATGCGATATCCCCTCGTGAATGGCCAGGGAAACTTTGGTTCTATCGATGGAGACAGCGCCGCTGCCATGCGGTATACCGAAGCAAAAATGGAAAAAATTTCTGATGAAATGATGGCCGATATTGAAAAACAAACCGTCAATTTCCGCGACAACTACGACGGCACCCGAAAGGAACCGGAGGTTCTGCCAGCCAAAATTCCTCAGCTTCTCCTTAATGGAGTGAGCGGTATTGCCGTTGGAATGGCGACTTCCATTCCTCCGCATAATCTCTCAGAAACCATTGACGCCGTTATTCATCTCGCAGACAACGGCGAAGCCACCATTGAGGAACTCATGGAATTTATCAAAGGTCCCGATTTTCCCACCGCCGGCATCATCTACGACAAAAAAGCCATAGCCGCCATGTATATGAATGGCCGCGGCGGGATTGTGATGCGTGCCAAAGCCGAAATTGTGGAACGAAAAACCGGCCGGTTTGATATCGTGGTCACCGAAATTCCCTACCAAGTAAACAAATCGGTGCTCGTCAGTAAAATTGCTGATCTTGTGCGCGAAAAGAAAATCGTCGGCATTTCCGATATCCGCGACCAATCGAACCGGGAGGGAATCGAGGTCATGATCGAACTCAAAAAAGATGCTTATCCAAAGAAAATTTTGAACCAGCTCTTTAAAATGACGGACATGCAGACGACGTTCAATATGAACATGATTGCGCTTGTGGAAGGCCTCCAGCCGAGACTCCTCAACCTCAAGCAAGTTCTGGAATATTTCATTGAGCATCGGAAAATCACCATTACTCGCCGCACTCAGTATGAACTGAAGGTGGCGCAGGATCGAGCTCACATTCTCCAAGGTCTCAAGAAGGCTCTCGACCACATCGATGCGATCATTAAAACCATTCGGGAATCAAAGACAAAAGAAGAAGCGCATGATTCCTTGATGAAGAAATTCAAACTGAGCGATCTTCAATCGAGCGCGATTTTGGAAATGAAACTCCAAACCCTCGCCGGGCTTGAACGAAAGAAAATTAATGATGAACTCGAAGAAAAATTGGCGCTTATCGACCAGCTCCTCGGAGTATTGAAGGATCCGAAAAAGGTCCTCAGAATAATGAAAGACGAACTCGCGGAAATCAAAAGCCGGTACGGTGACGAGCGCAAAACGAAAATCATAGCCCACGGAGTGAGCGATATCTCGGCCAAGGACACGATCCCGAATGAACCGATGGTGGTGGCTCTCACGCGGGAAAATTACATCAAACGCATGCCTCCCAATACCTTCCGTGCTCAACATCGCGGCGGTAAGGGCATTATGGGCATGACCACGAAAGAAGATGATGAAATAAAAATCATCTGCCACACGCGAAACCATGAAGAAATTCTCTTTTTCACAAATAAAGGACGTGTCTTCAAACTGCCGGTATACGAAATTCCGCAAGCGGCCCGCACGGCAAAAGGACAGGCCATCGTTAATCTCCTCCAACTCACGGACAACGAAATGGTAAGTTCCATGCTCAATATTTCGGAGAAATTCACAGGCGAATTTCTCTTTATGGGAACCCGCGGGGGGACCGTCAAAAAAACACCAGTATTGGATTTCGAGAATGTTCGTCGAAGCGGACTTATCGCTATTAAACTCCGCGAGGACGATTCTCTTGAATGGGTAAAAGAAACGAATAAAGGGGACCAGATTTTTATGGCTACTTCAGGCGGCAAGAGCATTCGTTTTGACCAAGAAGAAGCCCGACCGATGGGCCGACCCAGTATGGGGGTGCGAGGCATTCGCCTTCAACCGAAAGATGTTTGCGTGGATATGGATGTCATTCACAATCCAAACGAAGCAGAGGTGCTTATTGTCATGGAAAATGGCCTCGGAAAGTGCACCAAAATTACCAACTACCGGCTCCAGGGCCGCGGGGGATCTGGCGTGAAAACGGCTCGGGTAACGCCAAAAACCGGGAGAATTATTGGGGCGAAATGTTTCGAAGAAAAAGAAAATGCCGACATCATTATGATTGCGAGAAACGGGCAAACAATTCGTTTGAATTTGAAAGATATTCCTTCGCAGGGGCGGGCGACCCAAGGCGTGTGGCTGATGCGTATGAACAATGCCGGTCGTGTGGCATCGGTATCGCTCCTCAAACACATCGAAGGAGACGCGGCTCCCGATGAACGCGAAAAACGACCGCTGAAAGAAGGCGAGAAAGTGGCGAAGAAGCAGGCGGCCTTGCTATAAGCGACAAAAGGTATTTACCTCAGTTCGCTGGAGTCGGCCCCTTCGGTTCCTCCTCCTGGAACGCTCCCTTCGGCAAACACCTTTTGTCGCTTTAGAAATTTTATTGATATACTTCTCTTATGAAATTTCGCCTATTCATCCTCCTCTCTGCGTTTTTTTTTCCTTCCCTGGTTTTTGCCGCAGGTGGAGATCTTGCTCTGCCTTTGGAAAACCTCAAGTTCTCTACAAACACGTTCCTTGAAGGAAAGAACATCAGAATTTATGCCACCGTAGAAAGTAAGAGTGAAGGCGATCTTCGGGGTGTGGTGAAGTTTTTTGACGGAAAAGAACAAATCAGGGGTGATCAGCCGGTTTCGGTTCTCGCAGGGCGTGATGACTCGGTTTTTGTCGATTGGACGGCTGAAGCTGGAGATCACACCCTCAAAGCCCTTCTCGTTCCTTTTGAAAATGACGATGACGATCCGAACAATAATTACACGGAAAAAACGATTACCGTTTTCTCTGACACGGATCGTGATGGAGTTCCCAATAAAGACGACCCCGACGATGACAACGATGCAACTCCCGATACCGCCGATGCTTTTCCGCTCAATAAAAACGAGTCCCTCGACACAGATGGTGACAGTCTTGGAAATAACAAAGATGACGATGACGATAATGATGGCGTGAAGGACATAGATGATGCCCTCCCTCTCAACACGAATGAAAGCATTGACACGGACAAAGATGGCATCGGCAATAATGAGGATCTCGATGATGATGGGGACGGGGTGAGTGATGTCGATGAAGTGAAAAACAAAACGGACCCCCTCAAAACCGATAGCGACGGAGACAACGTGAATGACAAAGAAGATGCCTACCCGCTCGATTTCACTCAGGCCCGCGATTTTGATCGAGATGGAGTTGGCGATGCCAAAGATTCCGATGCTGATAACGATGGCATTCCAAAAACAAAGGACGTGAATGACACCAATCTGGGACCAACGATAATAATCACGTCAGATGAAAAACCAGCACGTCACATCGTCTTCCCCAGCGAACTGATTGTTTTTGAAACAACAACATCCACAGACCCGGATGGGAAAGTTGCAAAAACTGAGTGGAACAAGGGGGGCAAAAAAACTTCTGGCCAACAATTTGAAACGACCTTTCAAAAACCCGGTTTCCATACCATCGAGGTAACGGTTACCGACGATAAAAATGAATCTCGTACCACAACCTTAAATATCTTTGTGGTACCACCCTGGGCACCGTGGTTTGTGATTGCACTCCTCCTCCTTATATTTATCCTTGCAATCTTTTTTGCCTTCTCGTATAGTAAGCGACGTCGTTCAAAATGGGAACGCGTTCACGGAATCCTGGATACCCTCCTAAAATGGCTCCCGGATCCTAAGAAAAAGTGACTATGAAGACTGATATTCATCCAAAATACTTTGAAGCTGCTGAGATCCGTTGTTCGTGCGGGAATATTTTGGTTACCGGCTCAACAAGGGAAAAACTGAAAACGGAACTCTGCTCGAAATGCCATCCCTTCTACACCGGTCAGCAAAAACTTGTTGATACCGCTGGTCGTGTCGATAAGTTTGAGGCAAAACGGAAAAAGTCAGTACAGCTTGCCGAAGAGACCAAGCAACGATCGGAAGCGAAGAAAAAGAAACCGGAAGCCTATAAAGAAAAAGAAGTTCCGGCAGAAGTACTCGCTCGCGCCCTCGCTGCAGAAAAGACAGAAGGAAAATGGGGCGGACCGCTGGGTGATGCTCCTGCACAGCAAATGGCAAAGGAAGAAATGGCTGAGGTGGAAAAATCTAAAAAAACGGCGGCAACAAAAGCCTCAACGAAAAAAGCTGTGACAAAGAAAGGGGCTGTGAAGAAAGCTAAAAAATAATGTATGGGCAATACCTTCGGAACACTCTTGCGTGTAACGACCTTCGGTGAATCGCACGGAGTCGCTTTAGGGTGCATTATTGACGGTTGCCCGCCAAAAATCCCTCTGTGTGAAGAGGATATTCAATACGACCTCGATCGCCGAAAACCTGGACAGTCTCACGTCACGACCGCACGTCAGGAAGGCGACCGCGTAAAAATTCTTTCCGGTGTTTTTGAAGGAAAAACCCTCGGAACGCCTATAGCCATGATCGTTGAAAATAGCGGGCAGCGGAGTGGTGATTACGAAAAGCTCAAAAATGTTTTCCGCCCCGGACATGCAGATTATACCTGGGAAATGAAGTATGGATTTCGCGATTACCGCGGCGGTGGGCGCTCTTCGGGAAGAGAAACCGTAAGCCGAGTTATGGCTGGAGCCGTAGCGAAAAGAATTCTTTCCTATGCCCTTCCGAAATTCAAACTCTATGCCTACGCAAAGCAGGTCGGTCCTATCGTGGGGAAAAAAGTCGATCCGAATTTTATTGAAAAAAATCTTGTCCGCGCTGCCGATAACATCCAGGCAAAAAAAATGGAGGCGTATATCTTAAAGGCAAAGGAGCAGGGTGATTCGGTGGGCGGTATTGTCGAAATCATCGTCAAAGGACTGCCGCTCGGCCTCGGCGAACCCGTCTTTGATAAACTCAATGCGGATCTCTCAAAAGCTTTGGTCTCCATTCCAACCGTCAAAGCGATTGAATTTGGTGCCGGTTTTTCGGTTGCGCTCAAAAAAGGATCTCAGCAAAATGATCCTTTCAGCATAAAAGCTGGAAAAATTGAAATTACAAAAAATGATGCGGGAGGGATTTCTGGCGGAATTTCTACTGGCGCGGATCTGGTAATGCGCGTGGCCGTAAAACCGCCATCGAGCATTTCTAAAATGCAACAAACCGTGACGAAAAAGAAAGAAAAAGTAGAGATTCAAGTGACCGGCCGACATGATCCATGCATTATTCCGCGTTTTATTCCCGTTGCGGAAAGCATGGTGGCAATCGTTTTAGCCGACCACCTCTTGCGCATGCGGTCTACCGGCCCGTGGCCTACTTGAGACCGCATGCGTATTGCCGAAGACTGGGAACCCACGAGACCCAGTCCTCGGCTTTTGATGAGAACACAAAGATTCGCCCTTGTAAAAGCGATTTTTTTGACCCTGCTTCATCACCTCCTTAATATGTGCACCGGTGCATTTTATATATTAACCTCTTCCATTTTATGTTCTCCAGACCACTCGGAAAAATCATCCTCGGCTTAGGAGTTATCGCCGCACTCGCTGGCTGCGTCCAAGTCTACGATGAGGATAAAAAAGAACCTGGTGCTACCGGCTCAACCACACCGGCTACCGGTGAACCCATCGTGATTGGCGCACTCCTGCCGCTCTCGGGTCCAGCAGAAGCCTACGGGAAGCCACTCCAGTGGGTCATCAACTTTGCTGTTAAAAATGTGAACGATAATGGTGGTGTTGGAGGAAGGCCACTGAAAGTCGAATTTGACGATGGAGGCTGCAAACAAGAACCATCAACGAAAGCCATGACCAACCTCGTTACCGTGAAAGGCGTAAAAGTGGTTATTGGCGGTATCTGCAGTTCGGAAACACTCGCAGCCGCACCAATTGCCGAGCAGAACAAAGTGGTGGTGCTCTCACCTGCCTCAAGCGATCCGGAACTCACCAAGGCCGGCGATTTCATCTTCCGAAATTACCCATCGGATGCGCAACAAGGACAAATGTTTGCAGACTATGCGAATAAAAAAGGGTGGAAAAAAGTTGGTGCATTTGTAGAAATTAAATCCTATACCGAAGGAATTGCCGACGTGTTCCAAAAGAGCTACTCCACGCTTGGCGGCGAAACGGTCACAGAGAAATTCGAGACCGAAGCCACCGATATGCGCACCCAGATCACAAAACTTCAAGCAGCCAAAGTCGATGCCTATCTCGTCTTTACCCAAGCCCCCGCACAGGCGGATGTCCTTTTGAAGCAGCTTCAAGAAGCCGGCGTGAAAGGCCCATTCCTCCTCAATGATGTGCCCATGGGAGACTCCGCGCTCGTAGCGAAATACAAAGATTACCTGGAAGGTGCGATAGGAACCTCGGTTGCTTACGACACGGCCAATCCAGATTTGGCAAAAATGAAAGAAGCCTATAAAGCTGCGGAAGGGAAAGATCTTCCGTTCCTCTATGTGATGGCTCCAACGTACGATGCCGTCTACATTTTGAAGGAAGCCATGGAAAAAGCCGGTGAGGATCCCGTGAAAATCAAGGAATACCTCTACACGGTAAAAGGGCGAAAGGGACTTGCTGGTTCACTCTCCTTTGATGTCAATGGAGATGCCGAGACGGCAAAATACATTCCGATGGTACTCAGGAACGGAGTACTCGAAGATTATAAAGAATAATTTTTGAAGCTCACCAAAAGCCCGGCCGATGGTTATCGCCGGGCTTTTTTGTTACATTGAAGCCCGAATGGATTTCGATATCCTCGCCAAAATTCTCCTCAACGGCCTCATCGCCGGCTCGCTCTATGCGATTCTTTCTCTCGGACTCTCACTCATATATGGCGTTCTGCGTTTTGTGAATCTTGCCCATGGAGAAATAGCCCTCATGGGAGCCTATAGTTTCTATGCATTTTACGGACTCCTCGGCTGGCCAATGGTTCCCAGTTTTTTGGTGAGTATGGGAGTGCTTTTCATCCTCGTCCTCATCATTGAAAAATGTACATTTCTCCCAGTGCGCGATGCTCCTACCTTTGTCCCGCTCATTGTCTCCATTGGACTTGGCATTCTCATAAAAAATCTCCTTCTCCTCTTTTTTGGCGCCTACCCTCGCTCCTTCGATATCGAGATCAAAAGCTTTATCCTTTTTTCAGATGTTGTTCGCATAACCAATATCCAAATTATTATTCTCGCAGTGGGAGCTCTATTCATGGTCGGGCTGTGGGCATTTCTCCGCTATCATAAATACGGTAAAGCGATTCGGGCGATTTCCGACAACAAAGAAGTAGCCGCTCTCGTGGGAATCCCGGTAAATCGAATTATTACGATTGTTTTTATTATATCCGCCTTCCTCGCTGGCACCGCCGGAATCCTCGCCGCCTTTGACACCAACCTCAGTCCAAACTTGGGTACGGCTTTCACTATAAAATCCTTTGCGGCAGTCATTCTCGGCGGCATCGGTTCGATTCCCGGTGCGGTCCTCGGGGCATACTTCATCGGCATTGCGGAAAACCTGCTCATCGCGATTCCCTTCGGCTCCTACACCATCCCGAGCGGTTATAAAGATGCGATCGCGTTTGGAGCTCTCCTGCTTATTCTCTATATAAAACCAACCGGCTTTTTTGGTATTCGCCAAAGCGAAGCCTCACGTAAATAATTATGGCTTACTTTTTTCTCGTTCTCACCCTCATCAGCATCTACATCATTCTCACCCAGAGCTATAATTTAGTGCTCGGCTATACCGGGATGATTCATGTCGGACACGTTGGATTTATGGCGATTGGAGCTTACACTTCGGCACTCCTCACCACCAAAGCGGGGCTGCCCTCTTGGGAGGGAATCGTTCTTGGTTCCCTTGCAGCCGGTCTTGTTGGCTTAATTCTGGCTCTCCCCACCGTCCGCTTCCGTGAGGATTACCTCGTGGCGGCAACGCTTGGCATGGGACAAATTATCCGCATTGTTATTCTCAATGAAAGGCAAATTACCGGTGGCTCCACAGGTGTAACAAAAATACCGCGACCCGATGTTTTTGGCCACGTACTTCTCGATAATTTCGAGCTCTTCATTTTTGCTGCTATCATCGCACTTTTTGCCATGCTCATTATCTGGCGCATTACTCACAGCCCTTTCGGAAAAGTGCTCGAAAGCATTCGGGAAGATGAAATCGCAGCAGCGAGCCTGGGAAAAAATGTCTGGCTCAAAAAACTTCAAATCCTCGTTATTGCCGCCATGTTCGCTGGATTGGCCGGCGCCCTCTTCGCTCACACCACGCAGTTCATCGATCCCGACACGTTCGACATTCACCTCATGATTTATGTTTTTCTCATCGTCGTTTTTGGGGGAAGCGGAAAGTTTTTTGGACCCATCATTGGCAGCGTTATTCTCTATGCCTTCTATGAATCCCTCCGGTTCCTCTCTCTCCGGGCAAGCATCCTCGGCCCTATGCGCTGGATTATTTTCGCCGTCATTCTCATCGGCATGATTATTTTGAAGCCGAAAGGAATCCTCGGCGAAAAACTGATTCGTAAAAAACTCTAAATATGTCGCTTCTCAAAATCGAACATCTTGTAAAACATTTTGGAGGCCTTGCGGCTGTCAATCACTGCAATCTCGAAATTGCCAAGAACTCGATCACGGCTTTGATCGGCCCGAATGGTGCGGGAAAAACAACTCTGTTTGACCTCATCTCTGGCATGACGGCGCATGATCAGGGAGAAATTTATTTCAAAGGGAAACCTATTGGAAAACTACAAGCGCATGCTCGAGCTCGGCTTGGAATCGCTCGGACGTTTCAGGCCATTCGAATATTTCCAGAACTCACGGCACTCGAAAATATCATGCTCGCCTTTCCGGAAAACCGGGAAAGATTTTTGGATTGTTTTCGGTCGATCAAAAAAAGCCAATCACCGCTCAAGCATCGCGCTCTTGAACTGCTCGAAAAAATCCATCTTCATGAAAAAGCGCACTCTCCTGCCGGATCGCTTTCCTACGGCCAGCAGAAACTTCTCGAAATCATGCGGGCCGCTGCGACCAACGCTGAACTTCTCCTCCTCGATGAACCGGCGGCGGGTGTGAATCGCACCATGCTCCACACCATTATCACTCTCATCAAACAATTCCATGCAGATGGAAAAACCGTGGTGATTGTGGAACACGACATGGGCTTTGTGATGGAATTAAGTGAGCGAGTCATCGTCATGGACTACGGAAAGGAAATAGCAGAGGGAACGCCTAAAGAAATCCAAAAAAATCCAAAAGTTTTAGAAGCTTACTTAGGCTATGCTCACCATTAAAAATTTATCGGCCGGCTACGGGGGTCCGCGCATCATCGAAAACGTGCACCTCGAAGTGCACGAAGGCGAAATCGTGACCATGATCGGTCCGAACGGAGCGGGCAAATCAACCGTTTTAAAATCGCTCTTTGGACTTACCGAAATTGAAGAGGGCGAAATAATTTTCCTGAATCAAAACCTTGCGGGACAAAAGACTTCAACCATTGCGGTCCGCGGCATCGGCTATGTTCCGCAGGGCCGCTCGATTTTTCCGAGCCTCACCGTTGAAGAAAATCTCGCCATGGGTGCTTACATTCGGAGCGACAAAGACGAAATCGAAAAAGATCTCCAGTACGTGTACTGCAAATTTCCACGCCTCCACGAACGGCGAAAACAAAAATCTCGCACCCTTTCTGGCGGCGAACAGCAAATGGTGGCTCTGGGACGCGCGCTCATGATCAAACCTCAACTCCTTCTGCTCGATGAACCCTCCATCGGTCTCGCCCCAAAAATCGTTGCGGAAGTTTTTGAAAAAATTCAGGAAATCTGCCGCGATGGAACATCCATCCTCATGGTTGAACAAAATGCGAGCATGGCGCTTCGGATATCGCAGCGGGCCTATGTGCTTGAGCTCGGGAAAAACAAATTCGAGGGCCCGGGAAATGAACTCCTCTCTGATGAGCGAATCCGCGAAGCTTATCTCGGAATAAAGAGGAAATAACCTTAAAGAAGCTTTGACAAAGCCGTTAGTAAGCGTTACGCTAGCCTCCCTACTCACTTAATATTAATTAATAATATATGAATTTAATAAGAGGAGCAGCATTGAGTCTGTTAACGGCATGCGCAGCAACGCCGTCTATTCAAAAAACGCAGGCAGCTACGGGCGCAGAAACAGCACAAGGAGCCGCACAAATTCGCGCGGATCTGGAAAGATCAAGAATATGCCAAGGGCTCACTGCAAGAATGCAAGCGGCTTTTGATGGTATGGGGAAAAGGGGACTTTTAGGATATGAACGAACCGCAGATCGATGCGGGCTTGATCCCCTAGCGGTTGAAATTGATATGGTCCATGAAGGCTGTGTGGTAGACCCAGAAACTTCGCTAGCTCTCGATAGGGAAACTGCGGAAGAGGTGGGAAGGATGCGAGGTGAAATAACAGGAAATCTTGAGGCATGTGAAGAAGTCACAAGTCCAAAGGACCGTGCGCCTGAATTCGACTGTGCTGTTGCAACACGTAAATTACTATCAGCGACAGAATTTGTTGCTCAAGATGGACGCCGCTTATTCAGATCTATGCACGCTGCTCTCAAAGAAATGGCGCGTGCGTGCGTTGATGTTTCCGAAGAATCGCCGTGGGGAAAGCTTTCAAAAAGAGTGAGAGAGAAAGCATATGCACTCTTCGGAGCTGCTCCGCAATAAGAAAAAGCACGCCTACAAAAAGCAGATAAAAGAAATATTGCATAAGCTCAGACACATATTGACAAAATATGTTTTTTACGATACAATGATGTTCTGATCGTTTAATGTCTTTAATACACATATGTCTGCAGCTGGTCCATCTACACCACCAGCAGGTAGGGAGCCTCACCATCGGGAGCCCACTGCCAATAAACTTCCACCAGGAGGCGCTGCTCCTGTTGTTGCACTAAGCGCTGCAGAATTTAAGCGGTGGTTAGATAGGCTTGAAGTCGAACCTGAAGCTGCTCCTCCGCCGTTGCCATCGCCCGATCCTACTCCGGATGTTGTGGTATCCTTACGTGAAATACAAGCTCTCCCTAAAGCGAATCAGCCTCCGCCAAGTATTCCTGCAGCCCCCTTATCTCCAGACGATGAAGCCGTGGCAAGAATAGATCGTATGAATCAAAGACATGATCCCCCTCCACAGCCAGGATCTGCAACTTTACCAATGCCAGTTGTACCAGCGGGAGCGATACGAGCTCCTCTTCCGACTCCGACATTAGTCACTGGACGTGACGCGGTCGTAAGGGCTCTTCACAACTTGGATCTATTTTTTGCTAGAGGGCGAAGTACACCACATCCAACCGTGGCCTCAGCACCAAAAGCCGCGGAAACGCCACCGCTCGTTTCGAACGTTCCTGTCTTTGTAAATGCTGTTGGTCAAAGTATGCAGGCACCGATGGTTGCACTAGCAAACGATGTTAGTCAGGCCTGTGATACCCTACCTCCACCAGCAGAAGGGCCATTAACTGTTTCCGTTTCCTCTCGTGTTTTTCTCGCTGAATTGTGCGATCCAAATCATGCCTTAGAACAGCACCCTCATTTCGTCCACATTCAATATGAACAATTACCGGATGAACCAAGTCAACCAAAACGCACAAAACTCAGTATGGGGCAGCATTGGGGTTCTATTGCAAAAAAAGAGCCTCGCGTCGTTGGAGCAGGTGACTTTGTACTAGAAGTTACACAGGATATTACGACAGGGGATGTGCTTTCCATAGCATTTGCCGATGGAACAACGGCAAGTTTTCCTCAAGAAGCTGAAAAAGCCCTCGTCCGGCTGGATGGAAAAACCACACTTCATGAAGATGCCGCACGAGTCGTCTACGAAAGAGTGCGTGCCCTTCTTCCCCGCATAGAGACTGCAGCAGCATTGGTGCGGGATCACCTTAATCCTAGTTAATTATGTCTGGTCCAGCAAAACCCGCAGAAGGCAAGAAGGAAGAAAAAGGTGGTGATCACGGTGCTGGCCATGAGAAAGGCCACGCATCGCCATCACTGGTTTCGAGGGGACTTGAGGCTGGATTGTCTGGAGGTAAAAAAGTCGTTGGCGGACTCTGTCGCTATTTCGGTCAACTCGTGAGAGGCACGGTCTCTGGCGCCTGGAGAATGACGGGCGGTGCTTTGGCGCGTGGTATTGCCGCACCCTTTCGTCACATAGCAAAAAGCGTGCGCGATGTCGGTGAAATTGGTCAACAGATTATAGAAGAAGCAAAAGAGAGACATCACATTGGAAAACTTGCGCCAGCCCTTAGGGGTATTATGCTGGCAACCGCCATGTCCATTGGGAATGCGCTCTATCTCCCCATTTCACCAGGCGTCGGAGCTGCGACGAGCGGTATCGAAGGAGTTGAAAATGTAGGCAGCGCACTTGTGATGAAGTATGACGCTCACAAAGGTGGCGGTGCTCATTCAGAGGCGGCCCATGCTCCAGAAGTCAAACCGAACGGCAAACAGAAAGAGCATCACGCATAAGGTATAATGAAGCACGTGCTCGAAGTACTTGCTTCAAAGTTTAAAACACACCAAGCGAAAATAGATGATTGGTTCTTGAGCTATGAGAAAAAGACCCATGGGGAACCCGTCTATGCTTCGGTGGATTTGCGCAATGGAGGATACAAAATCGCTCCCGTGGATACCAACATCTTCCCTGCCGGATTTAACAATCTCTGTCCGAGTTACCGGCGGGAAGCGGGCAGGCTATTCAAAAACTTCATTGAAAAATATCATCCTTCGGCACATCGCATTGCGATTCTCGCCGAGGAACATACGCGAAATCTCTTCTATTTTGAAAACCTCGATAAACTCAAAAACCTCATCCGTGAGGCAGGATTTGAAGTTGAGATATGCAGCCTGTCTAAAGATCTTCCAAAAGATGAAAATCAATTTGAGACGGCCGAGAAAAATTCCATCACCATTTTTCAAGCTCGAGTGTCCGGATACCTCATGAAAATTCCCCCATGGACACCGGATCTCGTCCTTGTGAACAATGATTTTTCCGGCGGGGTTCCTTCGTCGATCAAAAAAATTGTTCAACCCTTGGTGCCGACGCCGCTTATTGGCTGGCACACAAGGAAAAAGAGCCATCACTTCACCTGTTATCAAAAGCTCGCTTCCGATTTTTCAAAACTGATCGATCTAGATCCGTGGCTCATTGCCGCCAATTTTCGCTCCATGGGTGAAATCGATTTTTCGGATCAAAAAAGCATGACACAACTTGCCACGAAAGTTGATATTCTTCTCTCAGAAATCCGTCCGAAATATAAAGAATACAAAATTCCATCGACTCCCTATGTTTTCGTGAAAAATGATGCGGGCACGTACGGTATGGCGGTTATGACGGCAACCTCCGGAGATGAGCTCCTCCACCTCAACAAAAAAGACCGAACCCGTATGAAAATGGGGAAAGGGAAAAAGCTTGTGAGCGAAGTCATTATTCAAGAAGGTGTTCCCACGGTAGACCGCTTCAAAGAGATGGTTGCTGAGCCGGTCATCTACCTCGTGGACAACAAGGTATGCGGGGGATTTTTTCGCCTCAATGAAACGAATGACGATAAAGGAAATCTCAACCAGCCGGGTATGAAATTCACAAAACTCTGCTTCCATGAAATGCTGGGCTATTCAAACCAATACAAAGGTCCGTGCGACCTCGAATGCCTTGCGATGATTTACAAAAATATTGCCCGCATCGCCTCGCTTGCTGCAGGGCTTGAAATAAAGTATATAAAATCCTATGCGCGCGCTTGATATCCTCTTCATCATCGATCCGATCGAAGAACTCCATCTTGAGACGGATACCACCTTTGCCATCATGGCAGAGGCTTGTCGTCGCGGTCACTATGTTTGGACAGCGACGCTCAAAGATCTCTCGATAAAGGGACATGTGCCATGGGGAAACGTGACGAAACTTTTGGTACGAGGAGGAAAAAAGAAAATGTGGAAAACTCTACGCAACCGCAATATCCCGCTCGAAAATATTCCCGTTATCTTCATGCGAAAAGATCCACCCTTTTCGATTGATTACGTTGCGGCGACCCATCTCCTGTCCCTCGTGAATCCCAAAAAATCCTTTATCCTCAATCACCCAGCGGCACTTCGAAATTTCAATGAAAAACTGGGGATTCTTCAATTCCCCGATTTGATTCCCGAAACCATCGTGAGTAAGCGGTACGAAGATATCATCACGTTCCTCAAGAAATACAAAAAAATCGTCCTAAAACCGCTCGGTGGTTTTGCCGGAAGCGAAATCATCGTTCTGGAACAAGGAGACAAAAACAAAAACGCCCTTCTGGAAATGCTCACGCAAAAAGAAAGCCGATACGTTATGGCTCAGCGGTATTTGCCGGAAGTAAAACGCGGAGATAAGCGCGTGCTCCTGCTCAATGGAAAAATTCTGGGCCAACAAAATCGCATGGCTCATCCAAGTGATCATCGGAGCAATATTTCTGCCGGTGGAACTTCTCACAAAACGACGCTCTCTGTCAAAGAACGCGCGATGTGTGAACGGGTGGCAAAATCGCTCCTGACCCAAGGCATTTATTTTGCCGGCATCGACTTGATTGGCGGCTTTATCACAGAAATTAATGTAACAAGCCCGACGGGACTCGTAAAAATAAATGAACACGAAGGAACCCAATTAGAAAAAAAGGTTGTAGATTTTTTGGAAACGGCCACAAAATAACCCCATGCGTAAATATCTCTCCATTCTCCGCCTCGGCTGGCTCGATGCCGTTGCCTATCGCACCGAATTCTTCGTAAGCCTCATTGGCTGGAGCATCCGGCTCTTCATCGCCCTCTACCTTTGGCTTGCCGTTACGGAGGCCAAGGGCGGCGTGGTCGGCGGATACACCTTTCAAAACATCGTGGCGTATTTTTTTCTCGTTCAAATTATTTCGAGTTTTATTTTTTCGCGCATCGGCTTTGATATTGCCTATGACATTTACCGAGGAAATTTTGCAAACTATCTCTTAAAACCCCTCCACTACCTCCTCTTTCGAATAACCCATGAAGTGAGTAAAAACTTCTTCAGAACCACTTTCGGAATACTCATATTCGGGAGCCTGCTCTTTATTTTCTTCGGAGGCTTTCCGCTCCTCGCATGGAAAATCCCTCTCGGCTTACTAGCCATCATCGGGGCCTATCTCCTCAACTTTTGCATCGTCGCCACCATAGCCCTCTCGGCTTTTTGGATTACGAACTCCACTCGACTCATGTTCATCTACTTCGGAATTTTGAGCATTTTTTCCGGCATGATCCTCCCCATTGATCTCTTTCCGCCGAAATTCCTCGCCATCTTCCAGTTCCTTCCCTTCCCCTATATTTTCTACTTTCCCGCAAAAATCTTTCAAGCAGCCTCGCTTTCGCCAAGCCTCATTGAGGGGCTCTACATTCAATGGGGATCCATCGCCATACTCGGAGTATTGGTCTTGTTCGTGTATAAACGGGGGGTTAAAAAATTTGAAGCGGTCGGACGCTAAAATTTCCTTATGAAAACCATCAAAATCTTCCTCAAACTCTGCGAACTGAACCTCAAAAAACTCCTCATCTATAGGGCGAGTTTTTTCATCTCACTTATCCTCATGGGCGTTTGGGTCACGGCCTATATTACCCTCATAGAAGTCATTTTCTATCACACCTCAACGCTCGCCGGATGGAACAAAGGACAGGTGCTCCTTATCATGAGTTTTTACTACCTCGTGCAAAATTTGGGCGACATTTTCTTTAAAGATAATTTTGAGGATTTCGGGCAAAACGTGCGCGAGGGGGAACTCGATTTTAAAATCGTAAAGCCGGCACCGCTCCGTCTCCTCTCCTTTTTTTGGGAGATTCGGTTCGATCACGCGGCCGGGGTCGGAGTAACGCTCTTTCTTTTTTCATACGCGCTCAAAAATCTCACCACCCCTCTCTCCGCAACTTTTACGATGATCGGATTCGGATTTGTGATCGCCTCTCTCGTCCTCTACTTCAGTATCCTCTCGATCATCGCCACCCTCACGTTCTGGGTCCAGCGGAATGAAACCTTCAACATGCTCATTTTTAATGTCTCCCAGCTTTCACGGTATCCTCGCCAAATTTATCGCCACCTCGTCGGAAAGATCCTCACATTTGGTATTCCCATAGCCCTCATCGCCTCGGTTCCAGCAGAGGTGGCTCTCCAATTCGATAATCAAAATCTCCCCCTCTACTTCCTTCTTCTCACGATACTGTTCTATATTGGAGCCCGTATATTCTGGAGCTTTGGGCTTAAAAAATATACCTCAGCCAACTAAAAAACATTTCCTATGCCGGCCATCCAAGTCAAAAATCTCCGTAAATCTTTTTCCCAGCATACGAGAGCCGCCGGGTTTAAGGGAATGATAAAAAACCTCTTTGCTCCCGAAAAGATCCAGATTCATGCCGTAAATGATATCTCCTTTGCCATTGAGGAAGGCGAATTTGTCGGATTTGTCGGACCGAATGGCGCGGGAAAAACGACCACGCTCAAAATGCTTTCCGGCATTCTCCATCCAACGGCGGGAGAAGTTACCATACTCGACTTTACTCCATGGGAAAGAAAACACGCCTTCCAAAAACAATTCTCGCTCATTATGGGGCAGAAAAATCAGATGTGGTGGGATCTGCCGGTAATTGAGAGTTTTCTTTTTAACAAAGCCGTCTACGAAATTCCGGACACGATATACAACCAACAAAAAGAACAACTTGTGGAACTCTTAGATATTACCCGTCTCCTCGATACACCGGTGCGAAAACTTTCCCTCGGGGAACGCATGAAGTGCGAGCTCGCCACCGCCCTCCTCCACAAACCAAAAATCCTTTTCCTCGATGAACCGACGATCGGCCTCGACGTCGTTTCCCAAAAAAACATTCGAGATTTTTTGCATAGGTACAATCGAGTTGAGAAAGCCACCATCATTCTCACTTCACACTACATGGAAGATATTCGCCGCCTGTGCGACCGAGTCATGATCATCGACCATGGCCGGCTCATTTACGACGGGGATTACCAGAAACTCGTTTCGCAGTATGCCGACACAAAAACGATTGAAATGATTTTTAGCGAAAAAGTTGAGCGGCTGAAAATTGAAGAATATGGTGGCGTTTCTGATTATCGCGAAACAGCATGCAAACTGACTATTCCGCGCGATAAAGTGGCACAAATCACCACGGCACTCCTGAATCATTTTCCGATTGATGACATTTCGATCCACGAAGAAACCATGGAGGAGATTGTAAGTGAGATATTTGAGAATAACAGGAATGTTTGAATTCGAAGTCACCGCCGCCGATAACTCTTCCTCTGCGCGAACAGGAATTTTTACCACGCCGCACGGCTCCTTCCAAACACCAGCCTTTATGCCATGCGGTACGAAAGGCTCCGTAAAAACCCTCACACCTGACGAACTCAAAAACCTCGGCTGCGAAATCATTCTCTCAAACACGTTCCACTTGATGCTGCGTCCGGGTGGGGAAATGGTGGAAAAAATGGGCGGGCTTCATCGCTGGATCGGCTGGAATGGTCCTCTCCTTACAGACTCCGGCGGCTTTCAGGTATTTTCGCTGAGTAAACTGAGAAAAATTGATGACGATGGTGTGAGCTTTCAGTCGCCACTCGATGGAGCTACCCATTACCTTACCCCTGAAAAATCGATCGCGATTCAGGAGCAGCTCGGTGCCGATATCATTATGGCGTTTGATGAATGTCCGCCGGCAACGGCAGATTACGACTCCGTAAAAATCTCACTCCGTCGAACTCACGATTGGGCCGCACGCAGCCTCAAAGCTAAAACAAGAAAAGATCAAGCGCTCTTCCCGATTGTTCAGGGCGCGGCATATCCTGATTTACGAAAAGAATCGGCGAAATTTATTACGCAGCTCGATGCACCAGGCTATGCCATCGGAGGAGTGGCCGTCGGCGAAAGCAAAGAACAAATGCACGAGGCCATCGAAACGGTCTGTCCGCTCCTCCCAAAAGAAAAACCAAGATACCTCATGGGAATCGGCGAACCAATGGATATCGTCTATGCGATCGGCGCTGGGATCGATATGTTCGACTGCGTGCTTCCCACTCGGCTCGCGCGGCACGGGAGCTTTTGGAATACGTCCGGCAGACACCCTGTTGCGAATCACGAATTTTTGGACTGCGAAAAACCCCTCCAGGAAAACTGCACATGCTATACCTGTACCCACTTCAGCGCGAGTTACTTGCGCCACCTCATTATGGAAAAAGAAATTTTGGGACACCGCCTCCTTACTATTCACAACCTTCATTTCTTGCTAGATTTACTTCGACGCGGCCGTGAAGCCATCGCCGCAGGAAATTTCTCAAAATTTTCGCAGCACTTTACCTCATCGTTCCATGCCCAAGCATGAAAAAAATCTAGGGTCTGTGCACACACAGGCCCAGACGAATTTCTTCTTCGAACTCGGCATGATGAAGAAGATTGCGCACTGTGGCACGAAGTTTGCGGGCGTGAAACATCCAGACACGCTCGCCGAGCACACATGCCGTGCGGCACAGATCGGATTTGCCCTGGCTCTCGCGGAAAATGCCAATCCGGAAAAGGTTGCGGCCATGTGTCTCATGCACGACATCGGTGAAATTCGCATCGGAGATGCCCATCGCATTGCCCAGCGCTACCTCAAAACCCTCCCGGCCGAAAAAAAGGCCGTAGAGGAACAAACAAATCCTCTCCCCGAGCCGCTTAAAAAACATATCCGCAGTCTCTGGCAAGAATTTCACGGCCAAAAAACTTTAGATGCCAAAGTCGCCCGCGATGCCGATCTCCTGGAAACGATGCTCCAAGCCAAAGAATACTTCGATCTCGGCCATCGAGCAGCCAAACGCTGGTTGGAAAACGGCTCAAAGTATCTCAAAACCAAAACAGCGAAACATCTCTTCCGGGCCATGCAAAAAACGCAATTCAGCGATTGGTGGGATCACCTGAATAGGGTATGATAATCTCATGATCGCCTCACTCAAGGGAAACATCACGAGCAAACAAGAAAAATACATCGTCATTCATGTCGGCGGCGTCGGCTACCTCGTGAATGTTTCTCGGACCCTCCTTGAAAAAATCAGCGAAGGTCAGGAGATTGCCCTCGCCATCCACACCCAGGTCCGAGAAGATGACATCTCGCTCTATGGATTTTTAACCCAGGAAGAATGGCATTTTTTTCGCCTTTTACTCACGGTATCGGGGATAGGCCCGAAATCTGCTCTTGAAATACTCAATGCCCCTCTCTCAAAAATCAAACAGGCTATTGCAAAAAAAGACACCGACGCGCTCACCCTTATCAATGGCATCGGGAAGAAAACGGCTCAGCGAATTATTGTTGATTTGCAAGGCAAGGTGAAAGAACAACTCATGGAGGAAGAAACAAGTCCATCGGAAAAAATCACGGGTGAAGACATCGTCCAAGCCCTCATTTCTCTCGGCTACCACCGTCACCAAGTGCTCACCGGACTCAAAAAAATACCGACCGAGATTTCTGGTGAAGAAGCTATTATTAAGTACTTCCTCCAGAATTGTTAGGTGCCTCCAATGATTCGTACTACCTACAGTCCAAAAAATACCGCAAGCCAAAAACGATTCCGTGCTCTCGTCGGAAAGTTTTCCTATTACCGGAAGAAAATTCTTTCCATGCCGTTTGCGCAGCTTCCTTGGGATCATAGAGATCATCTGGAAAACGTACGGCTCGGCAATAAATTCAAGCATGTGGTGGTGGTCGGAATGGGAGGTGCAAGCCTTGGAGCAAAAGCACTGATTGAAGGTACGGGGAGAAAAATTATTTTTCTGGACAATGTAGATCCGGACTTTTTCCAGGCAAAACTCCACGGCTTGGATCTCAAAAAAACTCTCTTCCTGCTTATGAGTAAATCCGGAGAAACCATAGAGGTTATTTCTCTCGCTCAAATTCTCATAAAAAAAGTGCCCATTCCACAAAATTTCTTGGTGGTTACCGATCCCATCGATAATGAGCTTAAAAAACTCGCACACAAACACCACATTCCTATACTTCCATCACCGAATGATGTGCCTGGACGATTTTCGGTACTATCCCTCGTCGGCCTCCTTCCTTCAAAGTTAGCCGGGGTGAATATCAAACAAGTCATAAGAGGAGCTCAAAAAGCAAACTGGAGAGAAGCATACTCCCTCGCTTGTCACCAGTATCTCCATTATCAACAAAAGAAAAATATAACGGTCTTTTTCCCTTATGCGGAATCTCTGAATTCTTTTTCGGACTGGTATATTCAGCTCCTTGCCGAAAGCATCGGAAAATCAAAACGGGTGGGGCTCACTCCGGTGAAAGCTATGGGCGTGAAGGATCAACATTCCCAACTCCAACTTTTTCTTGATGGCCCGAATGATAAATTTACCCTCTTCCTTAAAGCTGAAAAGAATACCTACGATGAAAAAATTCCGGGAACAAAATTGAGCCTTCAAAAATTATTTGATGCGGAGTATAGAGGGGTAAAAAGTGCCCTCGCTAAAAGAAAAAAATCCTTTGTTGAAATACGCGTTCCTGCCTGGAACGAAGAAACTCTCGGCGAACTCTTCTTTTTCTTTGAACTTGAGATTGCTTTTCTCGGAGCCCTCCTCCAAGTAAATATCGAAAACCAACCTGCGGTAGAACTGAGCAAGCGCATTACAAAAACGTTACTCAGGTGAGATTGAATAAAGAATTAAATGTGTTGTTAGTAATAAACAACAACCATTGTTTTTGCTTTTGTGAAGCCATAAATTAACCGTCCTCGAAAACGCATACGGAAATTTGACTATCTAACAAGAACTGGTACTATGAAAGTAAATAATTTTTGACACAAAATTGTATGACTCAGGATCTCTCGCCTATCGTTTCCACGCTTCCTGAAGCGAAGGAACTCATCAACAATCTCCTCATTCTTCTCTCTCCAAAAGAAAAACACATTATTGAAAATCGCTACAGCCTCAATGAAAGACCACATGCCACCCTCGAAAAAATTGGTCGAGAGTTTGGTGTAACCCGAGAACGCATCCGTCAAATTGAAAAGAATGCACTCAAGAAATTATCACGGAATGTCGTAAACACCCGCCTTCACCAATTCAATCAGTTTGGAAAAACGATTATTCAAAAATACGAAGGGGTCGTTCTCGAAGAAAAGCTTGTCAGTGAGATCCTTGCCCTCGTGAGCGATCCAAAATCAGTCGATGTTTCGGCCGTCTTACTCTCCCTAGAACTCGATTCAAATCTTGAAAAAGTTCCTAATACCATTAATTGCCATCCCTACTTCAAACTCAGAACCCTCGAACGAAAAGAGGTTCACGAAGTATCTGAACGAGCTATTCAATATCTGAATGGAAAGAACGACGTGGAGGCCATTGAATCGGTTGTGCAAATGCTTGAGAAAGGTACGGGGCGAAAATGGAGCAAACAATTTGTCCTGTCCTGCCTGGAACTTGACCGGCGCATCAAAGTCGCCAAAAAAGGCATTGGCCTGTCGGCGTGGCGTCACATTAATCCTCGGACTCTTCGTGATAAAATTCACTACACGCTCAATGAGATTCAAAAACCGCTCCACTATGTGGAAATTGCCAATCGTATTTCCGAATCACACTTCGATCGAAAAATGATTAATGTTCAGGCGGTTCACAATGAACTTATCCGCGACCAGGATTTTGTTTTAATTGGACGCGGTATTTATGCTTTGCGGAAGTGGGGCTATGAGGACGGCACGGTGGCGGAAGTAATTTCGGCCGTATTGAAAGAAAAAGGTCCACTCGACCGTGAACAGATCATTTTGGAGGTGCTCAAAAAACGTCAGGTGAAACGCATCACCATCCTCCTGAACCTCAAGAACAAACCGCTCTTTGAGAGAGTCGGCCGTGATGCGTACGCGCTGAAAGGGTAAGTTGGATTTTTGGATTCTGGTGGGCGCTGAGGGATTCGGTCACGTGTCTCGCTCGCTCTTAGCTCGCTCGCACGCGACCCCGCCTCCCTCGCTCGTATTACTCGCTCGGTCCGGCATTCGAATCCCGGTCTGTACTTGATCTAAGATTTTTTGAGGTGATATTTTGGTGGGCGCTGAGGGATTCGAACCCCCGGCCTTCTGCGTGTAAAGCAGACGCTCTAACCAACTGAGCTAAGCGCCCGATAGCGAAGCGAAGGGCGGTTAGCTTACGCTAAGCGCCCAGGACTTGCATTTTTTATCATACCCGGAAGAAAATAACAACGCTATGTCTCTCACCTACTCCCAAACCATTCCATTTGAATTGCCCACGCCTGATTTTTCACTACCGGGGATAGACGGAAAAACCTATACGCTCGCTGATTTTTCCGACAAGAAAATCCTCGTCGTTATTTTTATGTGCAACCACTGCCCTTATGTGCAAGCCTGCTGGGGTCGGCTCATAGCTCTGCAAAATGAATTTGGTGGACGTGGTGTCCAACTCATCGGCGTCAATGCAAATGACGAAACCAATTACCCAGACGATGGCTTTGAGATAATGAAAGAATTTGCGAAAAAACGAGGACACAACTTTCCCTACCTCCGCGATGAATCGCAGAAAGTTGCGAAAGCCTATGGCGCCATCTGCACACCGGATATTTTTGCGTATGATGAAAAGCGCCAACTCGCCTACCATGGCCGTATCGACGATAACTGGCAGGAACCAACCAAGGTAACCAAGCGCGAACTCGCCGAAGCCCTCGAAGCCCTCCTGCGAGGCGAAAAACCAAATCAGAATCAAAAACCTTCCATGGGATGTTCGATTAAATGGAAATAGTTCTTTATAATAAGGGCTGTTGTAATGCCCTGGTGGCGGAATTGGTATACGCGTACGCTTCAGGAGCGTATGCCGAAAGGCTTGAGAGTTCGAGTCTCTCCCAGGGCACCAATGTTCGTTACAACAATGTTACATCCAGCAAGTGAATCAAACGAGACTCGAACGCGCAGCCGAGCCGCAAGCGGCGGCGAAGGCGAGTGGGGGTCGCGCGCATTTTGCTAAGGCAAAATGACGCGTGACCGAGTCTCTCCCAGGGCACCAAACATAATCTTAACCGTGTCTGCTGGATTTATTCTCGGGACTATAAGGAGCGATAATTCTCAGGGCCATATCGACAAAATGGTCTCCAAGCTCTGAATGAGGGCCATTTACGTAGAGCTTGCTGAGCGCAGCACGATGCTCAAATTCAATCCTTTCCAAAATGCTCATGGCACGAGGATACTCAAAAGTATTTCCCCTTTGCCCCCCATCGTCGAAGACGTCTGGAAAATGATCTCTCATAAACTGTACGACTTCCGCATCGGTAACCGGACCCTGAATTGGGGAGGTAGAAGTCGGTGATCTCAGTTTCGATGAAGCGGATGTATCGAGGAGCAAGTTTGCTCTGTCGAGCCATTCATCATGCATGCCATGTTCATCGCCCGCATGATGTCCCCGCCGCGTTTCTAGGGCCCGAACAAGAGCAAAATTGAATTCAAAGCCAAGAGCACGAACAGGGTCAACTCCGGGCGGATATTGGAATGTTAATCCTCTTCCGGGAGAAGACAATGCTCGTGGGCGCTTCGTTCGCATCGCGTCCATCACGAGAGCGCCGGTCACGGGCCCTTTCATCGAAGGCCTTATCGATAATATTCGTCGATCCATATAAAATTTGGTTAGGGGTTAATAATCTGGGATTAGGGGGTGGCTTCAAACGTATAAACAAATGATGGATCCCGACCTCCGGCTACCTGATAATCCCGCAACGGCTTTGGTAGAGAAAAAGGCGGCGCAGCTTGCACTTCCGTAATGGATCCATGGCATACAAACCCGGCCCTTTCAAAAAACCGCTTCCCTCCATCAGAATTAGTAAGCGCAAAAACTTTTTTGCCGGAAGATGCGATGAGCTCCTTTATCCTTGTAATGAGCATGGTGCCAATGCCATTTTTGAGATAGCCGCTCCAAAGGGCGGAAAACTCGGACCACTCATCATCAACCGGCACCAGAGAAATCCCCGCAAGCGGAGAGTTCTGGATTCTTAAAACATGGTGATGGGCCTTGAGTACGGCGAGTTCTTCCGCGCTTCGCTGTCGGAAAATTCCTTTCGCGGCTAAATCGGTGTAGACCTGATCGAAAACAGAAAGTTCATGTTCACTGGCCTGCGAAAAGGTGCCCTTATCCTCATTGACGCAAAGCGTACCGCTTCCAGCCCAATACTCAATTTCCTTTTGAACTCCACTGCTTCCGATGATCGCCACTTTATCAACATTTTCGAGCATCGCGAGGGCTTCCTGTAATTTTTTCAGCATCCCGCCGGTCGCCTTAATTTTCAGGTGCTCTCCGGCAAGAATCTGCACAATGGCTGATTTGGTAAGGAGCGGAACAACTTTGCCATCGATGTCCTGCACGCCGCCGGTTTCGGTCACGAGCAAAACCTCATCAATGAAATCGTGGCACTTCGCACTGATGTGACTCACGACGGCATCGGCATTGATATTCGTATTGGCGTATTCACCGCGCGCATGAGCCTCCGGATCCGCACCGACAAAACCAATGATTTGCAAAGGTTCTCTCGACAACGCCTCACGCAAATCTACCTGGATATCGAGCAATTCAGCCTCAGAATAATCACCTCCAGCATCAGTTATTTTGGACACAAGCTGGGCCTGCGATACAAAACCAGCATCCGGAAAAACTTCTCGTAATACCGTGTCAATACCCTGCCATGCGGGAATAACCGCCTCCTCCATAATTTGCTGATCCACCAATCCAACGCCATCAACTTTTGGCCGCGGCTCACCCGGATGCTTTGCGTTCCACTCTCGATCAATCTGCACGCCTCCGCCATACACGAACACCACCTGAATTCCATTGCGTACGAAAGAACGAATGGCATCAACAATCCTGTTGAGCGATTCAGGGCTCGCGATTTCCTTTCCGCTTACTTTTACAAGCAGCGTCCTGCCCTCATAGAGATCGTAATAAACATTATCTGGTTTTCTGAGTGTTGCTAACATAATTTTGAATGGAACAAAAAAACTCTCGCTTCTGCACCTGTAGAAAAACTACAGATGAAGGAGCGAGAGTTAAGCTTTAAAGCGCATTAAATCCGCGGTACCATCCTTCTTCATCATTCCCGTAAAGGAATGAACTTGGTCGCTTCGCCTCAGTTGAATGATTGGTCGAGGGTGAAAGCGCGATGCGTGATAACGGACATCTTCCGGCGACGCCTACTTGATCCCGCGATGGGATCTTTCTTCGGCTGCAACATAGCTAAGGCGCGTCAGTAATGTCTCTCCTGCCAGGCTTCCACCACCCCCGGCTCTCTCAAAGTGAGTACATCACCTACTCTTCCTTACAGTATTTCAATCGATAAAATAAAGAACAAACCAAACTAAGCGGACTTAGTATAGCCAAACAAACACGATTGTCAAGCAGTTTTTCAAGGCACTTCACATTACGCCATCGAAATTCCCACAAAAATCGCCGCCGCCGATAAAGCCAAAGCAATGATGAGGCTTACGACGCGAACGGAACTCGCACTCATGGAAGCCACGCTGCCCACAGATCGTCCGATCAATCCTGTTGGTTTCATAAAAGCGACCAAAGCTCCCCACATGAGCAGCAAACCAAAAACTCGGGCGACCCACGTCGTCATGGCTTGTTGGCTCTTCAAAGCTGCGAGAGCCTGTGACCTGTTTCCTCGAACAATTTGTTGCAAGGAATGATTCTCTGCATCCGTGAAGGTTGCAATGGAAGTCCCTCGAAGCGCCCCAAAAACGGTGACGGGCACATTGGATTCCAGCACGGAATATTTGATTCGAAGATCCCCCACCTGCGGAGCATAGTTTGTGCCACGGCCAACAAAAAGAAAATCATCACCCGCAACATGAACCCCTGGGTAAGGAAGAACCTTATCGGCCGTAAGTTTTAGTGGAGAAAAACTCGGGAGTGTGACGCTCGCCATATCTACCGAAAAAGCACCTATCTTTGCGCTACTCGCCTTTGTTTTAAATTCCCGAACGGCCATAACAGGATTTTCGTGGCCGAGTGGGTTGGCGAACGTAGTGGCATCAGCCGGACCTCGAAGCCAAATTTTTTCGTAATCATAGGTCACGATTTGGTTTGCTCCCTCTCCGGTCGTGTTTTTCTTCTCAATCCAAGCAAACATTTCCACCGTTCTCTCGAGGGCTATGTAGGAAGCTGGCTTCAAATATTGACCATCACTTATAAGATCGGCCGTAGTTAACAAACCGGAAACAGAAACGAGTTTTCCTTGAAGACCTGCGTCCGCGGACTCAGTATCAGAGCTAATTTCGGTTGAAGTTGCGGCGATTTGGGAATAATCAGTTTTCCCTTCGTTCCAAACGAGAAGGCCAAATGCGGCTGCCAATAAAACGATCGCGACGAGCGGATGATTCATGAGCTGTGACTTCCCTGACGGTCCCGTTTTGACCGCCTGAACGAAATGATCCTGTTGCATGGTACGAAAAATTAAAAATTAAATTTTTGCTTTCTTGAGCATATCATTGTTTTCGATTTCCGGCATGTCCCTGCCGAACTTTGCGATGAATTTTTGATGCTGGGTGAGCTTCTGCTCAAGCTGCTTGAGCAATTTCGGCGCCCGCTTGGCTACATCACTGTTGAACTCTGAAACTTTGGAAATTGCGTCCATCACGAGGTGAAAACGGCTCGTTTGATTCCGGACATGCATATCGAACGGCGTTGTGGTCGTGCCTTCTTCAAGGTATCCATGAACAGAAAAACGATTCGCCGATGGATGCCCGAACACAAGTTTTTTGATGACGTCGGGGTATCCGTGAAAATTGAAAATAATCGGTTTATCGGACGTGAAATATTTTTCAAACTGCCGGTCGGTGAGGCGGAGCGGATGACGTTCATCCCCAATCCCAAGACTCGTGAGTTCGGAAATATTTACAAAACGCACCGCTAATTTGGGAAGCATCTTTTTGAGGAGCCCCACGGCGGCCATAGCCTCAACCGTCATATGATCTCCCGCCGAAGCGATCACGGTGTCAGGGTGCTTCCATCCCGGATGCACCCACTCCCAAATACCAACCCCAACCTTGAGCTGCTTTCGCGCCTCGTCCAAGGTCAACCACTGCGGCATGGGATTTTTTCCAGCGACAATGACATTGATCGCGTTTTTCCTTTTGAAACAATCTTCAAGCGTGACGAGCAAACTGTTGGCGTCGGGAGGAAAATACACACTACAAAAGGCTCCGTGCTTTTCCAAAACACTGCTCACAAAACCTGGATTTTGATGGGAAAATCCATTATGTTCCTGCCTCCATCCAAGGCTCGTGAGGAGGTAATTTAAGGCTGATATGGGCTTTCTCCAGGCAACCTTCAATGACTGCTTGATGAATTTTGCGTACTGATCCACCATGCTCGCTACAATCATCGCAAACGCCTCGTAGGTTGCGAACATGCCGTGCCGGCCGGTGAGCAGATACCCCTGGAGCCAGCCCTGCAAATTGTGTTCACTTAACACTTCCATCACGCGGCCATCAACCGCCATGAATTCATCGTAGGATTTAAGCGGCCACATAAAAGCACGGCCGGTGGCTTGAAACAGAGCCGCCATTTTATTGGAATCGGTTTCATCGGGACAGAAAAAGCGGAAATTTTTAGCTTCTTTGTTTTCGACGAAAATATCGCGGATGAAATTGGCCCCGACCGCGGTATTAGAAATCTCGGTTATCCCCTTCCCTTTGAGCAAAACTTCGTATTTTCTCAGCTCTGGAAATTTGAGCGGCTTACGCATGTTGCCGCCAAACGTATGCTTGTTATGCCCCATGCGAAGCTTTCCTTGCGGTACAAATTCGAGCACCTCAGGAAGCGGGTTTCCCTTTGCATCAACGAGTTCCTGAATGTGGTAACTCTCGAGCCAATTTTTGAGGAGGCTGAAATGATCGGAGTTAGACTTCACATCCCCGAGCGGAATTCCATGGGATCGGAAATTCCCCTCGAGCTTTTTTCCATCGGCCATTTTAATTCCATGCCAGCCCTTCGGCGAGCGAAGGATAATCACGGGCCAGCGTGGAGAGAGAACTGGTTTTGAGCTTGTCCGAGCGCGCTTCTGCGTTCGCACGATTGATTGGTATGCCCACTCCATGGCATCCATCATTTTTTGATGGAGATTTTTGCCCTCAATAATGCGTGGTTCATATCCGAGCCCGCTGAAAAAATTAAGAATCTCACTGTCGCGCATGGCACCAAAGATAGTGGGGCCAGAAATTTTGTACCCATTCACGTGAAGAATCGGTAAAACGGCGCCGGACTCAGCCGGATTCAAAAACTTATTGCTCTGCCAAGCGGTTGCGAGCGGACCGGTCTCCGCTTCCCCGTCTCCCACCACGCAAAGGGCGATGAGATCAGGATTATCGAGAACAGCACCGAAAGCCGTTGCAAGACTGTACCCCAATTCTCCGCCTTCCAAAATGCTTCCCGGCGTTCCAGGGTTTAAGTGACTCGGAAGCCTCCCTGGCCAACTAAAATCTTTGAGAAGAGCCGCAGTTCCTTTTCCGTCACGGCGGTACATCTCATAAAAATCACCCATCGTGCCTTCGGCAAATAAATTAGAAAGAACGGCTGGCGCTCCATGGCCCGGACCGGAAATAAAAAGCATGTTTGGCGCATGCTTTGAAATGAGATAGTTCGCGTGGGCATAGATAAAATTCTGGCCTGGCACTGTGCCCCAATGACCGAGAATTCGGTCTTTAATATGATCCACCGTAAGCGGCTTTCTTAAGAAAAAATTATCCTTTAAATATAACTGCGCCGCTGCAAGATAATCGACATATCGCAGATACCTATCAAACCAAAAAATGGCTTTAGGAGGTTGATTTTGTTTAGGCATGGACTTTTTCATACAGAATATCGTCTGTTAGAAATGTATAATCCGGCAGCACGAGACTTGCCCCCGCCTTGAGGAGATCTTCTTTTTTTGACGTGGTTTCAAAGGCAATGCAACGAATATGGGCACTGCGTGCCGACTCCACTCCGTTCACCGCATCCTCAAGCACGACACACTCATTTGGAGCACATCCCATACGTCGTGCGGCTTCCAGGAAAACATCCGGGAATGGCTTGCCGTGGGCAACTTCCGTAATTGAAACGATGTCCGGGAAATAAACATCAAGGCCGACGCGCTTTAAAATAGACCTCACGATATCGAGGTTGCTGTTTCCGGTGGCGATGATGTTTTTGAGACCGGCGTCGTGAATTCTCTTTATAAAAATCGGAGCACCGGGAACCGTCTTGATCTCCGTTTCTTGAACAAATTTTGTATACAAGTCACGCTTTTCTTGAATACAGGCCTCTCTATCCCCCTCGTTCATCTTTTTCCTGTTCTCAGCAAAAATAGTCGTAAAAATAGCTTTTGAACCGGCACCGGCAAATCTCGCGAGGTGATCTTGAAGCGAATAATGAATGCCGTATCGTTTGAATATCGCAGCAAAAGCTTGATGATGGAGATTTTCCGTGAGCGTAATCGTCCCGTCCATGTCGAAAATGACTCCTTTAAGCATAGATTTTATTTCTTAGTATTTTACCATAAATACCTCCTTGAACCAAGGAGGAAAATCCAGGAGAATACATCTCGTGAAAACAATCGCCATTCTTGGAGGGGGCTTTGCAGGACTGAGGAGCGCCCTCACTCTTTCAAAAAAACTCCGTCGGGACACTGTATACCGCATCATCCTCATTGATGAACGACCGATTCATCTCTACACTCCAGATCTCTACGAAATTTCCACCGCCTATCATGATGAAATCACCGAAGCCTGTCTCACCCAACTCAAAGATGCAGTGGCGATACCCTTCCAAAAAATTATCAAAGAAAGACGTATTGAATTTCTTCGCGACCGGGTGACAAAAATTCTTCCGGGGGAGAAGAGGGTTGCTCTACAAGACCACGGAGTGCTCGCCTTTGATTATCTCGTTGTGGCACTCGGGAGTGTTGTGAATTACTACGGCATTCCGGGACTTGAAGAATATGCGTCACCGCTCAAAACTCTCCTCGATGGGCTTGCCATAAATTGCCATCTCGACATGCACTTCCACAATCTCTGGAAACGAGAAGTAAAAAAAGAGGTTCATATCGTTGTGGGGGGAGGTGGCGCGACGGGCGTTGAGTTTGCGAGCGAACTGCCCGGTTGTATCCATAAACTCTCCGGGAAATATAACTATCCCATCGAAAAAATTCACATAACTCTTCTTGAAGGTTCAGGGGAGCTAACGGGGCAGGGGGAGAAAGTGACAAACGCCATTCTCAAACGATTCCAAAAACTCGGCGTGAATGTCTGTCTCAACACGTTTATCAAAAAAATCGACCCAACCGGCCTTCACGTACAAACTCCTTCCAAAGAAAAAAAAATCTTCCCGACAGACCTTCTCATTTGGACCGGAGGAGTAAAACCCAATCCACTCATCCGGGAGAGTTTTCAAACCACATCAAAAAATGGGGCTCTCACCGTCAATGAATACCTGCAAAGCACCGCTTTCCCTTTTATTTTTGCCGCGGGAGATAATGCTTATTTTATCGATTCCAAAGACCAAAAACCCGCCCCCATGCTTGCACAAATTGCCTTCGCGCAAGGAAAACTTATCGCTGAAAATATTTTGGCGGAGATAATAGGGAAAAAGAAAAAAGTGTACCGCGTGAGCATCAAAGGGATTATCATCCCGCTCGGTGGCAAATATGCGTTACTCAAAAAGGGGCGTTTTGTGATCAAGGGATACTTCATGTGGGTGCTGCGGCGGCTCGTGGATTTACGCTATGCACTCAGCATCCTTCCCTTCCGCTACGCACTCAAGAAATGGATCCACGACACCAATATTTTTGTCGGAAATGATTAAAAAGGCGTCAAAATCGAGGCCTCGCATTGGGGCTCATGTGCGAACCAGTGGTGGCCTACATAAAGCCGTCGAAAATGCGGTGCGCATCGGTGCCCAGTGTATCCAGATTTTTGGAGCCTCTCCCCAACAGTGGCACGCGAAAACGCCGAGTGAGAGTGATGCGCTGTTATTTAAAAAACAAATACAGGAGCACCATATCGGACCGGTATTTCTGCACGCTGCCTATTTAGTGAATCTCGCGAGTCCGGTTTCTTCTCTCCGGAAAAAATCGACCCAGTCTCTGAGCGATCATTTGAAAATCGCCGATGCCATCGGGGCGACAGGGCTGATTTTTCATATGGGCTCCTTCAAAGGTGGAGATCTTGAGGAAGCCCTTCAGAGAACGGTTGAGGGAATGAAATCGGTTCTAAAAAACGTCCCGGGCAACACACAACTCATTATGGAAAACTCCGCAGGAGGCGGCTCAAAACTCGGGGTGAATCCGCAGCAGCTTGGTTATCTTTTAAAAAAAGTTGATTCTTCCCGGGTAAAAGTTTGTATTGACACTGCCCATGCGTTTGAAGCCGGCATTATTGAGGAATACACACCCGCTCTCGTGAAAAAATTCCTCCAGGATTTGGAGGGTGAAATCGGGCTTGAAAATATTGTGGCGCTCCACGTCAACGATTCGAAAACGCCGCCCGGCTCTCATCATGATCGACATCAAAATATTGGCGAAGGGTATATCGGCTTAAAAGGTTTTCAAAGTCTGGCAGGCGAAAAACGACTCCACAACAAAGCGTGGATCCTGGAAGTTCCCGGGTTTGATGGTGAAGGCCCGGACAAAAAAAATATCGAAATCCTGAAATCGCTTTTTTAATAAGTCATGGGCTGAACTAAAAATTCTTCATTGCTGCGAGGCCACGGGCCGAGCGCTAAGCGAGGGAGGCGCGGGTCAAGCTCAGGCGGGTGCCGCGTGGGTATCACGCGGTTTCGTGGGTTCCCGCGCCGAACGAAGCTGAGCTTAAAAATGGTGGGCAGGAAGGGACTTGGTCACGCGTCCTCGCGCCTTAGCGCTCGGCGCGCGACCCCCGCTCACCTTCGCCGCCGCTTGCGGCTCGGTTGCGCGTTCAAGTAAAATTTTTCGCCAAACAAAAGTATCTCCTTGTAACCTTTGGTGGGCAGGAAGGGACTTGAACCCTTACGCCTTGCGGCACACGCCCCTCAAACGTGCGCGTATACCAATTCCGCCACCTGCCCAAAACGCACACCAAATACTAAAGCATAAACCCAAATGCTCCAAATGAATTTTAGCTTATTCCAGGGACCGGAAATTTCAGGCAAAGCTGCTTTACCTCCTCCTTCACTCGAGCCAACACGTTTTTGTCATCTGGTTTCTTCACCACCGCATCCATCCATGCCGCAATCCGCTTCATTTCGGACTCCTTCATGCCGCGCGTGGTCACCGCCGGCGTTCCAAACCTGATACCGCTCGGATCGAAAGGTCCGCGTGGATCATAGGGAACCGTATTCTTATTTAAGGTGATACCCGCGTCATCCAAAGCTTGTTCCGCCTTCTTCCCCGGTAAACCAAGAGGAGTCAAGTCAGCCAGGAGTAAATGATTGTCGGTTCCGCCGGTTACAAGCTTCCAGCCAAATGTAAGCAATTCCTGAGCGAGCGCCTTGGCATTTTTTATAATCTGCGCCGCATACATTTCAAATTCCGGCCGAAGTGCTTCGCCAAAACACACGGCCTTGGCCGCAGTGATGTGATCATGGGGCCCTCCCTGCAGTCCCGGGAAAACCGCTTTATCAATAGGCTTCGCGAATTTCGATCGACACATAATAATGGCGCTTCTTGGCCCACGGAGGGTCTTATGAGTCGTCGTCGTCACCACATCAAAACCGAAATCAAAAGGATTTTTGAGCTGTTTGCCGGCAATGAGACCAGCGATGTGCGAAATATCAGCCATGGTAATGGCTCCGACCTCATCCGCGATTTTTTTGAATGCCGCCCAATCAATATCGCGCGGGTACGCCGTGTAGCCCGCTACAATGAGCTTCGGCTTGCACTCAAGCGCAATTCGACGAATCTCTCCGTAATCAAGCCGCTCATTCTTCGGATCAACGTAATAGGGCACAAAATTATAAAATTTTCCGGAAAAACTTATGGGAAGTCCGTGCGTGATATGACCGCCCTGATCGAGCTTGAGTCCCATCACCGTATCCTTATATTCAAGGAGCGCAAAGTATACAGCGCAGTTCGCCGGGCTGCCGGAATAAGGCTGCACGTTCACATGCTCTGCGTTGAACAACTTTTTTGCACGCTCTATGGCAAGATTCTCTATTTGATCAACAAATTGCTGCCCCCCGTAATAGCGTTTCCCCGGATATCCTTCAGAATATTTATTCGTAAAAATCGATCCCATCGCTTCCAAAACCGCTGGACTCACATAATTCTCCGAAGGAATAAGCTCAATCCCCTCGGACTGACGCTTCATTTCCGCGCTGATGATTTCGAAGACTTGTGGATCTTGTTTTTGAATGGCCGACATCGGATGATGCGCTTTTCCGTAATAATAAAATCGACAGGCACATCATATGGGTGCGTGGGGACTTTATCAATGATTTGCAATTCATAGGCCAGACCGATTGTGGTGCAGTCTAACTTCTTTAAAAATCGATCAAAATAACCGCCGCCGAATCCGATGCGGTGACCGCTTTTATCAAATGCTACGCCAGGAATAATGGCTACATCGATCTCGCGCCACACGCCCTTGGGTAAACAAAAGAGCGGCTCGCGAATACCGAATTTCCCTTTTTTAAATTTTGACGGGTGCTGAAGCTGATACAAACAAATCCGCCGCGCTTCTATTTTGGGAACGATAATTTTCTTTTTTGAAAAAAACTTCTCTAAAAGCGCATCGGTTGAAACTTCTCCGCGATGTGAGAGGTACATGAAAAATTCACGGGCCTTCTGAAATGAGGCAAACCGCACCAATCGATCCATAATTTTTTTATCTTTTTTCCTCTTCGAAACCAAAGATTGTGCTTCACGCAACCTCAAAATCTTCCTCCTGATTTCTTCCTTATCCACTCGCACATTCTAACACAGGCAGCCCTTGAAAATTTTGCCTTAAGGCGTAGAATTTTTCTGCTCTTAACCCAAATATATGCAAGAATCACTCCCCAAAAAAACCGTTTACCAAATGGTTCTCATCGCCCTTCTCTCCGGCCTCGTGGGAGGTGCAATCTTCGGAAAAGTACAGAACATCAAGCCGGGAAAAATTATTGATACCGAAGTGGTTCAAGAAACACATTTCGTGGAAGAATCAGACTCAATTGATGCGATTGGAAAAGTCGTTCCGGCTGCTTTGAGCATCGTCGCTACCAAAGATCTCCAGGTTTTTCGCCAACAACCGATCGACCCCTTCTTCTTTTTCAACCAAGATCCTTTTTTCAGAGATTTTGGATTCCCGGCACCGCAACAAAGACCGCAACAACCACAGGAACCAGAAACAAAACGGCAGGTGATCGCCGGCGGAACAGGATTTATTATCCAAGAAGATGGCCTCTCCCTCACGAATAAACACGTCGTGGCTGATACTGGCGCGGATTATTCTGCCATTACCAAAGATGGAAAGGAGTATGACGTGGAGGTGGTGAGTCGTGATCCGGTGAATGATCTTGCCGTCATCCAGCTGCACGAAAAAACCGAGGATAAGAAAGATCGAAAAACCGGAGAGAAAAAAGATTTCGGGGCAAAACCGGAAAAACTTCCGAAAGCCGAACTCGGAGATTCGAGCAAGCTCAAAGTGGGACAGAAAGTTTTTGCGATTGGAAATGCACGCGGCCAGTACGAAAATTCAGTGACTGCGGGAATCGTATCGGCATTTAATCGTGAGATCCAAGCATCGGACCAAGGAGGAACGATGAGCGAAACATTATCCGGCCTTATTCAAACCGATGCCGCGATTAATTTTGGAAACTCCGGCGGTCCGCTCATTAATCTTGCCGGTGAAGTGATCGGCGTGAATACGGCCGTAGATGCTGCTGCCACTGGGATCGGTTTTGCCATTCCGGTGAATCAGGTGAAGCCCGTGCTGGAGAGTGTGAAGAAATTTGGGAAGATTGTGCGGCCGGTGCTTGGCGTGATGCATACGATCCTCAACAAAGAAAAGGCGAAAGAGTTTAAATTGGAGGGCATTGAATATGGTGCACTGATTACAGGGGATCGGGCCAAAAAAGAATTTGGCGTCGTTCCTGGCAGCCCGGCGGAAAAAGCGGGACTGAAGCTTGATGACGTCATATTAGAAGTAGATGGTGAAAAAGTGACTGAGGAGAATACTCTCCAGAGCATGGTTCAAAAACACGCCCCGGGAGATAAACTGAAACTCAAAATATGGAGGGCAGGGAGCAGTTTCGAGGTAACGGTGACATTGGATGAGCGGAAGGAGGAAAAATAACAGATAGGGTACAGATGAGGCAAAACATCTTGACTTATTTGGGTTTTTCATTACAATTAACTTCTCTTAATTTATCAATACCATGAGAAGTAATCTTGAAGCCCCAAAAAGTGTTCGTGCCGCCGCTCTGGGTATAGCCGTCGCTACCGGTGCCATGGCACTTGCATCAGCTCAAATCGCCCAAGCAGAAGAACCAGCAGTCATTGAGTCGGGGGATGTTAACCTTGGCCTTGAGGGAAGAATCGAACACGGAGTTCTTGTAGGGACACTCGATTTTGGAGGCTGGTTTACCGGAACAACAATAACAGTACGGAAACCTCTTGCCGGTATTATCCCTCTGGAAAAACTTGCCGAGCTGGAAGGAAAAGAATTTTCGGCCAATGTGGAAGGCGAGATTTTAGGAGGTATTTTTACGGGAAGACTCACGACCGATACTCCATTAAGTTTTGCTATCCCGCTGACGTTTCCTTGCACAGGGCTTGTGAGCGGTTTCGGGGGGGCCAGCCACACTCGAACAGCAGCGCCAAGAAGGACCACTCGACCAGCTACGGCAGCACGCGTCACGCCGGAACCCGGGGGACCAACATCGAGCCCGCTCAAATTTGTGAAGCCCCTTGATCCGAGAACTTTCTTTCCAGAAAAACCGGAAGGGGGCAAAAGTATGGGACCAGGAAATCCGCGCGGCTTTGATATAGCACCCACTTCTCCCTACAAATTCACGGTAACGGGTCCTGCACAAATTCAACTCCACCTCTATCCATGGGTTTTTGTTGATGAAGCCAAACGCAAAGGTTCTGGCCCATTACAAGTGAGCGTTACGCTCGATGAAACTGATAAACGTGAAGTTCCGCCGCAACCGCTTGCTTCAGGAAAAATCTTTAAAGAAACAAAATTTGATCCGGGTAGCGGAGATATCGCGCTCTGGACCAGTCCACTCGTCCTGCCACCGCTTGATATTCCGGCCGGCAGCCATGAAGTGGTGATTACATCGGGCGGGCATAGTTTTCGCGTGATGCTCGTTGGAGCACAGGAAACGAGCAAACCTGACACAGAAGTTGCTATCGAAAAACCATTTGAAGAAGATCCAACAACGCCGCCAAATTTCCGCTTTCCGTGCCGACTTGATCTCAGTGACGAATCACCGGGGCTGGAACTCCGCCCTATTGCACAAAGTCCGGTGCCGCTCAAGCTTGATGGCGCCACCGATGGACTTGCCGTAGCCATTCGGCGTTTTCATGACGACACTCTTGCTACGGTTACTCTCAGTAGCGGTACAAAAGGCAAACCGGACTACGTGGAATATCGACTCGAGCGGCCGCTGGAGCAAGTCATCGATCACATGTGTGAATTTGAAAGAGTTGAGCCCCCGGCGCGTTCCACCGATTCCGGCGGGCCAACGGAACTTCCATTGCTTTTGAACGCGGACGGAACGGTCGCCACCCCAACAACACCAGCCGGACCGTATAAACCCGGAACCGTGGAATGCCGTGCTCGAAAAATCGCCAAGTCCGTGCCTGAAAGAACCATTGTTGAGTGCTGGGAACAAGTTCTCGCAGCACGCGTCCGCGCACATCGCACCGTGCTTGATAACAGACCAACAAATCCAGCAGGAAAACCACGGCGGCATGTACTTCGTCACTTTTAATATATGCATGCCATGACACACTCGCCTAAGTTAGGTGATGATTTGCCGGATGGCACAGCCTTTGCGATTCTTGTTGACGATGATGCAACGCAGGTTGTGCGAACACGGCATCTCCCGAGGGATTGGGACAGGGTTCACGAAAGCCACGAGGTAAAAGCCCGGGTTGAAATCTCCGAACCGCAGAGCGAACAAACATGGGGAACCGAATTCGAACTCATAGCGCTCGGAAATACCGGCTGTCTTGTTTCTGCAAAGCTGGGGAGGCGGCTTCGCCCATTTCCTCTTCAAAATGAGTGCCGCGTAACCATCCCCATTCCGGATGAATCTCCGGTGACGCTCGATGCCCGTATTGATGATGCAGACATTCGAGGCAAAGGAGCATCGACCTTAAAAATCTTATTCAGCGATCTCACTGCCGACGACGAAAGAAAACTTTCTTTATACCGAGCTTTTCTCCGAAAACCGGCATCCGTCGAAGATGAAACTGTGGATAGCGCACCACCACGGGTACGTCCCCTTATGGATTCCATTCGACGGAGATTACCAATTGCGCTCGGATTAGCGCTCCTCTCTTTGAGTTCGGATACTCCACCAAACATTCCCACCACAACCACAACTACCGCCCCTCGAATTGAAGAAGTTCAAGCACACTGCCGCATCCGTTTTGCGGACGGGGTATATTTTCCAAAATGCGGCGATACCCTTGAAGAAAAAAAATCAACCAAGCTTAAATTTTTGCCGAAGGCCGAGCAGCCACAACAGGGAAAAGGCCTCACCTTAAAAGCCGACGTCATGTTTGAGAGAGACGGAAAATTGTGCAAAACCGCCGCCTCCACGGAATTGATGCAAGGCGAAACCGTTGAAGGCTCCGTTCGCTTTACGTGCGCCGAACCACCACGATAGTAATATCATCCATCTGTGTGGCATCCGCCATAAACTGCTTCACGTCCGCAAGGAGGGAGTTTTTGATTGCCTCGGCGCTATTGAGTTCGCCCTGATCGTTGAGGGCCCGCTTGAGCCGCTGGAGTCCGTACTGTTCCCCGTGCGGAGAAAGCGCCTCAGGAATTCCATCGCTGTACAGCACGATGCAGTCGCCGATTTGAAAATTCACGCTCGATTCGACGAGCATTTTGGAAATATCAGGAACCATGCCAAGAGCAATTCCCCCACCCTTTTCCACGGAAACTTTCTTGTCGATCCCGTGATAGTGGAGCATCTCCGGATGACCGGCACTCACGTAGTTCAACTCCCCCTCGTGGTAACGAAGCATGAGGAGCGTCATGAACATGTTCTGCGCGGTCTTCTCACGGAGCACCCGATTGGCATTGATCAAAATATCCCGGAGGCTCGATGTGTTGGCGTAGCTGTAAATGAGGGCGTTGGCGATGGAAACCACAATACCCGAGGGCACGCCATGGCCGGTTACATCGCTGATATAAAAAAGGTGCGTCTGCGGATCAACCTGAATGAAATCATAACAATCGCCACCAATCTCCGCTGCGGGGATAACACTCGCGGCAAGATCAAGACCGACGATCTGCGGCAGCTTATCCGGAAGAATTTGCTTTTGCATTTTTGCAGCCACCTCAAGCTCCTTCGCAATTCGTTCTTTATAAATCATGGCTTTCGTTGAAACTTCCAAATCCCCGGCCATTTTATTGAAGGTTTCCGCCAAAACTCCCACTTCATCGCGAGTCTTCACGACGACTCGAGCGGTAAAATCCCCTTTCGCAAGGACGAGGGCGCCCTCGGTCAACTTTTGAATGGGATTTGTTATGCGGTCCGAGAAATACCATCCAAAACCAAGACCGAGGAGAATGCCAAACACGAGGAGCAGTACAATCCGCTCGGTGGTTCGCACCACGCGGCTGCGCAGATTTTCATACGTCACATCAAAAATAACCGCAAACCTCGGCGCCAAAGGATACACGATATTGGTGATCAAATCGGTATCTTCAATCGGTTGGATTTCTTTTTCATTTTCATTTACCGCGGTATATACTCCCTCCTCATTTTTTTTCAAATACACGGTCCTCTCGTTTTCAAATGCGTAGCTCGGGAGGAGCGCCTGCACACGAGCGCGGAGATCGGGATCGGCTATGGGCCGAGCAGTGCCGCTGTACTGACGTTCTTGTTCGAGAGTGGAATCATAGAGTACATCTCCGGAAAAACTCGCAATCTTTATGGCCGCGATATCCTCGTTTTTTCGAAAAACATCTTTTATTTCGCGATTGAAGAGGACAAAACTGTTCTGAGCCAAGAGGGAGTTATAGAGATCAACGATCTTCGGGCTGGTGAGCTCACTGAAACTTCGCGCCTCTACATAAATATCGCGCGATATTTCTTTTTTCTTTTCATCGATAAGCAAAAAGGCGGTAACCGAAAACAAGAAGATCACCAAAACGGAAAGGCCGAGGATGAGTTTTGTTTTTATGCTATGCATGGATTTCTCTACATTTTATCACAATTTCACCTCCTGAGCCAAGACGTAACCATCTACGCGGGGCTTAAATTCGACCTTACGAGAAACTCCATAGAGCACCTCGGGGGAGAAAAGCGGAATGCCGATAATATCATTTTCGGTGATCTTTGCCATAACGCTCCGGAGCTTCTCAAGACGCACCTCTCCTTTAAGAGTTTCCTGAGAAAGTTCAATCAAACGGTCGGCTTCCGTGCTCCGGTAATTCCCTCCATTGTACTGACCGAACCGGCCGCTCGGACTATGCACCACAGCCGTTAAAAAATCCGAGGCATCGGCGAGTTCTGAGCGCCATCCGAAAAAGAAAAATTCGCTCGAACGGTTGATAACAAGCTTCCCGAGTTGATTCGGTTCGTAAAACTGCGGCGTAATCTCCATGCCAATGCGTCGGAGCTGCAGACTCACATTTTCGCCGAAAACCTCAAGCCCCTTTGGTAAATCAAGGGTTGCCCGTATCGGCTGGCCTCTGGAAACTTTGCTCACGAGCTCTTGCGCCCGGGAGATATTGCGCTCTGGTGCCGAAATGGTTGGGTTAAAACCGAAAATACCATCCCCCACGAATTGCGTCGCGGGAACGGAAAAACCCTGTGCGAGTCGGCTGAGATTTGCGGTATCAAGAGCGAGCCTCACCGCCTCACGGAGATCACGGTTCTTAAACGTTCGATCAAAATGGAACATTAAAAAATCTACCTCGAGACTTGGAATCGTTTTAAGTTCGAATCCGCGGTACTGAAAATTATTCGCAATATCGGCCGGAAGATTTGCGAGAATATCAACCTCGCGATTTTTCATGGCCGTGATTTTTTCTTCCCTTTTCGTGAGAGTTTTTAAAACGACTTCCTCAAATACCGGCTTGTCTCCCCAATAGCTATCGAAAAGGCGCAGCACAATGGTCCCCTTTTCATTTTTTTCGAGCTTGTAAGGACCCGTGCCGATGGGTATAGATGCATTTGCGACATCAAAATCCTTCGGGAAAATAAGAAAAAATGAAAGTTTCTGGAGTAAGAGCGGGTCCGGGGAGTCTGTGATGATTTGAAATTTCTCCTCATCGATTTTCTGAATGCCGCTTATGGTTGAGGCCAAATCCTTGACCCCCGAACGAGGATTATTCCGCGCCTCACTCAAAGAAAAAATGACATCATCCACAGTAAGCGGCTGACCATTGTGAAATTTCACATTCGGACGGAGGCGAAATTCCCACGTGAAGTCGTCGAGGGAACCATAGTTGATGGCAAGTGCAGATTCAATTTGGAGATCCGACGTAACGCGGATAAGCGCCTCATAGGTATGAAGGAGGCGAGCGCGTGAACCGGTATCGTTCACAAGCGGATCAAAAGCAAGGAGAGGTTCGGAAAAACCGATGGCAAGCGTTTGATCGCCGGAACCCCGCATGCTCAGAAAAGTGGCTTTAATCGCATCGAATTGCTGCTCGAAGAAAAGCTTACCTGAAACTCCGACGAGGAGGAGAAAATACAGGAAGATTGCGATGATTTTTGCGCTTTTTTTGAGGCTAATCATTCTGTATATTGTACCACCTTTAGACGGCTTTTTCCATGGTATTTAACCTGAAAATGCTGATGGAAGACGGAAATAAGCTGGGGTTGACAAAATTAGTATTTACTGATAGAATCGGACGTTAGCAAAAATAGGGACAAATCTGCTTCAATTTGGCTCATTTCTCACCTGCAAAGGTTGATGAAACGCGCCACTGCGGCAGGTTCACTCTCTATTTGTAAGCTTGCGCGCAAGCGCTCGCTTTCGATCCTTAACAAGTTGTTGGTTAATTGTCAGACTGAGCCTGTCGAAGGCCGGTTCCGAGGATGCAGCGTGCGAATGATCGCGCCTTGCCTCCTCGGAACCCCCAGAAATGGGCTTCCTCCGAGTAACAAGGAAACGACCATGGAAACGTGCAGCAAGTGCGGTCAGAAAGGACACGAAGAGGCTCAGTGCCCCAACTCGGCAGTCGGCGGCCCCCCGGACGACGCGCTCGACGCGGTGATCCACGGACGGCCGTTTTTCAAGCGGCCGGGCGTGTGGGTCGTCATCGCGGCGGTCGTCCTCATCGGCGGCGGACTCACCGTCCGCAGCATGATGGGCGGCTCCTCCACGTCGGCGGAGGTCGCGACGGCTCCGGCGACGGACGCCGGGACGGACTCCGAGACCGAGGAGGAGGGACAGACCGAGGCGGAGGCCAAACCCGCGCAGGCGGGCAAGGTCATCGCCAAGGCGGCCCCCCCGAACCCGGCGAAGGGCGCGGACAAGGTCGGCGGCAAGCCCTCGGCGGCTCCGGCTGGGGCGACTCCCCCGTCGGCGCAGGCCAAGGTGGCGCCGCCCCCGGCGGTCGGGACCGGCCCGGTCCTCGTCGTCACGGTCGACACCCAGACGTGGAAGCTGAAGAGCTCCTCGTGGAAGGTGCCGCTCGTCGACGGCGAGCAGACCGGAACGGACGACAAGGGCGTCCACTATGTGACCAAGGCGGGCAAGAAGTACGTCTTCGCGTTCGCCAAGGTCGACTGGAACTCGCCCAAGCCGCAGGAAGTCGCGCTGCTCGAGGAGTAGCCAGCACGACCGGGGGCCTCGCCAACCACCAACCAACAACCAACTCCACGGGGATCAAAGGAGGTGAACAACCAGAGGGGCTCTACAAAGTGTATGAGCTCCTCTTCCCCAAATTTGATTTTTCCGGTATAATGGAGGGAAATAAAAAGTAAAAACCATGGCCCAAAAAGATCCAGAAAAAATCACCGGAAAAAACTGGCAGACAGAAGTTGTCGATCGAAGCTTTAAGCGCGAGGGAGTTCGCAATGAGTTTTACGATAAATTAGCGCGACTCAAGCTCCACGTGGAAACAAGTCCTGACGCGATTATTGATGATCCAGCTGCCTCTGGTTTGAAAACTTTTGAGGAACTCAAAAACGCGTCGGAATTCTCACGTGTCGTGAACGCCAAGGGAAAAGCGTATGAAACCGGTAAAGGATGGACGCTCATTGAATGCCTCCATTCATATTTTAAAAACAACGTCGGCATCACCGATGCGAAACTGCGAAGTCGTGAAGTCGCCCTCGCTCTCTACTACCTCACGAGACAGAAAGATACATCTGGCCGGTCCATCAATGTCGATTACCTCAATGCAAAATGGGAAGTCGATATAAAAGGGGGGCAATTATTCATATACGACAACAAAGAAGGAATCGTCGTTGATGGTGCGAATTTAAGAAAACCGGGGACGGCTCCGGCTGCGCCAGCGGCACCGGCCCTCACGCCGTCTGCGCTTGGAACGGAATCGGAAAAATTTTTAGCGCGCGTTCGGGAGCGGAGCAAAAATACGGAAGCGCTCGATAAAAAAGTAGGACATGTCCGCGAAGCCCTCACCGTCGCGAAACAAAAAATCGACGGGATGATTGATACAGCTCCTGCGGAAGAAATCGCCGCTGTCACAAATGCCCGGACGGCTTGGAGTAAGGAAGGAATTTTTAAAGAGGATATGTATGCAGACCTCCGAAAGACGCTCCAGGGTTATCTCGGAGCGGGAAATCGCGAACCACGACAACTTTGGAGAACCGAAATCGTAACATACGTTTCAAGTAAACTTGCCGCGAGCTCTCGAGCTGATAAATCTGACGTGATGGAACGTGTCATGGGAGCACAAATAGTTACTGAATTTGAAGATGATCCGAGCGAAGCGCTGAAAACCAGCATGTACCTCGATGAAAAAATAAAAAAACTAAGTGTACGAAAAGATATTGCGCAAAAAATGGCGAAGTCGGGTATATCCGGTGGGCTTGATAGTATTGCGACCTCCTTTTCCGGCTATATCGCAAAGGAAGTAAAAATTGTCGTCGGAGGAGAATTTATGGCACTTCCGATCGATCAAGTTGAAAAATTTACATTCATGCGAATGGTTTTGGACGAAAAAGAAAATCGGATTTATGCACAGATGCAAAATGGTTGCCGTGGAAATTTGGTGGTCATTGAAGTACAACCATCGGGGGCTTCGGCTCCTCCACCAGCGCCAGGTGTCGGGCCAGGAATGACGCCGGTTGCGCCGCCTCCGACTCCAGGAGTTGGACCGGGCAGACCAGCAGTGGCTCCACCACCAGCTCCACCGGTTGCACCACTCCCAGGTCCAGTTGGCCCGGGCAGACCAAAGGTTGCTCCGCCACCGGGCGCGGTTGGACCAACGAAACCAGCTCCAGCTGCACCAGGCGCAGTCCCACCTCCAGCTCCGCCAGCTTCTCCGTCCGCGGCACCACTTCCGGTACCAGGCGTTGGACCAGGCAGGCCAAAAGCAGCACCGCCGGTAGCTCCGCCAGTTGCACCACCAGCGGCACCAAAACCAGCACCTCCAGCTGCACCATCAATCGCTCCACCTCCAGCTCCGGGAGCAGGTCCGGGAAGACCGCCAGTGGCACCAGCGGTGGCTCCGCCACCGGGCGCGGTTGGGCCAGTGAAACCAAGACCAACTCCAGCTGCACCAGGCGCAGTCCCACCTCCAGCTCCGCCAGCTTCTCCGTCCGCGGCACCACTTCCGGTACCAGGCGTTG
>ORJL011277711.1_pt1 | contig 62066 bp, 49 predicted proteins | sample 1779941 | NCBI WGS metagenome assembly ORJL01 (sample SAMEA104232317, study PRJEB22302) | groundwater metagenome | biome: forest; feature: aquifer; material: groundwater | place: USA | collected 2011-08-07 | depth 5.8 m | reverse complement strand
TAAATAAATTCTTCAATATTGCGAGCGCACGGCGCGAGCGCGAAGCAAGTGAGCAATCTGGCTTTGCCAGTTGCGAACGAAGCTGAGCTTAAAAATAAGGTAGGTCCCCTCCCGGCATCTTCGACTTTCGTCGAGGAACCGGGAGGGGAATATCGGCCGTTAAGCCGTTGGTGGGATTACTTCACGGAGGGGGACAACCGCCGTACCGAGCGCTGCGATGGTAGCCAGAGATGGCTTCAAACGAGACCGCTGTGGCCGATCTGCCACGGGTGCAGTCTGCGCTGATCCAGTCTAGGGTGAGGAGCACCGGTATGCTGATCAAACCGGTATCTTCTCGATCCCGCGAGATCTGGTACCAAGCGTCGGGATATGGACAGGACGCACCCGCGCAGCGAACGATCGCTCCGATGGGATAGGAAAAGAAAAACATCCTCATCGGTGACCACGGGCCCGGTATGCCTGCCACGTTCATTCCTCGAACCTTCCACTTCATCGCGATGCCGTAGTATGACGGATCGCGCGTGAAACGATACGAGCTTTGTGCCGTGCTTCCCGAAACCACGAGGTCGCCCGACTCGCCGGTTGCGCCGAAGCGGATCACGTACTCGTACGTGGCCGCGTGGTCAACCGGTTCCCAGTCAAGCGTGATCGATCCCGAGCTTCCGATGGAGATTTCCTGAATGTATCCATCGGTTGGGCTTGTGATTGGCGGCGTCGTTGCCACGGTGGGAGGCGTGTCATCTCCGGTTTCGTCGTCCGGAGGAGGTGAGGGAGGAGGAGGTGGGGGCGGTGGCGGAGGAGGCGGAAGGGGCGGAGGAGGTGGTGGGCTAGCACATGCCGTTGCCGAGCACGAACTCCACGCACCGCCCGTACACTGCTGACTTCCCGAATTCCCGCATTCGTTACTGCATGACCTCGTGAGCGCTTCATCCGCTTGTCCATCGCAATCGTTATCCGCGTTGTCGCAGAGTTCGGTTGACGGCGTGCAGGACGGCGGAGGCGGAGGAGGAGGTGGTGGTGGTGGTGGTGGTGGTGGTGGAGGCGCAGGGCACGCTCTTGCGTCACAAGCCGAGAGCGTCATATTCGGACCGCATCGCTGCACTCCGGTATTTCCGCATTCGTTCGTGCATATTACCGGCGCGACCTCTTCATCGGTCAATCCATCACAGTCATCGTCCCAGTTGTTACACGTTTCACGCGATTCTTGCCCGCAGCCGTTGCAGCGATTACGCACTCCTTCGTCGGTCTGTCCGTCGCAATCGTTGTCGCGCCAGTCACACACTTCCTCGGTCGGTTCCTCGGCCGTGCATCCTTGCCATCGGCCGTCCCAGCATGATTCGAATCCTATCCCGCACGCCGTTTCGCACGTGTGAGTGCGTTCGAGATCGTCATCGATCCTGCCATCGCACTCGTCATCGATGCCGTTGCACGTTTCCGGCTGGGGCGTTCGTTCGTTTCCGATTTGCGTCATCGCACCATCGACGCATTCTTCGCTCCAACTTCCACACGCATTGCGATGGACCACGGTCAGCGCTTCGTCGATCAGTCCATCACAATTGTCGTCGATCCCGTTGCAGATTTCCTGCATGGTCCAGCACGGCGGCGGCGGAGCCGGCGGTTCATACACCCGAGGCCCAGGCCGCCTTTCGGTTTCTTCCACACGGTCAGCGCACGTTTCGATTTTGAAGCGATACTCGTAGAGTCCCTCGCTTCTCAATCGGCCGTCGTAAAAGAAATCGAACGGCTCCGTGCTTCCATCGAAATACGACATCACGAAGGGATACTCCCGACGCATGACCGGATTCCAAATGAGCACGGTGGCGGTGATCGGCGCGCCTCTTCCTCCATCGGCCGCGAGATGCCACGTGAACATCGTATCGTTCACAAAGCCCTCGTCGAGCGCGACCTCACTGCTGACAATTTGGAGTTCCTTGGGGCGAACCCCGAGAAACTCCGACGGGTCGTACCAGTTGTCGAGCACAGAGCAGTAGCAGTCTTCATTCGGTTCGAATGCCGAGGCGGTGTATCCCGCATACCGCCAACTCCCACACTCGGTTGCCGTGCCGATATACGGTCCACGGTTGATACCGAAATGCAGGTGCGGCGGCCAGCACCCGTTTTCAAAGCGCGCTCCAGTCCGGCCGATGACTTGGCCTTCGTCGACATGGTCACCCACGGCGACGAAGATGTCGTCAGTGGCCGGATCATCGGTATTGGGTCCGAGGTGGCCGTAGAGCGCCACCACAGATTCCATCGTGGCATAGTCATAGTACTGAACGAGCACGCGGCCGCCGTAGTTGCCGCACTCGGATTTGTAGGTGACTTCCACCACGGTTCCGCTTCCGATCGATCGCACCTGCGTTCCCTCCGGTGCCACCACATCGTCGCCAAGGTGGTAGCAGTAGAGGGCGCAGTCCCAGAAGCCGTTTCCCACGGTGTAATCGCCCTCGACCGGAATCGTCCAGCCGAAGGCGGAGCTCCCCATGGAGCTGCAGAAAAAGAACACGAACATGCACGAGAGGTATTTTGCGAACGTCTTCATGATGCGTCTCCTCTGTTGGTTTTATTTATTACTGCACCTCGACATGCCGGATGAAATCGATGAAGTCATCCGGAATATCAAACGTTTCCTCCTGCGATCGGAAGTAGTACACGAAGCGATCCGACGGCACGACGATGTGAACATTCGGAACCGCGCCGTAGTCATCGGCCTTGTAGACGTAGCCGATTTTCCCGTACCTTGCGTACACGGTCCGTTGCGACACCCGCGTCGCGCCCACTTTCGAACGCGCGAGCCAGTCTTCGAACAGTTCATCTTCCCGCTTTTCATACACGAGCACCGTGTAGATCTTCCCATTTTCCCTTTCAAAGGCTGAGGTCGCCAAAGCGTCATCGGCCCAGAAAGGTCTTTCTGCCGGTTGAACGATGGTGCTGGAATCCACCCGCACGAGCACGCCGAGTTCTTCCGTGGCGAAGACGTGAGGATCGCTCGGCTCAGGTTCCGGTTCCGGTTCGGTTTCCGGCTCGGACTGTGCCTGCACGCCCGCGTCCCTTTCCGCTGCGGGACCGGCATCTTCCTCAGTCGTGACTTCCTCTTCCGCAACGACCTCTTCTTCCGTCACCACTTCTTCATTGGTGCCGGCATCCGCTACTTCTTTCTCCGAAGTCGCAGAGTTTTGCGGTTTCCCCGTTGAGGGTTGCGTTTCTGAAGGTTGTTCCGGGCTGAACTGCGCCCGAGGTTCCCGAGATTCCTGCGACTGCTTCTCTTGCTGGCGGGGTTGGTCCTCCGAAACCGGAGGTTTGCGATTTTCCACAGTGGCCTTTGACGAGCATCCGCTCAAGAAGGCCGCGAGCACGAACAACACCAAACTCAAAGTTTTCATGATTGTCTCCTTTTTGTGTGAGTAAATTATTCACCAACTTTTCAATGACCGCCTTGGATTTCCGCGCGCAATCTTTCTTTGAAAATCGATACACGCGAAAAAATCTTCGGTGGCGATCCTTGTATCACAGTGTCATGAAATCTTTCTAAACTTTTTATGAATTTTTTATGAACGTGGGTTACTGCTTTTTTGATTGACGCCAAGCCGTCGATTTTCTCCTTTTTGTTTTTGCGCTTGATTTCTTTTGTTTCAAAAATGACTGAACGGGAAGATGGGAAGAAGTATCCAAAATCTCAATCCCGTATATTTTCCCCTGTGTTCCAATATCGACAAATAGATAGTTATTTAATTTGACGGTTCTTGAAACCTTTTTCTTCCCACTCTGAAAATATATGTAGAGCGCGTCGGCTTTTTTATCGTAAGTAGTTTTCATATCCAATAACAAGTAATGACTATCATAGCATCATTTTCCTCGAGGTAGATAACTTCGAGAATATGACCATCAATCTTTTTCCGAACGCAGATTCTGTTTCTCAATGCCGGCTTGTACCAATCGGGAACGCAAAGAGTCCATATAACATCCTTTTCCTCAACGGCTCTTTCTTTCATTCTTTGTTTTACATGATTACTCAATGCGATTTTCATAGCGAAGGAGTCTTAACATATCGCCATGAAATCTTTCTAAACTTTGTATGAAAAATTATGAACGTGCGCCACTTGCATGGGCTCTTGCCAGACATTTCTCGGGAATGCTATGATATATAAGGTATAAGAATTTATTTTCTAACTTCATTTTAACTATGAAAAGTTACATTCGTGCGGTTTTTGGGCGCGAGAAAGGTTTTACGCTCGTTGAACTGCTCATCGTGATCGCGATCATTGCGATTTTGACCGTTGCGTTTTTGCCAGGTGCACTGAAGGCTCCAGCAAAGGCAAGAGATGCACAGAGACAGAAGGCGGTGTATGATATTTCGGCGGCCCTCGAGTCTTATATTGCCGAGCATAATGGAACCATTCCTGCATCTGATGCTACAAACTGTTTCCTTTCTACCAATATTGCTGCAGGAAATTTTAATCCTTTGCCGGTTGATCCGAGACCGCAGGGAACAGGCTCTTGCGTTGCTGCTGTTGCTGCAAATAACAATAAATACTTTTACAGGGCAACAGCCACGTTTTATGTTATAGCCGCCTTAGTGGAAGTAAGAGGTTCTGGAAATACTTGCGCTGCATATTTAGCAGCAAATAGTACTGCCGCTAATTGTGCTGGCGCTGCCACAGTCGGTCTCTCCGATACTGCTACCCTAGCAGCCTTGAACGCGTCGATTGGTACAAGCACGCCAGATGCAGAAACCCCATATTTTGCGGTTTTCGGCCCGACAAATATATAACTCTACTTTTCAAATTTAAAGATTTTCCAAAACCCCGAGCACCCCTCGGGGTTTTTTTGTGCCTATCAAAAATTGAGATCAAGCAAAAGCCATCGCCTAAAAAACAGGTTTGTTTTGACATCCGCTGTATTTTTTGCTAAAATTGTCATAATTTAGTCGACTAACTCTTCTATGAAATTCATCAGAAAAAAAACTATCAAAGGCCGGGAATACTTCTACTTTGAATATCCTTTTACCGTGAACGGGAAGCGCCGTATTTTGAGCCGCTACCTTGGCCGTGAGGTGCCTCGAAACCTGCCGGAGTTTATAACGAAGACGTTTCAAATGGTGGCCGAGAAGGCTGCGGAAGCAGTCGACCCGAAAGCAAAACTTTATTTTGCTCCTCGGTCCGTCCTTTCTCTTGAAGAAGCTCATTTTTGGTATCAGAGTCTGCACCACGAGCTCCTTGAGGGCGATCTCAAGCTATTCCGATCGCTCTTCGCCATACTTTTTATTCTGAATTCTAACCGGGCGGAAGGCTCAAAAGTGACGAGAAAGAATATTGAAAAGCTTTTAAAAAAACAACAAAAGCCAAAAACACAACTCGACATAGAGATCCTCAATTCTCTCACTGCCCTCCGCTTCGCTTTTTCAAGCGAGATGAAATGGACCATGCCCTCAATAAAAACGCTTCACAGGATGCTCTTTGACCGCATCGCTCCCCACATGGCAGGACGGTTGAAGAGCGAAAATGTGACGGTCAGTAACGAACCGACGACCCATTGGAAATTCGCCAGGCGGGAGCTGAAAAATCTCCTTTTTTGGTTCCATAAAAATCGAAAAAAATACTACCCTCCGATTCTTGCGTTGGAGTTTCACCACCGTTTTGAAGGAATCCATCCTTTTGAGGATGGAAACGGAAGAATTGGAAGGCTGCTTCTCAATGCTTTCCTTCTTAAGGAGGGTTTTATGCCCGTTATTTTCTTTAGCGAAAATCACGGACGCTATTGCCGCGCTCTTTCAGAAGCTCGGCAAGGCCGTAAACGGAAGCTGGCCCATTATTTTCTTGATCAATTTGTAAAAACAAGGAGTGCCGTTTTGCGTTATAAGCAGGAAGGGATTATACGGGGAGGATCACCGCAAGTTGGACGCTGGGAGATTGAACGCGGAAAAATACGAAAATATTAAATTTTTTGATGGCCGCACTTCTCGTACCCAAGAAATAATCACCATTTTTGCCAAGCGGATTTTAACCTGTTATAAGCTAAAATAAAAGGTTAGAGATGTCACTCACGCGCTGGCAAAAACTGATCTTCGTCCCGGTTTTAATTTTGGTCCTCCTCGGACCCATTTTGGCGCCTTTTGCAGAGTCGTTTAATTTTCCCGACCGATACGATCTCACGGCCATCCTCGTGGAACAGGGCCTCTACGCCGATGCAAATGATTACGATGGTTTACTAGCGCCCATTGATCAAAATCACGTTGGGGAAGTGCCTTTCGGCGCCCCCATTGAACGCACCAACATAAAAGCCCGCATCGATCGCTACGCCACCGATTTGCAAAACGCGCTCCCCGGCACGCGTGCGCTCATTATCCAGGTGGATCGTTTTGAGCAGCCCGCCAGCATCATGGGGGTGTTGGAGCGACTCCACTTTGAGGGTGATCCCAAAGAGCCCGGCCGCATCGCCTATTTGAAAGGCGTAGTGGTCGTTGGCGAAGTTCCCCTCCCGATCGTCAATAAAAAAGGGAACCGTTTTATTTCGATGTTTCCGTATACGGATTTTGATGACCGCGCGTATGTGTGGAATCCTGCCACGCAGGATTTTGAGATTCGCGAAGATAATCCAAATCCCCAGCCGGAAGTTTGGCACGGGGTAATTCGGCCGCCGGTTTCAACCCAAACGCCTGAAGGAAAGGAGATGCTCGCCGCATATTTCGACAAAAATCATCTCTATCATCTCGGCGATCCGGCCTACGCGAACTTCAACAGGCGCGTTTTCTTTCAGGATTTTTGGGAGGAGCAGAAGAATCTCAACGCGATCATGTATAAAAACTACCTCAAATTTCTTGAGCATCAGGGCGACATCGCGTACATGCGCTACACGCGCGAATTGTACAAGGATTTGATAGGGCCCGTGGAAGAAGAAATTGCTCAGGATGAAGCCGATGCAAAAAACCTCACCGACCAGCTTGCTGCCATGGGAATTCCGAGTGACTCGAGCGTGCCGCCCGCGGATATTCCCTCTGATGCGCCGGATGAAGTGAAAGCTGCCATTGCCGGAAATGGCCCTCCTGTCGACAAAAACGCCATTCCCGATATTCAAACCAAAATAGGCAAAATGTCGGATCCTTTGATGGCCCGCTTCAAGGATCTTTTCCCAAAATACCCAAGCCTTATTAACGATTTCATCAAGTACACCGGCCGATACCTCACACCCGTCGGCGATGATTACAAACTTGGCGTGGATTCGGCGGTGAATCTCATTACGGCGAAGGATAAATATACGCTCGGCTACTTGAAGGCGGTGAATACGATGATGGAGGATGCGATCGATGGAATCGTAAATGAACTGCAGCAGCCGATTCAGTTGGCGGAGGTGAAGGTGAAAGCGCTTTCCGTTACGCGGAGAAGCGACGACGTCGTGATCGACGAAGATGAGGTTGGTGTGGAAAATGTAGAGGCGAGTTTTGTGAATTACACGCCGGCATTTTCGAATGACGGAAATGATTTTCCGGACCGACTCAATGGTCTGCCGAAGTCGACGGTGACGAGCGTGGCCAGGTGCACGCCGTATCGCGGTTCCAATGGGAGCGGTCCATATTCAAAACTTGTGGAAATTAATCGCGCCCTCAATCAACAGAGCGGATCGGATTATCATGAAGATGCTGAGTTGATTACCGGCCGGACCGCTGCCGAAAAAGGACATGATTATCAGTGCCACTTTGAGGGAGCCACGGAAACATGCGAAGGGTACGAGCATTTTGCCGGCTGCTTCTATGATAACAAAGCCCATCTTTTTGATGATCCCCCGGCGGCTCTCCCAAATCCACAAGTGTGCTTTCCGGAACATGCGACCGATCCGGTTTTGGAGCAGCGTTTTTATCCGAATGATGCGCCGGTATTTTTAGGCGCCGGCGGCACGCAAGCAGTAACGGGCAATCCGCCACCGAACTACGACAACTTCCGTTCGTGTTTGGATTTTTATGAGAAAGAACAGTATATCGAGTATCTCAAGAGTGTCGATAACCGCCTGGAGGAGTTAAGTAATGATGAAAATTACGACAACAGTCGCGACGAAAGAATAGGGGATATGTTGATTCATCCGCTTGAGCCGAAGGATAAACATCCCAACAACATTATCCTTTTTAAGCTCGTCGGTGATCCTCCTCTTTTTGAAACGCTCATTTCGGTGACCCTCACCGACGTGCTCCGCGGACTGGGCTGGGATTTTGCCGGTCATCCGCAGGACTGGAAAGCAACGCTTGTTCCGTTGCTCAGAAGTCCGGTGCCTCTCGCGCCACTCGTAGTGAGTTTGGCGCACCATCCGGTCGTTTCCAATGTGACGGTGCAGCTCACTCGTGTGAACGAAAACCCTATTCCGATTTCGAGCGTGATGTATCACAAGGAACCGACGAATGAAACGCTCTTTGCACAGGGGCAGAATTTCATCACCCAGGATTTGCCGGTGGATAATCCGCGCTACATGACTTTTCAAAATCTCCAGCACGAGGTGAGCACGATCGTGTATCCGGAACTTTTTAGCGAGGCAACATTCGAGAACTATTTAACAAAGCTGCGAGCGATTCAGGATCAGCTCAACGATCCTGAACTCCGGCCGGACGGGGCACCGGCTCCCTGCGATAATTGTTTGCTCAGTCTCATTTCTAACGCGCCGGAGATCGCCGCATATCCTCCAAAAAAAGACGTTTTGCTTTCGCGGGCGAATTTTTTGAAAGTCATGGATGCGCTCAATTGGAAAAACATGGACATTGATTCGAAGCATCAGTACATGAGTGAGTATTATCTCGATCCGCGCGATACGAAAAACGCGTATGTCGGTGAGTCGCTTAATGGTTATGAAATGGCATATTTCAACGGTGAAGGCGCTTTCGATCGTTACGAGTTCGCGCTCAATAAAGACATTCCCGAAGAAGACGAAGAGGCAAATTTGGGCAGTGGAGGGCCATCAGAAAAAGATGAGCCGTATGTGGACGATCCCAGAAATTCGTTTGATTTTCCACCGCCGGGCACCGATGCGGAGGCAAATTATGATCTTTTCAGCTGGTCGCCGCCGCCTGTTTCGCCATGGTGGGTGCAGATGCAAAAGTGGCAGGAGGAGTTGAAGCAGACGGTGAGCGAGTTTGAGTTTGGGCTTTCCGCAGAGGAATTTTATGGCGGCTTGGAGGAGGAGAACAAAAAAGCGCTTGAAGATACGAAAAAAGAATCGAGTGATGTGGAGGCGAATTTGCGAAGTGCTGATGATTTGGATTTTTCAAAAGTGGCAACGTTGGTGCTCGAAACGGATTCCAACACTCTCGTGACGAGTAAACAGGCGCAGGTAAAGATTTCGCTGAAGGATAAGGATGGAAAGCTCGTGAATGATGAATTTTCGAAAATCACACTGAGCCTGGAAGGCGATGGGCGTTTGAATACCGAAAATGAAATTACCATGATGTCCGGAGCAAAAATGATTGGTGTGGTGGCGAATGAAAATCCAACGACGCTGAAGTTAACGGCGCAAATCGCTGACACCGAAAAGAAAGCAGAGCTCACGCTTTCTGTGGTGCAGGACGCGCATTTACACCTCGAAAGTCCGATTTTGGCGGTGATTGCGGACGGGCAAAATGATTTGGCGGCGCAGGTTTTTGCGCGCGATGCGAATAATCAAACTCTCACGAATGTGAATGGCGTGGTGAAAGTGGGAGTTTCTGATCCGGTGATGGGGCAGGTGACGGAAAAGGAGATTCGACTTTTAAACGGACAGGGGAATTTCCATTTTAAGGCCGGAAAAAAGTCCGGAAAGATTCTTTTGAGCGCGACCTCGGGGGCGCTTGATCCTGGAAATCTTGAACTCACGTTACTTCCGGGAGCGCCCAAATCCCTTGGGCTTACAGCAAGTTCCGATACGCTTCCAGCGCTGCCCGGCAGCCAAGTGCAGATTTTCGCGAGTTTGTTTGATGAGAATGGAAACATGGTGAATACGAATTCGGCGCAGGTAATAAATTTTCACATCAGCGCGAAGACCGAAGTGTTTGGCGTGCTTTCGAGCGCGCAGGAAATAACCAATGAGGGAGTGGCGACCGTGACCCTTTCTCCTCGAGACAAAACCGGCCCAGTGAGTGTTATTGCTGAGTCTCCTGGTCTTACTTCCGCAGCGCTCACCCTTCGTGCCGTGAAACAATTTGGCAAGCTGGAGGTTTCTGCGATGCGGCCTGAGGCGCTCACGGTTTCGCTTCTTGGAATCCCCGCAGGAAATGTGGCGCAGTCTGATTATCTTGGTGGTTGGTTTACCATGAACGGAAAAGTGCAGGCAGCCAATTCACTGACCGCTCAACCAACGCAGTACAATAAACTTTTTGAAATTAGCGATCGCGGCGGCGTGAGCATTCCCGATCCGGCGCGCATCAGCGCGCAGTTCATTCCGGCGAATAATTTTACGATGGTCTTGAAGGACAACCACCGTCAGTTGGATATCGCGCAGGTTTCGCTCATCACCCTTAAAGAAGGGCAGTTTGAGGTGACGGAGGAAGCGGATCCTGAAAAATTGGCCGATGGAATCTACGTCAAAAAAATTGCGCCGGGGGATGCATATAAAGTGGATAAAGTAAAAGGGGCGCTGCGGCTCGTGAAGGGAGATCAAGAGCGCGCGGAGGTTCAGACGAATGGTTTTACCCGGATTTTCGATAATGATTTCACGCTGCGCCCGCGCGAGGGGAAGTTTTTAATCATTCAGATTATTGATAAAGACACGCCGGTGGCGGAAATTTTCTTCGTGCAACGATTCGATCAAGACGTGAAAATCCAAAGTGAGATTTCCTCTGCGCCCGGCGTTTACGTCCAGCCGCTCCGCCTTCCGCCCCAATTCATCTTCGAAAACACATTTTTAGGAAATTCCAGCGCGCAGCCCAAAGGCGCCGCATTTTTCGACAAGAGCGAAGAGGTGCAAGGCGCCAGCGCGCCGGGTTTTGCCTTCCAGTCGCTGGAGGATTCCAAAAAGAATTTTGGAATCGGTTTTACGCAGGGCAATAAATTCGCACTCCTTTTTTCGAGCGGAGAAACATTTGGAGAAGCCAACCGGCCATACGCTTCGGACATCGGCATCGTGCTCGGCGATCCCACGGTGCGGATTGATAATCGAAAAGCCGGTACATTTTCAGCGGATATTGGAAAGCTCGTTTCCGCCGGTGCTGCGTCTGTGCGCGGCCTCGTTACTCTCGATTACAACAATGATGGGAATGAGGACATTTTAATTTTGGAAGGTGAAAACAAGATTCGCCTCATCCAAAACAACGGCGGTTACGATCAACTCAAGGATCAGGGCTATCTTTTTGATATCAAAAACGGGATTCAGGATTTCACGAAGCTTGATTTCAATAATGATGGCCAGATGGACCTCGTCATTGCCGGCAAGGTGAGCTGCCGCAAGGGCGATACGTGCATTGATGTGTATGAAAATCGGGCCGGTGCGTTTGTGCGGCACAATTTGCGTTTTGATCAGCAGGAATTGGTGACGACCGTGCGCGCGGAAGATCTCAATCGCGATGATTTCACTGATCTCGTAATTGGCGATACGGCTGGCGACGTGAAAGTGCTCTATAATCGCCGCGGCGTTTTTGACCGACAGGCCCAGGTCGTTGGGAACGTTGGCGTGCAAGTTGATCCAAACAAAAATCTCATTTCGAGCGTGCTCGTTCGATATTCCGGCATGACAACGAAAAATCCGGACGATCCCGATTCGATGCGAAAGTATTTTACCCTTGGCGTGAAAGTTCCGAATCCTGAGGCGGCCGAGAAGGGTTTCGGCGGTGTTTTTGGCGGAGCGAATGCTCCGCAGGTGGCGATCGATGAAGGGGTGAAGTATGAGGCCCAGGATTTTATGTATGTCGATTTTGATACGAGCACTTTTGTGAATTCCACAAAATTTGGTGAAGATTTGAATGGCGGCGTCGTGAAGTCAGAAGATGTCATTCGTTATACCATTACGCTCAAAAATGATTCCGGGGCCATCCGGCGAGATGTTGCGGTGAGCGATATTATCGGGGAATCGCTCGGCCTTGATAAGGCTTCCATTCGTTGTACGGACTGCCCCCAAGACGAGATGCAAATCGAAGATTTGAATGGTCACGATACCCGTCCATATCTTTTTAAGAATATCGATATTCCGGCGCATGCATCGCGGCACATTGTGTATGACGCGACGTTTCAGGGTGATACCGATACCGCGCCAAAAATAACTTTGGCGTTTAATAATCGCTTCACCGACGAAGACAATGAACGGCTCAACGGGCTTCTCCAGCAGGATGATTATTTTGATATCGCGGTTTCCAAAGAAGGAAATCCAACGGGGCAGTTGCGTTATTATTTTACAACGGGCGTGGATGGACAGGGCAGTTTGGGTTGGGATTCGGAGCTTTCTTCTCCGCCGAGGCCGGTAACCGCCGAGTCGTTAGCGGCGAAGACCGGTTTACATATTCCAAAGCCAGAAGACTTCATGAATATTGATGAGGAATGCATCTTTTTTGGATCGTTCCCGCTCCCGCACGCGCTTTGGAATGACGAGGCCACTTGCCGGGCTCTCGGCGGCAAGCTTGAGGCAAAGTCGCCGCCTGAGAGCGCGACAAATTTATTGGCCGGAATGCAAAATGATGATAGCGATGGGGACGGCGTTCAGGATTCTCTTGATGATGTGAGCGGCACGCTTGATGATGTTGCCGAGGCCACCGCTGCGGCCGTCGGCAAACTGACGTGTAATGCCGGTTGTATTCCGCTGCCTCTCAATATGGCGTTTCTCTCTCCGGGATTTTTCAGCGTTCTTGGGGTTCCCGCCGCATATGATATCGGCATGCCGGTTTTTGGGTGGGGCGCTCCTTCGATCATACCAACATGGCCGCCCATGCCGTCGATGTCTACTCTTGGCGGCAGGTTTTATATTTCACCGGCCATCACCGGAGGCGTTGGATTTTCTCTCTGCCTTGGGCCTTTTGGCACTCCGCGAAACTGTTTTTCTTTCGGAATCAATGCGCTGGATCTGTTGCCTGGAAATATTTGCGACAAGATTCAAGGAGGCGTGAACGGGGCGCTCGCGGCGGCAAATTCGGCAATCAGCAAGGCGAATGAAGGCATGACGCTCACTGTTGGGGGAGGAGGTTCTTCACTTGGTTCCGGTAGTCGCGAGGCATCCGGCAGCGGGCTCGGTAATTATTCACTCGGTAGTTATGAAACGCCCACGGCCAAGTCGCGCAATATTCGCATTCCCGGCTTCCCGAGCGTTATCACCGATTGGCTCGCACGGCAGTGGGAAGAAATTGAAGATAAAGTGCTTTCCATCCCTGATATTTACCTCATTTATCCATCACTCGATTCCATAGGCGGCTCCGTTTTGCCCAGTGAAGAATTCTCCCGAACAGGGGACGTTATGACGAACGTGCTTTCCTGGGTGAACAGCATCCCTTTGATTGATATTGAGACCCAGGAAGTGTTGTTTAAAGTTCCGATTTTAACGCGTAAGGAAATCGAAAAATTTAAGGCCGATTGGCGGCAGTGGATCGCTGACGAGCGTTTGGAACTCGATAAGTGGCGCAACCTCATGGGATGCGTTGGTGTTGCTCAGGCGGTTGATGCTGTCGCCGGCACGGATCTTGCCACCGATGGGAATTTTGGAAATTTGGAACTCTGCCGTTTTGTGACCGCCGACATGAATAATCTCATCAATAGTTTGGTGGCGAACATGGAGGCGCTGGATGAGTGGATTTTATTTCCCAAAAAGGTGCTTCAGTTCCGCGCCATTGAAGCATACTACCTTGGCCAAATCATCAACTATCTGGATACCATCATTCAATTCACCGGGGGGTGGATGAAGAAAAACACGGCGCGTCTTAAACAGTGGCGCCGCGCCATTCGCGACATCAAAGATACGATTAAAAACTACAAGCTCCTCATTAAGCTCATGATTGAATATAACGAGTCGTGCGATACGTGCAAGACGGAGCGATTCAGTTTGAAGGACCTTATTTTAAAATTATTTATTGCGATTCCTGCGCCGCCGGTTATCCCTCTGCCGAAGCTGCCGGATATTGTGCTGGATGTTTCAAAAATCCAGGCGGGGCTTCGCATTCAGTGGCCGGACATTAAATTTAAGGCCGAACCGTTTACGATTCCGCGCATTCCGCGTATTGCGCTCGGCGTGAATCTCACCATCCCCCAGTTTAAACTCATCGCGCCGAAAATTCCGGTTATTCCCAAGCCGCCTGGCTTGCCAATCCTTCCACCGCTGCCGCCTTTGCAGCTGCCGAAATTGCCGGATTTGCCTCCTCCTCCTACCATGCCGGCTCTCCCCTCGGAAATTAAAGCCGTAATCGATATTTTGAAGAAGATTCTTAAGATCCTTTGCATTATAAAAATGGGATTTATGCCGACGGATGAATTTTTGCTGAAAACGAAGATTGAGGAAATTACGGCCCGCGGACTTTCCCCACTGCTCCCGATCGATTTGATGTTTACGGTTCAATATCCGCCGATTTCCGTCGAGTATGTGGATCAGATACGCGTCACGGCCTTCACAAATCTCCAGCTCGATTTTTCTGCGATTCAGAGAATCGTGGCGGCGGCGGCTGAGCAAGCGAATAAATTCTCAACGAGTTTGGTGAGCGGGGCGAATAAATATACCGACGCGCTTTCCAAGCAGCTCGAAAAATTTACGAGTCCGACCATCAACATTGGGCCTGAGGGGGCGCAGCTCAATTATAAAGAAAAAGGGCCGCTCGATAAGGAAGAATTGACGAAGGAGTTATCAGCGGCGCTGGGCACCGATGCGACGCAGTTGGTGCAGTACGGTCTGCAGCTCAATGGGGTTTTCCGTTCCCTCAGCGCAAAGGTCAAAGAGCATGAGAAAATTATTGCCGCCGTGCCTGACAAGATTACCTTGAAAGCTGAAAACATTGCGTATAATCCTTCTACTCTACGACAGGCCCAGGGTGATATTTTAGAGGAAGATTTGTCCCTGCCATTTTTGAAACGCTTAAAAACGTATCGCGATCATTTGGTGGCGTATGTGGACGATTCCGAGGAGCTCCTTGAGCGCGAACATTTGAGTGAAGAATTTGAGGATTTGAACCGCTTCCTCGCATCACAGCGTTCGCCATTTTTGGATAAGAGTTTAAAGCAGTACGTTGCCGCTTCGGATTTTTCGTCTTCGCCCGCGGCGCCGTCAAGAGAGCCGGTGAAGATTGGTCCGTTCGATCTGGAAAACGCGGACTGGTTGCCGGAGGATGAAACCAGCACGAGCTTGGGTCTTGTGGGTCCCGAGCGAGTGCTGGAGAATGGAAAGGAAGGGGGGCGAGCGTCCGCCTTGGCGGACCGAGCTCATGGGGGAAACGTAGTTTCCCCCAGAAATCGTCTTCTCGCATTTTCTCTGCCGGCGCCACCGCAACTGCCGGGAGTTCCGGATACCGGGGGCCTCGCCGGGTTGCCTACAACCCAAGATCGCGGCATTTTCTTCGTCGATCCGAGTGGTGAAGGGAGGCGCCTCATTAACTACACGCTTGAAGTTGATAGTCCTTCGCAGCTCGCGGATATCGATATTGATAACGATGATGATTTCGACAAACTGTATTCGTATGGTGGCAATGTGTATTTGAAAAAAAATGACCGGGAGGAGGAAGAAGAACCGCGCCCGAACTTCCGCCCGGAAGATATTGAGTTCTGGACGATTTTTGAACTCAAACCGCATGGATTTTCGCCGAACTTTCCGGAATCGGTGAATGAAGCGGCGCGCGAAGCGAGTTTCACGTTTGAAAAATCAACCACAACGGAAACCTCCTCGGATATCGCCGGATATGAATTCGTCGCAAAAAATTCGCCGTTTTATTTTGAAAGTCCGGGTGCGACTCCGACCATTCGAGCCCATCTTTTGGCGGATCCAAAGGGTTCCGCGGCATCTGTACCTGCCGAAAAATTATTCACGCTCAAGGATGCCGATGGAGAAGTGTTAATCGATGGCGCCGTGCCTACAACACCCACTGCGGAGCCGGGAAATGTCGTTTTGACGAAGGAAAACAGTTCGCTTACTCTCGTGGGCTCCGATGGTACCGTCGTGCGCGTGGCTGAAAACGCGGTGTTTAAAATTCCTGAAGGCGGGCCGTTTGAACTGACGCAAGGTGAGATCGAAATTGAAATTCCGCAGAGTGGCAGCGCCTTTTTCCCACCACAAACGACCCTTACGGTCCTTGAAGGAGAGATCCGCGTGCGGTTTTTCGATGGGAGTGATGTGAAAGTCACCGCAGGAAGCCCCTTCATCTTGCCAGAGGTTCGTCCTTTGAATGCCGTTTTAAAAGGCGTGTATGGGAGCGCCCTATTTACCGGATTGAAGCGTGATTACGCATCGGAGAGCGATGAAAAAGTGAGAGTGAAGGCCGGAGAGATGCTCCATCCGCTCGATGTGGTTCAGTTGAAGTGGAACGCCGGCGGCTCAGGAGAGAGAATGCTTACGCTTTCCAAGGATGTAATGATTCCCGTGCCGGACGTTTTCGCAAACGGCATGGATATTGAGATTGACGAGGGTGTTTTGGAAATTATCCGTTCGGAAAAAACAACTCAAGCCGTAGCAGCAGGCATGGCGCTTTTGTTCGGCGATGAAGTTACGGTGAATTCGGGTTCGGTGGAGGTTCATTATACTCGCGGGGGCGACAGCGTCATCCACGCTCACGAAACATACAGCTTGAACGTCCTCGCGGATTTCGAAAATCCAACAGCGACCTTGGCGCTTGACCCCGCATTTTACTTTGGAAAGATTTATGCATTTGATTCGCAGGGAAATCGAAGTTCCGGTTCGCAGAAAGTGCTTCTGGCTCCTCAGGTGTGCGGAGATACCACGACTCCACTCGCGAACCTTGGAAAAGCCCAATACCAAGTCGCGGTTGGAAAAACCTTGCCGCTCGACGCGTCCCGTTCGTTCGATACCATGAGTCGGGTCATTTCCTATTTCTTGGATACTGATAGCGCAGTGGATTCTGATGGCGACGGTATTGCGAATAACGATCGTGATCTTTTCACGGATAGTGATGCGACGGTTGATTCAGATGAGGATGAAAATCCGACCAATGATGGCGACTCGCCCCGTTTTGTCATAGGCCCGTATCCAGAAGTCGGACAAAAGCAGATGCGTCTCACCGTGCGTGACGAGGGGTTGAATGAAGGCTATCAGGATATTCTCGTCGATATCATCACACCCCGCATCGTGCTCAATGGACCGCCTTTGAAGAGTAATATTATCTCTGGTTTTGTTGAGCCACCGGAAGAAAATGTTCCGATTACCATTGCTCGTTTGCGTCCGGGAACTTCCACCGCTGGGTGGGAGATTTTCAAAACCCCGTCGGCTGATGATGGCGGGCAGTATTTCACGAACGCAGACGGCCGATTCCAAATTACCGATGCGGATTTGCGTGATCGGCTCGTGATACGAGATTCTACCGGCAAGATCATTGCGGAAGTGAATACGGAAACCGGTCGCATGACCATCACCGACGATCAGTACGAAACACGCGTGATTCCGGCTACGCCACCATTGCTCCCCACACGTGTTGGGCTTTTCTTTAAAGGAGATCCGTCGCTCGAAAATCCTGTTACCTTTACTTATTTTGTGCCGGACGTGAATACGGATGCGGTGATTGATGATGTGGCGGTTTTGTACAATGTCGAAGCGGTTTCAGAAATGAGCGGCATGCATGTGAAGCCGCTCGCCCGGGCCTATGAAATGGGATTTACCTTCCAAGTTTTGCCGGGGAATGATACCCAACTGCCCGGCGCGGTAGTTGCTGTAAAAGATGGAAATCGAGTGGTGGTGTTTGATGTGAACGGAGATATTCTCCCGTCGGATCCTGCTGTAAGTTTCCGCGTGAAGCAAGCCGATCAAGCGAAGGCCGATGACCCGGTGGTCTTTGAAATGCTCTATAACGGCGAGGTCGTGGCTGAAATTTTTATTGCCGCGCATCTTGGGAGAGCTGATAAAGTGCAAATTATTGAATCACCGACACCGACTCCGCGGCCGATTCCGATTCAAGTTCCAACCGGGAAGAAAGAATTTACCGACGTGAGCCAGGATGATCCGCTCAAAGAAACGCTCGACAAGCTTTCTCAGCGCGGCATTGTAGCGGGTTACGCCAACTCAGCGAGAGGTGAACTTCTCTTTAAGCCGGAAAATCTCATCAATCGCGCCGAATTTACCCTCATCACGGAAAAGATGCTCTGTATTTTACCCCGCGAGGAAGCCAAAAAACTACCTACGCCGTTCTATGATGTGCTCGATCCAAAACTCTGGTTCTACCCGGTTTTGAAAGAAGGGCATCTCCGCGGATTTATTCGCGGGTATCTTGGTGATGCGCGCGTGGATCCGGTGTCCGGCGCAACGCAGACTCCGTTTAGGCCCGCTCGCGAAATCACACGCGCCGAAGCGGCAACCGTTGTACTCGCGGCATTGCAGGAAGAAGATATTATCGATATGAGCAAGGTGGATCTGAGCGTGAAGCCCGGGAAAAACTGGTTTGATCCGTATATTGAAGTTGCGCAGGATCTGAAGCCGTATTTGAGAAATTCGCAAGACTCTCAACGCGCGTTTTTGATCACGCCGGAAGAAGCGGCAAAACCGAATGAAACCATCACGCGTCGAGATTTTGCGGTCATGGCGGAGCGCGTTTTGCTCATGTATGACTGTAACAATCCCGACACCGACGAAGATAAACTGCCGGATACGTGGGAACTCGCGCAGGGCAAGCAGCTTTCCGAAATTCAGCCGAACGATGATCCGGATCAAGATCAGTGCACGAACGCAAAAGAGTATGAAATCGGGAGCGATCCTTTCAATGCTGATACGGACGAGGGCGGAGTGCCCGACTGTACGGAAATCGACCGCGGCACCGACCCCGTAAGAAATCCGTACGATGATCGGCCACTCATACCTCGCGATCTCGTGAAAAACGAAGAGGGAATTTTTATTCTCCGGCCGCTGTGTGGCGATAGCTGTCCTTGTCGCGCTACCATCGGTCCAGGCGGTGATTTAATTCCCGGAGATATCCTTTTTGCCGCCATCACCGGTCACGGTGGATTACCCATTTATGCCAAATCGAATGAAGAAAGGTATTAAAATCATCAATTTCTTTTTGATCCTCGCCATTCTTGGTGTTCTGACGCTCGAGGCGCGACTCTTATTTGTACAGGCACAAGATGCGCCGGCTGGCGATGCGGGCGCATCGGCGGAGGATTCAGATAGCGCAACCCCAGAGAAGGATGTGAGCGGCAAGTGCGCCGAGCAGATCAAAAACTACATGGCGATCCAGAAAGTTGAGTTTGGCCAATTCATGAATGAGCATTTTCAATCGGCAAAACCAACCTCGGAACTCATTCCGGCCGCCATCGAGAAATACCGTGAGTACCGCGCCGGCATCATGCAAAAAGTCGACGGATTTATTCCCGAAGGAGGAAAACTCGCCACGTCTGCGAACGAGGAAAAGGAAGGATGCAAAAAAGCGGTAGCGGAAGATTTTCAGCTCATGAGGGAACTCATCCGCCAGCATGTTACGGAAAATGCAATCGCGAAAAAATCCACTCGCTTACTCGATAAATACAAAGTCCTTAATGAAAAACTCGAAAAGCTCAACTTTACCATCGCGCAGACGTACGGCTACTTTGCCGCGCTCGCGCAAAAACTTCCTTGTTACGCCACTTCATGCGCAAGATAACCATTCCATCTTCGGTACTCCGAAACGTCCTCATTCTCACATTGAGTATTGCGCTTGTGCTTGCAACGCAAGCTGTTTCAAGGCGCGTTTCCGCCGGTGCCGCGACCCAAGATACGATCGATCGATACCTTGATTTATTCCTCGAAGGCAAGGATTTCAAAACCGAATGTGAAGAGCCCGAAGGAGAAGCGCTCATCGATCCTCGGGATAAAGTGGGACTCGTTATTGATAAGTACCATCGTACCGTGAATTGTTTGTTTAATACCCGCATAAAAGTCTTGGTAGAACAGATGCTTGATCCAAAGGCTGAAAATAAAAAACCTTTGAGCGAAGAGCAAATTAAAGAGATGCTCAAAAATCTTTCGCCGCCGGATTTCAACAAAGATCCAAAAACTGGAGAAATAAAAGGGAGGCTTGAATGTCAGAACACAGGAGAGGGGAGAAATCTTTCCACCTACTGTCTCTCCCAAGCGGTCGTAGATGAATATTTTGCATTCCGGCGGGCGCTTTCTTTTGCCCGGAAACAGGCCAAGGATACCGCGGCGCAACGTTTTAGCACCGACCTAACCACCAAAGACGGGAAAATCCCCGAAGGCTTTATAGAACAGAAAAGTCTGCTTGATGCCGGGAAAAATATTCAAGAATACGGCGCCGTGATGGAAAAAATCGATCGTGAGCTCGAAATTTCTCGTGAGGCTATCGATCAAGGTCTCGCGGCTTATCAAGAGCTCCAAATATCACTGCCGCTCCATCGGAAATATATGGAAGTCGTGAAATCGCTTGAAGCATATCGGGATGATGTTTCGTCGATTCGGAAAAAAGTTGAACTTTACCCAACTACCTTTTTAGACGTGACCACCACCCAATGCAGCTAAAACGATTTTCAGTTTCGTTTCTCGTATTCACCCTGCTCATCCCGCTTTTTGTTTCTGCTGCGAGTGAATATGAATCCTCCTCAAATATTGCAGCCGGCGTTATTGGTACCGCGGGGACCGGCGCAACATATGAGCTGAGCCCGGGCAGAATGTTTTCGTTCGATTCGGATTTCGGGCAGGATTTGTATGAGCTTACGTATAATCGCGTGAAAAGTGAGGCGAGCGATAAAGCCATCGAGCGTGTGTTGGCAGATCGAAAAGTTTCCAAAGAAGAGCTTTTCGCCGTGGTGCCGGGCGCCAATATCGGAAAGCTCCTTACAAAGCCGGATTCGGCAGCTCAGCTTTCTGCCGATGATGTGGAAAAACGTCGGCAAGATGTCCAAAACTTTTTGGCAGAGGAAAAAGAACTCGCCGACTTGGAAGTTCGCACCACCATGGAAGTTCAACCCACGGAGTTTTTTTCAAACGGCGATGAAAGCGATTCGGGATTCGATCTCATCGCAGATTTAACACTCATTGAGCTGATTTTATTCGGAAAAGTTGAGGCGCCTATGTCCGGCGCTGGTCCAGGCGCGCCGGCAGGATCAAACGCCATCGGTATTGGAGGAGGAGCTGCTCCAGGAGGTCCTGGACCGGCGGTCGGTGGTGGAGCAGGGGCAGCAGGTCCCGGCGCGGTAGGCGCCGCAGGGGGAGGAGGAGCGGCCGGTGGACCGGCGGCAGGTGTGCCCGCGGGAGTTCCCGGAGGCCCTGGAGGCAGCCCGCCCGTACAAGTTCGCTGTCCACTTGAGCAGTCTTTTAATAATGCGGTGGAAGCAGCGCGCAGCCGTGAACAAGCCGCAAGTGATGCTTCTGGTAATGACGGAGGAGCGGACGGAGGTTCTGGAGGTTCTGGCGGCGGAGCAGGAAGCGGCGCTGGAGGAGGAGGGTCCGGGGGCGGAGGTTCTGGTTCCGGTGAAGCTTCAGACGAAGAAAAAAACGCGCCCCTTGTCCCCGAAGTTCCCGCGAACTGGGTTCGTCCGCGAGCTTGCGACGGTGTTTTTTGCATCAAAATCGAAGCGGTTTATAAAAGAGAAAGCGCCTTTCAGGACACCGACAACTGTATTGCATGCCATTTTGAAAAAATGAACGATGCTTTTAAAAAGGCCGTTTCGCATAATTTGGTTCCGTCGAAGGCAACCGGAAATCTCATCGAAGCGCCCAAGTGTAAGAGGTCGATGTTTAATTTAAAGCAAAATATCATCCTCATTCCTCAGCCGATTCTAACGCCGCCGAATGACGATCTTATTACTAAAGGCGATTTCCTTAAGAATTGGATTGATTATGTAGAGAAGTACCATGCGAATCCCGGACAGTGCCAAAAATTGAAAGCGGCCACAGATAGGAACGAGGAGCGTGATCTTTCCACAAAAATAGCTGAGGTGATCAGTCTGGGGCAGGTTTGTGATTCCGATAAAGATGAACGGGCCGAGGCGGCAAGCCGAGAGCTTGAAAAATCCATCGCCGGCACGGATCAGCAGAAAATTTTGAATGAGATTCAGAAACAAGTGGAGGCCAAAAAACAGGGAGCGGCGGCATTCCTCAAACAACACCGACTTCAGCACGACGCCGGAAATCAAGCGACGCAATTTACCGTTCTTTTGAATGAAATCGATACAATGAACAGCTATTTTAAAGCTTTCGAAAATCTTTATGAGCAGCTTATTTCCGGAGAATCTGATTCTCCATGTAAGACGTTAGTCAACAAAGAAACATGTTCCTGAAAAAACTTTTCATAGCGATGCTCGCGGTAATTCAAATGGCCTCATTGGTGCCTGTGCTCGTCCGCGCCCAGGAAAACATCCAGTTCTTTGGTTCCGAACCGCTCGCCGGTGAGCAAGATAAAGGTCGAAGTCTCCTCGGATGCCTGGATGGCTGGCGGCAATTTCTTTCGGCGCTCATCGGTTACGAAGGCTTCGTGGATTACTGGCGCGATATATTTATCCTTTCGTGGAAGTGGCCCATGTATTTTGCGGATATTAATAACGTGGAGATGCAGCTTAACAAATCTCGCTACGCCGTGATGTCGGCGTTTATGCGCTGTGATACCGATCGGCTCGCCTCAGTCACGCAGGCGTATTATAAACTTGAAGCGGAACTTTATTTCTTGCGTCATTTTGTCGATGTGAGCGGCGGATTTTTGAATTTTCAAACGGAAAGCCGCGGCAACAGAAATCGATTCCGGGATGACATGCTCGATTATTTTAAGCTGCGCAAGGAGAGCGAAAACCCCGATCAAGATAAAGCCCTTTTTAGCGGATATTTTGATCAATTCGAAGGGCAGTATGCCAATCGCGCCGAGCAGTATTCCGGCTATGGCGATGATCCGATCTACAGCGACATCTCAACCAAATTTGATGATCTCATAAAAACGTTTAAAGATTTTGGACATGAGGCGAAAGAGCTTGGAGGGGACCTTGCAGAAGCCGGAGGGGAGGTTTTGGAAGCAGGAAAGGGCGCCTTGAAAGCCGGCGTAAACGCATTTGCTCATCCACTTTCGACCCTGGGAGATATTGCCTCTGATTTGAATAGCCGTTTTCAGGTATGTCCGGCGAGCGGCCATCCCGATGAATGCAAGACAATCGACGAAGTGGCAAAGGATGCTTTAAACGCAAGTATTGAAGGAGCTCAAAAGTTTGGAGAATTGAGTGTCACGCTCGTAGGCGGGGTTATAGCAACCCCCATTGGAATCGGAAAGGCAAGCGTTGAAAAAATTATCGATCTTGTAGCAAATGCCGGCACGAAAGTGACCCCCGAAGAAGTTGCGAAAATTACGGAAGAACTTGGGAAGTTGTCCGAGACGCAAGAGGAAAGGGCCGACATGCTCACGCGCTACGAGTTGCTCTACGGCCAAGTCGGGGGCGAAGGCGTTACGGCGGTTACCAATAAAATGGACGAGTTGTTGAAAATTTTAGGGCCGGCGGAAAGTTTGCCGAAGCTTGAAAAAGCCGCCAAATGCGCTGCGTACGTTCAAAACCACGTTTGCAGTCCATTGTAGATTTACCGCACTTTCGTTTTGAGCAAAAATGAGAGCAGCGTGCCCGGATATTTTTCTTTGAGAGTCGTTTTTTGCCTTTCTTTATTGAATTCTTGTACGAAGTGAGAAGTGTCGGTTTTGCAGTAGACGCAGATGTCTTTTTTTGAAGAGATAGTCCTTCCGCAGCTGAAGCAGTTGAAGAGCATTACGTGGAGTGTTTATTCATAAAATCTTCAATGGCGCTTTCCCGAATTCGATACACGCGTCCGATTTTGCTCGCTTTCAGCTTCCCGCTCTTTATCAATTTCAGCACCGTGAAGGGATGGAGGTGGAGGATTTTCGCCGTGTCTTCAACGGTGAGTATTTGATACATTTTATTCAATTGTATCAAATCAAGCTAAATTTTTCAAATATCTAACTAGGTTTATCTCTTTTTATCAAACTATTTATAGCTTTGCAAGATTTTTCTTAAATAAAATAAATTCTACATAAATATAGAAATATATAGAAAATTCTATTAAATTTTATTTAATTCTATTTAATTATTATGCTTGCCCGTCTATCTCAAGCTGATCTATATAGGCTCCCACTGGTTCCACCGGCACTGTTGCAGGAGCCACCTGCGGCGCCGGCGGTATATTGCCGTTTCCATTCCCACTTCCATTCACTGGCGGAGTCAGTGCGGCTTGCGCTTTCGCATCTTCCTGAATCGCTTTCGAAAGTTTTGCTTCCTTCATCTCCTCTATTCTCTTCTTCGCAATTTCATTCGCCTGTTTCACATATTCAGCCGTGTCCTGTTCGTTCTCAATATGGGTAATATTGTACGGGACCACAATGCCGGCAGCCTGAAACTCATTCCACATTTTATGCATGATTTCGCTTTTGATTTTAAACCAGCCATCCCGCGAACCCACCCAAAATCGAGCGGCAAGATCGATCGTGGAATCCCCGTAATCTTTCACAATGACCGATGGCGGAGGCTTCTTGAGAATCTTAGGATGTTTTTTGATCACGCCGAGCGCAATCTTCGTCGCATAGGAAATATCCGTGTCGTACGAAATATAGAGCGGTATAACGATCCGTCGCATGGGATTGGTCGTGTAACTAATCACCTGGCTTGTGAAAATTTCTGAGTTCGGAACGATGACCTTGGTTCCATCTACGGCTTTAAGAATAGTAGCCCGAGTCTGAATTTCCATAACTTTTCCGATGGTGGACCCAACTTTAATAAAATCGCCGATGGTAAACTGCCGGCTCACCAAAATCATGACGCCTGATAAAAAGTTCATGATGAGATCTTGAAGGGCAAAACCGATTCCAAAGGCCACGGCGGCGAGAATCGTCGTGAGGTCGATGCCGGCGATTTTGAGCGCGATCGTGATTCCGAGAACAAGGGTTCCAAAATACGTCACCCTCCCCGCGAGTACGAGCACCTCTTGATGTTCCTCGTCGACTTGGTCAGAGATCCGCGATTCAACCGCCGCCTTTGCCATCTTCGCGATGAAGATAGTGATGACGAAGAGAATGAATCCCGCGATCCAACTCGGGACTCGGCCAATAATATAGACATAAAACCCCGCGATCTTGTCTGCAAGACCTTCTTTGACTTCTTCCCCGGCGGCGTTGAGCCGGGTGGCTGCAAGCGCAACTTGCGTAAACATATCTGGCAATTATACCAGAAAAAGAGTCGCCACGGAAGGCCTCCGCGCAAGGAATCTTCAACCGCCGATCTTCAAAAAACCACTGAGTTTCCAGCGCATTTTCCAGTACGCATACAGAAAATCAATCGCCGGCAAACGCATTTGGCCTGGCAGTTTTTCAGGATGCTTATCATATCCGATCCCGAAACGGGGATCGCGGCGCCATTCAAATTCGTCATTGAAAGTATAGTCGGGATGCGTCCGTCCCCGAAAAGAAAATCTTTCCCCAAGCGCTGGTTTTGGAGCGATAACTTCCACAACTCTATCGGCCGTCATACGCCGCAGGACGTGAAGGGTTTCTTCGCCCGGATGATATTTTTGAAAAGGGGTCATACGGCGATATCTTGCAATGGCATCAGCTTCGCTTTCGATGGCGCGAAGCACTCCCTCCAATTCCGGATCATGTTCATGCCGAGCGAGGCCTTCAAGAGCCAACATTTCGAGATGGTCTGAATTATGAAAGCTGCGCGTGAATGCTTCTTGCAGTTTTCGCCGACCAGAATCATGAAAAATACCGACGCATTTTCCAAGCCATCCTTTTTCTTTTGCAAAATGATCATAGGTTTTTTTAAAATGTTCTTCGCCCGTGATATGAAAAGCGCGTTTTAGGATGCCAAGCACGCGCAGTTTATTCCCGGCGAAAAGCAAGCCGAGTTCCGAATGGGTGCCGTATTCCGTTGGTCGTCCGTCCAAATCGTGGATTTCAAAATTATTTTTAAGATACAAACCGATCACACGCGAGACCGCATCGCGAATTTCTCCTTTTTCCCCTTCATCGGCCAACAAGTCATAATATTCACACAGACCGAACAGCCAGCCTTCGAGCTGACCTTTGCTTGGATCCGTGAGGAATCGAATTCCTTGAATTTCATTTGCGTGCCACTCCGATTTCGGTTCTCCATCTGGAGCGCGGCCGCTTCTGCCCCGCCAGAAATACGCCTCGTCCCATGTTTCCATAAGCTGGTGTTTAAATCCGCGCGCAATAAGGCCGGGTTTTTGAGGAATTTCTTCTAATCGCAAAAGCGTTCGCATGGAACGCTGGGCATTGATACGCGCAGCCAAATCGCCAGTAACTTTAGAGCGGTAGCATTCAGTGGCCGTGTAATAGGCCGTCCAAATACAGTTATTTTCAAAATTGCCGGTTTCAAGATCATCATCGTCATTTTCTTGGCGCGATGCGGTGACCGACATCACTTGTCCATTTCGCCGCACGGTTTTTTCTTCTGCCAGTTCGGTTTTTGCAATCCACTCCGGTTTTTGGAGCTCTTCTGCTAAGCTTTCAGAGGCAGTGGACATACGGAAATGTAAATTACATAATATTATTTATTATGTCAATGAAGCGGTATTGCGTGATGGGGTATCCGATAAAACATTCTCTTTCGCCGAAATTGCACAATGCGGCATTTCGGAAATTGAAAGTGGCAGCAAAATACGAAGCAGTTGAAGTGAAGCCGCATGATTTAGCCAAGTTTATGCGTGAATATCGTGAGCGCTATGCGGGCGGCAACGTAACCATTCCACACAAGCAAGCGGTGATGAAATATTTGGATTCCATAAGTCCAGAGGCGAAAAAAATCGGCGCGGTGAATGCCATTGTGAATCGGGGAGGGAAGTTGACCGGATACAACACCGATGTATTTGGTGCCATGTTTGCTCTCCAAAAAATCGGTCGAGTTTTCTTACGGCGAAAAAAAGTGATAGTGCTTGGAGCCGGTGGAGCTGCGAGAGCCGTGGTGTATGGATTAAAAAAAGCTGGAGCTCGCGTGACGATTTTGAATCGTACTCTTGTTCATGCCAAAAAACTTGCGGCGGATTTTCGCTGTGCGTACAGAGGACTGAAAAATTTCGGAAAAAAACCGTGCGATGTCCTCATCAACACGACATCAGTTGGTATGTGGCCTCACATCAAACAAACCCCGTTGCCATCCATGGTCATACTGAGCTTGTCGAAGTATGATAAAAAACCTCTTGTCATGGATATCATCTACCGTCCGCGCATAACGAAGTTCCTGCGGGATGCCAAGCACGCGGGCTGCAAAGTTATTACCGGAGATCACATGTTTTTCGCCCAAGCCAAAAAGTCTTTTGAACTATGGCAGCACGATAATACTCAGGCGTCACCCTCATCGATTTGACAGAAGAAGGAAAGATTAACTATAAAAGAAGCAAAAGCATATTTTTCTGTTTTTATGGCAGTGAAGGAAAGGTCGACAGGCTTGACTAAGGTAAGCGGAAAGCCGCGGGGGGGGGGAAGATGAGAAAGGCGGGGCCATCGGAAAGACCGACGGTAAGGGAAATGGTGCAGAACAAGTTTCCGCAGAAGTTCGCGGCGCACTTGCTGTAGCTGACGCAGAAATTCGCGCGCAGTACCTGACGCCAGAGATGCTCTCGCTCGATGAGGTGACGGAAGAGGGTGGCGAGATCATGGATGGGAGGGGAAAGCTGATGAGGCTCAATGGCCTCAATAGCCTTGAAGATCGAGAGTTCCTCGTCCGTTTGAGCGACAACATTGTAACCCCGAACCCCAAGCAGCCAAGAAAATATTTTGATAAAGCAAAACTTGCGGAGCTTTCGGGAACGATCGAATCGCAAGGGCAGAAATCCGCCATCGTGGTAGTTCCGTATTTTGATGGCGATGCCATTAAGCTTTTCATCATCGACGGTGAGCGGCGTTTGCGCGTTTTAAAGACCGCCGGCAAAGAATTCATCCGCGTGGTAATTCGCTGGGCAGCAAGCGAAGAAGAGATTTTTGAGCAGTCACTTATTTTAAATGAATCAAAGGCTGACCATAATCCTATGGAGCGTGCATATGCATATAAACAGCTTATTGAATTTCAGGAAAAGAAGGGTGTTTCAAGTCCAATTAAGGTAGTGGCGAAACGTCTCGGAATCCCAGATTATCAAATTTCTAATCACCTAAAACTGTTGGACCTTCCCGAAGCCATTCAAGACATGGTTATCCATGGCACTCTTGTTCTTAAAAATTCCCTTGTTGTTCGCCAGGCGATAAAAAAGTACGGTCCAGATCTTCCTATTGATCAACTTACCCAGGCTCTTATGGCGGTAGGTGGTGGTCCTGATTCTCGTGCGACGAAGTCTCTTGGCGGACGCGGTGGGATGACAAGAGAAGATGTTACGCGTGCGGTCAGGGGAGTTTTGGCTGAAGGAGGTCATGTTGATGCAGCGAGTGAACTTGGCGCACAGAAAGCGGTACACGATGCTGCATTTGGCATAGGGAGAATGCAGGCCGGAATAAACCGCTTGAGCGGGGCTGATCCTGATAAAGTGGTTGGCGTTCTACGCAACAGAAGGGGGGAACCTCCCGAGCTCATCCGGGATCGTCTCGACGAGGTAGATCGAGGGCTAAAAGCAATAAGAGCCCTTGTAGAACGCGCGATTCGGCCGGATCCACTCGAAAAAGTTCCTGGCAAACCTGCGTTCTTGAAATTTATGCAAGGTAAGAGGAAGTCATTTGGAAATGAGATTCGTTTCAACATGGCTTGTTTACTTGCGAAGTCTTCGGATAAAGGTGACGGAGAAGTGATGATGGTTCCGGAGATGGCGAAGGCGCTTGGTGTTACGGTCAATGATATTGCGAGCAATCTTACTCGTCTTGATGTTGACCTTAAAGGTCTTGGAATCAAACTTGATCAGCAGACCTTGAGAGAAAAGGTGATGCGTGAGAAGAAGGGGAAACGGGTCACAGAATATACGCAGCGGCCGGCATATCGATTGAAATGGAAGGTTAAAGGTCAGCAAGATGATGCGGTTGAAGATGATGCGGCAGATGAGCCAGAAGGGGAAGCATCGCCAGCGAGAGCAGCCGCTCCGAGCAGGATGTCTATGAGACTTGAGCAGCAGCCACCTTCGGCATCCCCAAGAAAAGGCGGCCGTCCAAGAGGCGACGGAGACGATGAGGATGCAGAAGAAGCCCCGGCCCGTGGCGCGCTCCCCGATAATTTGTTTGAAGAAGGTGACGGGGATGGAGTTGGTGAAGTTGATGAAGATGCCGTAGCGGCTGAGGCAGAGTTACCCGGTCCGCGAGGTCGGGTTCGCAAAGGAGATCCGGATAATATTCCTTTGTTAAGGGCCGCATACGCTAGAGCTCAGCAGAGGATGGGACAAACAGTTCCAGCGTTTGCATCAGCTCCAACTCGTGCGCCCGCCACTCCAGCCCGCCAAGCACCACCAACTCGCGCACCGACTGCTCCAGTCCGCGCATCAGTTAAACCTCCAGACATATCGGCTGCTAGGCACCCAGTGAGCGCGCCTGAACATTTGAAAGTTGTTGCACAGCAGATTGCAGAACAGGTTTCCTCGGTAGCTTCTGGCGTAGGTATCCGGCACTGTGCACAATTTGGCGCAAGACTCGGAATAAAAATTGAAGAGCGAGCTCGCCCAGGAGTTTCTGCCTATATCATTTTCTGTAACATGCGGGCATTCTCAACGAACTTCGGCGCCTATAAGACTTCTTTTGCCGAGTGGATTGCACGGGCCGTCGGAAAAAGACCTTCTGAAATCGAGGTGCACTTACGGGACGTGGAATGAAACGCCCAAGGCCGCGCACAATTCACTTCTTCAAAAACTCACTCCCCGTAACATCCGGTGGTGGCGCAGCCTCTTCTTGTTCCGGCTCGCCGTAATCCTTTCCGTATTCCGTTTTACTCATCAAAAAATCAGTTCCATAAAGCGTATAGAGCCAACGGTAGAACATCTCAACAATCACGGTGACAAAACCAAGCGCGGTCCACATAATCGGCAGTGCAGCGAAGAGCACCACCGTGGTATTTCTCTGTGAAAATTCGTATACCGCCATGGAGAGCCCTGTTGAAACGAGGAGCGAAAAAACCACTCCATACACGCCTACTACGGCATATCGCAAATTTCCTATGATTTCCAAAATCATAAAACTTGCAACGGCGGTGAGCGAGACGTGGAAGCCGGCGAGAAAGCCGATCATATCGAGCTGACCGCGCGAATCGAGCAACAAATAAATCGGTGCCAACAGAATAAACGCCACGAGATTCACAAAGAAAATTTGATACATCGCCGTCGATGTCCGTGAATATTTTTCATGCTCCACGAACGTGAAGAAGAGGGAGCCGAGGAGGTTGGAGCCGAGCGACGTCAAAAAGATCATCGCCATAAAAACGAAGATGAACAGCGGATTTTTGCTCGATTCTTCAAGTCCAAGCTCAGGATTCAGCGCCGATTGCAAAATGGTCGATGCGCCCAAAAAGATGAGCAGGAGAATGACCATGCCCGCAATTCCTCCGCCAAGCCCCGCAAAGGTTTTCAGTACCAGGGTAAGGAATGAAGGAGACGGTGGTCCCGCCTGTGCCGTTATTTGTGATTCTTCAGCCATATGAAGTCTTATTTATTTTACCATAAAATGCGATTAAGAGGAAGGCTGCGATAGTCAGGTAGCTGTCCGCGAGGTTAAAGCTCGGCCAGAAGGAAAAATCGAGAAAATCGATCACGGCTCCGGTCCAAATGCGGTTGATAAAGTTCCCGAGCCCGCCGGCAACAAAGAGCGCGAGAATAATTTTGGTTACGCGGTGTTCGATTTTTAAAGAGCGAAAAATCACGTAACTTACGGCAAAAAGTAGGAGGGGAGTTGCAAAGAGCATAACCCCGTTGGGGATAGGAATACTGAAGGCAACCCCGGGATTGTAGCTGAGCTTGAAGCGAAAAAAAGCGGGCACTATTTCCCGCGGGGCAGAAAAATACTCTCTCGCCAGCCACTTCGTGGCGAGATCAAATGCCAAGAGGATTAATGATAGAATGGGGATTGTAAATTTATGCATGATTCAGTTCGTCCCGGCCGCATCGATATGGTACTCCTGCTCACGGTTTTTGTCCTTCTCGTGTTTTCGATTATCATGATCACGAGCATCGGTGTGCCAAAAAGTATCTCTCTCACCAAGCCAGCGGGGCTCCTTTTCCCGAGTTGCGGCGAGGACGGAGTGGACTGTTTTTTTCTCCTCCGGCGTCATATTTTCCGCATCGGACTGGGCCTGGTCGCCCTTTTTATCGGACTGAAAGTCCCCCTGCGATTTTGGAGAAAAGTTGCGATCCCTTTTTTTATCATCATTTTTTTAATGTTGGTCGGCGTTCTCATTGTGGGATCTTCCGTGAATACGACTGCCCGTGCTTGGCTTATTTTTTCGAATACTTCCGTGCAGCCGGCCGAACTCGCAAAACTGGTCCTTATTTTTTACCTTGCGACATGGATGGAGCGCAAAGGTCGCGATATCGCTGATTTTAAAAATGGTTTTTTGTCTTTTTGCGCCGTAACAGCTTTTGTTATTTTTCCGGTTCTTCTCCAGCCGGATTTTGGCTCCACGCTGGTGTTTACGACCATCGCCACTGCCATTTATTTTGCCGCCGGAGCGCGCATTCGGCACCTCGCGCTCGGACTCCTCGTCGTCATTTTGTTTACGCTCCTCGTCATCCCGAATGTTCGGTATCTCCGCCATCGTTTCACCGCTTTTTTAAATCCGAGCATTGAAAATTGCCAACCGGCACCGGCACCTGGAGATATTCGGCGCAACTACTGCTGGCAGACCGAGCAGGCTCAAATAGCGGTGGGTTCCGGTGGAGCTTTTGGAAAGGGGCTCACGCAGGGCATTCAAAAATCCTACTGGCTTCCGCAGGCGACCGATGATTTTATTTTTGCCGCCTCCGCCGAAGAGCTTGGATTTTTCCGAATTGTGTTTATCCTTTTGGCCTATATGGTGATTGCCTATCGGGGTTTTATTATCGCTCACTACGCACCAGACAAATTTATGACGTTCACGGCGACCGGCATCACCATGTGGCTTACCATGCAGGCTTTCATCAATATCGGCGTGAATATCGGATTTCTTCCGGTGACGGGGATCACACTCCCTTTTGTCAGTTACGGCGGTACTTCGATGATCGCGACTCTTGCCGCCGTCGGCGTGCTCCTCCAAATCTCTCGTACCACTACCCCTTACTATGCGCACAGTCTTCACCGGCGGCGGGACCGGGGGGCATATCTTCCCGAACATCGCCGTTATCGACGAGCTTAAGCGAACGGCAAACGGAAAAATTCACACCGCGAATGAAGTTTTTTATGTAGGCGCAAAAAATTCCGTTGAAGAAAAAATCGCACAGACCCACGGGATTCCTTTTTACGGCATCCATGCGGGGAAGCTCCGGCGGTATTTTGATTTCCAGAATATTATTGATGCGGTGAAAGTCCCGCTCGGTTTTTTTGAGTCGCTGAAAATTTTGAAGGAGCTCAAGCCTGATTTGATTTTTGCGAAAGGCGGATACGTGAGCGTTCCGGTGGTGCTGGCCGCCCGCATACGCGGAATTCCCGTTTGGCTCCACGAATCCGATGTGAGTCCCGGTCTCGCGAATAAAATCTGCAGCCGGTTCGCAGCAAAAATTTGGCTTTCGTTTGAGGAGAGTGTGAAATTTTTTCCGGGGAAAAATGTGGAAGTGGTCGGCAATCCGTTGCGCCGCGAAATTTTGAAAGGCAACTCCGAAAAAGGATATAAACTTACGGGATTTTCCGAAAAACATCCGGTGGTGCTCGTGATGGGGGGCTCCACAGGCGCGCAGTCTTTGAATAAACTCGTCGAAGAGATTTTGCCGCAGCTCACGAAAGAAACCCAGGTGGTCCATATTACCGGTTCGGCCTCCCGACGCTATCCCGATCTCCGACTTCATCGTTCCCGCTACAAAACATTTGAATTCCTCCACGAGGAACTCGCTCACATCTATGCGATTGCGGATCTCGTCGTGAGCCGCGCCGGGTCAGGAAGTATTTTCGAAATCCTCGCTTGGGCCAAGCCGATGCTGTTAATTCCTCTTCCAAAGGGCGCGAGTCGCGGGGATCAAATTGAAAATGCGCGCGTTTTTGAGTCCCATGGATTTGCCGTCATGCGGGAGCAGGATACGCTCACGGCCGAAGGTCTCTTCGGACAAATTCAAAACCTCCTCAAAAACGAAACGCTGCGTAAAAGTATGGCGGAACATCAAAAGAGAGCGAATATTAGTGACGGTGCTTCTCGAATTGCTGAGGCGATACGAACATTCCCGCAAAAGCCATAAGGACAAGCACTGTGCTGGTTTCTTCAAATGAATGGGTGAAGAGGCCAGCTATCGCAATGGCAAGCAGGCTTAGAAATAAGCCACGCCTGGACCAGTTGCCATATGCTATTGAGAGTTTTTTTAAAAGTCCAATGAAGAAAGCTATAAAGATCGCCGCACCCACCACCCCCATTTCGGCTGCAATTTGAAGATACCAATTTTCGGTGAGGATTTTTTTGAATCGCACCGAAGCCGGTCCAACGGTTCCGAGTCCCATACCCAACGGATGCTCTTGGCTCAAATCAAAACCGTCTCTTATAAGAATCCAGTGTTCATTCGTGGAACTTTCCCGAACAAAAATGGTTCTGAGGAGAGGCGGGGGAAATTCATGCGGTTTTCCGTCCCAAATGCCGCCGATTTTCCACCCAAGAAAAGCCAAAAACGCGACCGCGAAAACTCCAAACACGAACTTCCATTTTATTTTTTTCGGCACGAAACAGAAAAATCCAACGATGGCTGCTCCCAGAGTTCCAATCCAAATCGAGCGGGAGTAGGTGAGTACGATTGAAAGAAGCGTCAGCCCAAAGAGAATCGCCGCAAAAATACGACCGCGAGTTTTATGGACGAGAAAGGGCAACAACAAGCCGACAATGAAGAGAAGGTAGGTTCCATATCGAGTAGGGCCGCCAAATGTTGAAACGGCTCGGCAAAATCGTTCCGTATGTTCAAGATGCTGGCATGCGGAGAGTGCGATGGAAGGTTCAAACTGGCCTTTATACTGCGAGTACCCAAAAGAGGTGAGAAAGTTTTGAGGAAGAAGCAGCGCATGAAACAGTCCAAAGATAACGACGATGCCTGCGCCGATGAGCGCTGCTGTGACTAAACGTCCGCGACCTTCCCAGTGCGCGTGGCGTACGATGATGTAAAAAAGGAACGGTATGACATCAAATCGCAGTCCGAGGAGCCATTGCATTTTGTTTTCTTGAAAAAAGAAAAAAATTGCTCCGAGCAGGGCATACCCCACGATGCACCAATCCAACCAATCAAGGCGCGGCCATTTTTTTTGTAGCAATATTTCGACCATAACGACAAGTGCAATCAAAAGTACCACCCCCTCCCGCCATGCCGAAGTACCGGTTACCCAAGAAGGCTCCCCGGCCCAGTCTTTGAGCCAAGTAATCAAGAATGCATGAAAGGGCGCTCCCACGATCAGGATGAGCAGGAGGATCCATCGAATTCGTTTTAAATAAGCCATAAAATAAGTCATACTCTGACAACAGAATCGACGTGGAAATCCTTGTAAAGACCACCAGATGCTCCTATTATAAACGACACTCATGACCTCTCTTTGGATCGTCTTCGGCCTCCTGCACGTTTCCTCGATCGGGTTCGTCCTATTAGCGCTGCTGCGTCTTTTTCATTATATAAAGCGCTACCGCTTTGACGAGTCCAAATATACCCTGCTTTTTGGATTCATTCACCTCCACTGGATTGCAACCGTGTACGTGGCTCTCACCATCGGTTGGGTCGCCATGAGTTATCTCGTTTTTATCCGCCTTTAATTATGGAAGAAAATTTCATCACTCCCGTTCATCCACTCGATCAGATAGAGACGGTGTTGGCTCCCCAAAAGGAACCATTGTCGCAGTCTCCAAGATCGCCGGAATTTCATGTACTGCCCGAAATCGACAATACCAATCGAAATTTCAAAGGCCAACAGAAGAACGAAGTCGTTCACAGTTTTTGCCGGAAACACTGGATTGTTCTCATTCCCCACCTGATCACTTTTTTCATTATTTTCAGTTTGCCGGTGTTATTTTTTCTCTTCGTTCCTCAGGAAAGTGTGGCATCCTTCATGAGTCCTTTGGCGTATCGCATGAGTGCCGTGGTTGCCTTCATCGGCATCACCTATTATTTTCATCGATTTTTCCTTCGTTTTTTTGCGTATTACCTCCAGATCATGATTGTTACTAATTTTCGGGTCATCCAACTGGACCAAACGCTTTTCCTCAATAGAAATCGTGATTCCATCGATTTGCCAGAAATCCAAGATATTGTTATCAGGCAGAGTGGAATTTTTAAAACGATCCTAAACTATGGTGAACTCATTATTACCCTTTCATCCGCGCACTCGAGTAAAACGCTCACCTGTATTCCCAATCCAGAGTATTTCTTCCGGAAGATTAATAAAACGAAGCGGGAATATATAACCTCAAGGAGGGTAGCAAAGGCCGCTCCCGAGAAATGAAAATGATATGATAAGGTCATGGTTCTTCTGTGGGCCGGTTTAGTTTTATTGGTCTTTGCGCTTTTGATCTGTTTTGCAGTCCTCCGTTTTCAAGCGCTGCACATAGAGCGGCGTAAAGATCTCTTCAGGGAGGCTCTCTGGAAGAGGCGTAACAAGATCCCTCTTTTTCTCGAGGTTATGGAACGGTCTGGCACTTATAGTAAGAGGAATGAGGTGGTGGTCCTCCGGGGAAAGGTCCTATCAGAGGCGTATTCATTATTAGAGCAGATGGATTTTGAAAAAAAACTCACGGCATATCTTGAGGAAGTTTTCCGCCAGAGCGGAAATGGGGTTCTCAAATCTGATTCTCTGTATCTTTCTCTCGAAAAAGAGCTCCGTGACGAGTTGGAATCTATCCGCATTGCGGCGAATGACTATGATTTTGAGCTTCAAAAATGGCAGAAATTGAACCGGTTCCCCTTATTCAAAATTTTAGGTTTTGGCTTCAAAATAGACGAAAATTTGGTCGGCGGCCTTATTTAATTAGTACAATATAGGGGCAATATCGCAACCTAAAGGAGATTGACAAAATAAGAGTATATGAAGTCCTCGGCTCACCTCCAAGGCCGACATTCTAACCTGAAACACCAAATTGTATTAAGATACAATATTCTATATTAAAGTCAAATATAGGTACTTGCAATCCTTGCCAGATAGCCTAGACTTTGCCTGATCTACATAAAACACCCCTGAGGCGAGCCCTTCGAGTGTTTTCTATGGAATCACGAAATATGCAACAAGAACCGATCGAACCAAATTGGAAGGCCCAGAATCTGAGGCACAAGCGGGTTTTCCTAAAGCCACTTTTTTTCTCCCGTCGGCTTTTCCGTTTGATTCTCGACGTAAAGGGTCTCCTGAGAAAACAAAACCGAAGTCAGTTTCATATTGATGCTCCTCTTATGGTGAGCGATCCGTTCAAGAAGTTCTTCAGACAGACTATCGCTGTTTCTATAGCTTTGCTTGTCGTAACCTCGATTGCTCCTCACAGTATTCTGGAAACAGGTTTCACGGCCGAATATTTTGGTGATGACAGTGATTTTGTTCAGGAGGAAGAAGAACTATCTCTCCCTCCTTTTTTAATGAATGATGAGGGATTTGTCCTGAAAACCTCGCCAACCAGTGAGGACGTAAGCCATATCGGATTTACCGATTCCGTGCAGCACACCGTTCAATCTGGAGATACCCTCTCTTCTATAGCCGCTTTGTATGGTATTAGCCTTAAGACACTCCTTTGGGAGAACAATATCGGTGAAAGTGCGCCTTTGAGGATTGGTCAAACTCTTGTGGTTCCATCCCTTGATGGCGTAACCCATACGATTACTGCAAAAAATGAGACGCTTTCATCTATTGCCAAGCAGTATGGTGTCGATTCAAAATTAATTCGGGAGCATAACAGTCTTGAAGGGGATGTTATCCAGAAGGGTCAAAAGCTATTTATACCAGGAGGAAAGAAGAAGGAAGATACGATTATAGTACGCGCCGGGAGCCGTTCAGGAGGGAGGGCTTCAGCTGTGAACACCTTTAGTGCCCGGATCGTGATGAGTTCAGATGCTTCTCCCGAAGGAGGAAAGCAACTTATCTTCCCAACAACCGGGAAATTAACTCAAGGATTTAGATCTGGTCACTATGCCCTTGATGTCGGAAATGCAGCGAAACCGGATATTTGGGCCGCTTCTCCTGGAACGGTTATAAAGGCAAAAGGGGGTTGTGAACCTCGGGAGGTGAAAATTAATCGGGGTTGCAACGGAGGATATGGAAACGTGGTGATTGTGGATCATGGAGGAGGTTTGCAGACGCTGTACGCTCACTTGGAGACCGTGTATGTAACAGAAGGCCAAAAAGTGGATCGTGGACAGGCTCTTGGGAAGATGGGTTCGAGCGGAAGAACGTATGGAAAAACCGGTATCCATCTGCACTTTGAGGTTTACGATAACGGGGTGAAGAAGAATCCATCGAATTACTTTTAGGCATATCATCCTGAGCTTGTCGAAGGATGGTTTTTTGCGTACACTTTCGGGGGTTTTATGAAACACCTTTTCCGTGCTTTCCGCGCGCCTTTCCTATGGCTCATTCGTCTCTATCAAAAAACCCTTTCTCCGGACCATGGTTTTTTGAAAGCGCTTTTTCCCCACGGGTACTGCAAGTATGCGCCGAGTTGTTCCGAGTACACACGTCTCTCCATCGAAAAACACGGCGTTTTTTTGGGATCCGCAAAGGGATTCTGGCGCATTGTGCGGTGTAATCCATGCAGCCGGGGAGGTGATGACAATCCTTAAATTATGATTCAGCGCGCGCTCATTTCTGTCAGCGATAAAAACGGTTTAGTGCAATTTGCTCGTCGGCTGGCGGCGAAAAAAATCGAGATTCTATCTACGGGGGGAACGGCAAAAGCTCTTCGGGACGCCAAAATTCCGGTTACGGATGTTTCTGCATACACCGGTTTCCCTGAAATCATGGACGGTCGGGTTAAGACGTTGCATCCGAAAATTGCCGGTGGTTTGCTGGCTCGCCGTGATAACAAGGATGATATGGCGCAGGCTGAAAAGCAGGAGATTGGAATGATTGATCTCGTGGTGGTGAACTTATACCCGTTTGAAAAAGAACAAACTCTTGAACAGATTGATATTGGGGGGCCGTCACTGCTCCGGGCGGCCGCCAAAAATTTTCAGTTCGTTACCGTGGTCACGGATCCCGGGGATTATGACGCGGTGGCTGGCGAGATTGAAAAGCATGGCGAGACTTTGCTTGAGATGCGAAAAGAGCTTGCCTGGAAGGCATTTGAGCGGACGGCGAGCTATGACCGGGTCATCGCAAATTGGTTTCGCGAAGATCTTAAAAAGCCAGAACTCTTGGAACTCCATTATGAAAAAGTTCGCTCCCTCCGCTACGGCGAAAATCCTCATCAGAAAGCCGCTTTTTTCCGGAATCCCGAAAATCACGATGCCAATGTCACGAACGCGAAGGTTTTGCATGGCAAGGAGCTTTCTTTCAATAATATTGTGGATGCGAATTCGGCGCTTGAGCTTGTGAAGGAATTTGATCGGCCGACCGTGGCGTTCATCAAACATAATAATCCCTGTGGTGTTGCCTGTGCCGATACCATCGATGAGGCGTTTGATTTAAGTTATCAAGTCGATACGAAGTCGGCATTTGGTTCTGTGATCGCTCTCAATCGTCCGGTGACGAAACGCGTGGCCGAATATATTCGCGACCATAAGATTTTTGTGGAACTCATTATTGGGCCTGCGTTTGATGGAGGTGCCTTAAAGATGCTTATGGAAAAGCCAAATATTCGGCTCCTCGAAACCGGTCCGCTCAAACTTGATGAGGAGAAACGCGATATTAAAAAAGTCGCCGGTGGGGTATTGGTGCAGGCAGCGAATACCTATGCGGTGAGTGAAAAAGATTTGAAGGTGGCGACGGTGAAAAAACCGAGTTCGCTTCAGATCCGCGCCATGCTTTTTGCGAACACCGTGTGCAAGCACGTGATGAGCAACGCTGTGGTTTTTGCGAGGTCTGATGATGGGCGCGACCGCGTTACGGGAATCGGCGCAGGGCAGATGTCTCGGGTGGATAGCGTATGGATTGCGGCTCATAAGGGAGGGGATAGTGTAAAAGGTTCGGTGATGGCTTCGGATGCATTTTTTCCATTTCCGGACGCGGTGGAAGAAGCTGCAAAAGCGGGAGCTACGGCGATTATTTCACCCGGGGGATCCGTACGAGATGCAGAAGTTATCGCTGCAGCTGACAAGTTAGGAATCGTGATGGTATTTACTGGGATTCGTTTATTCAGACATTGATGGAAACGCCACATTTTGATAGAGCGGCACAAATATCTGTTTTTGCTCTGAAGGATGTCATGGACACGATTCACCCGAACTCCTCGGCGCTCTTGCGCTGGGACCAAGCAGCGCGCCAATTTCTTCAGGAACGTATTGCGGCTCGACTGAGACTTACCCGCGCACTTGATGATGCGCAAATCTTTTTTGATCGTGTAGGGGCAGAAGATTTTGGAGTCGGTATGGAATGGATTACTCTCAAGATAGAAGATCCGGAAAAAGGTGAGTGTCTGAGTCCGTCAGAAGCGGCTCATCCACGCATCCTCTTTATTAACCAAGGAATGGTGCGCAGACACAACGATCAATTTCCGGTTTCCCTAGTGGTTCCACAAGGCCGCCGTGATCGTATGACCGTCGTTTCAGCAGGACCTGTTTTTTTGGGAGGTCGTATGGTAAGCGGAGAAGATATCGTATGGACCGATGGGCCTGGAGCATTTGAAACAATCGCCGAGGTAGAGGACCCGTCAGTTGAAGCGGTTCGTAAAATGGCAAAAAAACGCATTCGCCGAGATTTTTTTATAAATAGAGGAGTTTTTTATTGGGAATCTTTTAGGAGCGGGAAGGATGCAGCAACGGAGCATTAGAGAATTTCGCTGGACAATCAGCCATTTTCCCTCTAGAATGCCTTAAACTATGAAGAAGGGAGATTTTAAAAAATATAAGATTGCCACGATTGGGAGCCATTCGGCTCTGCAGATTTTGAAGGGGGCCAAGGATGAAGGGTTTTCCACAATTTGCGTTTGCGAGAAAGGAAAAACAAAACCGTACCGCAGCTATCCCGTTGCGGATCAAATTATTGAGATCGATAATTTTCAGCATTTTTTCAGGATTGAAAAAGAGCTCATGGCCCAAAATGCGATCGTGATCCCGCACGGTTCATTTGTGAGCTATCTCGGCTGGGAGCGCGTGCAGGAGCTTAAATGCATGCACTATGGCACCAAAGCCATTTTGGAGTGGGAATCGAATCGCACGAAGGAACGGCAGTGGCTGCTCGATGCAGGTCTTCATCTTCCGAGGATTTTTCAGCATCCGGAAGACATCGATCGTCCGGTAATTGTAAAATTTCACGGCGCCAAAGGCGGACTTGGCTATTTCATCGCCAAAACACCGGGGGAATTTTACGATCGTATTAAGGAATATCCGAATGAAAAGGATTATGCGATGCAGGAGTACATCGTCGGGGTTCCGGTTTACTGTCATTATTTTTATTCCCGCTTTGACGACGAGCTGGAGATTATGAGTTTTGATAAGCGGTACGAATCAAACGCAGATTCTATCGGTCGAATTGCGGCCAAGGATCAGCTCGTGGTGGATATTAAAACGAGTTATACCATCACGGGAAATATGACGATGGTAATTCGGGAATCGCTTTTGCCAAAGCTGTTTGAGATGGGGGAGAACGTCGTGGCTTCTTCCCGAAAATTTGTGAAGGGCGGGCTTTTTGGGCCATTCTGTCTCGAAATGATCATCGATAAAGATTTGAATTTTTATGTGTTTGAGATTTCCGCGCGCATTGTGGCCGGAACGAATTTGTATATTGAAGGTTCGCCATATACGGCGCTGCGTTACAAGGAGCCGATGTCCACCGGTCGACGCGTCGCACGGGACATCAAGCATGCCATTGTGGCCGGGCAGATAGAAAAAGTGTTGGGATAAGCATTATGATTACTTCTAAGGATATTCAGCAGATTGTAAAATCCTATGAGCTCGATAGGCTTACCATAGGGGTTCTTGGCGGCCACAGCGCTTTGGATGTGTGTCACGGGGCAAAAAAACTTGGTTTTAGAACCGTCGCCGTATGCCAAAAAGGGCGCGAGAAGGTGTATTCGAAGTATTATAAAACACGGGATGCAATAGATCGTGCCGGTATGACGCTTGGTTGTATTGATGATGTGATTACGGTTGATAAATTCGACGATATTACTGCTCCTGCCGTGCAGGAGCGCTTACGAAAACTTAATACGATTTTTATTCATAATCGTTATTTTTGGGTCTACTGCGATTTCGAAAAGATAGAAAGAGATTTTCGGGTGCCAATTTTTGGAACGCGGTCACTCTTGAAGCTCGAGGAGCGCGACCAGCCGAAAAATCAGTATTACTTGCTGGAGAAAGCTGGAATTCGGATCCCTAAAATTTTCAAAAAACCGCAGGAAATTGATCGGCTTGTCTTGGTAAAAGTGAACGAAGCAACGCGTGGGTATGAACGGGCGTTTTTTAGGGCAGGCAGTTTTGAGGAATATAAAGCGAAATCAGAGGAGCTCCTCACAAAAAAGGTGATCACCGAAGAAGCCCTTCAGAAAGCCGTTATTGAAGAGTTTGTTCTTGGTGCGCCAGTGAATTTTAATTTTTTCTATTCACCCTTTGCTGGTGAGGTTGAGTTGCTTGGAACGGACACGCGTCGGCAGACCAATTTGGATGGATTGCTGCGTCTTCCGGCGTGGTCCCAAATGGAACTTGCTGGAAAATTTGATCCAAAAATAATTGAGACAGGGCACTATGCCGTCACCGTCAAAGAATCACTCCTCGAGAAAATTCTCGACCTTGGCGATCGATTTGTGAAAACGACACAGAAGGAACATGCCCCGGGTATTATCGGGCCTTTTGCTTTGCAGGGGGCCGTGGTGGCCGAGGAAGGCCGCGAAGACATTGTTATTTTTGATGTGAGTTTGCGAATTCCAGGGTCGCCAGGCACACGCTTTACGCCCTACAGCGGCTATCTTTACGGCCAGGATGTGAGTGTTGGCGAAAGGGTCGCCATGGAGATTGCGGAGGGGGTGAAACAGGGGAGGCTTGCGCAGCTGTTGACATAGAAAAATGCCCCAAAAACGTATACAATAGCCCAGTATGAAAGTCGTTCTTTTGGCTGCTGGAAGGAGTTTCCGCATGCAACCGATTCCAGATAAGAATTTCCTAAAATTTCTTGGAAAGCCGCTCATTGTTCATCAAATTGAAGCCCTCAAGAAAGCCGGATTTCGCGAGATTTTGGTCATCGGGGGCAGGCATAATTTGAAGGATTTGAAAAAACTTGGGTGTTCGGTGCGCGAGCAGAAGGATTTGGATCTTGGCATGGCCGGTGCGGTTTTGACTGCAGCCCCATGGATCAAGAACGATCCTTTTTTGGTCGTGAGTTCCAATGACGTGGTCGAGCCAAAGGCCTATGAACTGATTCGGCGTCATGTGAAAAAAAACGAAGGGCTCATGGTTGCGGCGAAGGTGAAAAATTATTTCCCCGGCGGATATTTGAAAACTATGCCGAGTGGCGTGATCCAGAAGATTGTTGAAAAACCTGGGGTAGGGAAGGAGCCGAGCAAACTTGTAAATATCGTGATGCACTACCATCCTCAGTCGAAAGCGCTTTTCGAGGCTTTGAAGAAAATTTCAAGTAATCGGGATGATCGCTATGAGCAGGCTCTGCAGTCTTTGTTCGAGACCAAAATCGTCTACCGCGCCGTGCCGTACAGCGGTTTTTGGCAGCCGGTGAAGTACCCGTGGCATGTGATTGATTTAATGAATTATTTTTTGGGAAATCTTGCGAAGAGTTTTCCTCATGGGAGAGTTGGTGGAAAGAACGCTGAGGTGGCGAAGTCGGCGAACATAAGCGGTGATGTGTTTCTTGATGATGGGGTAAAGGTCTTGGATAACGCTGTTATCGTTGGTCCGGCGTATATCGGAAGCAATACGGTCATCGCAACAAATGCGCTCGTGCGGCAGTCGCACGTTGGAGCCGATTGTGTGATTGGATTTGGTTCCGAAGTGGCGCGGAGTTATGTGGGAGATCATGTATGGACACACACGAACTATGTAGGCGACAGTGTGATCGGTAGCGACGTTTCGTTTGGAGCTGGAACGGTGACCGGCAATTTACGGCTTGATGAAAAGAACATTGCCGTAGAGATCCGCGGAGAAAAAATCGATAGCGGCCGCAATAAGTTTGGATTGGTGACCGGTGACCATGTCCGCGTGGGGGTTAACACAAGTTTTATGCCGGGGGTGAAGGTTGGTTCGAATTCTTTTGTGGGGGCAGGCATTACCGTCGCTCAGGACATCCCCGAAAACCATTTTGTGCGCGGCGAATGGAAATTGAAAATCTCAGAGAATCGTGAGAGAATAAGCCCTCGTAAAGTATTATGAAAATCTCCTGCATCATCGTGAATTGGAACCTGAAATATCTTCCTCGTCTCTGCATCGAGGCGCTCAAACGCAGTAAGACGGATTTTCCGTTTGAGATTATTGTGGTGGATAATGATTCCCACGATGAGAGCCTTGAGTATCTCGAGCAGATGCATAAAAAGGGAGAGATTACTCTCGTGCATTCGGGGAGCAACATGGGATATGGTCGCGCAAACAATTTAGGCGTCAAATATGCCAAGGGAAAGTACGTCCTCATTTTGAATCCTGATGTTTCGGTGGAGACCGATACCCTCCAAAAAATGGTGGATTACATGGAAAAGCATGCCGACACAGGTGTGCTTGGCCCGCAGCTTTATTTTTTCAACGGACAGATTCAGGATTCCTGCCGGCGTTTCATGAGGCCGATGGATCTCGTGATCAAGCGGACGCCACTCCAGCGTTTCAAGTTTTTTAAAAAGCGCGTGGATGAGTATGTGATGGCTGATTATAATCACCAAAATACGCAGGAAGTAGATCTTGTGACCGGCGCTTGTTTCGCGGCTCCAAAAGCGGTGTTTGAAAAAGTCGGCGGTTTCGATAACCGCTACTTTTTGTTTATGGAAGACGCGGATTTATGCCGAAAAGTGTGGGAGGCGGGGTACAAGGTCGTGTATTTTCCGGCTGCGCGCGCCTTGCATTATCACAAACGCCTTTCTGGCGGAAGCATCTTGTGGCTCCTCAAGCAACGTGTGTTTTGGATCCACATGCACTCCGCGCTCAAATATTTTTGGAAGTGGAGGGGGAAGGAGATGCCGCGGCGCTAGTTTATAAATTCCGGCCGTACGTTGGATAATCGATCTTTGCCGTGCAATATCTTGCGAGATCATCGTGCTGTTTTCCGAGAAACAAAATTTCACGGTCGTTGTCCCCTGCGCATTTTAAAAAATTATCAATATGTGAATCAAGTCGTCCTAATTTATGTTCTATGTTATCAATGCGAATATTTGCAGCAAGAAAGCGTTTATCAACAAGATCAAAGCGCACGTCAATTCTTCCTAAAACCGTCTTTAATGCTTTATTTAATTCTGATATTGTGACTGGTTTATGTCCATCTGCAGTTTTTTTGTTCGCCATATATTTAAAAATTGATGAGTTGGGCCTCCGAGCATAGCTCATCCAGAAATCTTTTCAAGAAATACAGCTTGAAAATTTATGAACGTGGCAGTGAAGTCGGTTCAAAACTTTTTTTGAGTTCGTATATCGTTACTTTATAGAGGATTATACGAAATCCCACCTCCGTTTTAAGAGGCGGGATTTTTGAACGTCATTAACTTACTGTGTGGCGCCGCCGGCAGCCGTTTCGATTTTCGCTTTTGCTTCTTCTTCGCCAAGACCAGCAGTGCTTCCCAGGGAAATCCAGTTGAAGGCGAGGTCTTGCGTTGGCGCTTTGCTGACGTTCACGGTAAAGCCATTTTCGCTTACATCGGATAACCAGAAGTATCCGCCCGGATTGCCGAGTGGTGTGGCTGTGACCGCAGGCATTTTCTTGTATGGAGCGCTGAAATCCAAACGCGCGGTCTTTTGTCCTGCTTTCACGCTCAACGCACCGGCGGTGTCTTTACCGACGCTGATCTGACCATCGAATCGGGCGTTTCCTTTTACGATAAGTCGGCCCTGAATGGTTGCGTTCTTTTGCACCGTGAGTTTCTCGACCTTATCGAGGGATGCTGCCGTACTCGTGGTTTGAACATTGGTGGTTTCTCCTCCTTGTAGTTTGGCAGCCCCGACATATCCTGGCTGCACGAGCGCGAGGATTTTTCCATTCTGACCGTCAAAATTCGCGAGGGCAATTCCAACCGCGTATCCTGCGCCCGTGGCTTTCATGGCATAACCCGATTTCGATGACGCCGCGAGCCAATCACCAGCGCGTATAGCGCCATTTTCGTTCGTAACTTTTACCGGAACACGTCCAGCTAAGGCAATGGGCATAGGATGTTTTGCCGCTTTTTGCACATCTTCACCAAAGAGTTGGTAAGGAGCCGTCGAGACAATGCCGACAATGTTTGACTGATAGGAACTCGAAGATTTTGCGAGTACACTCAGGGTTTGGTTTTTGCCCGGCGAAACCGTGCCATTGATATTACGTACGCCTTCATAGGTAATAAAATTTTGAGTGGTTACAACGACATCGCCAGCTTCTGTGTCGCTGGTTGTTTCGTAATATTCGGCGATATCTGAAGGAGCGCCTGAACAATCTACGATTGGTTCATCGTTATCATCCGCATTTGCATGGCAAAGAGCAATGGTGGTTGCTGTGCCCGCGATATCGAGGGTGGTTGAGCCACCACTGCCACCACTGCCCGCCGTAAGATTTCCCGTAATGGTGGTTGAACCGGTGATGGTGAGAAGCGGCGCCGATCCAGTACCAATATCATCTACCGTGAGACGAGAGGTACCGTTCGTCACAATATCTACTTGATCACTGCCCGAAGAGTAGATACCGGTATTGGTATCGCCAGTGAAATTAATAGCAGGCGTAGTGAGAGAGCCTAGGGTATTGAGAGTAGTTGTGCCTATAGTGACCGTGGCAGCTGAGCCAGTACCAACGCTAATTTGAGTGAAACCGCCCGAAACAAGGGCAAGCGTATCAGCAGCGCTGGCGAAGATGCCAGTATTGGAATCACCCGTGAAAGCAACCGAAGGTGCTGATACCGAACCCGCAGACGCGATAATAGCTCCAGTTACCGAGGTTGAGCCGACTATAGTGACACCGGTGAGCGTTGTTGAGGAAGAGCCGATTGAGAGAGAGGCGTTGCCACCTGCAATGAGATCAAGAGTATTGGCAGCGCTTCTACGTACGCCGGTATCTGGATCAGCATCAAATGAAAAAGCAGGATTGCCTACCGTTCCATTACCAGCGAGGACATTTCCAGTGACGGTGGTAGTACCTGAGATATTGACGTTGCTCAACGTGATGCTAGAGGTGCCGATGCTGAGGGGAGGATAGCCCCCTGCAACGAGCTGGAGGGTATTGGCAGCAGAAGCGAAAAGACCGGTATCTGAATCACCAGTGAAAATGATTGAAGGTGCGCCTACTGAACCCGCCGGAACCGTGAACGGCCCCGTTGTTATTGTTGTCGATCCAGCGATGGTGGTGGTGCCGGTGATAGTGACATATTGCGTTGAACTGCCAGCCGTCATAAAAGCACCGCCGCCGACAACGAGATCAAGGGTATTAGCTGTGCTTCTGTATATGCCAGTATCTGGATCGGCTGAAAAAGTTATAGCAGGCCTACCAACAAGACCATCTCCATGCAGCATATTTCCCGATACTGAACTTGATCCGGTGATTGATACCGCATTGAGAACATCCGAACTGGTACCGATTTGGAATGGAGCATAGCCACCAGCCACAAGTTTTAAAACGTCTCCAATAGCTGCGCCTATAATTCCCGTATTAGTATCGCCCGAGAAAGCAAGAGCAGGTGTGGTCACAGAACCTAACGAGGAGAGAGTGGTTGTGCCGAGCGTGACCACCGCTGCGGATCCTGTGCCGACGGTGATTTGACCGAGTCCTCCCGCAACGAGCTGAAGGGTATCAGCAGCGCTGGCGAAGATACCGGTATTCGTATCGCCAGAGAAGGCAATGGCAGGCGTGGTCACAGAACCTAACGTATTGAGAGTGGTTGTGCCGAGCGTGACCGTGGCAGCTGAGCCAGTACCAACGCTAATTTGAGTGAAACCGCCCGAAACTAAGGCAAGCGTATCAGCAGCTAAGGCGAAGATGCCGGTGTTGGTATCGCCGCTGAAGGAAATACTCGGGAGAGAAACGCTTCCAGCTGAATGTTGTGTGAATCCGGTAATCGTTGTTGTTCCGTTAGCATAGCCGATTCCAATGGTGCTTGTGTTTGTAGCCCCAATTGTAACAGTTCCATCTGTTCCGGCAGAGCCCTTTGCGCCACCACGAATGACTATATTGCCACCATTTGCGGCACTATGAGTTGCAGCTCCGCCAAATATCGTGATAGCCCCGCCATTTCCTCCGGTAGTACCACCCGTGCCTCCCCCAATGGAGATTTCACCGCCGGCACCGGTTGTCGCCCCAGTAGCCCCCGTGATACTTAGCGCTGCTCCGGCTGTAGCAGCCGTTGTTGAGTCCTGGACGCTTAATTCAGCAGCGACCTCTTTTACAAAAAACAAACTGCCTCCTGCAAGCTTACCCGTAACTGTTATGGTGTCAGTAGCAGCATCCCCAAGGGTCGTATTTCCGCTTATCGTTGCATTTCCGGTGATTGTTGTATTTCCAGTGACCGCGAGGTCTCCGCCAGTGGTAATACTCGTACCAATAGTCGTTGCTCCAAATACGGCCGGGGCTACCATGATTAAAAGAAGAGACACCAAGGCTACTGCCGCATAAAAGTTCACAAAACGACGCGTTTGCATATATTGAAGAAGTTAGCTTTTAAAATTAAGGAGAAATTCCCCCTTAATATACTTCTTCATCAGATATATGTTCAAAAAAATCAGCTTGAAAGAAATTCAGGTTATTCTGTCGTTCACGCCGATTATTTTACGATTCATTCACGGCGCAGCCTTTTTTATTTACCAAATCAGAAACTGAAACCACGGCAATTCCTTTTCCTGAATGGGAGTAGAGCGCGCGGAACTGCTTTCCAATGGCATCAATCGCAACAATTTTATTTGGCGCCAGGGTGTATTCCTTCAGGCCCTTCTTTGAAAATTTTTCCGTGAGTGCTGTTTGGAACACCATGTTATTGTCCCCATCCTTTTCTTTGTCATTTACTTTCTTGAGCCGCAGGAAAATATTCTTCGAAGCATCTTTTGGATCCGGGTAACTTGTCACCACAGCTTGTTTTTTTGTATTTCTGTTGAATATGAGAATATCAAACGGCGTGCCGGAACATTTGTCTTCATTTGCAAAAATGCCATCCAAATCAGCATCCGGATTTTCAATGCCAAATCCCGAATAAACATTTCGAAGCGGTTCATTTGCCGCGAGGGTAAAAGAAACGTTAACGAGAGTAACCAGGATCGCAATCCCAACGAGCAGTTTTTTTGAGTCCATAATTTTATTTTTGTTAGATGATAGTTCTCCGCGTGTTGATTACATCTTACCATGATTTTGACAATAAAGCAATATAGGTTATCATTTTATTTTCCCTTCTGTAAACATTTGTATCACCTTTGGATACCACTCTTTTTCCAAAGCCTGGACGCGCTCCTTGAGGGTTTCCGAAGTATCGTCCGGCAACACCGGACAGGTTTTCTGAAGAATAACCTCTCCGGTATCAACCCCTTCTTCCACAAAATGGATCGTCATACCGGTTTCTTTATCGCCGGATTTTAGCACGGCTTCGTGGACGTTATTTCCAAAAAAATCTTTTCCACAATACTTGGGGATCAGGGCAGGATGCACATTGATGATGCGCCGGTGAAATTTTCCGACGAAGTAGGGAGTGAGGATGCGCATGTATCCAACGAGTACTATGAGGTCGATTTTTTCGCCCTCCAAAACTTTCACCAATTCGCGGTCAAATTCCACACGCGATTTTTCTTTTGGATCGATGAAGTGTGTTTTGATGCCGTGAGCATGGGCGCGTTCGAGCGCGTAACAGCTTTTAATATTACTCACGACGCACGCAAGTTCGGCCTTCAACCGCCCAGCTTTGATTTCATCGATAATAGCCTGGAGATCGGTGCCGCGCGTAGAGGCGAGAACGGCAATTCGGAAAGGAAAATGTGACATAGGGCACTCCTATTCTAAACTTTAAATCCTTTTTTATATACTCCACTAAAAATACATTCACTCGGTTTCACGAAAATTTCATCGCGTCGCTGCTCCCGATTTGTGAATTTTACGGGTGCGCCACGCACGATCGCAAATGGAATTTTTTCGCCAGCCTCACCCATAACAAGCAATGCGCTCGAAGCAAGATTATCAGCCACCGCTTTTCTTGTGAGCTGCAATTTCTTTCCAAAAATATCTTTTTGGCCGCGTGCGTCTTCAACGCCGAAAAATCCCGCCCAGGAAAGGGCCAATCCCGTGGTGCCCCAGCGTAACGGCTGGCAGTGGGAATCGCAAATCACCAACCCCAGTTTTTTTATGCGAAATTTTTGGCATAATCTTTTTTTGAGTTGCCTGGCCGTTTTCCACACATCTTTTGGCCAAAGGACGGCGAACCCAGCCGGAATATTACTGCGGTCGATACCGGCTGCGGGAATAAGTATGCCGTCCTTTATGGTGGTGAGCATTTTTCCGGGGAAAACACGATCTGATTCTCGGAGAATGAGTTCGATAAAAGAGGGATCTTCTTTTCCTGTCGTGTACGGTATTTTTTGGAGGGAGAGAGCACGATGGCTCGGGCGTATTTTTTTAATTTCAACGACTCGCCCCTGCGAAAGTGCGACAATTTTTGAGCTCATGATGAGAATATCACCATTGCGAATTTTCTCCCGATTTTTTTTGAGGGCGTTTTGGATTTCTTCAACCAAATCACAATTTTCTTTGAGGATGCTTGTTTTTAGGGGGCGGATTTCCATAAATCAAAACCTATGTATGTCTACCAGAATAATTTGCTTAAAAAAATCAAAGAGATAAAATGACAAGAATTTTACAGAACAGAAGCGAGGCTTTTCCGGGGTGAGGAGTGAGGCTTCCATTCTGCTCTGTATTCTACCTCTCAAACAAAAAAACAACAGACGTTTTCTATTGGCTCGGGCAAAAAACACACAAAAAAAGAAAATACAAATAATACATTGCAGAAAAAGGGCCCTCACAAAACATGAGGGTCTTTTTTAATCCTCTACAAACGCCTGGTGAAATACAAACGTGAGTGCGTATTCCACCTGGGAATAGTCCAATCCGCTGCGCTCTTTGTCAAAAATCTTTCCCCCTTTTTCATTGAATACTTCGGCGTGGAGGTGGTAACTCATTCCGGATGGTTCGCGCGTGACAGAGAAAACTGCTTTATAATTTTCGCCCTCCCTCTCGAAATCGACTTGTATTTTTGATGTTGGTTTCATATTTTAAAGCTCAACTTTGTTCACTCAGCAAGCGGAGTTATTTGGTTTACCTTTACGACGCGCCCGAAGGTTGTTTCGAGACCACCAATCCTCGGCTCATCAAAATAATGACGTGGCGTGAGGTGCTCAGGAGCTCCCTCTGAACCCTCGTGTGATTCGCGGCCCTTTAAAAATCGATCGAGAAACATAAATTTATTTTTGTTTGTTTGAGTAATTATAGGATATTTAAGTCCGTTTGTAAATACTCATTCTGGGGGAAACTACGTTTCCCCCACGAGCTCGGTCCGCCTTCGCTAAAGCTATGGCGGACACTCGCCCCCCTTCCTTTACTTTCACTCGGCTTGGGACCCACGAGACCCAAGCCTTCGTTCACCGAGATCCCAAGCCCGTAGGCTGGGCGAAGTTCACTTTCCCCAAATGCTCGAAAAGGAAAGATCTTTTAAGACTGGCGTTTCGAAACTTAAAACTCCATCGAGGTCAAAATTCCCATTTTCGGGAAAGTATTGATAATTAAGGACGCGACTGTCCGGCAGAATGCGTTTTTGTAGCACAACCTCATCTTGCCCGGCCTGTTTTTGAATCATAAAGTCGTATTTATCGACCGGATCAAGATCGAGCTTAAAGGGCAGTCTGTAGCGGACGATGAGGGTTTTAGAACCATTTACCGGAACGCTCATACGGGCCAAAAAGTACGTTTTACCAGTTTCACCGTCGAATTTTGTCGCGAGCTGGGGATCGGAACTGTCTTCCAGCACACTGCCGGCGGGAACGTAAATCCGCAGCATGGAAATATTTTCACCACGGCCCAAAATGGCGAGAAGTTTCGGCGGAAGTTCCGACGAAAAACCAAATCCAGCTAAAAGGATTTTGAGGTTGCGGGTGGTTTCATCAGTCCAAAGGTGCGCGCGCGTAAGCATGATTTCATTAACGATACGACCGTCGGATTTTAGATAGGTATCGTGAACGATCGTTTCCCCGATAAAAGCATCGCTCTTGTTGCCACCGATCGCGGTATGGACGATATTCAGAAAATCCTGCTTGGGTTTTAAGGACGGCATCTCCCCAGAAAGCCCGTTTTCTCTCCAAAAATCTTCAAGCTGTGTATTTTTTGAGTACGCGAGGAGGTGTTTCGACTCGGCTGCATTTTTGAGAAGGGGAACCAGCGCCACCGGATCTCCATATTGGAAAAGCGCTTTTTCAAAAGCGGGCATGAAGCTTCTTAAAATGGCTTTGGGATCTTCTCGGCCAGAGAGTTTTGATTCCACTACATACGAAACCACGGTGGAAAAGTTTTCGCTGCTCAGCGGCTGGCTCAGCTCGGGAATTTTTATCGGTCCTGTAAGCTTGAGGAGTTCTTGGATAAACGATTGGTCGATGGCAATAACGGAGTCCACGCCCGGTCCTTTTTCTTTTTCCAAAAACCAAGCGGCTTTGGCAGCTGAGAGAGGAAAGTGGCCGGAATAATTGGAGTCGCGCATGAACCAACGTGGATTGGCGGGCTGGATTTCCGGCGGCGCAGGAATTTCTTCAACGAGTTCATGGTCGGCGCTGTAAATATCGAACACATCGGTTTTGGTAATGTATCCGTCATTTGTTTCCACGATCATGTAATTTCCAATAAAGCCTCCGCTCGGCCGGAGTTCCGCATTGTTCTGAAGCAGGACGAGGAACGTATGAGGCTCTTCGTCGCCAAGCAGCTTCAGGATCGCCGGAATATCCGTTTGGAGCGAGTCGAGAGTCTCCACTAAAGCCGTGAGGGCATCTTTGGAAAATCGAAATTTTTCACGCAGGGTGGCCGGCACGAGCCGGTCGGGAACGTTTTGTATTTCGCTATGAGCCTTTTTGATATGTTCGCTTGCTGCCAAAAGCGGGGGAAGTTCCTTCTTTAATTGTTCCGTAAGGGAGGGGAGTTTTTCAGAAAAACGAATGGATCGATTGTTGGCATCGAACATTTTTTTCGGCAGAAATTGCAGTCGGCTCGCAATATCACTGAAGCTCGTGCCAGCTTTCGCGAGTTCGCTGCCCGCGTTGAGGAGCGACTGGCCCGCATCGCTCATGGGATCGTGCAACGTGAGCGCCGGTGTTTTTGGCGTGAAGAGCCAGGTGGTTTCGTTTTGAATGTTTTGGAATGCCTTCTCCGCTTGTTCAAAGAGATTTTTTGCATTTTCAAAACGGGAATCTTTGAGGGCAACAGCGCCATTCACGATTTTTTCAAACCCACCGGAGGCTGCTTCCACCATAGAACGAGAAAGAGCGAGTCCTTTATTCCCGAGCTGGATGAAAGTAAAAATTCCGAGGATGGCCAAGGCGAAAATGAAGATAAAAGAAACCTCCCGAAAACGATTGATTCCTTTCGGGTTGGATTTTTCCGGAATGACCAGCATGCGGCCGGTTTTTTTCGTAGCCTTTGCTGGCGGATGAATGTCGCGGAGTAGCACCGCTTTTATCGTATCACAAAGATGAAATTCGTTTCCATGTGGTCTTGAAGGGTGCGTTTGGAGAAACTGAAAATTCCTCCGGGAAATTTCCCCGGAGGAAGAACCGCTACGCCGGCAAGTTCTGGATTTTTCAGAATCGGCCGGAGGGAATCTTTATAGAGAGCGCTTTCACGAAAACTTGGCCCCGTTTCTTTGGTGAGCTGGAGGGCTTTTTTGAGGGTTTCAAAATCGTTGCTGATAAACCATTTCCCCTGCGTGAAAGCATCATAGACCGCTCCATTTTTTCCGAATAAAAATCCTTTTATTTCCACTCCGCCAAACATTTCCTCAAAGGATTTTACTTTCGAGCTGTCGGGAATGAGTTCTGCGGCTTTTGTGCCATCCGGGAGAACGATTTCGCGTGCCCTTGGAGTGAATCGCCCGCTTATTTTTTGAAAGGAACTCCGAAGGGCATCGATTTTTGCCGCGAGGATTTGATCGGCAATTTCAGTAACGAAGAGAACGTTATTTCCCTTTGCGGTAAGAGCAAATTCACGGGTGATGAGTGGCGCGATATCTTTTTCAAAATTGGTGTCAGGAAGATACGTTTGGGCAAAAATTTTCATGAGATGAGCGAGTTTTGGGAGCGGCGTATCGGCTGGTACGAGCGTATCTATTTTTTTGAGCTGGCTGCTGAGATTTTGGCCGGAAATAAGCATATCTATATCTGCAGGAAGCAAGGGAAGCAGCGCCGCTCGATAAGCGAAAGAGGGTTCGCTCGGAAGATTTTTCTCCAGTACCGCATAGGATTTTCCGCCCCAAGCATTATTTTGCTTTTCAGCCGAAATGCCGAGCGCGGGAAACGCTTGGGTAAAAAAAGGCATACTCGGAACCGTTTGCGAAAGCAGCGAATAGACGCCGGAATGGAGTTCTCGCGGCTTCACATAAACAAAGAACGGCCCCCCGAGATTTTGTCGAATTCGAATAAAATCCGAGTTGCTGCTCAGGTGTTGATTGAAAGAGGATTGATGCGCAAGGAAAATCTCCAGGCTTTTCTCCGAAGGTGCGATGACGAGCACGTCGGAGAGGAAGGCGAAGTGAATTTGCGGAGTAGAAAATGCTGTGATGCCGGAGAGTTTTGATTCGTGAATTTCTTTACTTGGATTTTTAAAATTTCTGAGGAAAGAGAAAGATTGCTCGAGCGAGCGGATTTGAATGAGGAGGAATGGATCTTTTAGAATTGCGAGCGCGGATTTTTCTCCAGCCCACGGAAGAACGTCTTTATTCCAATCGACCCCGAGCGTTTCATTGAGTTTTTGCGAGAAGGCGTCTTCTAACGCGGTGGGAAATTCGACAAAACCGATGGTCTCTTGCGACGGAAGCAGTTCCGGAAAGCCGGGAATTCGAATGACGTTGAAATAAAGGAACGTGACGATGAAAGCAAAGAGAAAGATTCCCAGGGTAATAAGAATGATGCCTGCTTGTTTTTGTTTTAAGACCGGGGTTTGGAGCATAGCGCAGAGATTTTATCAGATTGGAACTCTCCTTGAAAGTGATACAATAGGGCCCGATGAAAAAAATCCCCACCGTATCCGAAATTCGCCGTCAATACATCGATTTCTTTGTGAAAAAATATGGACACAGGGAAATTCCTTCTGCGTCGCTCATTCCTGAAAATGATCCGACCGTGCTCTTTACCACGGCTGGCATGCATCCCCTCGTGCCGTATTTGATGGGGGAGCCGCATCCTTCCGGCAAACGCCTCGTGGATGCGCAAAAATCCCTTCGCACTGACGACATCGATGAAGTTGGGGACGCCACGCATCTCACGTTTTTTGAGATGATGGGAAACTGGTCGCTCGGGGATTATTTTAAAGAAGAGGCGATAAAAATGAGTTTTGAGCTCCTCTCGTTTCCGTGGGAGAAAGGCGGTTACGGTTTGCCAGTAGAACGGCTTTTTGTCTCGTGTTTTGAAGGCGACCATGATGCGCCGCGGGACATAGAGTCAGCCGAAATTTGGCAAAAGATGGGAATTCCAAAAGAACGTATTTATTTTTTCCCGAAGAAGAAAAACTGGTGGGGTCCGGCCGGGAAAACGGGTCCGTGCGGACCGGATACGGAGATGTTTTATGACGTGGTGAATAATCCAGATCCGACGGTTCATAGGCCGGGAGGGCGCATTTCTCAACCCAAATGTGATCCGGCCTGCGACTGTGGCCGATACGTCGAAGTATGGAATGATGTTTTTATGCAATATAACAAAAAAGCAGATGGTACCTTCGAATCGCTCAAGCAAAAAAATGTCGATACCGGCCTTGGCCTTGAGCGCATGGTGGCGATTCTCCACGGCAAAGAATCTCCATTTGATACTGAACTTTTTGCGCCCGTGGTCTCAAAAATTCACGAACTCGCAAAAAAGACCGACCATGATATCGAATTTGTAAAATCGGTACGCATTATCGCTGACCATCTGCGCGCCGCGACCTTCATTTTAGGCGATCCTCTCGGCATTGCTCCTTCCAACGTGGATCAGGGGTATATTCTCCGTCGCCTCATCCGCCGCGCCATTCGACATGCGAATAAAATCAGCATCAACTTTGCGTTTACTCCCAAGATCGCAGAAATTTTTATTGAACTTTATAAAGATGTATATCCGGAACTCGGGAAAAATCAGCAGCGTATCCTCACTGAACTCGAACAAGAAGAAAAACGATTTTCTCAGACCATTCATAAGGGTTTGCGGGAACTCAAAAAATATATTGAGGCAAAAAAACAGAAAATTTCCGGACGAGAGGCTTTTTTTGTTTTTGAAACGCACGGTTTTCCTCTTGAGATGATCGAAGAAGAGTTAGGGAAGGAGGGAATCACCTTTTCACGCGAAGAGTTCCAAAAAGCCTTTGACGAAGCTTTTAAGAAACATCAGGAACTTTCCCGCGCCGGCGCGACGCAGAAATTTTCCGGCGGTCTCGCTGACGACAGCGAGCAGTGCAAGATGCATCACACCGCCACCCATCTTGTGCAGCAGGCATTACGCGACGTGCTCGGCACGCACGTTTTTCAAAAGGGTTCGAATGTAACCAAAGAGCGGTTGCGTTTTGATTTTTCGCATTCAGAAAAAATGACGCCGGAACAGGTAAAAAAAGTGGAGGAGATTGTGAACGCGCAAATCTCAGCCGATCTGCCGGTGCATTTCGAAATTTTGCCGGTGGATGAAGCCAAAAAGCGGGGAGCGATCGGTCTCTTTGATGATAAATATGCCGCGCTCGGCAACAAGGTGAAGGTTTATTTTATGGGAGATTATTCTCGAGAAGTGTGCGGCGGGCCACACGTGGAACATACGGGCGTACTCAAGCATTTCAAAATCTTGAAGGAAGAGGCTTGTTCTGCCGGAGTGCGAAGGATCAAGGCCATTGTCGAGGGTATTAAGGATGTGATATAATCAAAAGAACCATAGGCTGGCCGCCGCAAATAAAATTTAACCAAAACAAAAATATGGGAGCCGAAGATGCAAATGATGCTGCGCATGCTATTGAATCAAGCGTTGAAGGAAGAATAACGCAGCTCAAAGAAACAAGATCGCTTTATGAGATTCAACGCGCAGCCGCGCTTTCCAATGCACTTGATGGCATGAAAGATGCCTTGGTGGCGGCCCAAAATGCGCTTGATGGCGTAGTTTTTAAAGATACGGAACATAGAAATCGCGCAGAGGCAAAGCTTCGTGGCGAAATCGGCGAAGCCCTCACGGCGCTTCATGACACGATGAGGGCAAGCGAAAGCGATGCTGCCATGCTGCTTGATACTACGAGGGACGAACTCACAGAACTTGGAGTAGCAGCGAAAGAAGGACCACCAAAACCGAGTTCTTGGAATCCCGGAGGGATTTTCGGAAGTGAGGCCCGGTTTGGAGAGTGGATGAAAAAGCTCGATCGAAATCCGCGAGAACTTCTTCAAGCTCTTGCCGGTATAGCAAAGAATGCCGCCGACGAAGGGCATGCGGAGGCCGCTTCGCCGGGACCAAAACAAAAGGCGGCTCGAGAAGTCTCTCGGGGAGACCAGGTAGTTGCCTATTTTTCAGGTAGGGTTACTGGTGATCGCATGAAAAAGTACGACGACCCTGAGACTTCGACTGATACTGCTCCTGAGTAAAGGTAGCTGATAGGCGCTATTTCTTAGACAAAAACTAAAATTCTGCTATGCTTCAGGCATGTCTTTAGATAGGCAGTTTTTTGACGATGTCCCAAAAGCTCAACTCCACCTGCATATGGATGGAGCCCTAACGGTTGAAGATATCTGGGCGATTTCACAAAAACTTGGGATTCAATTACCGGGCCTTCCGGAGCAAACACGCCAAGCGCTTGAAGCTTTTTATCGTGTGCAGCCGGGCGCGCGTTTTGATACGAAGGAGAAATTCGATGCTTTTTTGGCTAAATTCGGCCCAACCATTGCGCTCATGCAAACACCGCAAGGAATCCAACAAGCGGCGCAGGCTCACGTTCGCGATCTTGCGCGTGAAAAACATGTGTATGCGGAGACGCGTTTTGCGCCGCAGTATCATCGAGGGCAGGGGATGACGCTTCAGGACATAATTCACGAGGCGTTGCTTGGCCTTCAAGCGGGATATTTGGAAACAGGAACACTCGTGAAACTGATCGTTTCCATTGGGCGCGAGTGTGATAATGAAACTTCCATGGCTGTGGCTCGTGCTGCTGCAGCATTTCATGAAAACGGTGTTGTGGCGCTTGATCTTGCCTGTAACGAAGAACTCTATCCGCCAGAGCGCCATGTGGATGCGTATCGTATCGCCACTGGGGCAAAGTTAAATAGAACGGTGCACGCTGGTGAGTTTCCCACAAAACATCATGTTCGTGTGCGCAATATGTTGACGGCTCTTACCGACTTACAAGCCAACGGGCTTGGTCATGCGATTTCTCTCGGCCGCGAAGACGGAATCATCGATCGAGTTGTTCGAGATGAGGTTCGTATTGAATCCTGCCCGCTTTCGAATATCAAGACCGGTGGCATTCAGGATATTCGAGAATTAAAATTACGGAAGTTGCTGGATCGAGGCGTGAAGGTTTCGCTCAGCACCGATGATCCTTTGATGTTTGATACTTCCATGGCCGATGTGCTTGAGGCAACCGCTGAGGCATGTCGATTCGACATTGAAGATATCCGAAAACTAACGGGCAACGCCGTAGAAAGCGCCTTTTGCACCGATGAAGAAAGAGATCGAGTACGCCGTGAGTTTAAGAGGCGAAGTTTTGCGCTTACTCCCCCCAGTTGAGTTTACTGCGGAGCATTCGATAGTAGTTGTGTCCTCCCATGCGGATCATGTTGAAGCTGCGGCTTGATTTGCGCACCCGAATGACATCGCCCCGTTTTAAATTTACCGTTTCTTGGCCGTCTATGGTGAGCACGATCGGTTTTTTCTCGGCCCGCCATTCGGTTTCCAGCCGAATGATGAATTGGCGATTGTTTGGAATTATAATAGGACGCACGCCAAGCTTGACCGGACACAAAGGGGTTAAGACAATGCCGTCGATTTTGGGATGAATGATGGGCCCGCCGGCCGAAAGTGAGTGTCCCGTGGAACCGGTCGGTGTTGAAATGATGAGTCCATCCGCGCGGAAATTCGCGAGCCGCCGTTTGTTTACTTCTACTTTTAAATTGATGAGACGCGCGAATCCGCCTTGGTTTATGACGGCATCGTTGAGCGCGAGGGTAGTGTACTTTTTTTTGTTGTTGCGATAGATAGTGACGCGCAGCAAAAATCGCTCATCGGGACAAAATTTCCCCGCAAAAATTTTGGGGATGCTTGAGAGAAAGGTCTGCGCCGTGAAGGCTGTGAGAAAGCCAAGATGACCAAAATTGACACCGGCAATGAGCGGATATTTTTTACCCATGCTGCGGGCAGTTTTCAAGAGTGTGCCATCACCGCCGAGCACGAGCACGAGATTCGTCCGTGTGAGAAGTTGTGATTTTTCGTACTGCGTTTTGACACCCATCACATGGGCGCTGTGTTCATCGAAAAGAATTTCCTTGGCATGTTTTTTGAGCTCGCCGACAAGTTTTTTTAAATATTCCGCGTGTTCACGGACGTTATGCTTGCTGATGATGCCGACTTTTTTTATGAATGGGGGTTTTTGCGCCATGAGAGCATTATAGAGAACTTAAAACTTTCAGGGTAGCTTCTGCCGTTTTTTGCCAGGAGAATTTTTTGGCTTGGACGAGGCCTTTTGCTTTCAGTTCGGTACGGAGTTTTTCGTCAGTGAGGAGTTTTTCTATGGCTGCGGCAATTTGTTCGGTTTTTTCTGGATGAATGTAAAGTGCGCCATCGCTGCACACTTCCGGGAGCGAACTTGCGTTAGAACAAATCACCGGACATCCGCTCGCCATGGCCTCAAGGGGGGGGAGACCAAAGCCTTCGTAGAGCGATGGAAAAACGAAGATTTTTGCATGGCGGTAAAATGCTGGTAGATCCTCGGGGCTGCAACTTTCAACTTGGATGATGCGACTACGATGCTGCGCGATTTTTTGCTGGAGTTTTTTTGACTTCCACCCTTTGCCGCCGACGATCACCAGCTTGAGATGAGGAAATTTTGCCACAATCATCAATACACTCTCAACGAGCCTTCCGATGTTTTTCCGCGGCTCGAGCCCGCCGACGGTGAGAATATATTCTTTCGGCAATGGTATTTTTCCCGAGGTCGTTTGAGTGAATTTCTCGTCTACCCCGAGCGGCACAACGGAGATTTTTGCTTCCGAGTATTTATACAGGCACATCAAATCTTTCTTTGTATTTTCTGATGGCACGAGCACGCACGAAGTTTTTTTCAGCGCACGGCCGAGAAAAATATGTTCCACGATGGTTGATTTTGTATGGTGCTCGCTTGGATATCGAAACGCAATGAGGTCATGCACCGTCATCACGGACGGGATCGTTTTTGGCAAAAAAGCTGGAATGAGGTAGCTCGTTGGCGCAAAGAAAAGATCGCCACCCTGGCGTTTGAAGTCTTTTATAACGGCGAAATGCCAGAGAAAGGGACGGCCCGAGATCACTTTTATATGGGCATTTTGAAAGGCTGCCATATCACCCGTGATGGCGTTCGTATACAGGATGTATTCGTTTTTTCGATCAAGCGCGAGAAGGTTTTTCACCACATGGTAGGTGTACCAGCCTTTTCCCGTTTTTTGGCCGCACGCAGCCCTGATATCAACCCCAATTTTCATGTTCCCATTTTAGTCTCTTTCTGCTACTTTTGGGATAGATTTAACCCATTCTTTATGAGCTTCGCACGACTTCAGGCCACATTTCTCCGCCTCCCAAAACACACAAAAATGATCGGTATCGGAAGTCTCATTTTGCTTATCTCGACGCTTCTCCCGTGGTATGCGGATCTCGATTCGTATCGAATTGGCGATCAATTCCTCGGTGTGACGGGGCCGGCATCGTTTGTGGGGATCGCCATTCTGCTACTCTCCGGACTTTCACTTTGGATTTTTTCTTACCATCTTTTTGAACGCCATGTGCCGCGGCTTCCGGTGCGCGAAGCGATCCTTCATCTTGCGGTATCCATCGAATCACTCTTCCTCCTTGTGCTCGTGAATTCGATTTATTTTCATCCAAAATTCGGGGTGAATATTACGCTCAAAGAAAGCCGTTTTGGAATGACGATTGCCTTTATCGGGACGATGGTTTTATTGATTGGCGGATATTTGCAAAATCGCGAGGAAATCGCCAAGACTGATGACATAGGAAAGCTTGAACCGCTCATCAAAATGGAACCGCGTCCCCATGCGCCGCTTGCTTCGACGCCAACTCCGCCATCGGCTTCGCCGCAACCGAGAAAAATTCTTCCGCAAATGCGCGAGGGTCCGCATGCGCACGAACGCGGATTTTTCTATGGCGAGCGAGGGGCTCTGGGCTCGAAAGAAACCCCGGTACAGGAATCGCCTGAGAAAAAAGAAGGGAGTGGAAGCGGAAGTTATAAAATAAGGATGGATTTGTAACATGGAGACTTCGCAAGAAAAACAGGAAGTGCCGGTCGCGAGGATTGTTTTTTACTGTAAAGATTGCAGGAAGATTGTGGATGCGATTAAGGTCGGACGAAAATATGTGTACCGGTGTCCTCTGTGCCAGACGAAAAATGTGGCGTTCGGGACCGAGAAGAGTATTAAGAGTTTTTATCGAGTGGGGTAGGAAAGCCGCATGCGTCTTATAAAATCTCTGCCCGGGCAGACTTTGGTTAGGGCTGCGAGGCCACGGGCCGAGCGCGAAGAATTTTGCAAAGGAGCCCGAGCCTTCCGGTGATGGGCGACTGAGCAAAATTCTGAGCTTATATATTAGAAGTACCCCCCGCGCCTGTGAAAGCGCGGGGGGTCTTCACCGTCCTCTGTCGAAGATCCACTCATGATACGTCCGCCGCAGTGGGGAATTAATCCCCCTCGTGCGGATATTAAATGAGGGAAGCCCTCGAACGTGGTCATCTACTGGAGAACGGATACTACTCCCGTGCTTTGTTCACTGCGTCCCGGAGGACGGAGCGAACTAGGCGCGGGCGGCCTGCGTGGCCGTCGGCAGGTGGCGGAAGGCCACGTCGCCGGCGTCGCGCAGGGCCTGGCACGTCGCCCCGTCGAGCGCCTCGATGGCCGAGCCCTCGGCCGAGAGGTTCTCGGCGATCTCGCGGAGGTTGGCCTCCGTGAGCGAGCCCGTCGCGGTCAGCGTGTAGGCGTTGCGGAGCATCTTGCCCTCCGCGGTGCCCACGCCGGCCGCGATGCCCAGGATCGCCGCGCCGCACTGCTCGACGTCGCCGGCCTCGGACGCGAACTGCGTCTGGCCGAAGGCGTTGAGCATCTCGACGAGCTGCTCCTTGGTGGCGAGCGGCGCGCTCGTGCCCCAGACCGCGCGCTGCGTGGCGTCCGTGAACCGGCTCGGGGCGAACAGGGCGGTGACGGCGTTGTTGATCGCCGCCATCACCTGCTCGTCGAGCGAGATCGCGTCCGCGACGATGCGCT